>WNGR01002550.1_pt1 | contig 26097 bp, 27 predicted proteins | sample 5407581 | NCBI WGS metagenome assembly WNGR01 (sample SAMN13153383, study PRJNA577476) | soil metagenome | isolation source: 80 cm soil or saprolite under Garry oak tree replicate 2 | place: USA:California | collected 2016-06-15
GAGCGGCGTGCTGGTGATCGCGCGGGCGGCCACCGCCAGCCGGTTGTAGGTGTCCTGCACGCTCCAGGCACGGAACGCCTGGTAGACGCCGGCCAACGGGTGTCCGGACACGGCAGCCGGCACCTGGCTGAACGACGTGAAGCTGGTGGCGTTCGCCGAGTTGAACGCGGCGATGGTGCCGAAGGTCTGTGGCAGGTACGTGTTGTGGAATTCGTCGATGTCGGCCTGCGCCCAACCGCCGGCACCGCCGTTGATGTCCCACTGGGCGTCGAGGAAGCCGTAGTCGAGGACGGAGCCGCCGTAGCCGGGGTTGGCCGCGATGTGCCGGATCGTGGTGGAGACGTAGGTGAAGTACGCGGGTTGCCCGGTCGGGTCCCACCAGACCGGCTGCACGCCTTGGGTGCCGGTGCTGGTGACCTCGCGACCGGTGATCCACGACGCCGGGCTGCCGCTCCAGCCGGACTGCCAGAAGATCGGCACGATCCGGATGCCCGCGGACGCGGCGTTGGCCAGTTCCTGGTCCAGTTCGGTGAAGTTGAACGAGCCGTTCGCCGGTTCGATGCCGTTCCACGGCATGTCGATCTCGACGCTGTTCAGGCCTTTCGCCTTGAGCGCGGTGAAACTCGCCGTCGACCACGGCGTGCCGTTGTTGTCGAAGTCGAGTTGTGTGGACCACAGCGTGCCGTCCCACGGGGGAGCCGTCGCGGCAGTGGCGGTCGATGTGGTGAGCACGCCGGTGCCGGTCAGCACGGCGGCGGCCGCGATGGTGGCGCAGAGCAGCGGTACGGCGCGCCTGAGGAATCGATGCGTCATCGAATCACTTCCCGGGTCGAAAAGGTGTGAGTATCGGACTGGCGGACGCCGACCGCCCGAGGCATCGTGGACATGGCAGGGCTGCCGCGACCGCCACGCTGCGCATCAATGGGTAGCTTCCCGACCGCGCGGGACCTTCGTCAAGAGTTCTCGTGAAATTGTTGGTTTCTTGTGAATGTGAATGCAATTGTTGCAGAATTGCGTAGGATTTTTGCGGATCCACCTGCGTTCGCGCGATCCGGCGACAATCGGTCCGTGACCGAGCAGTTGCCGTCCTGGCCGACCACACCGCCGAGCCACGGCCGTGTCGTGCTGCGTGAAGCGCTCAGCCACAATAGACACTGGCGCTCAGGTAGGCGGCGTGGTCCAGGACAACACGAGCCGGGTGTGTGTCTTCTCGATCGCGCCGGCTATCCGTGCGTCGGCGGTCGGCTTCGGATAGGCGTCGATCCGTAGGCCGGGTGTGCCGGGGCGGTCCGCCGCGTCCCATGCCCGTGTTCGGGTCGCCAAGTCGGCCGCGAGGTCGGCGCCGGTCGGTCCGTGGCCGATGGCCGTCAGTTCGCCGGGGGTTGAGGCCAAGGCCAGCACCGCGATGCTGGTGCCGTCGATGATGCCGATGGTGTGGCTCATGTGCTGCACCCGCAACGGCGTGTCGCGCAGCCGGGATGTCAGCGCCGTGGTCCGTTCGGACACTATGCACCAGCGCGGTTCGTGGATCGCGAGCCACAGGCTCAGGCCGTCGAATACCGGTGGCTGACTGGTGACTATGCCGGTGGCCACCTCGACGCCGGGCGCGTCCCACCCGGCCAACAAGCCGGCCACGTCCGGACCGTCGGCGGCGTCGGGCAGGGTGAGGGTCAGCTCGGAGTCGGCGGCCAACACCTGCACGAGTTCGGGTCCGGCCGCGGGGCCGCGCATCCGCATGAACCCGCATGGTTGCACCGACCTGCTGACCCAGTGGTCGTCGGCCCGCTCGAACGCGATGCTGCGGTGCACCCCGCGCACGTCCAGCGGCACCACGATCCGGCCGGCCGGTCCGAGTTGGGCCAGCCACGCCGGCGCGAGATCCCACACGCCGACCGTGGCGATCATCCGGTCGTAGGGCGCGCCCGGCGCGAAGCCCGCCGCGCCGTCCGCGCACACCACTGTCACGCCGGGGAATCCGGCGCCGGCGAGGTTGGCCTTGGCCTGGGCGGCGACGTCCGGATCGATGTCCACGGTGGTCACCCGCCCGGACGGCCCGACCAGGTGCGCCAGCAGCGCGGCGTTGTAGCCGGTGCCGGCGCCGATCTCCAGCACCCGCTGGCCGGGCCGGATGTCCAGCTGTGCCAACATGATCGCCATGATCGACGGCTGTGACGACGAGCTGATCGGCAGGCCGTGCTCGTCCCGCTTGGTCACGATCGCGTCGTCGCGGTAGGCCTGTTCGGGTGGCACGTCGGGCAGGAACAGGTGCCGTGGCACCCTGCGCAGCGCCGCCAGGATCAGCTCGTCGGTCGCGGCGCCGTTCTCGTGCACGACGGCGGCCAGGCCGTCCCGCAACGCCTGGGTATCGACATTCTCTGCTGAGGTGTGCACAACGCATTCTGGCAAGATTCCGGCTCGAATGTGATGGCGATCGCGTCGAGTATGGTGACCGTCACGCGGTGTTGGGAGTTGGAGGTACGGGTAATGGCTGGTCGGGGCGACGCGGTGCGCAACGACATGTCCGGGTCGGCCGGCAATGTCGTGCAGGCCAACAATGTCGGCGCCATTCATTTTGCCGGACCGCTACCGCCGGCGGCCGTGCCATGGCAGGCGCCACCGCCGCCGCACGGGTTCGTTGATCGCGCGGCCGCGCTGAGTCGACTGGCGGACCTGGCCGAGCGCCCCGGCGATGGGCGACCGGTGGTGGTCGCGCTGCACGGGATGCCCGGCGTGGGGAAGACGGCGTTGCTGCGTACCGCGGTGGCGCGGATCGGTGGGCTGTTTCCCGACGGCGTGCTGCACGCCGATTTCGGTCCGTTGCGGCACCGGGGTGGCGCGGCGGTCAGTGATGTCGCGGCGAGCATGCTGCGCGCTCTCGGCGTGGCCGACCAGTGGATTCCGGCGGACTTCGCCGGCCGGATCGATCTGTTCCGCTCGATGACCTCGGATTCTCGGCTGCTGGTGGTCCTCGACGATGTCGCACAGGACGCCCAGGTCACGGCATTGCTGCCGAACTCGCCGCGCAGCATGGTGCTGGTCGCCGGGAACCGCACACTGGAAGGCCTGCTGGTCGACGGCGCGGTGGACATCGAACTGCGTTCCCTGGCGCCGGACGACTGTGTCGCACTGTTGGCCCAGATGTGCCCGGACGGCCGCATCACCGCCGAACCCGAGCACGCTCGTGCCCTGGCCGACCTGTGTGACCGGCTGCCGTTGGCGTTGCGGGTGGTCGGCGCACGGTTGGCGAGCCATCCGACATGGCCGGTGACGCGGCTGCTGGACGAGCTGTCCGACGCGTCCGGTGCGACATGCCCGAGGCGACCGCCCGGGTCTACCGCATGCTGGGCCTGCTGGTCGGTCCGCATTTCGGTATCGACGTGGTCGCGGCGATGGCGGAACTGCCGGTGCGGACCGCGCGTCGGGTGCTGGACGAGCTGGGCCGGCTCAACATGCTCGACGAGCGTGCCGACGGCGGTTTCCAACTGCACCGGTTGGTTCGCCTGCACGCGCTGAGCCGGTCGCAGGACGAGGACGCGCCCGACGAGCGCGTCTCGGCATTGCGGCGGGCACTGCGGTGGTGGCTGTCGCGGGCGGTCGCGGCGGATGTGGCGGCGACCGGTTGGGAGCGGCTTCGGACGGTGGATCCGCACGAACTGCTGGCCGGCGTGGACATCGATCAATCGCCTGCTGCGGCACTGGACTGGTTGGAACACGAACATGCCAACCTCTTCGGCCTGTTGGACGCGGCGGTGGACCACGGGTGGTACGAGGACGTCAGCCAGCTGTTCGAGGCGTTGTACGCGTACTACGACAATCGCCAGCCACTCGCGGCGTGGACGGAGGCGGGCGACCTCGCGGTCGCGTCGGCACAGCGGTCGGGCAACGGAGCGGCGGAAGCCCGGGCGCGTTGCCAGTTGGCCAAGGCACTGCAGAAGCAGGACCGGTTCACGGACGCGCATGCCCAGTTGACGATCGCGCGGACACTGGCTGCGGATCTCGACGAGCGCCTGTTCGCGTCCACATTGGACTTCACCGGGAACGTTCATTTGAACGAAGGCCAGTTCGAGATCGCGCTCGACTACTTCCAACGAGCGCTGGCCATCAACGAGCGTCTGGGCCGGACGCGCGGCACGGCGTTGCAGTGCTGGCTGTCGGGTCGGGCGCTGGCCAAACTGGGTCGCGTCGACGAAGCACTCGACACATTGGCCAGGGCCCGGACGCTCATGGAGTCCGCCGACGCCGTGTCCATGGTCCCGCGCATCGTGCTCACGATCAGCGATGTCCTGCTGGACGCCGGCCGGATCGAGCAGGCGGACACGGCCGCCGACGCCGCGCTCGAGCTTGCCACGCGGTCCGGACTGCACGCGGTGGCCGCCGACGCGCTGCTGGTGCGGGCGCGGGTCGCCGGCAGCGGCGGGGACATGGTGGCCGAGCGGGACTATCTGAGCCAGGCCGAGGCGGCCTTCGCCAAGATGGGCAGTCCGCGTGCGGCGCGGACTCAGGCGCGGCTCGCGGTTTCCTGACGTCACATGGTCAGGTCGGCGGTGCCGCTGATGGGCCCTGCCCGCAGGGTGATCTGGTCGATCTCGATCAGTTTCATGCCTGACACGACGCAGGCGTAGACCGCCGACGCCCACGCCGCCTCATCGGTCCCCGCTTCTCGCGGCACGAGGTGTAGTTCGATGTCGGGACGGATGCGGAGGGCGATGCCGTCGGTGGTGCGGGCCGCTGTGATTCTGGCGCCGGGAAACCGGGTCAGTGTGCGGGTTGCCCACGCTCGTGCGGTGTCGAGCGTCGCGGCAGGCTCGTCCGCGACGAGGACGGCGGCGCTCTGGTTGACCGGCAGGTCGTCGTCATCGAGGTGTGCGACCAGGTGCACGGGACGCGGGTCGTTGTTCCATCGTTCGTGCACGGCGGCGGGTGTTCGGTGCACGTCCACCGTGATGTGGTTGTCCGCCAGGCGGCTGAGTGTGGCGCGCACGATCAGTCCGGCCGGTGTGTGGCGGGCGATGGTGGGTACCGGGATCGGGTGGGTCGGTGTGGCCGTGTTCGGTGGTGGCAGGCGTAGCAGCTGGTACACGGTTGTGCGCAGCCGCGCGGTGGCCTCCTGGTGGTGCGCGAAGATCGGTTCGGTCAGCGCGACCGTCCGAACAGGATCGTGCTCGCGCAGGACGCGTTCGAACTGCGCGGCGAACGCGTTGTCCAGCTGAGGCAGCGTGGCGCGTAGTGTGTCCATTGGGGACTCAGGGACGACCTCGCCCGCGCCGTCTGCGGCGAGCAGTACCGGTTTGCCGAGCGCGGCCGCATAGCAGGTCACCGAGCCGTGGTCGGCCACGACCACGTCGGCGGCGATCAGCGCAGCGCGCCAGCCCTCGTCCGGGGCGACCAGCAGCAGGCCCGCGTCGATGGCGTCCGCCAGCCACTGGCGGACCTGCCAAGGCCCGTGTCGCGCCCACACGTTGGGATGCAGCGCGGCGGCGACCCGGTACTCGTCGATCGGCAACTCGGCCAGCATCCGTGCCGGCAGGGTCGGATCGTTGCCCAGTAAGGAGAAGCGTCCCCAGGTCGAGCTCAGCACGACCAGCCGTCGTCCCTCGGTGTCGAACGCGCGGCGGTATCGGTTGCGTAGTGCGACGCTGGCCAGCATCCGGTCCAGGCAGGGATCGCCGGCGACGAGCGCCTGGCGCGCCGCGCGTGGGGAGACATCGCGTAACTGGTCCAGTTGGCCGGGATGAGCCACCACCACCGTTGTCCCGTCGTCGCGGCGCATGGGGAACGTGAGGCCGGAGACGCCGTGTGGCGAGCGGCGGTGGTAGCCGACGCCGTGCGGCAGGAGCAGCAGCGGACCGGTGACCGCGCCGAGATTTCCCTTGTCGCTGGCCGAGATCACCAGGTCGAACCGCAGCTGTACGGCCTGGCGCCAGGGAATGAGGCGAAATCCGGCGGCACGCACGCGGTCGACGACCCCGTCGGAGAACTGCGAGCCGTCCTCGACGGTGAACACGATCTGCACGCGCGGATCCGCGCCGACCACGGGCAGCACGTCGAGCAGCCGATTGACCGACGTGACGGTACGCGCGATGGCGAGCAGAAGACGGGAGACGCCAACGGTGTCCCATCGGGGTTCGGGAGCGTAACTCAACTCCCGGCTCCCGGCTCCCGGCTCCCGGCTCCCGGCTCCCGGCTCCCGGCTCCCGGCTCCCGGCTCCCGGCTCCCGGCTCCCGGCTCCCGGCTCCCGGCTCCCGGATTGTAGTCGATCGAACACCTTCCGTGTTCAGTCTGGGGTGGTTTCGCCGGACCGGTCATGCATCGCAGACTACGGCCGGCTCACCAGCCGCCAGCCGGGAGCGGACGGCGCAGTCCCTCCGGTGCCGGTGCGCCGAGCGCGGCCAGGATCGCCGTGTGTGGGGGCGCCGCGCCGAATCGCTGCGCATAGAACATTCGTTCGGGGACCACCGCTCGGCTGGTCGATTGTGACGTGCCACACACCGGCTACGCTCGGTGGCTGGGTCGTAACCCCACCACCTCGCGCTCATACCACGTTGATCTCGGCGCGGAATGCGTTGTGCGCGAACCGTTCCGCGCTCAGCGGACTGACGTCGACGAAGGGAGCGCGGCCGAGGTAGAGGTCGCGCATGACCTCCCCGACGGCAGGTCCTTGCAGGAACCCGTGCCCGGAAAAGCCGGTGGCGTACAGGAAACGGGACGGCGACGCGGCCTCGCCGATCAGCGCGTTGTGATCGGGTGTGACCTCGTAGAGGCCGGCCCAGCCGCCGGTGATACCGACGTCGAGCAGCGCGGGTGCCCTGCGCCGCACGGCTTCGGACAGCAGCGGCAGCCAGGCATCGCTACGGTCGGTGTGAAAGCCGGGCTGTTCGGCCGGATCGGCGATGCCGAGCAGCAACCCGCGCCCTTCGCCGTGGAAGTAGAACGTCGATGTGAAGTCGATCGTCATCGGCACTTCCGGTGGCAACGCCGGGACGGCCTCGGTGACGGCGATCTGGCGGCGCAGCGGGGAAACCGGCAGATCGACACCCACCATGGCGCCGACGTGCCGGGACCACGCGCCGGCAGCGCAGATCACGTTGCCGGTGTCGATCCGGCCCAGCGAGGTCCGCACCGCGGCGATCTCGGCACCGCGGGTGTCGACGTCGAGCACCTCGCACTGCCGCACCAGGGTCGCGCCGTGCCGGCGGGCGCCGGCAGCGTAGCCGTGCACCACCGCTTCCGGGGTGCAGTAGCCGTCGTCCGGGGAGAACGCCGCGCCCACCAACCCGTCGGTGCTGATCAGGGGGGACAGCCGGCGCGCATCGGCCGGGCTGATCACGCGGCTCGGCACGCCGAAGCCGTTCTGTAGCGCGACATTCGCCTCGAACGTGGCCAGGTCGGCGTTGGTGGACAACAGGAACAGGTAGCCGGCGCGGTGCAGCCCGATGTCGTGCCCCGGCTCGTCGCCGAACCGGGCGAAGGCCGCCAGGCTGCGCTGGCCGAGTTGGATGTTGAGCTCGTCGGAGAACTGCGCCCGCACACCGCCCGCGGCCCGGGACGTCGACCCGGCCGCCAGCGTGTCCCGCTCGACGAGCACCACGTCGGGGACGCCGGCTTTGGCCAGGTGGTAGGCGATGCTCGTGCCCATCACCCCGCCGCCGATGATCACCGTGCTGGCGGTCGTCGGCATCATCGTCGGACCCCTGCGGCGCGCACCGCGGCCCAGGCCACCGCCGCGTCCTGGATGCCGAGCCCGACGCTGTTGTAGAACACGATGTCGTCGTCGGCGCCCCGCCCGGCACGGTCACCGGACAGCACGGCGCCCAGCGGGATCAGGTCGGCTACGGTGAGGACGCCGTCGGCGATGGCGGTCACGATCGGCCCGGCGTGCGTGGCCGCTGTCTCCGGATCGTCCACCACCACGGTCGCCGCCAGGCGGATCGTCTCGGCGTCCACCTCGGTCCGGTCCGGCTCGAACGAGCCGATACTCACCACTGTGCATCCGGACGCCAACCACGCTCCTGCCAGCACCGGTGTGGTGGCGAGTGTGCAGGTCGCCACGATCGGCATGCCCGTCACGGCCGCCTTGGGGTCATCGACCGCGCGGACCGAAATGCCCAGCTCGGCGGTGAGTTCGGCGGCCGCGCGGGCCCGTCGCCCTGGGTCGGGACTCCAGATGGCGACGGTCCGCAGTGGCCGCACGCGGGCGACGGCGCGGACGTGCGCGCGGGCCTGCACACCGGAGCCGAGCACGCCAAGGCCGTCGGCGTCCGCGACGGCCAGCGCGTCGATCGCGACCGCGCTGCCCGCCGCGGTGCGCAGCGTGGTCAGTGCGGTGCCGTCGAGCAACGCGACGGGTGTGCCGGTCGTCGGGTCGAACGCGATCACCAGCGCCGCGATACTGGGCAGGCCGAGCGCCGGATTCCCGGGGTTGACGCTGCCGACCTTGGCGATGGCACCGGTGTCGGCCGACATCCGCGCGAGGTAGCCGAACACCACGCTGTCGTCGAACCGGCTGGCGTGCCTGATCTTCGCGGGCAGGTCGACCGCCCCACGCCACAGCGCGGTGAACGCCTCCCGCTGCGACCGCGCCACCGTGTCGAGGTCCAGCAGGCGGTGGATGTCGTCCCCGGTTAGGTGCAGCAGGTCCGCCGGCATCCGGTCCTCCTCGTGGGTCGGGTGTCAGTCGGCCGGTGGCAGCGGCGCGAGGTCGAACGGGCGGACGACCTGGCGACGCGCGATGCGCCAGACCTCGCCGTCCCGGCGATACTCGTCGACATAGGTGCCGCCGCCGACATTCCACCGGCGATCGGCCAGCTGGACAAGGACCACGACATCGGACCGGCCGGTCGCCGCGTCGCCGTCGACCTCAACGACATGGTTGGCGCTGGCGTGCTGCATGATCGGGAACGTGGCCCACTGCTCCTGGACCGCGCCGCGGATGGCGTCGATGCCGGTGAATATCCGGTCCGGGCCGGTCTCCCACACCGCGTCCGGCGTCCACACCGACGCCCAGCGTGCCAGGTCGCGGTGATCGGCACCGACGCAGTAGTTGTGTGCCAATCGATGCAGCGCGAGCTGAGTCTCCACCCGGTCCAGCCGGGCGGCCAACTGCTCAATCGTCGTCATGCCCGGACGCTACCGATGGCTGGGGCGGGCCGGAGTTATTGGCTGGTGCGAGTCTTGCCGAGGTACATGAGTTCCCAGATGGCTGAATCGGTGTAGCTCTCCACGATCGTGCCCGCGTGACGGTGCTCGATGCGCAGCTCGCCGGTGAAGCGCAGATAGGCGCCGTCGAAGCGGACGAGGGTGGCGGCCAGCTTCTTGATGCCGTCCAGTTCGTCGATCAGCTTGCTCACGGCAAGGTCACGGTGCCGGGTGAAGGTGACGACGTAGCTGTCGTCGCCGTCGGTGTAGGTGTAGCGGGTGACGTTGGCCACCGGCTTTCCCGTTGCGACGTCGGTGTAGGTGCCGAGTTGTTCGAAGGTCACCTTGCCGGCGTCGTCCGCGACGACCTGGTCGCCGTTGGCCAGCAGGAAAATGGGCAGCTCGGTGCTGCCGTACTTCTGTTCCGCCGTGATGTAGGACGCGACGACGGTGTAGGGGCCGGCCTGCCCACGGGCCCAGTACCAGTGGTTGATCAACGCGTTCATCGGGGCGTTGCCCCAGTTGTGGTCGTGATACCCGACGCCGGACGCACTGGACGCCGTGCCCGCCACGCGGTAGGTCACGTCCACCTTGCCTTGCGGCACGGCGGGCAGCCAGTTGAACTCCTGCTCGTCGTTCGCGCCGAAATACAGGTGCCCGGTGCCGGGCCGCCACGCCGGCACCTCACCGGTGAGGTTGATCTCCACAGCGAGGTCGTCGATCTTCGCGACGATCCGGTAGCTGTGCAGGTCGCCGCTGAAGGAGTTGTCGCCGATGCGCACGTCGCACCGCTCCTGGGTGGCGGTGAACTCCGCCGGCTCGAACGTGGCGACCTTGCTGTGGCTGGTGTGGTCGGGTAGGTCGAGGTTCATCCGGATCATCGGTGCGAGCGGCTTGCCGATCTCGGTGAAGTTCTTGGTGTAGAACACCACGACCAGCTTCGCGCCGTCATCGAGGTGGGCGTCGAAGTACCACCATTCGTACGTGCCGGGGCCGCCGTCGGTCCGTGCCCCGTCCTCCCATGGCGCGACCTGGTCGGGGCTGATCCCGATCCGCGCATAGTCCTCGGCTGTCGAGCCGAGGCGTGACAGTGCGGCGTTCATCGCATGACTCTCCTGTTCGGCCGGCCTTGCTAATCCGGCAGCTGTCGGATTAATGTAGCACTGCTGAGCCGAGGAGGTGCGATGACAACCGGGCAGACGGCCAAGGGACGGCGCGGACCGGGCAGGCCACCAGCCGATGCGTCGCTGCCCGAACTGGACGAGATCCTGCAACGTGGCCTCGAGGCATTCGCGGAACTGGGCTACGAGGCGGTGTCCGTGCGGCAGCTCAACGAGCGCCTCGGGATGGGGCACACGTTCATCCACGACCGGTACGGCTCGAAGGAAGCCTTCTGGCAGGCGGTCATGGCGGCGGCCATCCGGCACGTGACCGACGAGGTCACCGCCGCCTTCACCGGCGAGCAGCCCGACGACGACCTGGCCCGATTAGTTGCCAGCGTGCGGGCCTTCCACCAGGCCGCAGCACGCCGTCCGCACCTGTCCCGTGTCATCGACTACGAAGCCGGCCGCGACTCACCACGCCTGGCCTACCTCTACACGCTGATGAGTCCGCTCAACGACGCCGCGCGGCCCATCTTCGACCGGCTGGTACGCGAGGGGACGCTGCGCGACATCCCGTGGTACCTGTTTCATTTCGCCCTCACCAAGCCGCTCGCCATGTACAGCCAGGCGCCGCTGGCGCGGCTGTTCGGCCGGCCCGACGACGCCGACGATCACACGCTGATGAGCAAGGTGGTCCTGGGCGGCCTGCTCACCTGAACCACGAGAAACGGAGCTGCTGATGTCTGCCGCCCACCGTCCGAACAGGACCCTCTTGGCCCTGACCGCCGTCGTCCTGCTCGGCCTGGTCGTCGCGGCCTTCGTGCCCGGCATCCGGCTGGTGCTGATCGTGGTGCAGGTCGTCTTCGCGCTGCTGCACGGGGCGCGGCGCTACAGCTGGCGCGCGATCGGCGTGTTCGTCGTGGCGGGCCTCGTGATCAGCAACATCCTGGAGAACGTCAGCATCGCCACCGGCTTCCCGTTCGGCCACTACCACTACACCGGCGGCGGCAAGATTTTCCAGGTGCCGTGGTTCATCGGCCCGGCCTATCTGGCCACCGGTTACCTGGCCTGGGTGGTGGGTACCGTGCTACTGGACGATGTGCGCCGCAAGTCGCCGTGGCTCACCACGATCGGCACCCCCGTCGTGGCCGCAGTCGCCATGACCGCGTGGGACCTGGCGCTGGACCCCACCAGTTCCACGGTCAACCACGCCTGGATCTGGGAACACGGCGGCGGGTTCTTCGGCGTTCCGCTGGTCAACTTCCTGGGCTGGACCTTCACCGTGTACCTGTTCATGCAGGTCTTCGCTCTCTACCTGCGCAGCCGCGGCCCCCTGCCGGCCGCGCAGCCGGACCGGGCCGGCGACCTGCAGGGCGTGCTCCTCTACGCGGCAACGACGCTCTCGTTCTTCACCAAGTTCTTCACGGGCGGCCGCACCACCGTCACCGACGCCGTCGGCGCGACCTGGCGCACCGGCGACATCTATGAGACCTCGGTTCTGCTCACCGTCTACGGCATGGTCTTCATCGCACTCCTTGCCCTGCTGCGCATCGCCCAGCGGCGCAGCACCGCGCTCGACGACCATGAACTACTTGTCGTCGGGGTTGAGCGCGAGGAACGCGTAGCCGGCGGCCGCGCCGGCGATCAGCTGCACCACCACGTAGATCCACAGCGTTGACCAGGACAGGATGCTGCCGGTGGCGATGCCGAGCGTGACGGCCGGGTTGAACGCGCCACCGGAGATCCCGCCGACCGCGAACGCGCCTGCCGCCACGGTGAAACCGATCGCCAGGCCGAAGAAGTGGTTGCCCGGCTGGTCCTTGCTGGTGGCGACGTTGAGCACCACGTAGCACAGGGCGAACGTGAACAGCAGCTCCACCACGGCCGCGGCGATGAGGGCGTGACCGGACGGGTGCAGGGCGCTGAACGGCTTCGGGTTCACGAGCGCGTGGGAGAGCAGCGCGGCCAGCAGGCCGGCGACCAGTTGCACGATCCAGTACCCGACCGCCTCGCGCACTTCGATCCGGCGCCGCACCAGCACCGCCAGGGTCACGGCGGGGTTGTAGTGCGCGCCGGAGATGTGCCCACCTGCGTAGATCATCACCATCAGAACCGCGCCTGCGGCCAGCGGGGTGAACGTGCCGCCGCTTAACACACTGGTGGTAACGGTGAATACCAGGAAGAACGTCCCGATGCCTTCGACGGCGTACTTTCGGCCCGACGCCGCCCACGGGGAGGCGGGCGCCGCCTTGGTGGCTGCCGCGCGCTTTACTTTGTCCGCCATCTGCGTTCTCCCTTGCTTCGAGGCCCTTGACGCGGTGTCATGCCGGGCGCAGCATAACGGTCCGCATCCGCGTGCGGCGGGCTATCTCACCAACTGAAGCCTCCCGAAACAAGCGCATTCCGGCGCCGCGATTCCGATAGCCAACCATTACCCGTTGACTCCGCCGCGTGCGATTAGTTGGGCGGCGATGACGTTGCGCTGGATCTCGTTGGTGCCCTCGCCGACGATCATCAGTGGGGCGTCACGGAAGTAGCGTTCGACGTCGAACTCGGTGGAGTAGCCGTAGCCGCCGTGGATGCGGACCGCGTTGAGCGCGATCTCCATCGCGGCCTCGGACGCGAACAGCTTGGCCATGCCGGCTTCCAGATCGCAGCGCTCGCCCGCGTCGTAGCGCTGCGCGGCGTGCCGGACGAGTTGCCGGGCGGCGGTGTACTGGGTGGCCATGTCGGCGAGGTAGTTGCCGATCGACTGGTGTTGCCAGATCGGCTTGCCGAAGCTCTCGCGTTCCTGGGCGTAGCGCAGGGAGTCGTCCAGTGCGGCGCGGGCGACGCCCAGCGCCCGGGCGGCGACCTGGATGCGGCCGATCTCCAACCCCTTCATCATCTGGGCGAATCCGTCACCTTCCGTGCCGCCGAGCAGCGCCTCGGCCGGGGCGCGGTGGTCGGTGAAGGACAGTTCGCAGCTCTCGACGCCCTTGTAGCCGAGTTTGGGCAGGTCCTTGGACACGGTGAAACCCTCGCCGTGCTCGACCAGCAGGATGCTGATGCCCCGGTGTCGCGGTTCGGCGTTCGGGTCGGTCTTGCACAGCAGGGCGACGAGTTGCGAGCGGCGGGCATTGGTGATCCAGGTCTTCGCGCCGTTGACGACGTAGCCGTCGCCGTCGCGTCGAGCGGTGGTGGTGATGGCCTGTAGGTCGGAGCCGCCGCCGGGTTCGGTCAGTGCCATCGTGGCGCGGATCTGGCCGGTGGCCATCTTCGGTAGGTAGCGGCGCTTCTGCTGGTCGGTGCCGAAGGTGAGGATGAGCTTGGCCACGACGGTGTGGCCGCCCATGGCGCCCGCCAGGCTCATCCAGCCGCGGGCGAGTTGCTCGGTGACCTGGACGTAGCACGGGGTGGACACGGCGACCTCGCCATAGGGCTCCGGGATGGCCAGGCCGAAGATGCCGAGCTGTTTCATCTGGTCGATCAGCCGCTCGGGGTAGTCGTTGGCGTGTTCGAGGTCCCGGACGACCGGTCGGACATCGCGGTCGACGAAATCGCGGACGGTGTCGACGATCGCCTGCTCTTCCTCGTTCAGGTTGCTCACGGTGGGTCCTTCTCAGATGACGCGCGCGGCGCGCAGGGCGGCGATGTCGGTGTCGGTGTGGCCGAGGCCGCGCAGGATGGCGTCGGTGTGCTCGCCCAGTGCCGGGACCGGGTTCATCGCGGGGTCGATGTCGCTGAGGGTGGCTGGCGGCAGGAGTGCCTGGATGTCACCGCCGGGGGTGCCGACGGTGCGCCACCGGTCGCGGCCGGCCAGGGCGGGGTGGTCCAGGAACTGGGCGACGGAGTTCAGCCGGGCGTTGGCCACGTTCGCCTTGTCCAGCAGGGTCACGACCGTGCCGGTGTCGAGCGTGGCGAATCGGGCGGCGATCACCGCGTTGAGCTCGTCGCGGTGTTCGACGCGCGCGGAGTTGGTGGCGAAGCGGTGGTCACCGGCGATGGTCGGCTGGTCGAGCACGACCTGGCAGAACGTGTGCCATTCGCGTTCGTTCTGGATGGCCAGCAGCACCGTGTCGTGGTCGGCCGTGGTGAACGGGCCGTAAGGGGCGATGGTGGCGTGCTGGGCGCCGACCCGTGCCGGTTGTCGGCTGCCGTATCGCGTGTAGTAGGCGGGGGAGGCCAGCCACTCGGCCAGTGCGTCGAACAGCGACACCTCGACCGCGGAGATCCAGCCGGTGGTCGCGCGCCGGTAGAGAGCGGTGAGGATGCCGCTGTAGGCGTACATGCCGGCGGCGATGTCGGCGACCGGGATGCCGGCCTTCGCCACCTCGTCGGGCGTGCCGGTCAGTGACACGAGCCCGGTTTCGCTCTGCACGAGCAGGTCGTAGGCCTTGCGGTCGGCCCACGGCCCGTCGGTGCCGTAGCCGGAGATCGTGCAGGGAATCAGCCGAGGGTGCCGTTCGGCCAGCGACGTGGCGTCGATGCCGATGCGGGCGGCGGCGCCGGGGCCGAGGTTGTGCACCAGCACGTCCGCCCCGGCCAGCAACCGCTCCAGCACGGCGCGCCCGTCGGCGGTCTTCACGTCCAGGGTGAGCGATTCCTTGGACCGGTTGAGCCAGACGAAGTAGCTGGACTGGCCGTGCACGGTCTCGTCGTAGCGGCGGGCGAAGTCGCCACCGTCGGGCCGTTCGATCTTGATGACCCGCGCCCCCAGGTCGGCCAGCTGGCGGGTGGCGAACGGAGCCGCGACGGCCTGTTCCAGGCTGACCACGGTCACTCCGGCCAAGGGCAACGGTGGTGCGGGACGGTGCTCGGTCATGGCGGCTCCCGGGGTCGGACAACAAATCCGTAAAACGGACACATGATCTCGCGGTAAGTGGTTCCATCCTCCCGTGCAACCATCACCCAACCCGCAGAGTGAACCGGGCCAGTTCGTGGCCGCGCCACCGGTCCAGCTGCCGCCCGATCCGGGTGCGCAGCCGGTCGACACGGCGTTACGCCGAGTCATCGTCCTGATGTTCGTCAACCTCGGGCTCAGCGTGGTGACCACGGTGGTCACGCTGCTCCTGCGCACCAGCGTGCTGGACTACCAGCTGGCGCACGCCCACCTTCCCGCCGGCGCGTCGCCGGCCGCGATCGACACGATCCGCCGCGCGTTGCAGACCGCGCTGTGGAGCAAGACCGTCGCGACGGTGCTGGTGGCCGGGCTCTACATCTGGCGGGCCTATGCGCTGCGACGCGGTTCCCGCGGCGCCTACCTGCGGCTGTACTACATCTGCGTGGCCGGCATCATCGGCATCGCGTACCTGATCCTGGCCGGCCAGTACCCGGTCTGGATGCGGATCGAGCAGGGGCTGCAAGCCGTGGTGCTCGTGACGCTGCTGATCGCGGTGAGCCGTAAAGAGGTTCGCTACCGCTTCGCCAAGCAGCGTTATACCTGAGGTGCGCCGGCCGGCCGTCACCACGCGGTGCTGACGGCCGGCCGGGCCGCCCACGGTCAGCCGGTGATGAGGAAGCCTTCCAGTTCCTCGGTCTGGCTGTTGATGGCGACGCAGCGGTAGAAGTCGAACCTGCCCGCCGCGACGAAGGCCTGTCCGTCGGCGTTGCACTGCGGCACGGTCACCGACGGTGACCCGAAGTACTGGTGCCCGTAGACCTGACGAACGGGCGCCGCGTTCACGGCAGGCGCGGCAACCGTGAGCAGGCCCACGGTGACCGCGACAACGGCGAGTACCGGTGCGGCCGACAGTCGGATTCGATTCCTCATGGCCATCCTTTCCCAGTGACAGGGCAAGAACGACATTAACCAACCCAGCCGGCCGGGCTCGGCCAAGATTCATGACAACAAACACGATGTGCCGGGCGCGGGAAAAACGGGTGGCGGGCGCCGGACGCGTCTGACACCGTCTGCCCGTGCCGAAGGTGTATTTCGACGAACGGATCGCGGCTCGGTACGACCTGGATGCCGCGGACATGTTCGAGCCCGCGATCATCGACCCGACGGTGAACTTCCTCGCCGATCTCGCCGGCGCGGGCGACGCGCTGGAACTCGGCATCGGCACCGGACGGATCGGGTTGCCGCTGAGTCGGCGGGGTGTCCGCGTGCACGGGATCGATCTGTCCGAGGCGATGCTCGCGCGGCTGAAAGCCAAGCCCGGCGCGGCCGAGATCGGCGTGACGGTCGGCGATTTCGCCACCACCAAGGTCGGCCGGACGTTCGGGCTGGCTTACCTGGTGTTCAACACGATCATGAACCTGACCACGCAGGACGAGCAGGTCGAGTGCTTCCGCAATGTCGCGGCGCACCTGGACCCCGGCGGATGCTTCGTCATCGAGGTCGAAGTTCCCGACCTGCGGCGGCTCCCGCCCGGCGACACCGTCCGAGCGTTCACGGTCAGCCCGACCAGGCTCGGTTTCGACGAGTACGAAACAGCCGCGCAGATTCTTTATTCGCACCACTATTGGACAATCGACGACAAGCTCGAGGTGTTCTCCGCGCCGTATCGCTACGTGTGGCCGTCCGAACTCGACCTGATGGCGCGCATCGCCGGCATGACGTTGCGCGAACGCTGGAGCGGCTGGCACCGGGAGCCGTTCACCGGCGACAGCACCAAGCACGTGTCGGTCTGGGAGAAGCCGGCTCTCGCTCGTCAGCCGCCCGCGCCGTAGCGGAGCATGAAGTCGGTGTTGGTGTCGCGGCCGCCTTCCGGGTCAGGCGGTGGCTCGGTTTCCTGGCTGGTGATCATGTCCTGCGGCTTGACGGGCTCGGGCAGGTGCTTGAACCGCTCCGGATCCGGCTTGGGCGGCGGTGTCGGGCTGCCGTGCTTGGCCATGCGCCTCGAACTCCTTCGCGTTGACCGCGGCCGGGTGGCCGCAAGCGCGGGCCGCGCTCATCTGGTCAATGTAGTCGCGCGAGGTCACGATCTCACCGTTTCGGACCCGGAGTACGAAGACGACGAGCCAACTTCGCCCGAATCAGCCGGACGTAAGGAATCGTTGCCGTGGATCAGCGATCAGGTCCATTCGATCTTCATTGCGCGGCCCTGGGCACGTCCGGCCTCGGCGGATGGCTTGCGGGTGGTCGGGTCGAGCGGGTTGGCGCCGAACGCCGTGTGGGATGCCTCGTTCGGGGTGATGATCGCGACCTTGGTGCCGTGTGCGCGGAACTCGTCGACAGCCTGGCTCAGCGGTTTCTCGGTGGGGAACAGGTCGGCGTCGCCGAGTGGTGCGATCACCAGGAGCTGGGTGGCGCCGGTGGCGTAGTCGGCGTTTTCGGCGGAGCGGACGCCGCCGTCGACGTAGCGGTGGCCGTCGATCGTGGCCGGTGGCCACACGCCCGGCACGGCGCAGCTTGCCGTGACGGCGTCGACCAGGCTGACGCCCGAGTCCTTGTCGAACACCCTCGGTTCTCCGGTCTCGGCGTCCACCGCGACGATACGGAGTGTGCGGGCCGGCCACTCGTGCGATGGCAGTCGCGACTCGATCACCGCGCGCCGCTCCGGCTCGGACACGGTCGTCGCGTCGAGGGCGTATCTGCACACTGCGCGCCGGATTTCCGGCACTGTGGTGGCGTTTCGCAACACGGCGAACATCTGCACGCCGAAGGCCTCCAGGTCGAGGTCGGCCATGAGCTCGGCGCTCTGCAACTCCGGCTCGACCTGGCGTGCGTACAGCTCGTCCAGGCTCAGCCCCTGGCCCAGCTGCGCCGCGACGGCCGCGCCCGCGGACGTGCCGACGAGCAGATCCGCCCCGGTGACGTCCTGGCCGGCGTCGGCCAAGCCCGCCAGCAGGCCGGTGATCCACGCGATCCCGGCGACGCCTCCGCCGCCGAGCACCAGCGCCTCGGTCATGTTCGTCTCCTCTGCCGCGCGTCACCCGCGGTGACGGCCGGGCCAACCGGCAGACTACCGGCGTGACTTCCATCGAGGATCGGGCGACGGCGAAAACCGGCGGTGTCCACCATGACGGGCTGGTGGCCCTCTCGTTGGGTGCGCTGGGTGTCGTGTTCGGCGACATCGGCACCAGCCCGCTGTATGCCCTGCAGACGGTCTTCTCGATCGACAACGGGGCCGTGCGGCCGGTGCCGGGGGACGTCTACGGCGTGCTGTCGCTGGTGTTCTGGTCGATCCTGCTGATCGTTTCGGTCAAGTACGTCGTCTTCGTCATGCGCGCGGGCAACGACGGTGAGGGCGGCATCATGGCGCTGGCCGCGCTGATCCGGCGGCGGGTCACCGGGCGGGCACGGCTGGTCTCGGTCGCGGTGCTGCTGGGCGTGATCGGGGCGTCGTTGTTCTTCGGTGACAGCGTGATCACGCCCGCCATCTCGGTGCTCTCGGCGGTGGAGGGCATCGAGGTCGTGTCGCCCGGTGTCCATGGCGTCGTGCTGCCCATCGGGGTGGCGATCCTGGTGGTGTTGTTCGTCGTGCAGCGGTTCGGTACCCATCAGGTGGGTCGGCTGTTCGGGCCGGTGATGCTGCTGTGGTTCGTGGTTCTTGCGGCGCTGGGCATTCCGCAGATCGTCACCCATCCAGGGGTGCTGCGGGCCCTGTCACCAACCTACGCCGTGGCCTTCGGTATCGACCGGCCCCTGGTCACGTTCCTCGCGATGGGTGCGGTGGTGCTGGCCATCACCGGTGCCGAGGCGCTGTACGCGGACATGGGGCACTTCGGCCGGCCGGCGATCAGCAGGGCGTGGTTCGCCGTCGTCTTTCCCGCGCTGACCCTGAACTACCTCGGCCAGGGCGCGCTGATCCTGCACCAGCCCACCGCCGTGGCCAACCCGTTCTTCTTCCTCGCCCCCGGCTGGGCGCAGCTCCCATTGGTCGTGTTGGCCACGCTGGCCACCGTGATCGCCTCCCAGGCCGTCATCTCCGGTGCGTTCTCCATGTCCCGCCAAGCCATGCAGCTGGGTTTTCTGCCGCACCTGACCGTGCGCCATACGTCCACACAGGAGAGTGGCCAGATCTACGTGCCGGCGATCAACTGGCTGTTGCTGGGCGGTGTGCTCATCCTGACGGTCACCTTCGGTTCGTCGCAGTCCCTGGCCACCGCGTACGGTCTCGCGGTGACCGGGACGTTCCTGCTCACCACGGCGCTGTTCCTGGTACTGGCCGGTTCGGTGTGGCACTGGCGTCGGTGGCAGCTGGTGCTGGTCGGGGTCGTGTTCGGTGGTCTGGAACTGTTGTTCCTGGCGGGCAATCTCACCAAGGTCGTGCGGGGTGGTTGGCTGCCGCTGCTGCTGGGCGCCCTGGTGGTCACGGTGATGCTGACCTGGCAGCGCGGACGGCGTGTCATCACCGCGCGACGCACCAAGCTGGAAGGCCCGTTGGCCGATTTCGTCGACGAGCTGCGTGCCCGTCCGGTGCGACGGGTGCCCGGCGCTGCCGTGTTCCCGCACCCCACCAAGGAAACCGTGCCGCTGGCGCTGCGGGCGAACGTCGAGTTCAACGGTGTCGTGCACGAGCATGTCGTGATCGTCTCCGTGGTCGCGGAGAACGTGCCACACGTGCCGCGCGGCGAGCGGCTCAGCGTCGACTCGCTCGACCACTCCGACGACGGCATCGCGTATCTGTCCGTGCGGTTCGGTTTCCAGGACGACCAGGACATCCCCGGCGCGCTGCGGGACGCGCTGATGCTGACGAGTGAGCTGGATTTCGATCCGGACGCCGCGTTCTACTTCCTGTCGCGGATCAGCATCGAACACGGACCCGACGCCGGCCTGCCCAAGTGGCAGAAACGCCTGTTCATCGGCCTGTCGCACAACGCAGCCAGTCCGGCCGCATACTTCAAGCTGCCGGTCGACCGGACCGTCGTGATGGGCACGCGCGTCGAACTATGACTCGGTCGTGCGCGGCCGTCGGGTTGAGTGCAGTGCCACGCAGCATTCACCGGGCCGTGGGTCGAGGACCGCTTCGACGGTGGGGCACGCGGCCAGGCCCTCGATCAGACCGGTCAGGAAGGCGTGGTTGACGCCGCACACCAGGTCCGGCGCCTTGGCGGTCAACGGGTGGAACGGGCAGTTGCGCAGCCGGACGCAGGCGGCGTCGGGCCGGGTCGGTTCGAAACCGTGCCGCGCCAACACTCCGGTGGCCAGGGTCAGGGCCCGCTCGGCACCCAACCGGCCAGGGCGGGTTCGGTCCCGTTCGGCCACGCCGATCTGCCGGCCGCGGTCGTGCGCGATCCGGATCGCCGCGTCGCGGGCGCTCTCGCACTCGCGTTCGGTGAGGACGGCGTCCATCAGGATGTCGGCCAACAGGTCGTGCTGCCGCTGGGGGATGTTCACCCGGATGTCCAGCTCGGTCGGCTCGTAGACCTTGGGTGTGCGGCCGACCTTGCGGATGCCGCCGACCGGCTCGTACCGGGCCCGCAGCACGCCGGCCTCGATGAGCTTGTCCAGGTGGAACGCGGCCAGTTTGCGGGAGATCCCCACCGACGCGGCGGCTTCGTCGCGGCTCACCGGCCGCCGGGCGCGCCGGATGAAGGCGTACATGCCGCGCCGCAGTTCGTCCTCCAGTGCGGCCACCGCGCGGATCGCCGGATCCGTTGCGAGAGCGCCACTGTCGGCGTTCAGATCCGTCACGTGACCAGGATAACACCAAGCTCTATGGTCGAATCGGGCAATACCGGCTTTGCTTGACCAAGTTACACGATAAGACTAAGGCTGTTGGGTGAAACAGCAACGGAGCGGAGAGCCGTGGTGACCAGTCAACCGCACCGGGCGATGAGCGTGAGCCAGGACACGCCAGCGCGTTCCCGCTCCGCTCTGCGTGTCATTCACGAACCAGAGGGCGCCGTGGATCTGGCCGCCGCCGAACGAGCCGCCGCCCAGTTCCTGCGGGCACTGGGGATCTCGCTGGACACCGAGAGCCTCCAGGGCACGCCGCGCCGGATGGCCAGCGCGTACGCCGAACTGTTCACCGCGCGGCCGTTCGACCTGACCAGCTTCCCCAACGACGAGGGCTACGACGAACTCGTCCTGGCCCGCGCCATCCCGCTGCGGTCGGTGTGCGAGCACCACCTGCTGCCCTTCGTCGGCGTCGCGCACGTCGGCTACCTGCCCGGCGACCGCATCCTGGGGTTGTCCAAGCTCGCCCGGATCGTGGAGCACTTCGCCTGCCGCCCGCAGGTGCAGGAGCGGCTGACCAAGCAGGTCGCCGACTGGTTGTGCGAACACCTGGCCCCCAAGGGCGTCGGGGTCGTCATCGAGGCCGAACACACGTGCATGACCCTGCGCGGCGTGCAGGCCGCCGGATCCAGCACGGTCACCTCGACGCTGCTGGGCACCCTGCGTGAGGATGCCCGTTCCCGTCAGGAGTTCTTCGCCCTGACCGGGGTCAACGCCTGACCCGGCCGCGTCGTCCCGACGACTAGGATCGTGATCATGGGGACTACAACTGTCGTCGAAGCGGCCCGCCGTGCGCTGGGGCCGGTCGGCGTCTTCCTACCGTTTTCGCGCACCAGCGCGCCATCCATCGATCTGCAGCGCGAGGCGGTTCGCCGGTTGGCACGGGCCGGTTATCGCACCGCGTGGACCAACGAAGGTGTCGGCGGCAAGGACGCCCTCGTGCAGTTGGCCGTGCTGCTCGCGGCCACCGAGCGGATGGTGTTCGGCACGGGCATCGCTAACATCTGGGCCAGGCAGCCGCAGACCGCGCACGGCGCGGCCGCGCTGCTGGCCCAGGCCTTTCCCGATCGGTTCGTGCTCGGGCTGGGGGTCGGTTATCCCCACCAGGCGGCCAGTGTCGGCCGGGAATTCGGCAGCCCGCTGGCCACGATGCGCGGCTACCTGGAGCAGATGAGCGCCCCGACACAGCTGCCGGCGCCCGACGTGGCCTATCCCAGGATCATCGCTGCGAACGGCCCGAAAATGCTCGCGCTGTCCGGCGAGATCGCGGACGGCGCGATGCCCGCCATGGTGCCGCCCGAGTTCACCGCCGATGCCAGGCAACTACTCGGCCCGGACAAGCTTCTCGTCGTCGGGTTGGCCGTCGTCGCGGACGTCGACCCGGACCGGGCGAAGGAGACCGCGCGGCAGCGGGTTGCCGCCCGGCTCGGTCAGCCGGGCACGTACGCGGCCACCATGGCGCGGCTGGGCTACTCGGAGCAGGAGATCGCCGAGGTGGGCGACCGGCTGGTGGACGGGCTCGTCGGCCACGGTGACGCGGCGGCGATCGCGGCCAAGGTGCGGGAACACCTTGCGGCCGGCGCGGACCACGTGATGGTCATGTCGACCGGCACCGACGACTTCACCGACGGCGTCGACCAACTGGAACAGCTCGCGCCGACACTGGCCGAGCTCGCCGACTAATCGGAGAGAAGGACCCCCGCAGCCTGTTGACGCAATCCGGCGGTTGCCATAGTGTGGCAACCGTTGAGTTGCTACTTGAAGGAGGCTGTCATGGGATTTCCTGATCGCATCGAGCGGACCGTGGACGTCGCGCACGCGCCGGACAAGGTGTGGGCGGCGCTCACCACGGCCGAGGGGCTCGGCGCCTGGTTCGGCAACGAGGCGACGATCGACCTGCGTCCAGGTGGTTCGGCCCAGATGAAATGGGCCGAGGGCCACATCGCCGACATGCGGGTGGAACGGGTCGAAGAGCCGACGGTGTTCGCGTTCACCTGGCACATCTACGGGCTACCCGAAGACGATCCGCGTCGCACCTATGTGGAGTTCACGCTCGAACCGGTCGGTGCCGGCACGCGGCTGACGGTCGTCGAGACCGGTTTCGCCCAGCTGTCGGAAGACGCCCACCGCAAGGCGTTCGACGGCAACGTCGACGGTTGGGGCAAAGAGCTGGGTGAACTGGTCACCTACCTCGATGCCGCCTGACATCGAGGCGATCGCCGAGCAGGTCTTCGTCGCCCTGGCCGACCCGAGCCGGCGGGCCATCCTCGCCGCGCTTGCCGCGGGGGGTCCGGCCACGGTGACGGACCTGGCCGCTCGTCTGCCGATCACGCGGCAGGCGATCGCCAAGCACCTGGCCCTGCTGGCCGAGGTCGGCCTGGTGACGGCCGAACCGGGGGAGCGGCGCCGGGTGCGCTACCGGCTGCGCTCCGCCCCGATGCAGGTGGCGCAACAGTTCCTGGCCGCGCTGGCCCGCGACTGGGATGGCCCGCTCGGCGCCTTGACCGACCACCTCGACCGATCGAATCCGACGGACGAGTGAACCCCGAAACCGAAAGGTGGGACACCACAATGGAAACACCCTCGATCGTCACTCCACAGGAGTGGGAGGCGGCGCGCCAGCAGTTGCTCGTGAAGGAGAAGGAGGTGACCCGCGCCCGTGATGCGCTGGCCGCGCAGCGTCGGCGGATGCCGTGGGTGGCGGTGGCGAAGGAATACGCGTTCGACGGACCCACCGGCAAGGCCAGCCTGCTGGACCTGTTCGATGGGCGCCGTCAGTTGGTCGTCTACCGCGCCTTCTTCGAGCCCGGCGTGCACGGCTGGCCCGACCACGCGTGCACCGGCTGTTCGCTCGTGGCCGATCAGGTCGCGCACGTCGGTCACTTGAACGCCCGCGACACCACGCTCGTCTTCGCCTCACGCGCGCCGCAGCCGGACATCGCGCGGGTGAAGGCGCGGATGGACTGGACGATGCCCTGGTACACCATGACCGACGAGTTCGACGCCGACTTCGGCGTCGACGAGTGGCACGGCACGAACGCGTTCATCCGCGACGGCGACAGCGTGTTCCGCACCTACTTCATCAACGCCCGTGGCGACGAGGCGATGGGGAGCACCTGGAGTTACCTGGACCTGACCGCGCTCGGCCGGCAGGAGCAGTGGGAGGACTCGCCGGAGGGCTATCCCCAGACTCCGCCGTACGAGTGGTGGAACTGGCACGACGAATACGGTGCGTCCGCCAAGGCGTAGACCGCCGATCCATGTCAGGCTACCCTGACAGCATGGGCAAGGATGTGGATCCGTGGCCGGAAGGCCAGCAGGCGTGGGGGCGGGTCGCGGGGTGGTTCCAGGACACGTCGCCGGTCCCGCCCGGTCATCTGGACGATGGTGACCGGGCGTTGACGGTGCTGGCGGACATCGGCTTGGTCCGGCGTCTGCTCGATCAGGTCGAGTTCGAGGCGGTGCGGACCGCGCGCAAGCAGGGCAAGTCGTGGTCGGAGATCGCGATCAGGCTGGGTGTGACGCGACAGTCGGCGTGGGAGCGGCTGCGGGACGTGGACGACGCCGGGCAGGTGTCGAGCAGTCCCGTTGCCGTACCGGAAGAAGTGACGGCGCGGGACCGGCGCAGGCGTTCGTCGGTGGTGGTGCCCAACGTGATCGGCATGTCCTGGGACGACGCACACGCGGTGTTGCAGCACAACGGACTCGTCGCGGTGGGACCGGACCCGGACGGCCCACCGATGACCGTGGCGGGCTGGCCGCAGGGCGTGGTGACCGACCAGAGTCCGGAGTCCGGGGCGAGGGTGCCACCCGGCTCGCTGGTGACGGTGTGGGTGGACCGCGGTGGTGGCGCCGGCGTGCGTGAGCCACGTCGGCCCAAGCCGGACCCGAAGATCGGCAGGAAGATGTGGGACGAGGTGACCGACGAGGCGGTGGGCTGACCGGCCGTGGTGCGGTCAACACAGCACTTGAGCGGCGAAGGCCGATCGGGACCCACGTGTACGCCGCACCGTGTCTCCGATGCGGACGACTTCCTCGGTGTCATGTCCGCCGCCGAGATGTTCCTCGGTCATGTGGGCTTCAGACGCTGCGTAGTACCGAGACGACGGTGCCCAGGACAACGGCACGGTCACCGTCGATCACGTCGTAGGCCGGGTTGCGCGGCTCGAGGTAGACGTGGCCGTTGCGGCGGCGGTACACCTTGACGGTGGCCTCGTCGTCGATCATCGCGGCGACGATCTGGCCCGAGTGGGCCTCGGTTTGTTGGCGTACCACGACGATGTCGCCGTCGCAGATCGCGGCGTCGATCATGGAGTCGCCGCGCACACGCAGACCGAAGACGGTGCCACGGCCGGTCAGGCCGCGGGGCAACGTGAGCGTGTCGTCGACGTGCTCCACGGCGGAGATGGGACTTCCGGCGGCGATGTCGCCGACCACGGGCACCGTGACCGAGTCCTCGGCCGGCTCCCGGGTCGAGGGCTCCTGCAGGAACACGCGCACGTCGATCGGTCGCGACATGGCGGCGCTGCGCCGCAGGAAACCCTTGTCCTCCAAGCTCGTCAGGTGTTTCGACACCGCGGAGGACGACCGCAGGCCGACCGCGTCGCCGATCTCCCGGGTGCTGGGCGAGTAGCCGTGCCGGACCACCCAGTCTCGGATCGCGACGAGAATGCGCTGCTGACGGGGCGGCAGGCCCGAAGTGTCGAGCTGGTCGAACACGTCAAGGTCGTGGGCGGTCACCCACGGAATGGTAGAGCCCGGCCAGACCTGCGCCGGACCGGGCTCTACCTCGGTGGTCAGCCGGCCGCGTTCCAGAACGCGCAGTGGTGCTCGGTGGCGAAATTCGTCTCGACACCGGGCGTTGGTGGCACGAACGACTGGATCTGCCCGCTGCTCGCCGTGAAGCGCGGCCAGAACGGGGTGCCGAACGACGACGGGAAGCCGTGCGCGGCGAATCCGGTCCAGTAACCCTGCATCGTGCCGGCCAGCTGGATCTGTGCCGCGGACAGGCCGGCGAGCGGCGCGGTCGGCGTGTTGAACACATAGGGCAACTCCGACGCGTGTGCCGCGCCGTACGGGAAGCTGACCGGCGGCAGGAACGGCTCCGGCGCGTTCTCGTCGTTGAACTCGTACGCGAACGTCGGCACGAACCGCGATACCGACTGGTCCACGGTCAGTGCGTTGCACGCGAAGATCGCGTCCGTGCCGACCGCGCCCAGTGCGATCGGCGGGCTGGGGAACGCGCTGAG
>WNGR01001508.1_pt1 | contig 26082 bp, 20 predicted proteins | sample 5407581 | NCBI WGS metagenome assembly WNGR01 (sample SAMN13153383, study PRJNA577476) | soil metagenome | isolation source: 80 cm soil or saprolite under Garry oak tree replicate 2 | place: USA:California | collected 2016-06-15
AGACGGATGGGGGCTGGGCCTTGGCAGTACAGAGATATGACCGGCTATACTTCCGTTGGTGCCGGCTCGAGCGTCGTTCCCGTGCGCCTCAATTGCCCGCCGGAAATTACCTTGCACTATTTACGTCGCGGCTGACGCTAACCTAATACGGTTCATCACGTACGTGAGCCTCAAACAAAAGGCGGGAGAGAAGTAGCTCGCCGACGAAAAATACCCCAACACCCGAGGCAGCTCTGGCAACCGAGACTCCTTCTAAACCGGCCCTATGGCACCGGTGAAGGGGAGAATGGCAACGTGCTGCCTGACATTTCGTTTCGAAGTCTTTCCTGCTTTCCCGCGCTGAACCCGTTTTCGAAGCGAAGCGATCGAACAAGTCATAGGCCGATGTCAGGTTTTGATCCTGTGAACGGCTCCTCCACCGGCACGAGAGCGCGATGAACGTGGGCGCGCTGCATTCAACTTCTCCTCGCTTGTCGTAGAGCTCACGGCTGAATATGCCGGCGCGCACAATATGGACGGGCGCGACGGCCAACTGGTTGCATTTCTGAAAATGGCCTTCAGCAGCGTAGCGGCGCACGCTGGCGGGCTGCTCAGCTGACGCGGGCTTTAGACGCTCCGCTGCACAATCCATTCTGAGCCCACGAATCGAGGTGAGGGGAAAGGGAAAGTCGCTGGAGTGAGCCGCCGGAGATGGCCGCTGTCCATTTCGATAACAACGGCAGAGGGTGATGAGGCAAGCACAGTGCCGTATATGATCGTGGCATCCCCCAAAAGGATAGGCAAATCGATGCCTACTGGCGGAAGGCCTTGCGGCCTGGTGCTGCTCGTCAACCAGACCGAGGCGCCAGTTTGAAGGGTCCAATTGAGAGTGTATGCCGCCCAACTCAATTTCAAACGCCGCGGTTAATTGCCGGCCGTTCGTACGAAGTTTGGATCTCCTAAATTTGATGGATGTCAAAACCGACTCGGTGACAAATTGCCGCCCGCGAGGTGCGCGTCTTCCTATCAGCCGGGACTATCACTTCATCTCGAAGGGATACCTTCCGACCTATCAAGTGACTTCGGTTCCCCACGGTGATCCGCGGGGGATAACGTCTAGTCCTCGATCTCGGCCGCAATATCCATAGCCTTGAGGTTCCAGCTCCACGAGAGGATCAAAAGCAAAATGACCGGGCAGGCGGTCAAAACTATTCCTTTCAAATGCAGCTCCCGCATGGACTGAAAGAAAAATGGCGCGAACATCATCGTTATCGCAACGATCGCAGTCCCGGCGCTCAGATTGCTAAAGAACCTTGCTCGGATTCTCCGAATCTCGTTGTTGGCCGCCTTCCCCATGATCCGCCTCTGTAAGCTATCTGCGTGCTCTTACTTCCCTAAGCTGGCGGCGCCATAACATTCGTCGGGATCCGCTTGGCAAAAGCCGAACATGGCCTGCGCGCCACTAGCGCGCATTTCGCCTAGAGTCATCCTTATCCGAGGGGTCATGGGCGCGCAAGCCCAGCCCTCGGCGAGATAGTTACAACCCACGCTTCTAAAATGAGCTTGATGCTGCCGTTGCGGCTTGATTGTCCTTCACTGCCACGGTTCAGCAGCGAAAGCTTCTTCTACCCGCCAGCACAACGCCATCGCGAAATGAACACCTGTGGAATCGCGATCTCAATAAGCATCCAGGCTCGAAAGCACAATCGCTGTACGCATTAAAATGCGAAGATCCAGCCAGATGCTCCAATTGGTGACATACCAGACGTCGTATTCGACGCGCTTTTTCATCAAGTCTATGGTTGGTGTTTCACCACGTAAGCCGTTGACTTGGGCCCAGCCAGTTAGGCCAGGCTTCACGTGGTGGCGATAAGCGTAGTTACTGATCATCTGATTGTAGTAGTTGTCGTGCGCAAGCGCGTGCGGGCGCGGGCCAACCAACGACATTTCTCCGCGCAGAACATTCCAGAGTTGAGGCAATTCATCGATGCTCGTCCTGCGCAAGAGACGCCCGATCCTGGTAACTCTCGCATCCCGTTTGCTTGCCTGCCTAATCTCGGGGCCATTATCCGAAACCGTCATGCTGCGAAATTTCCAGATATCGAACGGCGTGCCGTTGAAACCGCGGCGTGTTTGACGAAAAATGACGCTGCCCGGCGAATCCAGCTTGATCAGAATCGCTGTTATGATCAGTAGCGGGCCCATGCACAACAGCCCTAGAGAGGCCAAGCTGACATCGAGGCCGCGTTTCAGGGCACGTTCGGCGATTGAAAGAGGGGGCCGCTGGATTTCGATCGCCATCGTGCCGCTGAAGGGCACGAAAGGCCGTGACACGACGTCCGCGATCGCAAAATCAGGCAGCAAGCGAACGGCATTTGGTACCTGGCGCAACCGTTGGCTCAGCTTTTGTAATGTTGGAAGTTCGTTCCAGTCGAAAGCGAGGAGAAATTCATCTGCTTCCGCCGCACGAGACTCTCGAACGATCTGGAGAACATCCCGGTCCCACGCTGCATCGTCGTGCTGCAACGTCAAATTCAGCACGACGTGATGCACGACCTCAAAACCGTTCTTGCGCAAATCCTTGAAACGGCTGGAGGTGAAATCGAGTGGTCTTGGGCTGAGCAACACGACCCGCCGCTTGAAGCAGTGGCCCCTGACAAAGGATGAAGTCAAGACGAGGCGCCAGACCGCGCGGTGTGCGCCCAGGCCAATGAGGCCCATTACCGCGAACAAAATGATGGTGAAGCGGGATAGAACGGCCGTCGATTTCAACAGGAATGCAGCAACCGCCAGAATTGTCAGTGACAAGACCCAAACAAGGAGGACCTTGCGCGATTGCCAGCTCGCATTTAGCAGATTGTGACGGTCGTAGCCGCCTTGAACGAAAGCAATCGTGACAAATAGCATGGCCACGATCAAGCCGGCGCCCACTGAAAGCTCCTGGTCGGCCGGAATTCCCATGAGTTCACGATGAGCGAGGTTAGCGCAGATGTAGCTGAGCAGAACCAGCAGGAAATCGCCTGCCATGATGACGATTTGAAACGGTCTTTGCAGCGAAGGGCTGCGACCGGTGACTGTAGAAGATAAATGCTTGGGACCGTATGTGGCTGAGGACATCGAGAGCCTCTTTCGAAAAGACTAGCCGCAGCAATGCATTACTCTTAACGATCATTCGTCCCTCGCGGCCGTAGATCAGCGGAAGGATATTGCTCCATGCGTCTCATGAACTTGACGAATCTCAACCGCGAGATCCGGCGCTTCATGATGAGACGGCAGAAAGAAGGTTCGTGAGCGCAGAGATATGTTATGAGGACGCGACGTCGACGGCCGTCCCTTGGTCCATATTCAGCGCGGCTTAATTCGCAAGCTCACCGACGTGCTTCACACAAGGTGTTATCGAGGTGCCAGGACGCGCAGGCACGGCGATGAGGAATTTGGGGCGCGCCGCGTGCTCGCGGGTTGTGTCGGAAGTGGCGACTCGGTCAACGGTGGAGGGGGGTCCGCAGTAAATTGCGAGGTGCTCCCGGAAAAGAAATAGAGGGTAGACCAGTCTGCTGACAGTTCGACCCAGTTGCTGTTGCCAGCCCCTCGATTGTTAACGCCACTATGCGGCGAATCCGGAGCTCGCCACCAGTCCGCTCCAATGTTGGCGACAACCTTCATGTTCGGATCCGACGTCTTCATGTCCATCTGCACGTACACTGCATCCACGCTTCCGGCAGCGAAGCTGCCTCGTCTCACCATCCACATCAGGTCGTTGCGGCCAGGCGGAGGACCGCCGACAAGGGTGCCTCCATCGGCTTGCACCTCGACCTTCATTTGGATGGCCAAATTCTTGGGAGCCACAGCGTCAAAATGGGCTCCTACGATCTCGTTTTCAGTCTGGTCTTGCACGAGGGCCCATTCCTTTGTGGCGCGGAGGCGTACATACGTCTTTCCATTTGCCACGAGGATCTTTCCGTCCGAATTGGCGGGTTGGGGCGCGCCAAATTCTGGAAATACCGAAGCTAGTCCTGTGACGGCCGTGAAGTCCGAAGGGGGGCCACCGTCATCAAGTTTGGAGGTGCCGTTGCACCATGATGACGTTTTGGGAGCGCCGGCGGGAAATGCCTCGCTGTAACCGGGAGTATTCTGCTCGATGACGTTCAACGAGAGTCCGGCCGCGACGGCTCCGCTTGACGAAACGGCGCCTTCTGGAGTGGCGACAAAAAACGCAGCCAATCCGATTGGCAAGAGCCAAGTCTGGAGCCGCCGCAGGGGACGGACCGCACATCCAGGTGTTGTGAGCAGCAAGTGCAGAGCGGAAAAATGATGAGCTTCAGACATAGGACCGACCCATAATCAGTTAAACTTCTCCGCCTATACCGTAGGCATCGAATACGTGGCCGACTTGACGAACATCAATTGGCTGAACGATTGGAACTGATGTCAGCGACGACGCAGGGCCGTTAATCGGAGCTGCAAGGCTGGGACGTCGTGCGTTCAGTTATTTGGCAGGGCCACGTGGCAACGTGTTGCAGGCCATGACGGTCAGGCGTTGCTCACTGTTCGCACGCACTGGCGCGAGCGTTCTGGCACCCAGCAACTACAGCTTATTGCTCAGGCGCGTGTCGTTACGCTCGGCTTGTCCGATATTTAGACCGTTTGTAGCTGAATACCAAGACGCCGACGGCGTCGTGCGCGCCCGTTTCGAGCCAAGATTGTCGATATAGCGCCGTGCTGGAGTCTCGATAAAAAAGTACGAGAGATACGCAATTGCGAAGATGATCGCGTAGCACATCGCGCAGAATGCGGACATCAAGCTGGTGGAAGCGTGAACCAGCTTGTCGGCAACCGCATTCATGACAATCAAAACGATGAGAGAATGCCACATGTAAAGTGAGTAGGTGAGTTGCCCAAGAGGAGCGAGGCGGTTCACAAATGTTGGCACGATCCGCTGCGTGTCGGCTGCGACCGCCGCGATCGCTACGACATAGACGAGCCCGAGAGCAACCAAGTGGTGAACATACATAATCATCGAGGCCAGCAGCAGCACGAAGGACAATAGCAACAAGCGCCCGGGCGCAGGAATCACGCTGATTTTGTCTCGAAAGTGGAATAGGGAGACTCCAATCATGAAGGAGGGGAGCACCCTGAAGGGCGGCCACACATCTACCCACGAGCGATCGACTGGGTTCTGGGCCAAGTCGACGACAATAGCAGCAACAAGGGTGAGGACAGCTGCCACGAGAAGTCCCAGCCTTGATCTAAGGCCCGCCCAGGCGAAAAGCGGGAACATCAGATACATCACCATCTCGGCGCCTATCGACCAAGACACGCTGCTAAACGAAATTCCATTGCCGCAGATCGCCATTGCGTTCAGGAGAAGTGCAGTCTCTGCGATACAGCGAAGCTCGAATGCCGGTTCGTGAGTCCCCGCCTTGCCGAGCGCGACAAATCCGGACCAGACAATGATAGAAATTAGTAGCGTCAACCAGTGGAGCGGCATGAGCCGTCCGACTCGTCTCTGAAGAAATGAGCCATAACCGGAGAGGGTATCGACCTTTCCTTGATACACGTGCGCGATCACGAATCCGGAGATCACGAAAAACAGGTCGACGAACAAAGCGAGGCCGCTCGGCAGCGTGGGCCGGACGGCCGCTGGAAAAAAGAATTCAAAAGAATGGCGAACGACGATACCGACGGAGGCGACGAATCTTAGCAGATCCAGATGCAGCATCTCGTTGGATGCGGCGCGAAGAGCTGGCAGTCTCCACGATTTTGCAGTCATGGCACGTTGCTCCAGCGCCTTCCTGCTCGGCCCGGCGAGCCGCCCCGACGGACTTTGACCAATGCTCCCAAGGCCAAGGTGAGCACCAGAAGGGAGTCGTTCGACAAGGCATCGGTCGTTTTGATCGAGCCGGCGAAGGTGAGGCGCGAACCGGCCTCCATAAACTGGTGATAGCTTTGCGGGGCCTGATGAGAACCGTCATCGACGTTGGCAATCTTCCGCTCGCCCGAACCAGCCGTCGGCTCAAACGACCCGCTGTCCATGAGTTTCTCGCCGCTCCGTGTCGGCATCGGGGATGGCGGGGACGTCGCCGCAGGCGGCGCCGTTTCCTTCGCGGAGCCACGAAGCGGCGGGGCGGGACCCGCGCGAAATTGGTCCGCGCTCATGGAATAGAAGCCGATCGTCTTCCATTGGGTTGAGAGCTCAATCCAGTTGCTGCCGCCGATGCCTGGGTTGTTACTGTGATCATCAAGATAGGGGGCTCTAGCGTGTCGCCACCAGTCGGCGCCTACCATGGCCACGAGATGCAAGTTCGGATCTGTAATCCGCATGTCCATCTGAACGTAGACGGCATCCACAGTTCCGGCGGGGTAAATTCCTCGTCCCCTGTACCAGAAATGATTGTTATAGCCGGCTGGAGGAGCATCGAATGAAATGGTCGCACCAGCCAGAGGGGTTGCTTTCATGGGAATGGCCACGTTCCCGACGAAGTCAGGAACGAAATGCCCTCCGGTCAATTGGACCTTCGACTGGTCCTGAACCAGCGACCATTCGCCCGATTGCTTGATGCGAACATAGGTCTTTGCGTTGGCGACCTCGACCGCGGCATTGGAATTCGCATAGGGCGGCGCTCCCACCTTCTGATAGACTTGGCCCCAGCCCTCCACCGCGCTGAAATCTGCGGGCGGCGACCACGGCCCGCCATCATTCCAGCCCTGATACCAATTGTAGCTCGGAGGCACGCCTGCGGGGAAGCCCTCGCTGTTTCCGGGAGTATTCTGCCTGATGAGATCGGACATCGAGAAGTCCATGGGCCGCTCCTTGTTCATCCCGGGAACGAACTGCGCATCACCGGGCTGCAGACCATTTCGGTGACGTAAACCGGCCGGCATAAGAGAAGAACAGCGTCATCGACGTGAAATTATCGATCAGGTTCTCGGACAGAAAATAGATGAGCAGCACTGTGTACATGGTTTTTGCCGCCCGCTCTTTGAGCGAAAACATGATACTGAACACGAAGACGACAAAGACCACGGCATTTAGCAATCCATATTCTGCGAGCACCCGAAGGTAATCGTTGTGCGGCGGCAGCGGCAACACCGTCAGTATCCCGGTCTGGCTTGCACCGTAGCCAAACAGTATTCCTCCGATCCCCAGCGACGAGTAAATCTGCCATATGTTTGTCCAGTGAGTGATGCGGAAGAACGCGGACATGTCCGTCGTGCCCGTTAGATCAAACAATTGCTTGGTTGACATCCGTGCGACGGTGCCTGGGTCAAGGCTCCAGATCAGCGCTATTGCGTTCAGACCCGTTATCAATCGATCAAGCGCGCCAACCGCGTAGGCGCCAAAGCTGGCTATTGCCAGCAAGAAGAGCGCAACGAACACTTGCGGCCTCAGGGGGAAGAAAGACCAAAGACTAACGGCGACGATGGTCGCCAGTGCGGGACCAACTCGGTTCATGATCGCAGCATTTATGAACTGCGTGATTAGTACCTTGCTTCCGAGCCAGGGGGATAAGGCAAAGAACAAGGCGGAGAAATAGAGTGCTGCCGTGTTTGTGTTCGGGAAGTAGGAGAATACGTCAGGATATTCGATTCCTATGTAGACTTTCGTCTGGCCAACTACCTTGAATAGCAGCGGCAGAGCGGCGAGTACGTAGATGCACCGCTTCTCGAAGCGGTGCAGTTGCTCCGGCGTGCTTCGGCCTGCCACATAGAACGAGTAGATGGATACGAGCTTCAAACCGTCCGACAGCTCGAAAGAGCCAAAATTCACCAGATAGCTCGCACCCGTGAAGATACAGGCGAGCATCAGGAAGACCTTGTAACAGCCACTGCTCTCTTTCGCTGTCAGCACGTGGTAGGCAGACCAGGAGATAAGCAGCAGGCTTGTCGAGTTACTCAGGACGTTGAATACGGTCGACCCGGTAAAGTGGTAGGCGAACGTAAGGCAGTTCAGGAACACGAGGCCGAAGCAGGTTACCACGAAGAACCGGCTCTGGACGGCCATCGCGGTGGAAGCGAGATGTGGTGTCGCCTCTCTTCCTAGAGCTAGATCCTTCACAACGAACTTACTCCACTTCCATCACTTCCATCGCCGTACGGTTGCTGTGGTTCCCCTTCAAACGGACTGAACCTGCTCAGACCGCTCTTGTTGGCAATGCCGGAGGCTCTGCAGCAACATGTCGGTGATCGCCGAATACAAGTTGACGGCCGTCAATACCGATCAGTGCACTTCGGTGGACGCTGTGGCAGTCCGAAGAAGTGGAGTCGACGGTGAAACGCGGAAGCACTACGATATTCGGCATCGCATTCGGCCTGTTATGGCGGCGACAGTGGGTTATTTACCTGTGCCTGGTGCTAACGTCCGGCGTAGCCTTTCTTTATTACGCGACCGTTGGTGACCGCTACGAGGCGTACGTGCTGTTGCGCGCCGGGCAGGGTATCAAGGAGCGTTCCAGTACCGCGACCTCGCCGTTTGGCGAAGGCGTTGACCTTCAAAGCCGGATGGAGTCGCTGTCGCGCATCGCCAAGATCGATCTGGTCATTTTGGAAGCCGCCAAGAACGTTGGCTACGACAGGCTATCGTCGGATTCAAATCCGACTCTCTTGGCCAGGTTTATGGCATGGGGAAAGGAAATCGATCTTCGGGACGTGTTTGCCAGGGAGCCGACAGAACCGAAACCGGAGTCGAAGCCGGAGGCGGAGGAAGACATAGAGCGTAACCAGGGTGGAATTCTCAGTTTGCGCGATCGCATCAACGCCAAGCAGGAAGGCCGATCCGACCTGTTGAGGATAACGTTCCATCACAAAGATCCGTCGATCGCCGCGAATTACCTGAACGAGCTCGCGAACGCATTGGTAGAGGTGCAAAGTCTGGATGTTCAAATGCCGGGCGCGCAGGAGTTTTTCCAGCAGCAAACGAAACGCCTCGAGGAAGAGGCCGAGATAGCGGCTGACAATCTGAAAAGGTTTTCAGTGGAGGCCTCGATCTATGCCGTCGACGATCAGCGGCAACTCCTGCTCAAGCGCGCCAGTGATTTAGCCGGGCAGATCTCCAGTACGCGGGTCCTAATTGAGGATAAGAAAGGGCAGAAGCTTGCGATCGCAGACCAGTTGGCAGTGCTGCGGCCGGTCGCGCAGAACAAGACTGTCAGCCGAATGGTGACCACGCTTGGAGGGGATACTCGGAAGACACTGGACTCTTCCGCCAAGCCGCCGGACCAGTTCGAGGACCAGCCTCCTTTGCTTCTGATCAAAGTGTACCAGGAGAACATGGCGACTCTTATGAAGCTGAATGCCGAGCTCAACGGGCAGTCAGAGCTGATGAGTCAACTAGGCATGGAGCTAGAAAAGGTGAACAGGGAACTGGCGTCGCTCTCTGCGAAGGAGGCCGAGTATGGAAGATTGAAGCGCGTTCTCACGACCGCGTCGTCTGCCGCGGGGCAGTATGCGGCCCGAATTCTCGAGGAGCAGATAAGCACCGAAGTCGCAAAAAAGAGCCAGCTGTCCAGCCTCAGGGTGGTACAGAAAGCGATAACCCCAACGGCGCCTGTGTTTCCTCACATGTCGCATCTCGTCGCCTTGGCGCTTGCCGGCGGTGTTCTGCTTGGCCTTGGAGGCATCTTCGGACCAGAACTCGCTAAGAGCACGATGCATGCCCAACCAAGTCCGGATGTCGTCGTTGGGGACGACGATCCGGTGAGAAATCTGCTGTTGGTTGCCCGACAAAAGGCGGAAGGAGCAAAGGACCATCATCCTGCCGGACGGCCCGATTTCAGGGAAGAAGCGAGTGCCGCCCCCGCCGGGTCGCCCAGGGGGTGAATGTGCGTGCGCCCTCTGCAATTCCGTGAGCTGCGCTGGCGCTGTCTGGCCGGCCAAGTGAGTGTACCATCAGCATGAAGATATTCAGCATCTGTTGCGTTCGGGACGAGAACGACATTGTCGGCGAGACGCTGGAGGCGGCGCTACGCTGGAGCGACAGGATATTCGTTTTCGACAATGGCAGCGTTGACGGCACACGGGAGACCGTGAGGGCCATGGCAAGCCGGCATCCGAAGATCGAAATCGTTGGTCATGACGATCGCGTTTTCACCGACGAGCTCCGCGGAGAGATATTTGAGGAGCGTCGGTCTATAGCGTCGCCAGGAGATTGGTGGTGCAGACTAGACTCCGACGAGTTCTTCATTGATGACCCGGCCCGTTTCCTCGCACGCGTTCCCAGCAGCTACGGCTTCGTTCTGTCTGCCACGTTTAATTTCTACTTCACCGACGTGGATCTCCGAAATTACGAACAATGTCCTTCGGCATGGCTCAATCAGCCGGTGCAAGACCGGCTTAAGTTCTATCAGAATAACTGGAGCGAGCCGCGTTTCGTTCGCCACCGAAGCGATCTCCGTTGGGGCGGGCTGATCTGGCCGCATAACCGTGGCCGGACTTTTCCATTGCGGATGCGGCTGAAGCATTATCCGTATCGCTCTCCAGCGCAGATATCGAGGCGTCTGGAGATACGGCAAGAGCAACCGGCGCTATTCAAGCACGAAGCCAATCGAACCCTTGCGAAGGGCGCACAGGCTGATTGGACGGATGGTACAGCACCAATGCATGAGACAGCCTCCTGGCGTGATCGCCTGAGAAAGGCTGCTGAATGCGATGTGGATCAGGGAGATGAAAGTTTTGTCACACGCGACAATTTGATGCCCCCACTGCCATCGCCGACCGTGGAGTTGGTCAAGGTTGGCTTGCGACGGACGCACGTTGGCCGGGCAATATTGTCGCCAATTCTCAGGTGGCGTCGGAGCCAGCCAGGTTGGCGATGAGTGGCTCAATCTTCGTAACACGTTCAGTGACGACGCGTTGTTGGCGGACTGGACGAGAACTCAGAGGAGCATAGTTATGATTGTGAAGGACCGGCTGAAGTCGATCGTTAGGTCAGTAGGTTATGAGATTCGTCGTCAACATCCGGATTTGACGGAATTTCTCCACTCGAGGTCCGTCAATCTTGTTTTGGACGTCGGCGCCAACGAAGGCCAGTTTGCGCAAGAACTGCGGTCGCGGGGGTACTCTGGCAGGATTGTCTCTTTTGAGCCTGTCGCCGAAGTGTTCGAGCGGCTTGAGAAAAACAGTGCTGCCGACGAGAAGTGGAGTTGCCGAAACATGGCGCTTGGGGAGACCATTGGCACGATCGAAATCAATGTCAGCAAGAACACGGCAATGAGCTCCATTGTCAGCCAAACCGAGGTCGGCCGCAACAGCATCTATGAGACCGACATAGTTCGGGTCGACAAAGTGCAGATCACGACGCTTGATTCCATGTTCTCGGAGTTTTCAGAGGATCGGGTGTTCCTGAAGGTCGATACGCAAGGATTCGAGCAGAGCGTTTTAGGAGGTGGCAAGAACTCGCTTCATCGTGTTCTGGGCGTCCAGTTGGAATTGCCTCTTGTTCACCTCTACGAGGGGACGTGGCAGTTCGACGAAGCCCTCCGCTTCATGCGGGAGGCCGGTTTCGCGCTAAGTCAGATGCGGCCCATAACTTACTATTCTCAGGATCCAGCATCCCTACTTGAAGTGGATTGCATATTCAGACGGGCCGATTACATCGACGGTGGCACATACCACTGACTTCCGGGGACATGCGGCCTTCAGCTCAACGGCTTATCTGGTCGGGCTGGACTCTAGGCTCCTACCCGGCCTGACTTGGCGTTCACGAACGAGGGACCGAACAGAAGCCAGTAGCGCCAAACTGCTATGACGAGAGACGTGAACAAGATTGCTCCGCCTGCGCCATAGAGTCCGGCGATCGGCAGTAGCACCAACTGCGCAATCACCGACACGCATCCCAATGCGACGTTTGTGATCGTTGTCATCCGATCGCGGTGCGCAGTAAACAGACCTACGGCTCCGAAATCGGCCAAGTAACGGACCGCTAGCCCAGTAACGATCAGCCAGAACGCCGGCCAGTGGGCGGCAAGCGCGGGCTGACCAAGCTGCGGCAAAAGGATCTGGAAAGCAAATCCGACCACAATGCTGAGCGCAACCGTGGCAAGCGCCGTCGTCTGCGTGAAACGCCAGACCAGCTGGCAGTGCGCGGATGGGCCGCCAGTCCGATAAGCGCTGATCAGGAGCGGGCGTTGTTTTTGCTGAAGAATGAATCCGAGAAAGGTGGTTGCAGAACTTCCTACCGTCCAGAAGAGGAAGTAGATGCCGGCGACCTTCAAGCCCAGGAACAACGTGATGAGGTAGCGGTCGACGAACTGGCTCGCAATAAACCCGAGATCGCTTAGCAGCATGAGGAACGACTTCCGGATCGCGTTCGCAATCACCGAGGGGCGTAACGGAAGAGAAAAGGATGCTCGCCATGGCCAGGACCAGCTCAGGAAAACGAAAAGCCCTATCGAAACCGCACCTCCCATCAACCAAAATCCGAACAGATGCGGGAGTGACCTGAAGCTCGGATCCCAAATGGCGAGCGGAATATAAGCGAGAATCCAGGCCGCGCTGCGAATGAAGCTGATGGCATTCGCTGAGAAGTGGTGCTGCAGGCTCGAAAGAAGATAGAAGATATCGTTCCCGATATGCTCGAACATGATCACGGCAACGATCAGGACCCATAGAACGGAAGTGCCGAAGACGAAAGTCATCAGTGCAGCGATCGTCAAGAGAACCAGATACGCTGAAACTACAAAAGACCAATAGTGGCGCATGCTGTCGATCATCTCACCGGTGGAGGCGGTGACTGCGTCGCGCATCAGCAGGTGGTTCATTCCAAGATTGACGACGATCGGAACCGTACCCATGGCGGCGGTAGCAAGTCCGTACAGACCAAGTGATGATAGATCGAGATACCGGGCAATGAACAGAGCGAGAGCAAATTTGCTGGCCATGACGCTGGCCCGCATGGCCATAACGATCAGATCAACGAGGAGCCGGTTGAGTGGAGCGCTCATGGCTGCGGCGCTCATAATGTAGACGGTGAATCAGGCACAGCGAACCACCAGTATATTCTGTACCCGACCTGCCACGACGTCCCCGGACGCCGCCCGTTGGATCGAATGGATAGTGGCTCGTTATGTGAACTGATGACCATGAACTCGCTTCCGCAAGGAAGCCTACATATGTCGAGTCCCCAGGATTTGAGGGGCATCAATAACCGCGTGGCTGAGAAGATGTGCGTGACTGCGCGATTGCCGAGCGAGGCGGCGCATGTTGAGTAGCGCGACGACGCCGTGGTGGGCGCCGTCAGGCTAGTTGCTCCGGTGTGCTGTGCCTCAGCCGGCGCAGCCGGGCGGCAAGCCGTTGTGGACAAAAGGTCACAGCAACGAAGCGAAGAACGGCCTCCAGGCTGATACCGTAAAGGTCGCGACGAAATTGCCAGGCGACGTTCAAGGTCTCCTGAATGCTGCCGCCGCTCTTGCGGTAATCGGATAGCGTGATCAGCCCGCGGCGCGCGAAGCAGCGCCTGGCCTGGATTTGGATGGTCTTGCGCATCCGCGGGTCCTGGACATGAACCTCCGCGGTCTGTGCGATCAGATCGGCTACCTTGCGCCCGTCGTGCAGAAGCTTTTCGACGCCCAATCGAGCCGTCTCGGAGTCGTCGTGATAGGTGTAGGTCGCGCAGGCCTCGTTGATCAACCCAGCTCTGCCCAGCAGCAGGAGCGGCGCCCAAGCGGCGACGTCGGCGGTGTGCGGCAGATCAAGCGGGATGCCTCCTCGTTCGCGCAGGAGTTCGGTCCGCATCACCACGCCGCACATATTTACAGTGATCTGATCGGTCAAGAAGGCCTTCAGAATCGCGGCGCCGTCCCGAATGCCTGTATCGCAGAGACGACTGGTACGCGGGGGCCTCGTGTGTCCGAGCGATGCAGCATGAAGGTTGCTTAGCGTAATCACGCTCGAAAGGTGCGGCTGTTGCTTGATGAGGGCCGCTGACCGCTCGAGCAGCCACGGCATGACCCTGTCATCATCGGAAACGAAGACTATGTAATCGCCCTTGGCATTCTCGAGACACGCATTCCAGTTTGGGAGCAGGCCGATATTCGTTTCCTGGTTGATGACTCGCAATCTTGTGTCGCTAAAGCTTCTCAGAACGCGGACGGTATCGTCCGGCGAGGCGTTATTCGAGACGAGGACCTCGAAATGGGAGTATGTCTGTGACAGCGCTGACGCAATGCATCCCTTTAGGAGCGCGGCCCGATTATATGTAGGAATGGCGATCGTCACGAAAGGGTAGTCCCGGCCGGCCCGAAAGTTGTGGTTCGCGACCGTTTGCACGGAATCTAAGGATGCGCCCTTCGGGATGTTTACAGAAGGTACCATGGATCAGGATTGCCGAACGTGGCGCATCAGCAATGCTCGCGGGTGCCATGTGTCCGACCAAATATGCGCCGGTTTCTGATCAGAAGTGAACCTGGTGGCGTGCACGACCGTCTCCCACACTTGATCATACATAGCGCGCATGGACGGCGAACGGCATCATTCAGGGCACGCCCAGTGTCAACTAGTGCAGAGTGGGCTGACCCGAGTTGACGGCTATCAATTCCGCCTCGTTGCTCTCGAACTGCGGCGGCGTACCTCAGGCGTGCTCATTCCGCGTTGCCCAGCCTGCGTTCGCGTACTCGATCGGGATTTGCCTCGCGTGGGCTACAAGTCCACGTGGGCGACGTCCCAAAAAGGTGCCGTTGCGCGACACCCTTTGGGCTGCCTTCGCTCAATCGCCAGCGAACTAGTGCTGCCAGGGAAGGGAAAGTGTCTGCGTGGGAGAAGCGTTGGCTTCACTGGCTAAGACCCTGCTGGTCTCGGCGCCGGAGCTGATGACAGCAGTCGCCGCATATTGGTTCATCAGCGCCACTGCGTGATTTGCATCACTCAGCAGGGACGACGAAGCGGCGCTTGGCGGCTTGGCAACCAACGAAACGTTGTCATAGAGAGCGCCGAGCCCGTCACTAGACTGGCCTGCCACCTCGCGGAACGTCAGGCGATCCTTTCCGCCAGTGCCGACCACCGTGAAATCATAGTTTTTCCAGTTGCTGCCGGGGGGAACCACGTCAACGACCGAACCATTCCATAATACCTCGACCGAGCAGGTCGAGCTTGTGAACCCAGGTCGCGAGCGCGCGTCGAAGGAGAGTGTGTACTCTTGCCCGACGACGGTCTTCACGTCCTGGTAGAAACCATCGCGGGCTCCCGCGTAGTCCAACTCGCCGTAATTGACTCCGTCGGTAGCCTTCACGCCGTTGAGATTATTCCAAAGCTCGATGGCGCCCCCACTGATCGCGTGCCAACCCGGAATGGAGTCGAAGGCTCCCCACCGGCCGCCCTGCAAGGGCGCCAGCGACGACGACTCGAAGGATCCGTTCACCAGGAGATTGGTGCCTGCCGCTGGCGGTGATGTGACTGGTGGAGATGAGGCGGCGGTTAGTTCGATGTTGTCGTAAAGCGCGCCTAGTCCATCGCCACCTTGACTGGCTACCTCACGGAAGGTGAGGCGATCCTTGCCACCGGTCCCTACCACCGTGAAGTCGAAGGTTTGCCATGCCGTGCCGGGAGGGACGGTAGAAATGACTGAGCCGTTCCACAATACCTCGATCGAGCAGGTCGAGCTGGTAAAGCCGGGCCGTGAGCGTGCGTCGAAGGACAAGTCGTAGACTTGGCCGGCAACAGTCTTGACGTCCTGGTAGAAGCCGTCTCGCGCGCCTGCATAGTCGAGTTCGCCGAAATTCCCACCATCGGTGGCTTTGACTCCACCAAGATTGTTCCAGAGTTCGATCATGCCGCCGCTGATCGCGGTCCAGCCGGAAACGGACTGGTAGGCGCCCCAGCGGCCGCCGGCGAAGGGCGCCAAGGTAGTTGCCTCGAACGATCCATTAACCAGCAGGTTCTGGCCGGCTGCCGGCGGCGAGGTGACGGGAGGAGTCGCACTCACTATCACATTCAGGGCAGCGGATTTCGAACTGACGTTGCCCGCAGCATCCGTGGCGTTCGCGATGAACGTGTGGGTCCCGTCCGACAATTGCGCCGTGGTGAGGCTCCAGGCGCCGCTCGCATTGGTTTTCGTCGTGCCAATGACGGTCGTCCCTTCAAACACCTTTACAGTGCTGCCGGCTTCCGCCGTACCACTCAGCGTCAATCGTTCGGCGTCCGTCGTCTTGTCTCCGACTGTACCCGTATCGGGCGTAAACGCCGCGATCTTGGGTGCTGCCGGTGCCAGCGTGTCCGGCGGCACGACCGGAGGAGTTTGTGAAGATCCGAGCAGCGGCGGAGGCAAGTCTGCCTGGAATGCCGCAGTGCTCATGGAATAGTAGCCAACCGTCCTCCATTGGGTCGACAGCTCAACCCAGTTGCTGCCACCAACGCCCGGATTGTTGCTGTGGTCGGAAAGAAACGGAGCCGTCGCGTTGCGCCACCAATCGACACCTACCATGGCCACCAGTTTCGCGTTCGGATCGGTCGTCTTCATATCCATTTGGACATAGACGCCGTCGACCGTTCCAGCCGCGTATGTCCCTCGCGATCCATACCAGAAATGATCATTGTAGCCGGCCGCAGGGGCATCAAAGCTCGCGGCGCCACCTGGCAGGCGAGTCACCTGCATCGGATAGGCTGAGTTGCCGGCGAAATCGGCGACGAAATGCCCCCCTCCCAGACCAAGCTTTGACTGGTCCTGCACCAGCACCCATTGGCCGGTTTCCTTGATATGCACATAGGTTTTCGCGTTCGCGACTTCGACATCTGCGTTCGCGGAGGCGGCGGCCCCTTCCTCGGTATAAACTTGCCCCCAACCCTCGACGGCGGAAAAGCCTGGAGGCGGGGTCAGCTGACCACCAGGGTTCCAGCCCTTGTACCAGCTGTAGCTGTGCGGCACGCCGGCAGGAAACCCCTCGCTCCGACCAAGCGTGTTCTGTTTGATCAGCTCCGATAACGAAATCGCCATTTCAATGTCTCGGTCGTTTGGAGGTGTCGGTATTATGAGAGCAGCAATCAGCGTTGACCGGGCGAGCACCGCCTGCGGCCCTCAAGCATGATCGCCTCGCGCCGCTCACGCTATCCGAACGCAATTTCTGCTGAGACGCGATAGTCACAAAGAACGGCCGCACGCCCGCACGGCCCAACTTTCAAGCGTCACTGAAATCGGCCTTGCCGAATCACATTGAGTCCTTCCCCAAAAGATGAACCAAGCCAAAGCAAAGTTCAATCGACGCGCGTATCGAACTCGTTGCATCTCGCAGACTTGCACGGATTTTATGCACCGGCCGCCAAATTGGGCGGTCGACGCAATGCAAGCCGACCCCATTTTCAATTTTGACGCTCGCAACAGAATTTGTCGCCAATGTGATTGAGCTCTTCCCGAATGGGGTGTTAGTGCGGCGTTCTTCGATCAAAGAGAGACGATGAGGGGGGTGTCTCTTCGAAGAGCGAAAGGCGCTTGAGCGCTCATCGTGCTACAGTAAAGAGTTATAAGCTGTTTTTCGCCTTCACCCATTGTGCAGTAAACGCGCCTTCAGCGGACTTGCATCGAATTGTCTCGCGTCAGTTGGGCGCGTGCACGGCTTCTCGAACTCGGGCGTCCTGGGCATCGCGTTGACTCGATTCGCGCATTGTTCGGCAGCTAGGCAGAGGCCAGTCGCTGATCGTTCCGCGCCGCGCATTATTGAGAAGCGTCAATTCGACCCCGGAAAATCGCGGCTAAGCACTCGGAAAGCTTGCATCGCTTCCCTGATTTGCCGGGTTGCTCGAGATGGAAGGCATGACGTGATCGGTTTTCGCGCGGAGACCGGAGTGTCTCCTGTTCTGTCGGACTGGCTCGACCTCGCCCGCGGACTTGCTGCCGTCGAGGTCGTGGCATTCCATTCCTATCAGTTGATGTTCATGGAGAAGCTGCCGAGTGAGAGCTATGACCCGGCGATCAGATTGGTCTATTCCATTCTCTGGACACTGAGCGCGCATGGTCCTGCTGCCGTTCTGGTGTTCTTCGTCTTGAGTGGATACTTGGTGGGTGGCCCCGCGCTGGTCAGAAGCCTGCGTGGACGACTGCATGCGGTGGACTATTTCTCGGCGCGCTTGACGCGGCTCTATGTTGTACTCCTGCCAGCGCTGACGATCTCCTTCTGCGTCTATATTTCAGCGCGGCAATCGGCAGGCTGGCAGTCTTATGTTTCCTCTCATCAAGACGTCTACAACAGTGCGCTAATTTTCCACGCATCTGTCGGGGCCACCACCGCAATCTGCAACGGCTTGTTTCTCCAGACCATAGCGTGTTCGGAATTCGCCGGCAATTTAGCGCTATGGAGCCTGGCGGCCGAGTTTTGGTATTACGTGCTGTTCTTTGCGCTGATTTCGGCCCGTAGGACGCCGGCCTATCTTCTGCTTATCCTTGCGGTTTTCGGATTGTTCGGACTGGCGGAATACCACGACAGGAGCGGCACGCACATTGGTATGCGGCTCCTCTTCCTTTTTTCCATCTGGTGTTTCGGTGCGATCGCCTATGCTGTGATTGCGCCGATCCGGGTGTGGTGTTTCGGCTTCCTAGTGAGTGTAGCTGGTTTGTATGCTCTCGCGTCCAAGGGCCTGCTCCCTCAATGGGCGGCAGCCAGTCTGGCCATTGGATTGGTCACAGCCGCATTTGTTGTCGGCATAGACTATCTGAGGGTGTCGCTGCCTTCATGGCTGCGAGCTGGCCGGGAGCTCGCGAAATTCAGCTTTTCATTGTACGCGATCCACTATCCGATCCTGCTGCTCCTCAATGTCACCGTTGCCAGTGGCCGTCAGGATTTCACGCTCGCATCCGTCGGGCTCGACGCGAGCTTCATCCTTTTTTGCCTGATCGCTGCGGGCATCTTCTATTTTGTATTCGAAAGTCGCACGTCGGTGGTCCGTGATTGGTTGAAGGGCATCATGTTGCGCGGCATTGCGGGCGGCGGCCGCATATTCCGCCCGGCAGTCATTGGTGACAGCGCCAGGGCGCCTAGCGCGCCTGCATCAGGTCGAGCACTGACGATTCCAGGTGTGGGAGCAAAGCCTCTCTTGCAATCCTCCAATGCCGGCAGCCCTTCGATGATGCGCGTCGCTTCTCCGCAAGCGCAACATGGGTCGACCGCCGCAAACGTTCCGATGGTGCTGTTAAATGATGGTCATTCACTGCCCCAACTTGGCTTCGGCGTCTGGCAGATCGACAATGCCAACACATCCGAGATCGTCGCCGCCGGGATCAATGCTGGATATCGTTTGTTCGATACCGCTGCGAACTACGGAAACGAGGCCGGACTCGGCGCGGCCTTGAAGCGGGTGAGCCTGCGGAGAAGCGAGTACTCTGTCACGACGAAGCTCCGCAATGAAGATCAGGGATACGAGCGGACGATGCGCGCCTTCGATGCAAGCGCGACCGGGCTGCAGCTGGACGTCATCGATCTATATCTGATCCATTGGCCGTGCCCTCAACGTGCGACCTACGTCGAAACCTGGCGTGCCCTCATTGAACTCCAGAAGCAGGGACGTGTCAGGTCGATCGGGGTGTCCAACTTTATGGCCGACCATTTGGAGCGCATCGTGGGTGAGACCGGTGTCACGCCGGCGGTAAATCAGATCGAACTGCATCCTGCGTTTCAGCAACGTTCGTTGCGGAATGTCCATGAGCGGTACGGCATCGTGACCCAGGCCTGGAGCCCGCTCGGCCAAGGCAGGGCTCTTGACGATCCGAGGATCCGGGCCATCGCTGAGCGCAGCAGCCGTACCGTCGCGCAGGTCATTCTTCGCTGGCACCTCGAGACCGGCTCTATCGCGATTCCGAAATCGGCAAACGCGGCTCGCATGGCTGAAAACATCGATCTATTCGGCTTTGAGCTGACCAGCAACGACCATGCTGTAATTGCGGGGCTGGACCGGCCCGATGGACGGATCGGCCCCGATCCAGCAGCCTATGGGCAAATGCGCATCCTGCGCCGGCTGATTGGCGCGCGTCCGCGGCGGTGGATGCGAAGTCGGTCTTGCGCAGCCGATGAACGCTGAACAAACGTCCACTCTACCGGCTCAGATCATCATCCCAGCTCGTGTGGACCGTTTGCCTGGGAGACGTCGCGTGCGCGGGTTCCGCGGAGCGACGAACCAGAAAGCCCCGAGCGAGTACAAGGTGATTTCGTGTACGGTCTACGAGCGTCGAGACGAACGCGAGAGTGATCTTCTTCCTCGCCATCACCTTGGATTCAAGGAGATGCCACGATGCCATCGCGAAGACGAGCGTCGCGGCGAGGCTGAGCCCGAAATTGACGTACCACACGCGGTGATCGGGCAACAGCTGAGCCACTGTCTGCTGCACCGGAAATCCATAGAGATACACGCCGTACGAATAGTCGGCGACCTTGGCAATCGGTCCGGTGCTGAAATTGAGCAGTCCGAGATAGACCGTGAGGTAGGCAACGAAGATGGCGGCGAGATCCTCGCCGGCTCGGGTCGAGGCGAGCACGGAAACAACGAAACCGGCGGCGCTGGCCAGAAAGAGCCAGGGCGAATACGCGATCCTGCTTCGGTTCAGGAATAGCGCGACCCCGCACAGAAAAGCGAGGACCAACATTCGGCCTGGGGGCGCGGCCGGCGAACCCGGCTTGCCGCCAAGCACGTCGCGCAGCGCCAATGCGAAAATGATGAACAGCACGGCGAAGAGGAACAGTCGGTGGCGCTTGGTTAGGCCGATCAATGCCGCCGCGCTGATCGCCAGATAGCATTCGAGCTCGTGTGGGATGGTCCAGAGCTGGCTGTTCACCATGTTTGGTACGGGCAAGTCAGAAAAAACGCCCGGCAGGTAGAAGTGAATATCGCCGATCGTATTAAGGAAGTAGCGGAAGAAGTCCGGATCGGTGAAATACTGCGACAGTGGGAGAGTCGTAAAGATTGAACCGATCAATATCGCCGAGATCATGACTTCCGCGGTCAGAGCGGGAAAGATTCGTATAATCCGCAATACGACAAATGACGGAAGATTGTTGCGCTCGAGGCTTCCTGCGACGAGGAAGCCGCTCAGCGCAAAGAAGGCCGGAATGACAAGCCAGACCAGTGGTTTGAGAGGGCCGCCATAGAACCACTGCTCGGCGGCCAGGCCGTAGCACACTGCGACGGTGTGCCAGAGGATTACTGCGATCGCCAATGTGATGCGTAGGACGTCGAAGCCCGCGGGCCTCCCCTTCGTCGCTTCCCATTTGTCTTCAATCGATGCCATCGCTCGGTCCTGCCGAGTGTAATCCGAGGTCGCTCTGATTCTTGATTATGAGCGGTTGGGATCGGGAAGTTGACAAGCGTCAAATCGTCGACGTGAGCGTTGTGACGGCGCGGTAGGCTTATTCGCATCGCGTGTGCTGCGGGCAGACGTTTCGAGCGTTGGTGCGCGACCGGCAACGAAATGGAAGTTGGTCCCTAATCGTGCAGACGACCAAGGGCTGCGCTCTGCCACTCAGTTCAATGCGACTTAGTCGAGTTGACGGTTATCAACTTGGTCTTACGGCTGCGACCTAGGGTTCGATCTCGTCGCCCCATCCGCGATTGTTCATCCGGATGAGTCTGGCGGTGTCCCTGAGACAGGAGATCCCGATGAAGGTTGTCATTCTCGCCGGCGGCTATGGTACGAGATTGAGCGAGCATACCTCGGTGGTTCCAAAGCCATTGGTTGAGATCGGTGGTCGTCCGATCCTGTGGCACATCATGAAGCTCTATTCTCATCACGGCCTGAATGAATTCGTCATCTGCTGCGGTTACAAGGGCACGGTGATCAAAGACTATTTCATGAGCTACCTGTCTCATCAGGGAGATTTCACGCTTGACCTCCAGTCCAATCGCATTGAAATGCATCGAAATGGCTGCGAACCCTGGAAGGTGACGCTGGTCGATACCGGCGAGAAGACGATGACCGGTGGCCGGCTTAAGCGGGTGCGCGATCATCTCGGGGATTCGACGTTTTGCATGACGTATGGCGATGGTGTCTGCGACGTCAACATACGCGAATTGATCAAGTTTCATCATCAGCAAGGCGCGCTGGCGACGGTCACTGCGGTACAGTTGCCTGGCCGCTTCGGCGCGATCAATCTCTCCTCGGACCGCCCGCGCGCGGCGCAGTTCCGCGAAAAGGACGCGGGCGACGGCCAGGTCATCAACGGAGGCTTCTTCGTCGTGGAGCCGCAGGCTCTCGATCTTGTCGACAGTGATAGCACAAGCTGGGAGAGTGAACCGCTGACGCGGTTGATCGAACAGGACCAACTCGCGGTCTATAGGCACCGTGGTTACTGGCAGAACATGGACACCTTGCGCGACAAGACCGTGCTGCAAGAGCTATGGGATGCAGGCAATCCGCCTTGGTGCGTGTGGGGCAAGGGTGGCGTCGCGGCGAGTGCGAACGCGCCGACGCCGAAGCCGGCCATTGCCCATCAAGTCACGCTCTGAGGAGATGATCACATGCGCATTCTCTTCACGGGAGCCGACGGATATATCGGTGCGGTGCTCGGTCCAAAATTGCTTGAACGCGGTCACCACGCGACCGGTATTGACACGGGTCTGTACCGTCGTGGTTGGCTATTCGATGACGGCAGGACACGGCCGATGGTGATGTCACGTGATACGCGGCAATTGTCGCGGTCCGATTTGGTAAACTTCGACGCTGTGGTTCACTTGGCGGAACTGTCCAATGATCCGCTCGGGGAGAACAATCCCGCTATAACGATGGAGATCAACCATCGTGGATCGGTGGAGTTTGCGCTCAAATGCAAGGAAGCGGGCATCGAACGATTCGTCTATGCGTCGTCTTGCAGTATCTATGGCGTGGCAGGGGGCGACCTGAAATCCGAGACGTCAACCTGCGATCCTCAAACGGCCTACGCGCGATGCAAGGTACTGGTTGAACGTGATCTCGTCGCGTTGACAGATTCCCGCTTCACGCCGGTGTTTCTGCGCAACGCGACAGCGTTTGGAGCATCCCCCCGACAGCGCTTCGACCTGGTCTTGAACAATCTTGCCGGCTGGGCGTTCACGACGGGAAAGATACGCGTCATGAGCGACGGCACGCCTTGCCGTCCTCTGGTCCATATCGAGGACATCTGCCAGGCAATCCTGTGTGCCCTCGAAGCGCCACGCGGGGCAGTCTGCGCCGAAGCATTCAATGTTGGCGACGAAACCCAGAACTATACGGTGCGCGAGATTGCAGAGATCGTGAACGAGACTTTTCCCGGTTGCGAGCTATCATTCGGTCCGAGCGGCCCAGACAACCGCAGCTATCGTGTATCTTTTTCAAAGATTAAGGCTCACATGCCAAGCTTCCGCTGCGGATGGAATGCGCAGCGCGGTGCGCGGCAATTGAGAAGCGTGTTCGAACATATTCAGTTGGACGAAGCCACGTTCAATGCGGCGCCCTTTACTCGCCTTTCCGAGCTTCGCCACTTGCAACACACGGAGCAGTTGGATTCCCATTTGCGGTGGACGCCGATTCCCGAATTCGTTCCGGGGGCAAACGCGTTATCATCGGTCGGCGGCTGAGCGCCGGTGGATGGGCCACAGGTGCGATAGCTCTCGGCCGTCGACGCACGTGCCGCGGCAAAAAGCGGAGCCTTACAATCTGTTGACTTTCTCTTAAGCTATTATATTGTTTTTGCAGTGCCGCATTTTGGTCACGGTCCGGTTGCCAAGAGCGGCTAGGATGCAAGTCGATATTTAAACGGGGCGATTTTTGCTCGCACTTTGTCAGTCGAGCTGCCAACGATGTGAGCATTCCGGGTAAGAGTACGGGATTGCTCGAGGATTGAGCAGTGTCTGTTATATTAGTAGTCGATGCGCACAGTGTTTATCGTAGCGGCCTCCGGGACGTGATTGGGACCCGGTTCAAGAAATCTCGCGTTGTTGATACCTCGGGGCTCGAAGGCTTCGATCTGGAGACCAGTTTCGATCTGATTTTGATCGACCTCGGCTGCCTCACCCCGCGTTCGCTCGGTGTTCTTGCTGAAGTATTCGACATAAGGCCCGCGACGCGTATTGCCGTGATGTCAACGTCGACTATGCGTGAGGATGTGTTGAGGTGTCTTTCGGCCGGCTTCCACGGTTTCGTGCCCAAGCTTCAGTCGGATGAGGAATTGCTGTCCGCGATCGATGATTTGTTGTCGGGACGCATCTATGTACCCCGGTGGCTGGCTGATGATGACGTTCGCCGGCCAGAAACTGCTCAGACGGTCAACTTCGATCTAGAGGCCCTGCGATTGACGCGCCGGCAGAACGAAATTCTTCCGCTCCTGGCTCAGGGAATGTCGAACAAGGAGATTGCGCGCGAACTGAGTATTGCGGAAGGGACCAGCAAGATTCATACAGCGGCTCTTCTGCGCGCGCTTGGCGCTCGCAATCGCACGGAGGCCGCGTTTATGGCCGCGAAGCTGGTCGGGCCCAGAGACCGGTTAACCACAAAAATGAAGAGCCAGAGGTTCGTGATCAACAGGAGCAATGGCTCAGGTTCCGATCAGATCTCCGGCACCCGGTGGACCGGCCGTTCTTTCGAAGACCGGCGGAGCGATCGCCGCCTTTTCAAATGAGCGGCGTCATCATCTTGTCACGTCTCCGGGCGGGATCCGGCGCGCTGCCCGCATCCAGGAGTTAGCAAACGAAGCGGTCGACGCGGCGCGCCGACGAGCCTTGGTTCGCCACACTTCTCGGCCAGCGCCAGAGCCTCCAGGAAGGCAAGTGTATCGTCGCCGCCGAATTGCGCAGCGCGGGTCTTCAGGTTGCGTCTTCTCCATCTTCCTGGGGGCATTTCAATATACCGGCATCGCACTCGGAGTTCCACCAAAGTGGATAATCCCGGGACGCCTCTGGAAACTCAGACCGTTAAGAGTTACTGGGGGAGCGCGCCTTGTGCATGCTTCGCGTCGGTTGCTCCGCTGTCGCAAATCGGTGAGAACGAAGGTAGGCGCGGAAATCGGCGCGACTGCCGCAGAGACGCGCATCTTGCCAATCGTTTGCACGAATTTTTCGCTCGATTGAGTGCTGCGTGAGCAGCGGATAGTTTTCTCGCCTGGCGGACTAGATCGACCGGCTTATTCGGAAGCGGCAAAATCCTAACGCATTAGCCTGAATATCCTTCGGATCAAGAGGGCCTACACTTCAATGCGCCGGATTAGGTGCTGAGGTGATAGACATGCTTACGGAATCGGCTTTGCTCGACGACGGAAAATTATCTACGCCAATCTTCAGATCGACCCGTAACGACGCTCCTGAGTTCCGACGGCCCTCCACATCCTTCATACCCCGTGGCCGGGCCCTATTCTGGGAGGGAGAAGAAGAGGCTCAAAAGATCGAAATTGTTGAGGGCGTCGTCCGGGCGGTCCGGCTACTTGAGAACGGAAACCGCCAAATCCTCGCCTTCTATTGGCCCGGCGATGTGGTCATGCCAACTCATTCAACCAACCAGCAGTATACCGCAGAGGCTGTGACAGATTGTCGTGTAGTTCGATCGAAAGTCTCTGGAGTGTGTCGGAGCGATGAGCCCTGTGGTGCACACCAGGTCTTGGCGGATACGCTCTCGTTGGTGCTGACCATGAGCCAAAAAAATTGCGTGGCGCGCATCGCGTGGCTGTTGTTGCGCATTCGGCCGCACTTGCCCGCCGATCTCAAACGCCCGGAAGCACTCCGGCTTCAGTTGCCCCGGGCCGATCTTGCCGACCACGTCGGAACATCGCTTGAAACGGTTTGCCGCACGCTCGCAGAGTTCAAAGCGAAAAAACTAATTGACCTGCCCAACCGCAAGACCATCAGGTTCATCAACTTGGAAGGTTTGGCGAGGATCTCCAACGGGCCGGCCTTCGATTGATTTGATTTCGATTTGCGAATGAGAAAGTTCATTTGGTTCCTTCCACGCGGCGGCGGCAGGTTCGGTTCGGACTGGACTGAGCGTTCGCACTTTCGCCGTGACTGTTTCCCTTGCTTACCGCGGGCCAACGGTTGGAGTGGCCCGCCGTCTGCTTAAGTATGTTAGAAGCCGACCTACGGAGCGTCAGGCCTTGAGCGATTCATTTGCTTTTGCGTCGCTTAACATTTGGCATGTCGGCTGCAGAGCTGGATTGGCTCGCCGACGGAATACGGGTTGAACCGGTCGACCGATCA
>WNGR01001509.1_pt1 | contig 26081 bp, 22 predicted proteins | sample 5407581 | NCBI WGS metagenome assembly WNGR01 (sample SAMN13153383, study PRJNA577476) | soil metagenome | isolation source: 80 cm soil or saprolite under Garry oak tree replicate 2 | place: USA:California | collected 2016-06-15
GAACTCACCGCTGAAAAGTGGCAGTTCTCGTTGGGAAGCAAACTCATGGGTCAGATCAATCTGGTTCAGGAGGCAATCCCGTTCATCAATGAAAAGGGATCCTTCACCTTGGTTTCGGGCATCCTTAACGACGAACCGATTTTCGCCGGCGTCGCGGCTTCAACCGTCTCGGGCGCATTGGAAGCTTTTGTTCGGGCTGCCGCAATTGAGCTTCCTAAGGGACTGCGTATCAATGTGGTGAGTCCCACGATGCTAAAAGAATCCGAATCTCAATTTGCCCAGTTCTTCATCGGTATGATTCCGGTCGAAGGATGGAAAGTTGGACAAGCCTACAAACGCGCCATCTTGGGGGCGCAAACCGGCCGCGTCTACAAAGTTGATTGAGCTTGCCCAGCGTTTATTCGAAGCCCCCGGCTACATCAAGAATTCGGATTGACAAGAGAATCGATCTGTTTCGATTTCGCATTAGTCAGGTGACTGCCTGATACCCGCAGTCATTGGCCGCCGAATGATTTACGACACAAGAAGCCCCAAGCAGGCAGAACGGAGCAAAAAAAATGAGAGCAACACTCGATATAAGGAGGTTCGGCCCCTGGGCACTTGTCACAGGTGCCTCGTCCGGTATCGGCAAGGAATTTGCACGGCAGATCGCAGCGTCAGGAATTCATGTAGCTTTGGTCGGCCGGCGAGAGCACTTGTTGCGGAAGGTTGGCGCTGAATGCACCGGGGCGTCTGGGGTTCAGCACCGTATCATCCCTCTCGACCTTTCCGAGCCCGACTTCCTGCCGGTGCTCGCAGATGCCACGCGTGATCTCGACATCGGCCTTATCGTCTCCAATGCGGGCACCGGAAATACCGGCGAGTTCTTGAAGCATGATCGGCAGTTGCTTCACGAGACCTTGCGGCTCAATACGATCGCGCATCTGGACATCACCCACCATTTCGGCGGGAAGCTCGCAGAGCGGGGCTGGGGCGGCTTGATCCTCGTGGGGGCACTGGGCGCGGAAAGCGGCATTCCCTGTATGGCGAACGACGGAGGCGCGAAGGCGTATGTACACAGTCTTGGCGAGGCGCTTCACTATGAGTTCAAACCTCTAGGTGTCTATGTCACTGTACTGGCGGCCGGGGTTACGAACACAGCGGTGATCGACAAGTTTGGCCTCAATCCGAAGACCATGCCGATGAAACCGATGAGCGTCGAGCAGTGCGTATCTGAAGGCCTCAGCGGTCTGCTCAAAAACCGCTCCAGAGTCGTTCCAGGCCGGCTGAACCGCATCATGAACGCCCTCGTGCCCGCTTCTCTTGCACGCAAGCTATTGGCAGACTTGCTTGGTAAAGGGCTTGTCAGCAAGGCCGCATCTGCAAACGCTCGCGCGGAGGCCTGATTAAGGGGCTGCGAATGGATGAATCATGCAAGAAGCAATCGGTCCCATTACGGAGGTGCCAAAGGGGCGTGCGATGCCCAATATGCGAGTCGGACGCCCCCTTCGGAGCGGGAAGGAATTGGCGGTTACGATCCCGCGCAGGGCACATTTCATTCGCCCGAGTTATCTCCGGAACCAGCAGGATCAAATGAAGAACATGAGAGAAACTGAAGAGCCATGTCAACCGTACGAGTCAATTCAGCTCTGCCTGCTCCGTTCACAGCCTGCATCCCGATGCCCATCATGATCGTTGCGATGTACCGAGCATAGTCGGCCGCGTTTACGTCTCGGTGCAGTTCGCCCTCACGTTGTGCCTGCTGAATGCGTTCCTTAATCAGGTTCCCATTAGATCTGCGCCATTTGGCCATTACTTGAGTCACAAGTTCGCAATCAGTTCCGCAGGCGAGCGCTCCGTGTATCGACAGACAGCCCTTTGGATTACCGGGGATCGAAAGAGCGTTCACCATTCCTCGAAAGAGAGCCTCGATCGTTCGAGGGAGAGTCGGCTCGGCAAGTGCCTTTGGTATATGCCCCATCTGTTCTGACCGATAACGTTCCACCGCTTTGAGGAACAGGCCCTCTTTACTCCCAAATGCAGCATGAATGCTCGAACGACTAAGTCCTGTCGCATCGGTGAGGTCTGTCATGGTGGTTCCTTCGAAGCTTTTCTCCCAGAAAACCCGCATCGCCGCGTCAATCGCCCGGTCCTCGTCGAAGCTGCGAGGTCGCCCTTTCGTTGCATGTTCCATTGGCCTATCAAGCCCCTTCCCAAATTCGACGCAATCGCGTGTGGAAAAAGCTCAAGAAGATTTTGCATCCATCACAGGTGCAGTACATCTGTACGCTATGTACAGAATAGCGCACTGCGCCGGTTCTGTCTTCAATGCAATAGAGAATCCGCGGTATTGAGGCATGTGAAGCGCAATGGAACAGCAACGCATAACAACTGCGGCGAAGAGAATGAAGGTGTTGCGAACTTCCCATCCAACGAGATTCGAAAGACGCGCAACTCCTTCCGGCAAGTACGTTACGTTCGGTTTATGGACGGTGGTCGCCATTTTCGTGATGGGTTGTGCCGTTGGCCCCCGTTACGGAAAGCCAGTTATCGCGGTCCAACCATTTCATAACGCACCGTCGATTGAATCACGGCAGGCGGTTCTGCCGGCGCCTCAACTAGATACTTGGTGGACTGGATTCGGTGATCCAGAACTAACCAGGATCGTTGAGAGGGTCCTAAATCAGAATCTCGATCTTGCCGAATCCTTCGCCCGAGTGGAACAAGCGCGCGCGGCTGCGAAAGAGGCCGGTGCAAAGCTGAAACCCTCCGGCTCGGTTACTGCACAATCTAACTCATTTCGACAGTCGTTGGATAGTCCAACTGGCCGATATGCCTCTGCCTTTCCAGGCTTCGATCGCAACCAAAGCTATTTAGACCTCGGGTTGGAAGCCTCATGGGAAGTTGATCTGTTCGGTGGACTTAGGAGAGGCGCTGAAGCAGCAAGCGACGAAGCCCAGGCAGCCGAGGCAGAAAGGCTCGGAGTGCGTGTTTCCGAAGTTGCCGAGGCAGCGGACGCGTATATGCAGATTCGAGGCGCACAGGTCCGTCTAAAGGTGGCGAAGGAGCAAATCACTACCGATGAGCACTTGCTCGCTCTTGTCTCCCAAAGAAGAACTGCCGGCGTCGCATCAGATAGAGAGCTTGCTCAGGCGGAGGCTCTTTTGGCTCAAGCAAAGACCACAGTGCCTCTCTTAGCCATCATTCTGGAGGCGCAGCTGAATCGCCTGGATGTGCTCATGGGAGCTCAGGCCGGTGCATACGCGGCCGAATTGGAGACTTCTGGGGAGATTCCATCTGTTCCGTCGATCTCCACGATGGCAAACGCAAGTGATCTGCTTCGCCGCAGGCCAGACATTGTTGCCGCAGAAAGAAGACTTGCCGCGTCAAACGCACGAATTGGCCAAGCGGTAGCGGAGTATTATCCCAAAGTTTCGCTGTCAGGGCTTCTCGGTACTGAAGCAATCAGTCCTGGAGATCTCTTCCGTGAGAGGGGATTTCAGCCGGGTGCTGTTGCTGGTCTTCAATGGAGACTATTTGACTTCGGTCGGGTCGATGCGGAGGTTAAGGAAGCGAAAGGCGCGAACGCCGAAGCTCTCTTGCGATACCGGAGTTCCGTACTGCGTGCCACTGAAGATGTCGAAGACTCGTTCAGTCTCCTGGCACAGTCAGAACTTCGACGGGATGAAATAGTCGTCGAAATAGGGGCCCTACAAAGAGCAAGAGACCGTTCCCAAGAGGCCTATCAAGCTGGAGTGATCGGATTGACAGATGTGCTCGATGCCGATCGCCAGTTGCTGGTTGCGAGGGACGACCTAGCACTCACTAAGGAAGCTGCAGCCCAGGCCGCGGTCGGATCCTTCCGCGCCCTCGGAGGAGGATGGACGCCATGAATCTGCGGCCTCACGTCATCCAGAGAGTTTCATGGACAGCCCGCGCTATCCCGCCGACCCAATCTGTTCAAAACCGCGCTGAGAAATTGATTACACCTCGACGATTCTGGAGTGAGAAAACTGTGACCATCATGAAATTCACCGCATTGGGATTGGCCTCAGCCTTGGTGGCCTTGGCAGGCTGCTCGAAGTCCCGGGAACTGGACCCGAGAACTCAGCCCGTTTTGGTACTCGTAGCTCGAGTTGGAGTCCCGATAGCAGAGGCCGAATCATTCACTGGCGTCGTTACTGCGCGGGTTCAGAGCGATCTGGGCTTTCGCGTCCCGGGCAAGGTAACGAGGCGATTTGTGGATACGGGTCAAAAGGTTCACCTCGGCGAGCCCCTGATGCAAATCGATGTGACAGATTATGCGCATGCCATCGCAATACAAACGGAAAACGTTGCGGCTCTGAGGGCGAAGTCCAAGCAGGCGGCTGCCGATGAGGTCCGTTACGGGGGCCTTGTATCAACCGGAGCGATTGCTGCTTCAACTTACGACCAAGTCAAGGCAACGGCCGATGCGGCGCAGGCACAACTCGCCTCCGCAGAGGCGCAAGAGAAAGTTGCAAGGGATCAGGGAGACTACTCTCTCCTTCTTGCCGACTCCGACGGCACCGTTGTGCAGACACTGGCTGAGCCGGGCCAGGTCGTGGCCGAGGGACAAACTGTCGTCAAATTGGCACACGCAGGCCCTCGCGAAGCCGCAGTCTACCTTCCGGAGACGCTTCGACCAGCTCTGGGCTCGGAAGCACATGCAGTCCTGTATGGAGAAACTGCGAGTGTTCCTGTCCGGTTGAGACAACTGTCGGATTCTGCGGACCCAGAGACCCGCACCTTCGAAGCCAGATTTGTTCTCGGTTCCCTCGGCGCAAACGCGCCGCTGGGAGCTACAGTGACCGTTCAGGTCCCCAAGAGAGACTCTTCCGATCCAGAGGAAGTACCCCTTGCTGCGATCACCGACCGCGGCAACGGGCCTGGTGTCTGGATTCTCAATCAAAAGACCTCCACTGTTTCGTTTCAAAGGGTCAAGGTGCTTCGTTTGAGTGCAGAGGACGCCATTCTTTCAGATGGCGTGCAGCCGGGAGAGAAGATAGTTGCGCTAGGCGCACATTTGCTTATCGATGGGCAGCACGTCCGTGTTGCAGACGAGAAGGTGACGTCCCGATGAGCAAATTCGAAATCCAGGAACCGCATTTCGAAAAGGAAAGGATTGCGCATAGTGGAATCAACCTCTCTGCGCTTGCCGTTCGTGAACGATCCGTCACGCTCTTCTTCCTTCTCTCGGTAATCATCGCCGGGGCATTTGCATACTTCAACCTGGGGCGCGCCGAAGACCCCAGCTTCACGGTCAAGGTATTCACCGTAACGGCGGCCTGGCCAGGCGCGACTGCCCAGGAGATGCAGGATCTCGTAGCGGAGCCGCTGGAAAAGCGGATGCAGGAACTGACGTACTACGACCATGTGGATACATTTACCAGGCCAGGGCTTGCATTCCTCACGGTCACGCTTAAGGACTACACTCCTCCCGGCGATGTTCCCGAAGAGTTCTATCAGGGCCGCAAGAAGATTCAGGATGAAGCTTCGAGGTTGCCGCAGGGAGTTCTTCCACCAGTCCTCAATGACGAATACACCGATGTCACGTTCTCTGTGTACGCATTGGAAGCACCGGGGCTACCGCTTCGAACGCTCACGCGAGAGGCGGAGACTCTGAGGCAGGATTTGCTGCATGTTCCAGGAGTCAAGAAAGTCAATGTCTTCGGAGAACGGCCGGAGAGGATATTTGTTGAGTTCTCCTATGACCGGATTGCAACTCTGGGACTGAGCGCGCGCGACATCTTCGATGCACTCGTCAGGCAGAATGCTGTGACCCCCTCAGGTTCGATCGATACTCAAAACCAACAGGTGTATATCCGCCTCGATGGCGCACTCAATGATCTGGATAAGATTCGAAACACGCCCATCGTCTCTGGCGGCCGAACTCTGAAATTGTCAGATATTGCCGATGTGCAGCGAGGCTATGAGGACCCCGCGACGTTCCTGGTTCGTCACAATGGTCAACCTGCCGTGATGCTTGACGTCGTAATGAGAGAGCAGTTCAACGGATTGGCGTTGGGGAAGTCTCTGAAGGCAGAGCAAAAGAAGATTCAGGCAATTCTTCCGGCTGGTATGAACCTTGAAAACGTGACCGATCAGTCAACGGTTATCAAAGAAGCAGTGGGCGAGTTCCAACTCAAGTTCTTTGTGGCCCTCCTGGTCGTGATGATTGTCAGCCTTCTCAGCCTCGGGTGGCGTGTGGGCATTGTCGTCGCTGCGGCGGTTCCGATTACGCTTTCGGCCACACTTGTCATCATGCTGTCCACGGGCAAAGATCTGGACCGCATTACCCTGGGCGCCCTCATTCTCTCACTCGGACTATTGGTCGATGATGCAATCATCTCGATTGAAACGATGGTGGTCAAAATGGAGGAGGGCTGGGATCGCATCAAGGCTGCCGGATATGCGTGGAACCATACCGCTGCACCAATGTTGGCCGGAACCCTGGTAACCATCATTGGCCTCATGCCGGTCGGGTTCGCGCAATCAAGCGCTGGCGAATATTGCAGGAACCTTTTTTGGGTTGTCTGTATCGCTCTGTTGACCTCATGGATTGTCGCCGTTACCTTCACGCCGTATCTCGGCGTGAAACTCCTTCCCAACATTTCCCCTATGGAAGGCGGATACGCAGCGATCTATGAAACGCCGAACTATCAAAGATTCCGCCGAGTAATCGTCTGGTCGGTAGAACACAAATTCATGGTGGCGGGGGCCGTGGTTCTGATCTTCTTTGCATCCCTCTTGGGAATGGGCTTGGTCAAACAGCAGTTCTTTCCGAGTTCCGACAGACCCGAAGTACTGGTAGATATAACGATGCCTCAGGGTTCCAGCATTGAAGCTACGCAAGCCGCCGTGATCAAGGTCGAGAACTGGGTAAGGGCGCAGCCTGAGGCAAAGATTGTCAGTTCCTATATAGGTGGAGGCGCCGCGCGTTTCTGGCTTGCCTACAATCCCGAACTGCCAAACCCAAACTTTGCCAAGATGATGATCTTGACGCCCAATGCGAAGGAAAGGGACAAGCTCATCCTACGTCTTCGTCAGCAGGTCGCCACGGGACTGGCTCCCGAAGCCCGAGTACGGGCCGTTCAGTTTGTCTTTGGCCCCAATTCGCCCTATCCGATTGCATTCCGCATCATGGGTCCGGACCCGAACGTAGTTCGTACCATAGCGGATCAGGTATTGGCGAAGATGCAGGCCAACCCGAATGTCCGACAGGCGAACGAGGACTGGACGGAGCGCGCTCCGGTCGTCCATCTCGTTCTCAACCAAGACAGGCTTCGCTTGATCGGCCTATCTTCGCAAGAGGCCGGTCAGCAGATTCAGTTCCTCACAACCGGCGTGGTGGTGACCCAGGTGCGTGAGGATATTCGCACGGTCGACGTGGTGGCGCGCACTTCGGGAGTCAATCGCCTTGATCCCACGAAGTTGCTCAACATGACGTTGACCAGCAGCGCCGGGCGACTGATTCCTCTTAGTCAGGTAGGACAGGTCGTGGTCAAAGAAGAAGACCCGATCCTCAAGCGACGCGACCGCACCCCGACGATCACTGTGCAGAGCGATCACGATGAATCAGTTCAACCGCCACAAGTGACTGCAGAGGTCTTGAAATCCATTCAACCGATTATCGCTAAGCTTCCCGACGGGTACAGGATCGACGTTGGCGCAAATGCAGAAGAATCAGCTAAAGCAAACGCGGCGCTCGCCAAGGTATTCCCGATTATGTTTGTTTGCACGCTCGTCGTGATCATTTTCCAAGTCAGGTCTTTGTCAGCTCTCACCATGACAATCCTGACCGCGCCCTTGGGGCTAGCCGGTGTCGTTCCTACACTTCTCATCTTCCACGTGCCGTTCGGCTTTAATCCGATCCTTGGATTGATTGCCCTGGCTGGCATATTAATGCGCAACACACTCATCCTGATCGGGCAAATCAAGACAAACAAGGAAGAGGGTCTCGATGACTTCCATGCCGTGGTCGAAGCTACTGTTCAGCGGTCACGACCGGTCGTTCTGACCGCATTGGCTGCGGTACTTGCATTCATTCCCCTAACGTTTTCGGTCTTTTGGGGATCTCTAGCCTACACCCTTATCGGAGGAACTGCGGTCGGCACTGTACTTACGCTTCTTTTTCTTCCCGCGCTTTACACGATCTGGTTCCGCGTCAAGCCAACCGTTCGAGAACGGGAGCCGGAGGCGCAGCTTGCCTACTGAGCGGGTGCCACTCGCTGGTCCGCGAATTCACCTGTCAAACATCTATCGCATAGGAGCATCCCCGGCTTGTACCGCATCAATGATCGAGAGCCGCCGTGCGCTTGTGCCACCACTTGGCTGGCATAACGAACTAGTATGAATCCCCAAACCAGAGGAGGCCTTAAATGCGCGCACTTCAAATCTCAGCCTATGGTGACCCACTCAATGTTTTAGGACTTGTTGATATCCCGGAGCCGGGTGTGCCGGGAGCGGGCGAAGTCCTAATCGATGTCGAATTGTCACCCCTAAATTTGCATGATCTTCTCTTCATACGCGGCTACTTCGGGAGCCCGCCGGCACCAACTGTCGTTGGAAACGAGGGGTTCGGTAGGGTCGCCGCGGTAGGTCCTGATGTTATCCATGTTAAGGTGGGCGACCACATCCTGGCGCCCAACCTCGGCCTGACCTGGAGGGAGCGCCTGGTCGCTCCGGCGCAAGGGCTGTTCCCGTTACCCGACGGCGATCCGTTGCAACTCGCGCAGCTTGGCAGCAACCCACCCACGGCAGCGCTAATCCTCAGTGAATTTGCGGACCTCAAGCCCGGTGATTGGGTTGTTCAAAATGCAGGAAATTCCGGCGTTGGCCGGTCTTTGATCGCCATTGCGAAGCTGCGTGGCATTCGAACAATCAACCTCGTGCGGCGGCTCGAACTGATCGACGAGCTCAAGGCTGCAGGTGCAGACGTGGTGATCATGGACGGACCGGCAGCAGTCGAGGAGGCGGTCCGCGTTATCGGCAAAGGGTCGGTCCGGTTGGCAGTTGATTCCGTGGGCGGTGATGCGACAGCAACGCTTGTTCAATTGCTGTCGGACCGTGGCGTGCTCGTCTCCTACGCAGCGGCGACCGGACGACCAATGGCGGTCAACGCTCTTTTCCTCATAGGCAAACACCTGACAGTCAAAGGCTTCTTCCTGGGCGACTTCGATCACGTTTCGAAGGTAATGCCTGCGCAGATCGAAGCCGCTCCTCTCGTTGCCTCCGGTGCGCTGCGCGTTCCGATCGCCGCGGTTTATCCGATGTCGAAAATCAAGGAAGCCGTTACTCACGTGCTCAAGGGCGGAAAGATCCTGATCGACGTCGCGGGCACTTTCAATGCCTAACATTACGACCGTGCAATTTGAGGAAGTGAACCGTGACTGACGCCACAAAACTTCTGCTCGACCTAATTGAGGCCTCTCCTTCGGGACGCCTGCTATCTCGATCTGACCACCGGAATACACGCAGTGAACAATAAACTTGTCTATCCACCTTCTTTCCTCGAACGAGCTTTGAACACCGCTATCGTCGAAGCCGACATTAGCAGCGGTTATGAGGAATACATAGATCTCTTCGACCGCTTTTACGCCGATGAGGTCGAGGTAAGCAGTGAGACATCCTCGGAGCCGATCGTCGGAAAGGACCGCATACGGTCCCTGCTGTTTAGCTTTCTCATGCCGCTTCATGTCATGGCCGAAGTGGGCGGCGTATCGGTCTCCGTTCAAGCATCGCAAATTCTCGCCGACTCCAGAGAGGACCAACACTCGGAATGGTCGCTCACGCTCCTCACCAAAACAGGCAAGAGCTTTGAGATATTCGCCGAAGCTCCGTAACGGTCCCAGCAATCAGGGCCGCAGGTTTACAACGCCGGAACTCAAAGCGTACAAGGACACGATTGGCTATCTCTTGCCGCCGCTCACCATCCCCACGGGCAACCTCAAGGTGCATTCCATCTTCGGCGTGTCATCCAAAGCGTCGGACGGCGACAACCTCATCAAGAGCTTTCAGGATACGCTATGCGATAAGTACGGCGTGAACGACAGGGACATCTATGCGCGGCAGATAGAGAAGGTCATTGTGCGGAAAGGGGAGGAGTACGCGGCGTTTGAGATCGAGGCGGTTTAACTGAATCCTTGAGCCAGCGTAGCTATGGTTTCGTCATCGGTTGAGGAGTCTGTGCTGAATAGTTCACGGAACTCGACCTGACTCATTGCTTTCGGTCGCCGCACCTCTTTCTTTTCAAGCCCGCGTACTAGATCAGCCCTATCGCCGGTGTTGCGAACGACGATCCAATTCATTGCGCTATCTCCGTTCCTTGATACATTTACTTTCTGAGCCCAGTTCTAGCGATTGTACTCAACGCTATAGCCAGTTCTTCCGCGGGCGTGCGATAGTGGGACTACTATGCATCGTTCAGTTGATTGGAAGGTCGCTCCCAAGAATGCCCTCTGGTGGGCCATGGATGCGGATGGGAAAGCGCACTGGTTCAACTCACCGACCGTCGCGCCGTTTACTGCTTTCTGGTTCGCAGACGAGACACCAGCGCCGACCTTTGGCTATGTAGGAGACTGGCGCGCGAGTCTCACTCCGAGACCCCACTCTATGAAATCGGGCCACATCTCTCTCGTGTCGCGCAGATGCATCACCTAAGTATGTTATTCCGTGATTGCTTCTTCCTGGTCAGCAGCCGCAGCGTACCCTCATCGACACCACGACCTAGCTCTAGCGCCATGAAGATCTGACTTGCCAATGGATCGATCGGACGGGTTACCTCCATGCGCTCAAACCCGCGTTCGAGGTCCATGCGCTCTCCGTTATGCTGCACTACCGTCCACATCTTCCCCATCGATATTCCTCTGCCCTGAGATCGTCCAAATCCATTTTATCCGCTTTAGCTCCACTGCATATACGCGGCCCATGCTCCCAAATGGCTACTTCACCAATCGTTTATCGATCGAGAATCTCTCCGGGCCGTGGATCCGAAGTTTTGAGAAATTGGGATGCAAAGGGTTCAGCAGATAGTTGAATTCGCCGCCGACGATTGCACTCGGAACCCGCAGAACGGCGGATTTGTTTGAATCGAGCCATTCGTCACCGAGCGCCTGCAGCCGCTTTGGCGCAGGTTCGGCTCGCCAATTCTTCGGAAGATCACGCAGGTCAAGATGAGCGACGTGGGATTCGTCTATTTCCACTTGAAAGAGAACATATCTCGACAGCACCCCTGCGGACTCAAGATGCACGAGGATCTCTGCCAAGGCAAGTGCCCGTGATTCGGCCGTATAGACAACAAGTTTCCCCGGGCTGTTCCATCGCCCCCCATACAACCTTGCACCGTCGCCGGTGAAGGCGTTTTTGGCGTGCTTCTGCTTTGTGATACGCCAGACAGAGATCAAGAGAACACACCGTGCTCAAGACGGCCGATCAGATTCTCCACTTCTCGAGCCCCAACTTCTGTTCGCGCGTATTGCAACGGGGTCTGGTTCTCTAGCGCTCGCTTGGGCGCGGCGAGCCAATGAACTGCGGAGGAGATATCTCCTTCGAACAGTTCGACGGCTTTTTCGAAAATCGAAGAGAGACGCAAGAGCCTCTCCGATTCTTCCGGCGCCAGCCGGCCAGCAGCCCTGCGACGCGCCAGTGTGCGCTCGGGAATGCCGATGGTCTCAGCCAATGCCTGAAGGCTTACACCGGAGTTTGTCTCGAAAGCGATCAGCGCCTGGTAGGAAAACCCGCGCATCACTTCTCGGATAAGACCGGGGACGGTGTTGATGGAAAGACCCAGACTTTCTCCGGCTCTCTTGAACCGTGCCGTTTTGTGGGTCGGAGGTCCGAATCGGAGCGCGTTTGCCTGCGATGCCATATAACGATGATAGTGATAGCCATGCCACTATGTCAATATTGTCATGCCATTTGGCGGAAAGTCCAAACCAATGCGATCCTCTACTTTGCGCAAACACATCAAGGCGATCACTGTGACCGTTCCGCGATAGACCAGCGACTCGCTGTGAAGGCTTACACACTTGTCGAGGTTTTCTGGAGGAGTTCGATGCGTTTACGCGTAACGTTTCCTGTTCTGGCATTTACGACATTTCTATGGGCTGCCACCAGTTCACCATTGGTCTCTGTCCTCAATCGATTCACGGCACCGGATGTCCCAGCCCTTGGACCTGGCGAGCAGAAGATCGACCGCAACTGGCTCGATCCCACGAGCACAGTGGAGCGGCCGGGACACGGCATAGCGCAACACCCCATGCTGTATGCCGGAGAGGGCTACAACAATATCGTCCTGGTGAACGAAGGCAAGGTCACGTGGAATTACTTCACCGGACCACACGGCGAAGTGGACGACGTGTGGATGCTCACCAATGGAAACATTCTTTTCGCGGGCCAGTTTCAGGTAGCCGAGGTAACGCCGCGCAAGGAAGTTGTCTGGCACTACGATCCGCTGCCGGGCACTGAAGTCCATAGCTGCCAACCCATTGGACTCGACAAGGTGCTGTTGGTACAGAATGGACTGCCGCCAAAGCTGATGATCCTGAATAAGAAGACTGGCAAGGTAGAGGTGGAGCACGCGCTGCCTGCCGAGAGCGCCACCGACCCCAAGACTGTCCACCCACAATTTCGGCGCATTCGAATGACGGCCAAGGGAACCTACCTCGTGCCGTTCCTAAGAATGAACAAGGTCGTCGAGTATGACAAACACTTCAATCCCATCTGGACCTATGAGATTCCAACACCGTGGGCGGCTGCGCGTCTGCACAACGGCAATACGCTGATCACGGACGAGCACGACAAACTTGTGCGCGAAGTAAGCCCGAAGGGTGACATGGTATGGGAGATCAAACAATCTGACTTGCCTGCCGATATCATCCTTCACAACTTGCAGACTGCGGAGCGCCTGGCCAACGGCGACACCGTGATCTTCAGTTCGACCGGCGGGACCAAACGTGAGGACCGGCCAGGCATCACCCAGGTATTGGAAGTCTCGCCCGATAAGAAAGTCGTGTGGGTGCTGCGGGATTGGAAGAATCTCGGCCCCGCTACTACGGCGCAGTTCCTTGACCAGCCCGGCATCCCGGAGAAGCCCGGAGCTCTGCAAAGATAGTCGAGGCCAACATCCTTGGCCGGGGCGCTCGCCGTCAGCCGCGCCGGTGCTTTGCGTTAGGCGGCGGCAGGTGCAAGGCTAACCCCGCGAGATAGGTAGGATCGAGATCAACCGTGCCAATTCGCCCACTGCTATCGCGAACGATAACGCGCACAGCCTTAGCCGCCTGCGGCAGCATCAGTACGGCCGGAACCGTCGTGTGTCCCGTCGAAATCTGGCGCGTCTGGCCGGCTGGAATCTCCACCGTCGGCCTGGTGGTCTTGAAGGTGAGCAGCTTACCCTTTTCGTTCAGTGCGGCCATTGAAACAAGAAATGTCGTCTGCTCGGCACCGCTTGCCGTCTGATCGAAACTCAGCGTGCTTGTATCGATCCTTACCTTAACCACAAGCTTGCCGCTCTTCTCATTCCAGGTCTTGTCGCCAAGCTGGATCCCGACCCCGTTGTATTGCATACCGGACGCAGCCGCCTGGAGCATGTCAAAACCTAGTTGGCGATCGCTTGGTTCAAGGGTCGGTTCCCCTTTGGTTTTACCCGCGTAAAATCCCTGTTTCGCACGTACTGAAATCCCAGGCCTGTTCACCACCACCGTTAGCTTACGATACTTGCCATCCTCCGCAGGATCGGTCGGCACGTAGCTAATGGTGTAGTAGTTCGAACCCTGGCTCACCCCTTCCTGAATCTCACGCGCGAGATTGTTCATGTACATAAAACTCTTGCCGCCAGTCTGCGAGATGAAAGTGTTGAAGCTGAAGCTCGTCGCAAACGGATCGTCGGGGATACCCGGGGCGACCACGCCCGTGAGGTCCTGAGAATCCAGCGAACTAACCAGATTTGTCCTCGGGTCGATCTTCGAGAGCGTAGCTCGCGCGTCCAGCAACATGTTCACCGTGTCTCGAACCGCATTGAGGAAGGTCTCCTGATCATGCGGGTCCAACACCGTCGGGTCGAGGCCTGGAAATCCCCGTCCGATCCAGATCACGTTCTTCCGTCCGTGGTCTCCGCGCGTCGACAACGCGATCTGACGCAGCAGCGCGAACGACTCCGGGAGCATCTCATCAGTCGCGCCGCGGTTCAGACGGAACGGAAGGCCCACATGCTGGTGCCGTGCAATCGCCAGCAGCGCATCGCGATCGCGCGTCGCCGGCGTTGCATCCTGGATTCCCCTGTCATTCAAAACAACAAGCGAGATCGGCCCTGGAAGCTGTGTGGGCTGCGCCTGCAGGTACTTGAACAGTTGCTCGCGACCATACGCAATCTCCTCAAGTGGCGTATTCAATTGATCCAATACGACGATCGTAATCGGCGCCTCTCCCCAGCTCGGATTGCCGTTACGGTCACGCATAGGTGCCGCTGCGATCGGCGGCTGAGCAGCGGGAGACTCAAATGCTGAAATCGACTGTTTCACTCCGCTTTCGAAAACGGTGAAGTCTTCTTTTTTTAGATCAGTGACACCCCGGCCGCTCTTGTCGGTTGCCACCACATCCAGAATCACCAGGTTACTCGTCACTTTTAGCACAGGGTTCGGCTCGCGCGATGACTCATCCGACGGAGGCGGAGAGAGCTGCGCGTGTGCGGGCACCCGCAGAATCAGGCAAAATAGTGCGAGGCCCAGCGGCTGCAGCAGACGCTTCGAAACGCACATAATGGCTCCTAGTCTGGTAGGAGATGCTGCCAATGGACTAGATCGTCTTCTGATCCACGCTCTCGATGTGAATATCCTGAACGTTCCGGCAAGCCGTAACTCTGACGTCGTCGACCTTATTCAGTGCGAACACCGGCGTAGTCAGACCTTTCGGGGTCTTGATGCGGTCGAACTCAGCCCCACTCACATTATTCAGTGAGAACACCGGACGCGCATCCGGCTGGCTCCAGGCAATCTCCACATTGTTGAACTCGATATTCTTTACATGACGCACGTAGAAGCCGTTCGCGGGAATATCGCCGAACCTGTAGGGCTCCGGATATCCCGTCTCCTGCTCCTCGACGACGCGCGCTGCCATCTCCTTGGTTCCGCCGCCTTGATGCTCCATATATAAATCGTGGATCTTGACATCCTCAATCGGATAGCCGGGAATGCCGCTGATTAGTCCCGCGCCGCCCAATTGCGACATGGAGTTGTAACTGACCACATTGCTGATGATGATCCGCTTGAGCGTCCCCACCGGAACACCTTCCGGGCCACGCATGCGGCGTCCCAGGCGCAGAAACAGCGGCGTATTCATGCAACCCCGCATTGTGATTCCGGTAAACGTGATGTCTTCGAGCGTTGCGCCATCAACGCTTTCGAGAGCAAAACCCCGGCAGCCATCGAAGACACAGTTCGAGATAGTGATGTTCTTGAACCCGCCATTCGATTCCGTACCGCACTTAATGCGGCCCGTCGGATTCTTCATCTTGGAATCCGCACCCCACCGTTTCCATGTGCCGTCCAACGTCGTGCCCAATTCGTATGCGCCAGTAACGTAGCAATTCGTGATCGTGACGTTCTCCGTCGCCCGGGCATAACCCAGGGCAAAAGAACTCTTCGGACAGATTCCATCATCCCAAGGGGAGTTGACCGTGCAGTTGGAGACACGCACATTCCGGCAGCAATCGATGTCCATTCCATCGCGGTCGGTGTCGATCTTCAGGTTGTCGATGGTGAGATTATCCACTCCCGTTGCGAGTATGCCAAACCATCCTCCCTTCAGAATCGAGAAGTCGCGCAGAATCACGTTGTGGCAATTCTTCAGGGCGATAGACTTGTTGCCTCTGCCGGGAACGTCGTTCGAGTTGCCGCTGCGCACGAGCCCCTTGCCCCAGATAAGCCCCGAGCCGAGGATCGCTATGTTTTGCAGTCCCTCTCCCCAGATCAGACTGTTATGCCAGTGATTGTGGCCATAGTCCTGGTAGCTGTCCCAGGCTGTCTTCGGTTCGGGGGCGTCGTAGCCGGCGCCTCCACCTTCCGGGATCGGCGCGGCCAGGACGGTAGCTCCCGGATCCAGATAGAGCGTCACGTTGCTCTTCAGGTGAATCGAGTAGCAGGCATACGTGCCGGCCGGGAAGTGAACCGTACCGCCGCCGCTCGCATTTGCTGACTCGATAGCTTTATTGATTGCTGGAGTATCGATGGTGGAGCCGTCGCCCTTCGCACCATATTGCCTGACATCAAAGACCGTGTTTGTGCCGGCGCCCGGCATCGGCGCAGTCTGGGCTTGAACGCCTGGCGTAACCAGGGCCGTAGCCGCCGCTCCAGCAGCACCACTCGTCGCTAGTTTCAAGAATTCCCTGCGAAATATGCTCATATACTCTTACATCCTCACCACAATGTCTGTCGTCTCTTCGGATAGGGCCAGCTCTGATCGAAGCTGCCGACGGATTTGGAAATTCGATACAGTGATTGTCTCTTCCTTGGAGGCGACCCTCTTTACTCCCTCGGAAAACATCCATGCGCGTTGGGCCCATACCAGAGATCCGATATAGGCTGGCGCGCATTCTCAGCTTGCAGGTGATCGCGCCTTAGAAGACAAATTTGCCGTGGAACTGCACCACCCTCGGCGTGGAATTGGTAGCGGTAATTACACCCCAGGTTGAACTTCCAACGGTAGTGCTGGGGTCACTGAAGTTTGGGTGGTTGAGCGCATTGATGAAATCGGTGCGGAACTGGAAGTTGAGCCGTTCGCCAAAGAGGTGCGTGTTCTTTGCAAAAGCGAGATTCATCAGATTCGACCGCGGGCCGCGGACCTGGGAGAACCGGCTGGGAAAGGTCTGGATGTTATCTGAAAGCGAATTTTTGGAGTTGTTGTCAAAGTAAGCCGGATTAAACCACATCTTGACTGACTTCTGGTTGGACGGCAGATTGATGTCACGATTGACGTTGCCGCTGAAGATCGCATCGCCGAACCCATTTGGCTTACCAGCCTGGAGCGCGTAGGTGCTTTGCACCTGCCATCCGCTGACCAGCTTGTCCGTGACGCCATGAACCCCAGAAAACAAGGCCCTTCCTTTCCCAACAGGTAATTCGTAGATCCCATTTACTGACAGGCGCATAATCCTATCCTGTTGCGAGATGACCTTCTCCGGCCGTGTATCCGTATCATTCAGATAACCGGTGCCGTCCATGGTCCTTGACCAGGTCCACGCACTTCCAAGTGACATGCCTTTAGAGAATCGTTTTCTCGTTTCGACCTGCAGGGAGTGATAGTAGGAGTAACCGGTGTTCTCATTGACGTCTACACCGTCTTCACTACTGGAGGATGGGGGATTGCTGGATCCGAATTCAGGGTATGGCAGTAGTAACTGCGCGACGGATATCGAAGTATTTGTTCCGAGATTCTGTCCAGCAATCAAACCCAGGAATGGATTGGTTACGGTCTTAGTCAGATTGCCGATGAGGACAGTATCCCTCACGGGCAGCGTACTGAGGTATTGTCTGGGAATAGCGTTATAGTTCCTGGTAGCCCAGAGTTTGGTGCCGCGGTTGCCAACGTACGATACGCCTATGATGGTTCCAGCCCCCAGGCTTCTCTCCACGCCGAAGCTCCAGCGCTGCGTATAGGGGCGCCTGAGGTTGTTGGTGATGGCCGTGAGGTTCGTGCCGGCGCCCGTCGCAAGCCCGCCGGAAGCTCCGGAGGGCGCCAGGATAGGATTGCTCGCCGGAAATGGGTCTTCCGAACCCGCAACGTACGTGATGCCTTGATCGTTCGTGGGAATTACGGCAGTCGTTTGGCTGAACCCGCTTTGAATCGGATTGATCCTGGTGATTATCCCGAATATTCCATATCCCGAGCGAATCACGGTTTTTTTGTTGAGTTGGAAGGCAATCGCAATGCGGGGTTCAAAACCCTCCAGATTCCTCATGTGCCAGAAAGACTTCGCTGTGCCCACACCTGCAAACAGCGGCCCTCCTGTAACAGAGAGTGTGGCGGGCAGCAGGGAGGAGCCGGTAGTTACGTATTTGGCTTGCGCCTTCGCCTGGAGCGGGTTGGCGGAGATTGGATCGAACTGAGTGATAGCGCGGTTAAAGCGTTCCGTAATCGGGGCCTGATTCTCATACCGCAGACCGATATTGACCGTGAGCCGCGGCAATACGCGCCAGCTATCCGAGATATATCCGGCAATCATCCGGTCTTTCTCGGCATAGGAACCTGCAGTATTGATGGAACCGCTTGATGGGATTCCCATAAGAAAACTGGCGATCCCCAGTCCATAGGTGCTGGTGGACGCGGTATCGCTGGCGTTCGTATAGTTTCCGGCATAGCTGAGCTTTCCGGCGTCATTGCCCGGATTCGCGCCATTGTCGAGGTAGAGACGGTATTCGGCGCCCAGCTTCACCAAATGGTTGCCGCGCAGCCAGGTCAAGCTGCTTCCGACACTCCAGATGGTGCTTGGCAGATTCGTGTAGCCGGTTGTGGAGAGTTCTGTCAGACCCGAGACCGCTGTATCGGGCAGGCGAGCATGGCCAGGGTCATTCGCGTTGATCTCAGCGACGTAGTTCCCCGACAGGCCCGTTTTGGTAAGATCTTCCCCTTGCGTAGCCCCGATCGTTAGTTGGGTATATTGCGAACCGGACGCTCGAGTGTTCAGCACCAGGCTCGGCGAAAACATGTAGACATCATCGAGATCAATGCCCTGGTTGCTTCGATAGAAATGCGATCCCAGGCCGTTGTTGAACGCTAGCTGTTCATCTTCATCCAGGTGGCTGTGAATGTAGTGCGCAAAGACACTGTGGTGGTCGTTGATCTGATGGTCGACTCGCACGACGAAAGCTTTGTACCAATTGACCTGGTACCGGTTCTGAATGAAGTTGTTTTCTCCGTCTGCCTTTGTCGTCGAGCCGGCATAATTGGGCATCGGATAATGGGCGTTTAGAACATATTGGGCATACGGATCCCTGACGAAAGTATGTCCGCCTACCGTGCAACCGAACGGAATTACGTTGGGTCCGGTGGGGACGCCATAGGCGTTGAATGAGCAGCCCGGGACAGCTCCAAATGCGGTGCGCTTTACGTGCCCGGCGCCATTAACCACAGTGGAATAGGGATTGTAGATCGATGGCGCAGAGCCAAACACGCCCGTAAAGTCCCCATTCCTTTCCGCCTGGGTCGGAACGGTGGAGATGTTATTCAGGGACTTAGGAAACTTGCTGCTGATTCCCTCGTAGGCGAACATGAAAAATGTCTTGTCCCGGCCGTTGTAGATCTTGGGTAAAACAACGGGTCCGTTGATAACGCTGGTCCAGTCCAACTCGCGATTGTCCTGCTTAGGCAGACCAGCATTGTTTGAGAACCAGTCATTCGCATTGAACAGGCGGTTCTGCGCAGTCAGGTCGACCTCGCCCCTCAGCGCATTAGTTCCGCTCTTCAGACTCAAACCAATCGCGGCTCCCGGACCGAAGCCACTGGAGAGGTCATAGGAAGCAGTCTGAATTCTGAACTGCTGGACCATCGCATTGGTTGGAGAAAACGCCTGGTTTTGTCCGGTGCTGGCGTTATTGCCGGCAACGTTCGGCGCTCCGTCCAGCGTGTAGCTGTTGCCTCCGTTGGCGCCGTTGTACGGCACGCCGTTGATGGAGATGCTGGATGGGGTGCTGCTGGTGAAGGTCTGGGTCTGGCCGCCTTGGCTGGTGTTGGCGAAATCGATGACGCCGGCGCTCAACGTTGCCATGAGCAGTGGATTGTTATCTTTTACGGGAAGGTCCTCCAATTGACGGCTCGAAATCACAGTGCCAAGATCCGCGTCGGCGGTGCGGAGTTCGTCTGAGCTCGCATTGACCGTAACTGTGGTGGAGGCTTCGCCAGGTTGCATCGCAATACTTAGGAACACATTGTCCGAAACTTCCAATTGGACATCCGTCTTCTCGTATCGCTTGAATCCGGTCATTTGAACGTCAACTTTGTAATGCCCGGCGTCATAAACGGCATTACGAACTCACCAGCGTCATTTGTAACGGTGTGCGTGGGGATGCCGGTGGCAATCTCCAGCGCGGTGACCTGCGCATCTTTGATCACGGCGCCGGTTGAGTCCACAACTTTTCCTTGAAACTTTGCGCGTATCTCCTGTGCATTTGCGCGAGCGCTGAACGCGGGACCCAGGTTGAAGAACAAGGCGACGGTCACCAGGCACAAAAGTGCGGGCAAACCGAATGAAGAATAGTTGCCAACTTTAGCTCGCTCTGGCTGATGGTTTTGTTGAATCATGATTTTCCCCTGGCTACTTTTCTGCTCTGGATTTCTTGATGGGCTTCAATCTGGACTTGCCTGTGTTTCAGACTTGTCGATCGAAATTCATCCTTCGCCAACGTATCGACCGTCACGCATTTCGGTGAGTTCCAGGGACGAGACAGTGTCGCCGCGGAGCCCGTCGAAATTCTGCGGATCATTGGGCAAGCGTAGCTTTTCGTGCCAAATGAACCCGGATACATTTTCGAGGCGCATTCATACTGCGCTCCGAAATCAAGGATTGTCAATGAGTTTCGGCGAGCGATCTTCCGCTCGCACCGAGCCCGCGAGCAGGATCGCTAACAGCAGCTGATTGCACGCTTCAAGAGCCGCATTCGCACCTGATCGATTGTATTGATTCGAAATGCTTTCGCCAGCTAACTACGTCTCGGTGAGGGGCCCGTAGAGCTACGTACCACCAGTGAAGTCTTGACGGTATATCGCTTCCCTGCGGCATCTGGGTCCGTCGAGAAGCACTCCAGAGCCGTTACGAACATCTTAGCCAGTTCGTGACGGGGCAACTGGATCGTCGTCAGCGGTGGGGAGACGATAGCGCTCAACTCGATGTTATCGAAACCGACAAGCGAGAAGTCGTGTGGTACCGAGAACCCTTCCCTGTGGAGGACGCGCATTGCTCCAATTGCAGTCACGTCGTTCGCAGCTATGATCGCCGTCGGCCGGTCCTTCATCGCCAATAACTCCGCCATGGCGGTTTCTCCACCACTCACTCGGTAGTTACCCACAAAAAGGAATTTTGGCTCAACCTTTAGCCCGGCTCTTTCAACTGCCTTCACAAAAGCCTGAGTACGATGGTCGGAGATTGTCAGACCTGCCGACCCTCCGATGTATCCAATCTTCTTATGCCGTAGCTGGCTTAGGTGCTCGACCGCCTGGATCATTCCTCTCAGGTAGTTGATCGAAACATCGCTGAGTCCGCGGCCCACCAGTCGTCTATCCAACGTTACCAATGGCACCCGGTTACGAATCAGAGTTTCGATCGGCTCAGTCTCGATCTCCGCAGCAAGGAGAGCGATCCCGTCCACCTGGCGGACCAGCATTCGGCGAATGGTATGCTGCATCCTCGCAGCCTGAAGATCGGTGGTCGCCAACAGCATGTCCTGACTCTTCGCAACGAGAATTCCCTCAAATTTCCCAATAAACTCCGGAAAAAATGGATTCAGGATGTCGGGAATGATCAGCCCATAGCTATTACTCCTTCCATACTTCAGAGTGGAGGCGCTCCCGTTCGGGACATACTTCCACTCATCGACGACCCGCCGGACGCGCTCAGCGGTCGCCGTCCTTACCAGGCTCGATCCGCTGATAACTCGCGATACCGTCGCACTCGACACTCCGGCGATCTTCGCGATCGCGCGCATATCCATCGTTCGATTCCTCTCGTCCTTACCCCGGAAAGTTCAACACCGCTAATAATAGCGTTACCCGGGCGGCGGCCTTCTTCCACACCATCCAGCGACGCGAAGAGGGACGACGCTTGAATATTGTATCCGAATACATTTATTCTAGATCGCGCACCAAAAATAGGCTGCGCAGGCACCTCCCATCAACTCATCACGCGATCAGCTGATCTGTGCGTCTGCAGCTATCGCGACTCCTCGATCAGGACAACGTCTATGAACACGCTTAGCCGCCGCCGCATGATAAATATGTGTCTCGCCCTGCCTCTGACCTCGCGATTTGCGGCTGCTGTCGCCTGGATATCTGACGGCAAGTCAGGAAGTACCGGCGAACCCGTCGACTGGTCGAAGGACGTGATTGCCAATGCGGTGCATCGTCAACCGGACCCCGCCGCGCTCGGCAAATGGGGCTATGCCATTTCGCTCTATCTTTATGGACAATATCTGGTCTATCTGCGAACCTCCGACAAGAAATATCTGAACTATATCCAGGGATGGGTCGACAACAACGTCGACGCGACTGGCACAATCAACAGAAAGATCGACGCTCTGGACTACATGTTGCCGGGCAATCTCCTCCTGATTTTGTTCAAAGAAACCGGGCAACAGAAGTACAAGACAGCCGCCGAGAGCATTCGCAAACGGTTTGACACCTACCCCCGCACTGAGGACGGAGGACTTTGGCACGCACTGTCGCGTCAGCACCAACTCTGGCTGGACGGTATGTATATGTCCATGCCCTTCCTCGTTCGGTATGGCGCAGCCTTCGATGACCGGCAATATGCCTGCGATGAAGCCGCAAAGCAATTGCTGATCTACGCTCGTCACCTCAATGACCCATACTCGGGCCTCCTCTTTCATGCCTACGATGAGAGCGGAAAGCAGCCATGGGCAGATCCGGTAACCCACCATTCGCCGATCAAGTGGTGCCGCGCAATTGGATGGTACGGCATGGCGCTGATCGAGGTTCTGGAGATTCTGCCACACCATCAACCGCAACGGGCGGAACTGATCAAACTGGTGCGGCAACTTGCGGCCGCCTACGAGAAATATCAGGATTCTGCCACTGGCCTCTGGTATCAAGTAGTCGATATGCCCACCGAGCCTGGCAACTGGCTGGAGACCTCGAGCTCCTGCATGTACACCTACACTCTTTCCCGCGCAATCGAGCGTGGCTACATCAGCAAGCGATTCGCCAGAGTGTCAAGCAGAGGCTACGCCGGCGTGCAGGCACAGCTATCTCATGACAGCGACGGTTTTGCCCACATTGCGAATATCTGTGAGGGAACCAACGTTGGCGATCTCGCCTTCTATCTGAATCGTCCCAAAAGCACAGACGACTTCCACGGCATAGGAGCATTTCTCATCATGAACGAACAGCTGCGTAAAACCGGAAGCTAAGCGCAATCCGGGCCTCGGCAGCCGGGTCTTTAGTTCCGTCTCAGGAGCAGCGTCTCCAGATCGTCCCTACCTGCACTCAGTTGGCGAACGGAAGCTGCATACTTCGCGTCATGGTATTCCATCTCGGCACGCTGCAATGAATGCAGAAGAGCGTCGCCATGAAAACCCCCGATCTGTTGGTACTTCCATTCGGCGCTTCCCACCGCGTAGGGCAATAGAAAGTCAAGCGCGGCACGAATCGATCTGCTATCCGGCGTCTGAAAACCCCACAGATCAACTCCGGCCTCTCTTCCAAGCCATGCGAGCTGCATCAATCCATCGAGATTCCCGATGCTATAGCTGAAGGCATTTGTTCTGACAAGTTCCAGCGGCTCACGTCCATCGGGTTCAATCTGCACTGCAATCCGCCGCGTCTTCACACGATCGAGCGTATCGACCGCCAATTGTCTGTCGCCGAGGAAGAGCGCGTAGTCCGTAACCTGTAAGTCGTACCAGGTCCCGTGATTGTTTTTTGCTGCGTCCTCCGCCTTACCCTTATCACTCGTACGCATCCAGTGGAGAAACTGCCCCAGCCACGTCTTGATGCCTTCTTGGTCCGCCTCGCTCCACGCCTTCGATCCCGCGAGAAGCCCCACCGCATCCATCGCCGGCATCAGCGACCTGGTCTCAATCAAACCTATGCCCCGCCCCGTATTAATACCGGGGATGCCCTGGCCAAACTCCAGGTTTGGATTCATCTTCGTCGCGGCATCCAGAAACCACGTGCGCAGCAACAGTGCCGCCCGATCGGCGTATGCTTCATTCGCCGTCAGATAGTAGGCAAGCGCCAGATTGCGGGAGTTCTCACCCAATCGTCCCAGATTGTCATGGTCGGAGATCTTCTTGAGTTCCGGATTTCGTTCGCCATCGCGTCGAATGTACGGAAGTCCGTTGGGCTTCGACGGATCGGCCCAGAAATACGGCGCCTGACTCATGTAGTCGTGCCTGTCTCCGCTGGGCGGTACCACCGCCTTTTGGACCACAGAAAATGGCCCTTCATGCATCGCCTTATCTGCCGCCGCGGTCGCGGTAGCAATGAGGGACTGCCTGTACGGATCACCTGGTGCAGAAGACTTGACGTCCGCAAGCATCTTCGCATCAAGCAGAAAGACACGCGGGGGCAGCGCTGCTCTGCCGCGGGCTTCAGGCGCCTTCGCCGGCGAAGAGACTTGTGCCGCCGCATAGAGCCCGCACGGCATGGCCACACATAAACCCGCCAGACCAACGCGAGCCAACTTTAGAAAAACACTTCGAAAAACATTCATGCATCGTCACCAAATTCTTCGCAACAATCCTGCGTTGCAGATATACAGCAATCAATCCCTACTGGGATACTCGCAGGAAGAGAACACCATGTCCCGGCAGTTTCACCGTATAAGGCGTTGTGATGCTTCCCAGATCCTTACCCAACCAAAGATCGGTAGCCTTTACGCCGTGCGCGAATCCGAGCTTATGAAAGTCAACCTCGGCGGTCAGAGGGGACGGGTGCCGATTAAAGATGCCGACAGCCTTCGAACCGTCGGCAAGTGGACGCATCCACACCTCGATCGGACCTTCCGCGGTCAAGCGGTCGCCCTGTATCCCCGCCGCATCCTGATCCACGGCGATCACCGCCCGATTCGTCAAAAGATCACGCGTCTCAGGAGTCATCGTGGATAGGTCATTTCCCGCCAGCAGCGGAGCCGCGAGAATCGCCCACAGGCTCATATGTGTTCGATACTCCTCCGCCGACATCCCTCCATTGCCGATCTCAAGCATGTCGGGATCGTTCCAGTGCCCGGGACCAGCAAATCGCGCCAGGCCGGCCTGCCGGAACCCGATCTCGGACATCTTCGCGTAGTTGTCCGAGATGTCACCTGTGGTGCGCCAGAGGTTACCGCCAACCGTCGTGCCCCACTCCCACACAGCGTCATCGCCGTATTGGCAAAGGCTGTACACGATCGGACGACCGGTGTTGCGCAATGCGTCGCGCATCTTGATGTACATATCCACCATGATCTTGTGGGCAGCCTCGGGCGTGGGAGCAGTCCGCATCTCCGTCCTCAAGCCGCAGAGGTCGTATTTCAAATAATCGATTCCCCATGCCGCATAGGTCTGTGCATCCTGAAGTTCGTGACCATAGCTGCCCTCGTACTTTGCGCACGTCTTCGCTCCGGGAGAAGAATAAATGCCGAGTTTCAATCCCTTGCTATGGACGTAGTCGGCCAGTGCTTTCATGTCCGGGAACTTGCTGTTCGCCTGGATATTCCCTTTCGCGTCGCGATCCCCTTCCCACGTGTCGTCGATATTGATGTAGGTGTAACCGGCATCGCGCATACCACTCGATACCATCGCGTCTGCCTGCGCGCGCACGGATGCGTCGTCCACTTTGGCGCGAAAATGGTTCCAGCTATTCCATCCCATCGGGGGACGCGCCGCGAGGTCGTCCTTCTGCGCCGTAGCCGTGGACGGAGAGGGCAGCCAGAGTACTGCCATTACGAAACAGATCAAACGCACCATCGAGGTCCCTCATTTACCGAATGTACACGTATACATTTCAAGAAGCGAAACCAATGTTCCGACACAAGCCTCAGGATTGTCAAACCTGCATATCAGAGTTGGACGATTAGCCTTATATTTTCTGAAGACGGGAATTCCGCATTTAGGGAAATCCATCGCTGTATGTTTCCTCTGTCACAATTTGTTTATTTCTCCAGAAATTCCAACCCAAAGATGGGCGAGTGTTCGACTGCAGTCGATTGCCCAGAGGCGTACTTGAAGGGGCACTGGCGATCCGGCAGTGGGTACTCGGCGCCAAAGTAGTGACCATACAAAGGCAGCAGGTTCTGTGCCCGCTCCAACGCAGCTTGCCCCAGTTGCGCATTGCCAGTCATCCATACCGCGACACCTACTTTGCCCGCTTGTCCATGAACA
>WNGR01003594.1_pt1 | contig 26067 bp, 21 predicted proteins | sample 5407581 | NCBI WGS metagenome assembly WNGR01 (sample SAMN13153383, study PRJNA577476) | soil metagenome | isolation source: 80 cm soil or saprolite under Garry oak tree replicate 2 | place: USA:California | collected 2016-06-15
CGCGTGCGATTTTGGAAATGATTCAAGCGAGCGCGTAATTTTGCGCCAGCGCGCTCGCCGATTGCGACGCGGGAACAGGTTTGGCGCGCCCGCAGACGCTGCGCCGCCTCGCAAACGGGCAACAAAGTCCGCGTCGCGCGATCCGCGCGACGGTGCCTCCCGGCCGCGAGCCCGCCCAAGATTACTGTTTTTTCAGACACTTGCCGCAAGAGTTGCGGCCGCTGGGCGTGACTGGGACGTATGAAGTGAGTTTGGGGTCTCGAAAACCAAAAAAGCGAAAGTACGCCGCGCTCGCCCGGGCCGGCCAACGGCTGCGCAAGCCGCGCTTCGCGCGCGCGCCCCATCCGGCCGTTGCGCGCGGCGAAGGCGAAGCGGCAATCATTGAGGCGCGCAAATCGCATGATCGCCTGCGTCAGGCCGTCGACATGCTGCCGCAGGGCATCGTGATCCTTGACCCCGAGGGCCGCTACGTCCTCTGGAACAAGCAATACTCCGAGATCTACAGCAAGACCGCCGATCTGTTCGCGGAAGGCGCGCGTCTGGAAGATACGCTGCGCATAGGCGTCGCCCGTGGCGACTATCCGGAAGCCACCGGCCACGAGGACGAGTGGATCGCCGAGCGGCTGAAGAAGCTCCACCAGCCGGGCAAGCGCCACGAGCAGACGCTGTCGGACGGCCGCGTCATCCTGATCGAGGAACGCCGCACCGATGACGGCGGCGTCGTCGGCTTCCCATGATCGTCTGTGCGCTGGACGACGAGCGCATTCTCGGCGTCAACGATGCCGCGGTCGCGCATTACGGCTATAGCCGCACCGAGTTCGAGAAGCTGAAGATCCGCTCGTTGCAGGCCTTCGACAGCGAGCCGCCCTGGACCACCGATCGTTCCAGCGAGGAGCAGGCCGCGCGCACCTGGAAGCACGTCAAGGCCGACGGCGCGCTGATCGATCTTGCGATCTATTCCCGCGAGCTGACCTATGCCGAGCGGCCCGCGGTGCTGCTCGCGCTGATGGACATCACCGAACGCAAGCGCGCCGAGGCGCGGCTCGCCTTCATGGCCCAGCATGACGGGCTGACCGGCCTGCCGAACCGCAATCTGCTGCGCCAGCAGGTGGACGAGATGCTGCTGCATACGCGTCGCGGCGCCGAGAAGGTCGCGGTGCTGATGCTGGGGCTCGACAATTTCAAGGCGGTCAACGACACGCTCGGACATGCTGTCGGCGACAAGCTGCTGCGCGGCGTCGCCAAGCGCTTGCGCTCGACCTTGCGCGAGGAAGACGCGCTGGCGCGGTTGAACTCGGATGAGTTCGCCATCGTCCAGAGCGGCCTGACGCGGCCTGAAGACGCCGTGATGCTCGCAAAACGCCTTCAGGAAGCCATCGCCGATCCCTATCTGCTCGACGGCCATTCCGTGGTGATCGGCGCCTCCATCGGCATCGCGATGGCGCCCGCCGACGGCGACGATTCCGAAAAACTGCTCAAGAGCGCCGACATGGCGCTGTCGCGCGCCAAGCTAGATGCGCGCGGCACCTTCGCGTTCTTCGAGGCCGCGCTCGACGCCAAAGCGCAGACCCGCCGCAAGATCGAGGTCGAGCTGCGCGACGCGATCCAGAGCGACGTGCTGCGGCCGTATTATCAGCCGCTGGTCGACCTTTCGAGCGGGCGCATCACCGGTTTCGAGGCGCTGGTGCGCTGGCCGCATCCGGAGCGCGGTATGGTCTCGCCGGCCGAGTTCATTCCGGTTGCCGAGGACACCGGGCTGATCAATCCGCTCGGCGGGCTGATGCTGCGCCGCGCCTGTCTCGATGCCGCGACCTGGCCGGACGACGTCCGAGTCGCCGTCAATCTGTCGCCGCTCCAGTTCCGCAGCGGCAATCTGCTCTCGGTGGTGACGGACGCGCTGAAGCATTCCGGCCTGCCGCCGCGGCGGCTCGAGCTCGAGATCACCGAGACGTTGCTCCTGGAGAAGAGCGCCCAGGTGCTGGCGACGCTGCATGCGCTGCGCGCACTCGGCGTGCGCATCTCGATGGACGATTTCGGCACCGGCTATTCCAGCCTCAGTTACTTGCGCAGTTTTCCCTTCGACAAGATCAAGATCGACCAGTCTTTCGTTCGTGATTTGGGTGCCAACCGCGAGTCGCAGGCGATCATCCGCTCCATCGTCAGCCTCGGCAAAGGCCTCGGCGTCATCATCACCGCCGAGGGCGTCGAGACCGAGGCCGAGCTGAGCTGCCTCCGCGCCGAAGGCTGCGACGAAGGTCAAGGCTACCTGTTCAGCAAGGCCCGGCCCAATGCCGAGATCATCAGCCTGCTGGCGGCGCAGCGCGGAATCGATGGCGACGAGGACGCCGCGCTGGTGGCGTGAGGCCCTCGCTAGGGCGGCGCTGCTCTCTTGCCTCGCCCCGCTTGCGGGGAGAGGCCGACGCGCGCAGCGCGGCGGGTGAGGGGGAGTCTCCGCGAGTCCAGCTCATACCGTGATTGCGGAAGCGGCCCCTCACCCCAACCCTCTCCCCGTAAGAACGGGGCGAGGGAGCGCAGCGTCATTGCGGCCGGCGCATCAGCCCCCCCGACAAAATCGTCTTCCCGACATCCTCATAATGCGTGTCACGCGCCTGGATCTGCTGGGTGATCGCGTGCATGTCGCGGAACCGCCGTTCGAACGGATTGCTGCGAAACACCGCCGTCGCGCCGGCCATGTGATAGGCGGTATCGACCACCTTGGCCGACTGCTGGATGGTCCAGGTCGCAGCAAGGCGAACCGCGCTGCGATGTGCCGGGCTGAACGCGCCGGTCGCGGAGAGGTCGCGCCACATCGCATTCGCGGTCGCATAGAGATAGGCGCGGGCAGCGCGCAGATCGCCCTCGGTGCGGCCGATCAGGCCCTGGACTGACTGGTTGTCGCGCATGGCGCTTGCCGCCAGCGACTGATGCTTTGCGCGCGCCAGCGCAATCGCGGCATCCAGCGTCGCGCGCGCCACACCGAGTGACACCGCGGCGAAGCCGAGGCTGTAGGTCGAACCGGTGGCGAGCCTGTAGAGCGGGCCTGGCTCGCGCAAAGCCCCGGGCACGTCGCGGAACGCCGCGAAGCGATCGGGGATGAAGAGGTCGTGCACCTCGTAGGAATCGGTGCCGGTTCCGGCAAGCCCGATCGCCTGCCACACGTCATGCATCGTTGCGCTCGCAAGCGGGAACAGGATGGTGCGCATCTCCGCCGATCCGTCGGCATTTTTCCGCGGCGCGCCGTCGGCACCGACGATGCGGACATGCGCCCCCAGCCAGCTCGCCTGGCGCGAGCCGGAGGCAAAATCCCAGCGCGCCGTGACGCGATAACCGCCCTCGACCGCGCGCGCCTCATGCGCGACCGCGCCCCAGGCAAGGATGCCGGGCGCCGTGTTGAAGATCTCGTGCGCGGTGTCGTGGTCGAGCGCGGCCGCGATCATCGCGCAGACGCTGTTTTGGCCGAGACACCAGGCGGTGGAGGCATCGGCCTTCGCGATCTCCTCCAGCATCTGCATGAACGCTTCCGGCGCAGCCTCGGCGCCGCCGAGGCTCTGCGGCAACAGCGCGCGATAGAGCCCGTTCTCGATCAGCGCGTTCACGACCGCCGGCGTCAGTCGCCGCGTCCGCTCGATCTCGTTTGCTTCGCCAGCAATCAGCGGCGCGATGGCCCGTGCCCGCTCGACCAGGCCAACCCCGGGAGTTGCGTTCATATCAGCGTTTCCTCGCCCATTCTTGGGGTGAGCGGTAAGTGACGCGATCGTGGTCTATTTGGTGGGCAGGATCAAGGTGGCGCGGCCGTCGTTTCGGGGCGAGGTCGCCACAGGGCCATTAGGCGACATTCAGGCGCGGAGTTGTTAGAACGCAACTCACTCTCTGGTAGCATAGGAGCAAACCGTGCCGAGGTATTTTCCGATCGATGCAGGCGTGAGATTTGACTGTGATCAGAGCGACCTTCTCGCAATCAAGTGGACACCGGATAGCCTTTTTGCAGATTTCGTTCTGCCGGGCGCAGAGAACTACGCGCTTCGCGTTCGCTTCAATGGAGCTACGATTGTCCGCCTTCTGGATGAAATGCCGCTCAGCACCGAACAGCAGCCTACGAAGAACGAGGGACTGGTTCCAAGACACTTTGCATATCGAGTAGAAGGCTCGACTTTCGCGGAAACGCAGTCAGAGGCCTGGAAGGAGGTTTATCGTCCTGTTCGCCACTACGAATTCATCACGGGACAGGGTTGCATGGATGTGCTTTCCAAAGCGGAGCCATCCTTTGAAGTCGTCGATGCCGGCCACTGACGAATGTCCGTAGGGGGCAGCGCAAGAGGCACGCCATGAAGAAGCCGATCCGACGCGATGCTGGCCCCGCCACGGCTGCCGTCAGCGCCGAGCCACCGCCTATGCCGAAGCTCGAGAATACGCCGATGAGCGATATCATCGATGCCTTGGCCGCTGGGCGGGTCACAGCCACGGCGCTGACCAAATTCTATCTCGCACGCATCGAGGCCTACGATCGCGATGGGCCCATGCTCAACGCCATCCGTGCGCTCAATCCCGACGCGCTCACGATCGCGGGCAAGCTCGACGACACCAGGCCGTCGCTCAAGCGGCCGCTGGCCGGCATCCCGATCCTGCTGAAGGACAACATCGCGACGGCTGACAAGCAGCCGACGACGGCGGGCTCGCTGGCGCTGGAGGGCGCGCGCGCCAGGCGCGACGCCACTGTGGTCAAGCTGCTGCGGAACGCCGGCGCGGTGATCCTGGGCAAGGCGAACCTGACGGAGTTTGCCAACATCCTCGCGATCGACATGCCCTCGGGCTACTCGTCGCTGGGTGGCCAGGTGAAGAACCCTTATGCGCCGGCGCTGATGGATGATCGCGGCATTCCGGTCGTGTCCCCAGGGGGCTCGAGCGCGGGCTCGGCGGTCGCCGTGGCGGCCGGTCTGTGCGCCGCCTCGATCGGCACCGAGACCTCGGGCTCGCTGCTGTTCCCTGCCAGCCAGAATGGCCTCGTCACCGTCAAGCCGACGGTCGGACTGATCAGCCGCGCCGGCATCGTGCCGATCGCGCACAGCCAGGACACCGCGGGGCCGATGACGCGCACCGTGCGCGACGCGGCGCTGCTCCTCAACGTGCTGGCTGCCAAGGACCCGCGCGATCCCGTGACGCTGCGGCAGCGGCGGCCGGCCGACTACACCGCCGGCCTCGCGTCCGATGCGATGAAGGGCGCGCGCATCGGCGTGCCGAGCGACCTCGCCGACCCGCTGAACGATCCCTACTACGGCAAGCTGACACCCAAATGGACCAAGGTGATGACGGAGGCGATCAAGGTGCTGGAGGATCTGGGCGCTGTCATCGTGCGCGCCAGCATGCCGACGGCCGGCTGGATTGGCGGACCAGGCACGACCATGGCTGTGTTCAACCGCAATCCGCTGAGCCGCAACAAGGGCAGTCCGATGATGCAGTGGATCGTTTTCCTCTACGAGCTGAAGCACGATCTCAATCTCTATTTGAAGGATTGGGCGACCAACACGGGGATCAAGACCATCGCCGACATCGTGGCCTTCAACGAGGCGAATGCCGGCAGGGCGCTGCGCTTCGGCCAGGATCTGTTCCTCGCCGCTAACAGCACCAGGGGCGATTTAAGCGAGCGCGAGTACAAATCGGCCCGCGCCATGGACCTGCTCGCCGCCAGGACGCGCGGCATGGACGCCTACATGAACCAGCACAAGCTCGACGCGGTGCTGTTTGCCGGCAGCACGGGCGCCGCGATTGCCGCGAAGGCGGGCTATCCCAGCGTCATGGTGCCGGCCGGCTTCGTCTCGGGAGTCGACGACAAGGACACGCCCGACTATCCGCTCGGCGTCACCTTCGCCGGCCGCGCCTGGCGCGAGCACAAGCTTCTGCGTCTGGCCTACGCCTATGAGCAGGCCTCCAACATGCGCAAGCCGCCGCCTGGCTTGCCCGCGCTTTAGGCTGCTCTCATTGCCGAGAGATGTTCAGCGAGGTTCATCTCGCGCTTGCACTTCTCAGGGCTGGGGCCGTCGGGAGAGGCGTGCAGCATTGGCTTTTGGCGCCAGAAGCAGAAGTTTCCGGTCCCGAACTCTTGGGGTACCCCGGACGGAGCCGGCGGTTTTCAGCGTGCCGGGATGCTGAGGAACCGCAAGGGTCTCGCGCTCACGAGAGTCACGGGGTTCACGACGCCGCGCGGCCAACAATTTACATCGGACGGCCGCCAAAGCTCGCGCTGGTGCCGAGAAACAAGGCCCGCTGCTCGGACGTTATCATCCTTCAGAAGAACGTGGTATTCCTGCAAAGCGGGCAGCGATTTTGATCTCCGACCGGCAGCGGCAAATGTCCTCGTCTGATGCGCAAATGAAACCCACTGACGCAGCCCGCCGCGAGCGGAGAAGGACGAAGACCCTACTGCTGATTTTGGCCATTGGATTTCTCATTTTTGGAAGCGCCGCGGGCACACTGTATTATGCGCTGCGGCCCGTGACTCTCCGGATTGCCGTCGGGCCGCCGGGAAGCAACGATCACAAAGTGATCGAGGCGATGACCGAGGCCTTTGCCAACGAAAGCAGGACTGTGAGGCTGTCGCCGATCGCGACGGCGGGAGCGGTCGAAGCTCTCGCTCTGCTTGGTGCCGGCAAGGCCGACCTTGCGGTCGGTCGTGGCGATCTGGAGATGCCGGCCGACGCGCAAACAGTCGTCGTCTTGCGCAAGAACTTCGTCGTGCTGTGGTCTCCTTCGGGACTTGCGGGCAAAGGCTCCAAGAGAAAGCCGGCGCCGAAAATCAAGGAGATCGCCGATCTCGCAGGGCACAGGGTGGGAGTGATCGGCGGGACGCCGGCGAACGCCGCGTTGCTACGGGTCATCCTGAGCGCCTGCGGCGTGGAGGCGGACAAGGTCACGGTGACGCAGTTTGGCACGGGTCAAATCGAGGAGCTGGCGCGTGACCCTACCCTCGATGCATTCATGGCGGTTGGTCCGCTCGACAGCAACATAACCTCCGGCGCGGTCGCCGCGACGGCTCGGACCCGTGGCGAGCCGAAGTTCCTCGCGATCGATGCATCGGAAGCCATCGCCCTGAAGCACCCGCGTTACGAATCGGAGGAAATCCCGCCGAGCATTTTCAATGCAAATCCGGCCTGGCCGGATGACAAGGTGGAGACTGTCAGTGTCAGCCACTTGATCGTGGCACGGAAAGCTTTGTCCGAAACGACAGTGGCGGCATTCTACCGCCAGCAATTCGCCCTCCGGCAGGCGATTGCAAAGCGAGTGCCTGGCGCTGCGCAAATTACCAAGCCGGACACCGAGAAAGAAGGCGAGCTGCCGGTCCATCAGGGAGCGGCAGCCGTCATCGACGGGACTGAACGCACCTTCCTCGACAGATACGGCGACTACTTCTGGTTCGCGCTCCTGCTTCTCTCCGGGATTGGTTCGGCCGGCGCCTGGTTGCGTCAATATCTGAATCGGGACGACAGGGACGAAAATACCAGCCATCGCAATAGAATTCTGGCCATGGTTTCAAAGGTACGGACCGCGGAATTCGACCACGAGCTGCTGGCCATGCAGCGGGAGGTCGACACCATCATTGGGGAAACGCTCGACTGCTACGATGGCGGCTTGATCGAGGAGGAGGAGCTGGCAGCCTTTGGCCTGGTGCTCGAACTGTTCAATCATGCCGTCGTCGAGAGGCGCGCGGCCTTGCAAGCGGCCCCTTTAAACCTGCTCGCGGGGCGGCGGTAGGCGATAGGCTCGAGATTGGCAATCTACTGGCTTTGGTATTTTCGGTTCGCTCTGTCCGCAGCTTCGAGCGGCTATGGGCCCAAAGCGGGCTTCGGTTAAGGCTGCCGAAACGCTTCAACTCGATCAGCAACCCCGGCAAATGCCAGAGATCTTGCGGTCGACGTTGGCATCCTCCCGATCGAGGAAATCCTGCGATCCCATGGTTGTCGTGGGAGCGTCGGAAACGTGCGGCTGACGGTGACCGACTGGCGCCGTCCAGGGCCTCGTCGTCGTTTCTTTTCCAGGCAGCGATGGGTGGAAAGGTTGCGCCGAAGCTGCGCCCATCGTCGATACGATCGCAACCACAAACAATATCCTTGAGGTGATCATAGGTGTCTCCAAATGAATCCCGCGACACATGCGCGGTTCTGACATCTGGATTTGCAGCGAAGACCGGTTATTCCCCGCGATAGCGCACGCGTGATACGGGCCGTAACCCAGCGTTCCGGAAGGGCATTTGTCAGGCCGGCGCTTTGCTGCCGATCAGGCCGAAGACGATCATCACGAGGCTGATACCGCCGACGGCGCCCGAGACTTGCCCGACCGTCCGCATCAGGGCGACAGGATTATTGGACCACAGCGTCATGTCACGCATGGAGAGGAAGAACAGGACGGCGAGCACCAGCAGCACCGTGCCGACCGCAATCAATCGCCAGTTTCGTTTTCGCATGACAGACACTCACCGTATCGCCCATCGATGGGCGAGGCCGTTTACTCCGCAGGGGGATAGTGTCGCCGACGTCTGATCGGGTTCAATCGGATCGGCGGACGGAGGTGGGGCTCGACGCTCTTCGTAGCTCCGATAAGCGCAACTCCATCTCCGTCACCCCTGCGCAATGGCGAAGCCATTGTCGCTGGAGGTGCTCGCCCTCTTCGGCGAGCCTCGAAGGGCGACGGTCCGGCTGCCGCGTCATGGCCGTTCATCCTTCGAGGCTCACCCAGCGGTGCGTTGCACCGCCGGGTTCGCACCTCAGGATGACGGGTGTGATGGGTTACGCCATCACGCGCTGCGTCTAGCTCAGCGATCTGCACCGCGCCCGCTCCGCATCGCCATGGCAAGCCCCGACGTCTTCGTCTACGATCCGTCGAGCCACTTTTCAGGAGACGCCCGGGATGCAAATCATTGGTCTGATCGGGGGCATGAGCTGGGAGAGCACCGCGCTTTACTACAAGCTCATCAACGAGCGGGTCCGCGATCGTATGGGCAAGCTGCATTCGGCTCCGCTGCTGATGTATTCCTACGATTTCCAGGAGATCAAGGACATGCAGTACGGCGGCCGCTGGGAGGAGGCGGCGACCAGCCTGGCGGAGGTGGCGCGGCGTCTTGAAGGCGCCGGCGCGCGTGCGATCGTGTTGTGTACGAACACGATGCACAAACTGGCGCCGGACATCATGTCGAAGGTGACCATTCCATTCATTCACATCGGTGACGCAACTGCGCAACGGATTCGGGCCAGGGGATATCGGCGGGTCGGGCTGCTCGGTACGAAGTTCACGATGGAGGAAGACTTCTACATCGATCGGCTTCGCGCGCATGATCTCGACGTCCTGGTTCCTCCCACTGAGGCGCGGGCTGATGTGAACCGCATCATCTACGATGAACTATGCCTTGGAATCGTCGCCGCTCCCTCGCGCAATTCACGCAGAGACAGCGGCCGATTTCGCAATCGGGTGAGCAGACACGGGCTCGGTCAACCTCTCCCGCTTGCGGGGGAGGTCGGCGCGAAGCGCCGGGAGGGGGCTTTCTCCGCGTTGGGAGTCTTGATTGTGGAGATACCCCCACCCCAGCCCCCCCCGCAAGCGGGAGAGGGAGCGCATCCCCTCGCAGCAACCATCAAGTCTAATCTCATCACGCGTTAGACGTTCGTCATCGGAAGCAATTCCAGCTTCGCAGATGATTTTTCCAACAGCCGGGCTTGCGCCGTCCGCCGAGGATCATTCCGATAATTTTGAAAGTCCGCATCGGATGCGAAGCTGACGATGTGCATCTCGATCGTGCCATCCGGATTTCGAAGCCGCCGCTCCAGACATCCGTTGAACTCAGGCAATAGCGGCAAGACGGCATCCTCATAGGCGCGAAAGCTGTCGACACCCTCCGCAGGTATTCGGGCTATGAGTACAAACGTTACGGGGTTGGTTTGATGGGACATCACTGCCTGTCCACCACACGAGCTGCAATGATGGCTCTCATATGCAGCTGGAAGCGTCTACCAATGATCCTCTCCGAGAGGAAAACCGGCGCCCTGGCCCTCGTCCGGAGGAATGACGACGAGGCTGGATCCGCCCATCTTTGCCCGCTTGATAGTTCCAGTTAAGTGCAAGCTATTCTGGTTAGTCTGGGCATCGACAAGGATGACGTTGGCGTCTGCATCTCTCGCTATTACAAATGCGGCGATCAGGGCTTGAACCGAACTGACACGACGGCGGCCAAAGATCTTAATGTCGATGAATTCAACTGGCTGCTCCGACTGTCCGGTCATCATCAGCCTCTGTATGTAATCAATCGCCTGTCCGCTGCTATCGCCGAAAAATAGCGCGCCGCGTTCTCTCGTCAGATCAAATTGCCTTGCAACGCGGCCAGCAAAACACGGATGGCTCGCTACTAGGCCGGTGCCGATGACCGCAACCTTAAGCGCCTTCACATCCTGCTTGGGCTTCGTGCGAAGATTGCAAAGTGCTTCGAAGCCCGGTACCGGACGGCCCGTCGAATCCAGCAGAAATCCAATATCGAGCTCTCCGCCGGCAGCCGCACCGACCGAGCTGTGTTCGAACATTTCGAACACGCTCAGAAATGATTCGTGGCTGTCGCTGAACACGGCATTCAGAACCGGAAAATCGTGAAGCAGCCACTTCAGATCGAGGAGGCTGTTATCCAGATCTTCCAGATGGCGAGAAGTTTCAGCCAAGGCTTGGTCGGCCGTCTGCATGTCTCCATTCTGGGCGGAGGCAGCGGCAAGTGCCAGCAGGCAGATCGTTGATTTACTGCCGCCGGCATAACCTTTGAGGGCCAGGTCCTTTGCGGCAGCGGAATCATGTTTCTCCAGCGCACTCAGCGCCTGCACCGCGAAGATTTCGGGAGTGAGCGCCGTCTCCACGAAGCCCTTTTTATCCGGCGAGACGTCGAAGAACACCGACTTGGTCATCGCTCTCTTCAAGAGCGCATCGGCGTGCTCGATCTGACCTAGTCGAAGCGCCGCCAGACTTGCCATAACAAGTGCATATTCCTGCTGCCGCACCGAGACGGATTCGAGCAGGTCCGCGCATCGTTCGAAACGCGCGAGCGCCGTGTCGGCCATGCCGAGCCGCAAGGCCAGCTTCGCCTCCGCGAAATCGATGTGGGCCATGAAGACAAAATCGTCTGGGGATATTCTGGACCGGATGACCTCGAGCAAACGCTGCAGCCTGGAGTGGGCGTCGCTCGCCGGACGAAGCAACAGGGCCCGTGCATATTCCAGCGCTGTATTGGCGATGAGACGTATTTCGGCGGCGTTCTTTCGATGTATGCGTTCGTCAACCGCCGCGGCCTGAAGGCCGAGAAGCTCGTTCAATTCCAAAAATTGAGCGGAATAATTGCGGGGCCTTGAAAACGCATATGAAAAGAGAACTCTCAGTTTATTGACGTTGCGTTCCAGGAGGACGGCTCGGGCGCCCGCAAAGTCCGATTGCTCTTCACTGGTATCAAAAGAAAGCCTCTGCGTTTCCGCGCGATCGAGAGTCTTGAGCGCGTCCTGGTAGTTGCCTTCGAGCCCGTAAGCGATCGCGATATTGAAGAGGGTTGCCGCACGAGTAGGATCGAGTTTTGAAGCGGTCTCGTTGGCGGCGATCGAGGCCGCGAATTGATTTGCGTAAAACGCCTTTCCTCCGATGTCGATCAGGTCTCGCAAATGTTGCGCCGAGAGGGTGGCCGCTCGGCCCATGCTCTCGACGCCTTCCGACCATTTGCCCTGAGTGGCTAGGGAAACACTTGCGTAAGACAGGAGGTCGGCATCGTCGGGAAGCGCCGAAACCGCCTTCTGAAAAAGAGGCGCCGCCTCTTGTAGACGCCCGATGCTTGCCAGCAGGATTGCGGTCTCCCCCGCAATAATGGGCGAGTCCGGATATTTTGCCTGCGCTTGCTTTAGGAGTTCGAAGGCACGGTCCGGCTGTCTTCTGTCAAAGAGGGCGTGTGCCTCGAGTCGCACGCCCTCAATGTATGAGTCGTCGAATTGCTCGCCCTTGCGTGCAAAACTGGTCGCCGCGTCGGCCAGGCCGTTATCGAGCAATCCCCTTCCAAATCTCAGATAAAAACTCGGCAGCGGAATTGGATCGATGTCCGGGAAGCTGACGTTGTGACCTTTTTGGGCAACTGCGAGCCCTCCTGCAATGTCAGTCGGCTGAACGAAGGTGTCGGAATCGACCACCGTATAGGGCAGCACCGACTTGGCCTCGGCGGGGCACCAATGGCCGGAGCTCCCGATGTTGCCCGTTGTTGCTACGAAAAGACCATACTCCAGCTTCAACTCGGCGCTGACTTCATCGGCCAGCCGGCAGACTTCTGACCCTGCTGGATACTCATTGATATCGATTCCGCCTGCCATGAACACCATGCCGACGTCTTTTCGCGTTCGCAGATAGCTTATTGCACCCAGCAGATTGCCGAGGGAGGCGCGGCAGCTCCTCCCGAACGCCTTGAGAATCAGCAATTTTGCGCTCGGTTCAAACCAAACGTGGCGGATAGCTTCTATGGTCCCGTGGCCACACTGATCCGCTTTGCCTTCGCCGGTGAAGTCGACGACTTCCTGGATGTTATCCTTCAACAGCGGATGATCCTGCAGAACCCCGGAGTCGATGATTGCGACGACGGTCGTTTTTGGATGTCCGCGAAACGCGAGCGGCGGGTAAGGCCGGAAATGATCGAGCGCCAGCTCGGGCGTCGCCGCCTTTTGGAACTCAACGTGTCTGCGCAGTCCATCGACCATTTGCTCGAGAAGGCCGGCATATACCGGTGCTAGATAGGCATTCCTGTTCGCGTCATAGACCTTCGGCAGGAAATTGCCTTGACTGTGCAGAACGGCCGAGGGCGTGGCGGCAGGTTGGGCTGCTTGCGCGCACAATGGGCTCGCGCGGAGCAATGCGCAAAACAGCAAGCCCAGGCTCATTGCGCAGTTCTTGGTCACGTACCTAGCTCTTTTGCGTAATTCGAACCAGCGGCGCGGACAGCATTTCCAGTTCGAGACGCGTGAGTGTCGCCTCTTCCTGGCCGTTGAAGATCAGTACGACCCAGGCCGTCCCGGTGAGGGTGCGGTCGGCCCCGATCGAGATCGGGATTTTGACGGAGCGGCGTGAATCGAGATCGTGATCGACGCGAAAGCGATATCGCTTTTGGGCACTGTTCAAACGAAGATCGACCGTCTCGGTCTTGGCGAACTCCGTGTGCGTCACTGCGGTTTCGTTGACGACTGCCGTCGTTATGCTGTCCGCCAAATCCGTGCGAATGCGGCTGGCCACATCGGACGGATTTGCGGCGCGGTCAACCTGCAGCTCAACGAGGCCGGCACCTTCTCGAATGACTTTGACGGGATATGCGTGGAGGTCCGGTACCGTGGAACTCCCTGATCGTAAAATGATCGTAATCGTGGCGGCTCGCTTTTCTTCGAGGCGATCGAAGCGAAACTCGATGGCGTTGGCCGCGACAGCTCTGGGGCCGAGGTTCGTGACTTCGATCGACAGACGGGGGTACGAATTCGGCCGTCCGGGCTCCCTATCCAGCTCCGCAACAAGGTTTGCCGTAGGCGAAACCTTCACGCCCTCCCGGTTTGCTTCCGTGGTGACAAGATAGACCGGTGTGTCTGAAGACACGTTCGTGCCGAATTTGTCAGGCGCGAATAGCGACCAGAGGGCGACAAATCCTCCGACAAGGCCCGCCGCCGCAATCGCCGTCGTGATGATCCAACGCCAAAGGCTCGGTTCACTGGAGCCGGGCTTGGCTTTCTTTCGGGACTGGATTTTCATGGCGCATAGGCTTTCTCAAGAAAGCGAATTGGCAGCCTTCGCGGCAGATTGATTTATCGCGAGAAGAAGTACAACCAGAAAGAGAAGTTCCATCTTGAAAAGCGAGAGGACAGTCGGCCAAGAGAGCCGGCTGAAATCAAGAGAGCCAGCTTGAAATTGCGCGTCTCGGCCTTCCCGCCAAGTATACACCCCTTCTGGCAGATTACGTTGTGAAGCAGCTCACACGGTCCGACATGTCCTGGACAGACAGAACGTCTGCATTGCTATTCTTTTTCCCATCCCTCGATCCAGTCCCCTGAATCGTGCTCGGGAATGATGCCAACATACTGCCCTGCGTCCCTCTCTGCGCTGCGGATCAGTATGAAATAATGGTGTTGCTCTCCGTTAGGTCCGATGATTGCGACTCTAGCCTTCACGACAAACGCAGGGACTGTTGAGCTGTAGAGGGGAGTCGTCACGGCATTCTTCTGAGCTGGATCGCCCCACCAAAGCATGTTGTCACCCGAGTTCGCTGTTTTCAGCCAATAGATCAACTGCATTCGTTGGGTTGCCCCTTTGACCGGCTCCTTAAATTCTCCAACAAATGCGCGAGTCTTTGGCATCCAACCCGATCTGTATTCCGAATAATCTACGAACACTCGCAGGCGATCGGTTGTAAGGGTCGAAGTGCCTTGTAGGGTAAGGGGCAGAGCGCCGTCGCCACCAAGTCCAATTTCTTTAAGGTACTCCGGCCCTGGCTTTTTATGTGTCGGCAGGCAAGGCCCGTCGTAGCAAAGTTGGAATGGAGATGAGACAGGGACAGCCGTAGGGAACGAAGAAGCCGCGTGGCCTTCCGACGTTCCCCAGATCTCGGCGTAAGTAAAAATTCCGGCGTAAGCAGCGATCAATATGCCCATCGAAGCTGGATACCAGGATCGGCCCCGCATTCTAAGCCACGGCCAAGATTCGTGAACGGCCAATAGTAGAACCGCGATCACGACCGTCGCGTATTTCAAATAGCGCGGTGATCCCTCAATTAGCGTAAGCGTTCCCCATTCGAGCATTAGGACTGCTCCAAACCGGATCGCGCGATTGATGACGGGCTGTAAGGTCGGCGTGGCCTTATCGAAGCGTGGATTTTCGTAGATGACCGGCAGTTCAGGCCCGTCAGACATGATTGCACCCTCAGAGAGCTTCACTCTCTGGTAGCCTGACTCGGAACCGACGATCCGGCAAGTTCGGGATCATCGCCCCTTACGTGAGGTCCGTTAGACGTTCGTCATCGGAAGCAATTCCAGCTTCGCGGACGATTGTTCCAACAGCCGGGCCTGCGCCGTCCGCCGAGGATCATTCCGATAATTTTGAAAGTCCGCATCGGATGCGAAGCTGACGATATGCATCTCGATGGTGCCATCCGGATTTCGAAGCCGCCGCTCCAGACATCCGTTGAACTCTGGCAATAGCGGCAAGACGGCATCCTCGTAGGCGCGAAAGCTATCGACACCCTCCGCAGGTATTCGGGCTATGAGCACAAACGTTACGGGGTTGGTTTGATGGGACATTACCGTAATCCTAAGCCCAGCTCGTAGGATAGGTAGAGCGAAGCGAAACCCGTCAACTTCATCCTCACAATCAGATCGAGCTAACAAGAATTGCCGGATACTGCGTCCGCACGTCAGGGCGATGGGTTTCGCAAGAGCTTAACCTATCCTGCGAGCTGGGTTGCAGTGAAACCAGTTGCACGATTTGGTCAGTCGGCGGACGATGCCGGCGACGTTTGGGCGACCACCCGCGCAAACGTCCGGTCCATTGCGGCGGTGCGGCTGCCCGGCCAGGGAAAGTGACCGTAGCGAAAGGAGAGCTGACTGTTGGCCTCCTCCGAGGAGTGACGCGCGACGAGAAGCTCGTACAAGGCCGACACAAGTCCGCTGCGATCGGAGCCCGCCTCACAATGAATAAGGATCGGGCGCGGCGCATCTCTCAGCAAAGCGACGATCTTGCCCACTTCGCCGTTCGTCAGTTCCTGGCCGGCCGAGATCCCAAAATCGATATGTTGCACGCCGGCGCTCGTGCTGGCCTTTATTTCATCATCGTACCAAGACTCGCCGGTGTTGCTGCCGCGAAGGTTGACGATGGTTTTGATCCCGTTTTCTTGAATGCGGCGGGCGAATTGCGAGCCGCTCAGTTGGCCAGAACGATAAACGGCGCCGTCTTCGACGGCGTGGAAGTTTCCAGTCGCACGCAGATAGCCGGCCCATATCCCGGCAGCGGCAGCTACCGTCGCTATTATTGTGGCGGTCCTCTTCAGCCACCTCGCGGTTCGGATCATGTCAGGACTTGCGGTCGGCCGTGGTCGAGAGCTTCACGGCTTTGCCGGCCAGCTTGCGTCGGCTCTCGTTGAGCCCTTCCAGGCTTGCGAGCGTCTCAGCAGGCCGCCGGCTGGCGACGCCCACGAGGATGGCCTCAAGCAAGCCCAGCGTCGCTGTGTGCGTGCTCAGCATGTCGGCCTGCCCTCGCGCCACTGGCAGGACCAGGTCAACCCGTTCCCGCAGCTTTGCGGCGAGCGTGTCGGTGAGCAGGAGCGAGCTGATGCCGCGCCGTTCGATCTCGTCGATCAAGACCCCGAGTTCCTGGTAAACGCAGCTGTAAGCCAGGATGACGACGAGGTCGCCCTTGCGCAGCTTCTGAAGATCGTCCGCAAACAACAAGCCTGAATTTGCCAGCCCCGCAGCCTCCAGGCCGAAGCGGGCAAGTTGGATAACGAAATAATTCGCGATTGCGCTCGAAGGGCCAAGGCCAAACACCAGAATACGCCGGGCATCGATGATGCTGCTGACTGCGCTGTCGAAGTGCTCGGCGGAGATGGTCCGGCGAAGGCTCTCGAGAGACTTCAAGTGAACGTCAAGCATCATGTCAAATGCAGCCGTGGGGTTGCCGCCGACCTTGCTCAGGGTCTTCGTCAGCCGCGCGGCCGGAGACAGCGAGTTGCGCAATTCGCTGGCGAGCGCGCGCCGCATGTCGTCGAGGCTGGCAAAACCCAGCGCTTTGGTCGTGCGCATGATCGTGGCGTCGCTGGTCATGGCCTTCAGCGCCAGCGCGGCGGCTGAACCGATCAACACCTCTTCTCGGTTCTCTTGAAAAAATTTGGCAGCGCGCTGCTCCGCCGGCCTCATCCGCGCGAAGCGGTCGGTCACGCGCTCATCAAAACTTTGCATTGGAAGACGCGGCCCTCTTGACTAATGTCGATTTTACAACCAAGTTTGTACACCTATGTTGTAATTACAACAAGAGGCATTTATGGACGTAAGCATGTGGAATGTCGCGGCGCCCGCCGTCGGATCCGCTTTCCTCGCTTCGACTGTAGAAGTCGTCGAGGCCTTCACGATTGTCCTGGCGGTCGGGACGTTGCGAGGCTGGCGTCCGGCCCTCCTGGGCACCGCAACCGCGCTTGTCGTCCTCGGCTTGCTGATCGTTTCGCTCGGCCCGCTCCTGGAGCGGGTGCCTCTCCAAGCGCTGCAGCTCGTGATTGGCGTGCTGCTTCTGCTGTTCGGCATGGGTTGGCTTCGCAAGGCGATCTTGCGGGCTGCAGGTGTGATCCCGCTTCACGATGAAGAAGCCATCTTCGCCTCCGAGTCGGCTCAGCTGTCGGCCGCGACCGATACGCACCGCGCATCGCTCGAGTGGATCGCCGGCCTGACGGCGTTCAAGGCCGTCCTGCTTGAGGGGCTGGAGGTGGCGTTCATCGTTATCGCGGTCGGCGCCGGCCGCGGACTGCTTTGGCCCGCAGCCTTCGGCGCGCTGGCTGCTTGCCTCGCTGTTCTTGCGGTCGGCGTCGCGATTCACAAGCCGCTCGCAAAGGTCCCTGAGAACACCCTGAAGTTCGCGGTTGGCGTGATGCTGTCATCGTTCGGTGTGTTCTGGACCGGCGAAGGCCTGGGCATTCACTGGCCCGGTCAGGATGCCGTCCTGATCGGATTTGCGGCCGTGTTCCTGGTTGCCGGGCTGATCACCGCCACGATGCTTCAACGCCCAGCCCTGGAGATTGGCCGATGAATATCATCGGCGAAGTTGCCGCAGAGCTCTTCAGCATGTTCCTGGCTGATCGACGGCTGGCAACCGCGATCGTTGTCCTCGTCGCGCTCGTGTCAGTCACTGTGCGTGCCCTCCCGCTGAACCCTCTTGTTGGAGGGACTCTGCTCCTCTGCGGGTGTTTGGCGATCGTCGTTGGCGTAGCCGCGCGCGAGGCGAAACAGCGACGCGCCGGCTCGTGAGACGCCTTACATCGAAGCTGTGCCTATCGTCGTTACGATCGCGACCACAACCAGCATCTTTGAGGTGATCGTGAGTGTCTCACGCGCTCCGATCACACACGCCGCGATAATGCCATCATGCCCGTGTTTTGCCCGACGGGTCAAACGGGTTTCGTAAAATCGAAAACGCAATGCCGACAAGCCGCCGAAAGCTGATGTCGTTATAGATGCCAAATGGTCGCGTAGCGATCGCAGTCTGTGGCCTTTTCAAGAGGGCGGGACCAAACAGCGACGTTCTTGCTGCGCCGCGCGCGCGGACGCGTGATTCGATTGTTTGATCGGAGACCAGGCACCGCTCGGATGGTGGCGTCGTAGCTCACTTAGTACATCAGGCGGCCGCAAAAAGTGCTGTCTCTTCTTTGAATGAGAACCGCGTTGAGATGCAGACACTGTCTCTCCTCGGACCTCGCGATAGCTCAAGCGTCAACAGGCTATCCTCTGGAAATGCTGGGCTGAGCTCAAGCTTCAGATATTCAAAGAGTTGGCGGTCATGCACAGCGATCAACACTTGCCGTCCATGCTCTTTGGAGAGTGTTCTCAATAATGCCGCGAAATGGGCAATATGGACGTCATCCATCGATTGTACAGGATCATCGAGGATCATCCATGGGAGTTCTCTTGGTACCGAGAGATGAAGCGCGGTGAACAGGGTCAACGCCGCAGTATTAAGATTACCGGCACTCAACATTGCACCCGGTGTTCCCCCCGTCACGCCACCATCCCGATGCTCGGTGATCAGCTTGGGCTGAATCTTTTGCGTGGACGATTCTGGGATTCGGAACTCCGGAACGAAGGGCTCTTCCGGCGCCAGCCGCACGAAAAGGTCGCGCCACACCCGATTGAGCCGATCATTGAATTCGCGTCGAATGATCGAGGAGCGGACCTTGTCGACAGCGTTGCGAATTGTGTTACCCTGGTCGCGAAGGACCTGGGCTCGCTCTAAGGCTCGATCGGTCTGCTGCGAGGACGCGAGATCCGCCGAAATTCGTTCTTCGGCTTCCCGCCGCCGAATGATTGCCGAACGGATGGTCGCGAGATGATCGACGCCCTTGCGCCGGATAGAAAGCCGCTGCTCAAGGCGCTTCGCATCGGACGCTAACAAAGCATCTAGCCGCACCACCGCTGTTTCGAACGATTCGCCTTCATAGAGCACTGGCGCTCCGATCGAAAGGGCAAATTCACTCAGCGTATCACGCGCCGCAGCAAGCGCTACGTTGCGTGACTGGACCTCGCTAACGGCTCGTCGCGCAGTGACGTCGGCTGCGCGCAATTGCCCACCCTCGCGCAATGCATCTAACAGGCTTTCGATCTCAATTATGAGCATCTCTGCGGATGCCGTTCGTCGGTCGAGGTTCGCCAGAGCCTCTTCGTCGAGCCTTCGCGGGGCAATCGCTTCAATCTCGCGCTCCAGGCGCTCAACGGTGACCTGTACTTCGCCGCGGGCTCGGCCCAAGGTTAGTAGCCGCTCCGCCGAGGCGGACAATGTCCTTACCTTGCCGTGGACATGGTCGCTGAGCGTGCCTTCACTTAGTTCGCTAAAATCTCGATCGCATACTGGGCAAACGTCGTAAGTAATAAACGACGTCAGCTCGGCCAGTGCCGCCCCGAGACTGCCTGCACTGCTGGGTAAGCGAGCGACTTCCTGATCGATTGTTTCGCGCTGGCGCAAGGCGATATCGCGCTCATCCTGCGCCAACGCGTGCCGAGCTATGTCAGCGCGCGCTTGTGTCGAGCGATCCGACATTTGCTTCTGCTCGGTGCGCAGGCGCGTCAACGCTGCCTCCGCGAACTGTTCGGGATCGCCTGGCAACGAGATGTCGGGTAGGAAGGCCTCAACGCGACCGCGGACAGTACTGACGCGCGTACCGTATTCGGCCTCCCAGCGTGTAAACGCTTCGCGCGCATCGTCCGAGCTGCGCGGAGGCGCTACAGCGCCAGAGAGAGTCGCACTTTGTGCCGCGTCGATCTCTCGTCGGATCGAGGCAAGTCTCCGCTGCTGATCTGTCAACCGCGCGAACGCGTCAGTATCGGCGCCCCCCGAAAGGGCGGCCGCTATGTCGCCCAGCGTCTCCTCCTGCACCTCAACGGAGAGCTGAAGCATGGTGCAGAGCGCCGCAAGTTCGCTCAGCGTGCTCCGTACTTGCGCAGTAAGCTCGTCGCGTACTTTGCGCTCATCGGAGAGAAGTCGGTCGAGGCGAGATTTGTCGTTCTCCGCAACCGTCCAGCCGTCGACAATCTTGCGGACGTTGCGTACATCCGCCAGAGGCTTCAGGCCCGCCTCCAGAGCGTCCAGACGATCAAGCCCCAGCAGCTTGCTCACGAACTGCGCCAGAGGCGATGCCACATCGTTTCCGGCATCCTGATAGATTTGCAGCAACTGGCCAAGCATAGCTTGCGGCAGGAATGCCCTCTCGCGGAAGAAGTCCGCTCGCTGCTCGTCTAGCGCAGTGATCGACTGCGAACCGGTTCCGTTCAGCACTGCCTTGAAGCTCTGCTCCGACGTCCCGGCCTGGGTCTTAAGCAAAACGCTGCCTTCGGTCGCCGAGCGATGCAACAATTGCTTTTCGTAGGCGGGGTCAGCACGCTCCAACGACTGGACCTTGCCGGTCAGCGCGAGTTCGAGGGCCGCCAGCAAGCTCGTCTTTCCCGCGCCATTTTCACCATGGAGAAGCACCACCTTAGCGTCGAGGGGCGCATGAACCTGCCCCCGGATGCTGCGGAAGTTGCTGATATCGAGGCTTCTGAGGATGAGGTCGCTCACGATTGCTCCTCTTCCGGTTCGGACTGGAATGCACTGTTGATCGCCAGTGCAACCGCATCGGTCACTGCCTGCTCTCCTTCATTGGACGCGTTAATCAACGCGTCGACAAGGGCGCTGTCGGTGTCTACGGGAAGCGCGCGAACGAGCTGATCCATGGCTGGGCCGCTGCCATTTTCGGCTTCGACCGCGAGCGCAGGAAGGGTGAGAGGAAGAAGCACGCGGATGCGATTATCGAGCTGGAGTTTGGCGGTCTCGTCTGCCGGCTTACCTTGATCATCTAGGCTGACGCCTTCTACCTGCAGCACGCGGCAGGTCTCAGACAAAGCCTCGATCCCTTCCGCCAGCACAGCGCCTCCGAGGACCGCCGTCACAACATATCGCGAGCCGGTGACGTCGAGTGCACGGCTCAACGCTTCCACCCGCTGGCGGACGCGCCCACCATCACGATCCCCGTAGTCTCCAGTTGTGGTGTCGATCAGAAGCACCAAATCCAGAGCCCGACCGTCGCGCCCACGCATCGCACCGGTGAACGCGAATTCGACGCCAGCGACTTTGAAGGGCGTCGGTAGATCACTGTAGCCGGCGTCGTGGAGCCGCTCCTGGATTGCCCGTATTAGGGGTGAGCTACTCATAGCATCATCTCCGCGACAAATTCCCGTTGGAGGGTTGCAGCGTCGTCGCAGCGCGCAAGTAGGTCGCCAAGGCTGACATGCGTTTCGCCGATATGTCCGGTCCGCCCGGGCGCAGCGCGCACGCGCCGTGCGCTTACGGTGCTTCCCGCCATCTGACGCCAGGCATTGTCGGCATGAACGATGATCGCATTTTTGTTCGCGAAGGCTCCGTCGCTTTTCAGGACGATCGCTTCCGTCGCTGATTTCACTAAGAAGAGTGGGCGATCCACACCGTCTGGACGCAAGGCCCGGGCGGTCATGGCACCCGACGTCAGGTCGGTCGACACAGGCTGTCGTAGCCCCCAAAGCCCGGTTTGGCGTCCATTTTGCAGGAGCGACAAGGCGATTCCCAGGCGTCCGAGACCCATGCTCTGGGCGTTCTGGTCGGTCGCGATGAGATTGGGCGTCGAGCTGCAGAGCGTTTCATAGGCCTCGGGACTGGAAGGCAGAGTACCGCACCGGAAGAGCGAAAGCATTCGGGACCAGATCGCGATGGCTTCGTTTACCAAGGCGGTCCTGTTCTGGACTCCGGGTGCCGGGACAGCGAGGTCGGCGATGTCGTCTCGAAGCGATTCCAGCAACGGTCCGAGAGCGACAGCAATTGGCCCTTTCCCCAAGGTAAGAAGACCAAGTTCCATTAATCGGGCAAGCTTGTCCGCGAGGAGCTTCAGCACCAGGGCGATCAATACCTTCTCCCCCCAGGCGCGCAACAGCGTCGCGTTATGAACGGCGGCCGGATCGTGATTATACGCTTCGCCGTAGGAAAGGCGCAGCACGTCGCGCTGTCCTTGCTGGATACTGTCTTCGCAGAAGATGTGGGCGGGAGCAGCCGGCGCGCAAGGCCAGGGCCAAGCGTGCAAAGCCCGCGCGCGCGCAAACAGGGTTTGGAGATTGTTGTCCTGAATAGAGAGCCCCAGCACCAAGGTCTTCTGGGTCGTCGCGAGTCCGACGACCGCGCTGCACATCGCTGCGAACTCGGCCGCTTCCGGCCAGCCTAATATTTGCGTGTAGCTTCCAGTCAGGAACCGCCGAAAGACCAACGGTTCGCGCGTGGCATGCACGACACACCCATGGAACTTCAGCAGCCGAGCGCGCGCAGCGGGACCTCGCAACTGATTGGGATCGACGACGATTTGCATCACTCCCGGCACACCATCGCTCAGTCGCTCGACTGCGGCCTCGATGAACCCGTCCCAATTGGCCGAAGCAATCGCTTGTATGGCTCCCTCGAGAATGAGAACGGCGATACAAAGATGCTCTGCGGCGGGCGGTGCTGGATTTTCAAAGGCCCTTCGGATGTCGATAGCGTCCCAAAGGATAAAATCCGCATCCGTGCCTGGGATGCGGATGTCGAGCACGCGCGGATATTTTGTCCAAAGGCGTTCGATGATCGCATCGTGTTCTGGCCACACCGCCAACGGCTGTACGTACTGTGCCAGGACGTTTGCGGGATCGATTTCAGCGAGAGCGAGCGCTTCCTCTAGTGCCGGAAGGTAGGCCGCAGCAGTCGCTGGATTGATTGCCCGCTGGCGGATGTATTCCAATGCTCGTTCAATCAGGTTGCCGAGATTAGGAGCCTGCCGTGAGATACCTGAACCAACCCACAGCGTGAACTCGCCGTTCTCGACCGCATGCGCCATCTGGGCAAACTCGGCGTTGAATTTCGTAAGCACTTCTCGCACGGAAATTTGGTTGGCAGTCGGCGCCAGCGCCACGTCGTCCCCCCGTTTCGACGCGATCGGCGTCACCTTCAGCGGACGACACTACTTCTCAGCGTAAGGTTGTCCAGTGCGGAAAGACTTGCCTCAGCTGTACCGCAATCGCATTGGCCACTGGTTAGCGCGCCGCCAGATGCCAGGAGTAAGGTGCGACTCGCGTCATTTTCGACCGAGCCTGCGGCCTTTACCTGGTATTTGACTCCGCCCTGTCCTAGATGCAACCCGAGGCCGCCAGCGGGGAGAGACCTGATTGCAACAGTTCAACGGGCTTGGGCCCGCCGACTGCACAGCCTGCGACGATGGCATCATGCCCGTGTTTTGCCCGACGGGTCAAACGGATTTCGTAAAATCGAAAAAGCATAATGCCGACAAGCCGCCGGCTACTGTGCATGGGGTTGTTTTCGCGTTTTTTGTTTGAGGCGAGGCTGGCACGGCCAGAAGGGCGCCGGCGCCAGGCAGCAACGCGCCTCAGCTATCCACCTTCAGCGCGGCAATGAAAGCTTCCTGCGGGATGTCGACCTTGCCGAACTGCCGCATCTTCTTCTTGCCTTCCTTCTGCTTCTCCAGAAGTTTGCGCTTACGGGTGATGTCGCCGCCGTAGCATTTTGCGGTGACGTCCTTGCGCAGCGCGCGCACGGTCTCGCGCGCGATCACCTTGCCGCCGATCGCGGCCTGGATCGGGATCTGGAACATGTGCGGCGGGATCAGGTCCTTCATCTTCTCGACCATGGCGCGGCCGCGGCCTTCCGCGCGGGTGCGATGCACCAGCATCGAGAGCGCATCGACCGGTTCGTTGTTGACGAGGATCTGCATCTTCACGAGATCGGCCGGCTTGTAGTCGGTCAGATGATAGTCGAACGAGGCGTAGCCCTTGGAGACCGACTTCAGGCGGTCGTAGAAATCGAACACCACCTCGTTGAGCGGCAAATCGTATTTCACCATCGCGCGGGAGCCGACATAGGTCAGCTCCTTCTGCGAGCCGCGGCGGTCCTGGCACAGCTTCAGGACGCTGCCGAGATATTCGTCCGGCGTTAAGATCGTCGCCTCGATCCAGGGCTCCTGGATCTCCGCGATCTTGACCACGTCGGGCATGTCGATGGGATTGTGGATCTCGATCTCGCTGCCGTCGTTGAGCTTCATCTTGTAGATGACGCTCGGCGCGGTCGCGATCAGATTGAGATCGAACTCGCGCGACAGCCGCTCCTGGATGATCTCCAGATGCAACAGGCCGAGGAAGCCGCAGCGGAAGCCGAAGCCGAGCGCTGCCGATGTCTCCATCTCGAACGAGAAGCTGGCATCGTTCAGGCGCAGCTTGCCCATCGCGGCGCGCAGCGTTTCGAAGTCGTTGGCGTCGACCGGGAACAGGCCGCAGAACACCACTGGAATTGCCGGCTTGAAGCCCGGCAGCATTTCGGTGATCGGCTTACGGTCGTCGGTGATGGTGTCGCCGACGCGGGTGTCGGCCACTTCCTTGATCGCGGCGGTGATGAAGCCGATCTCGCCGGGACCGAGTTCGTCGACCTGCGTCATCTTCGGCGTGAAGAAGCCGACGCGCTCGACGTCATAGGCTGCACCCGTGCCCATCATGCGGATGCGGCCACTCTTCTTCATGACGCCGTCGACGACGCGGATGAGCACGACGACGCCGAGATAGACGTCGTACCAGCTGTCGACCAGCAGCGCCTTCAGGGTCGCGTTGCGATCGCCCTTCGGCGGCGGCAGGCGGGTGACGATGGCCTCCAGCACGTCGGGAACGCCGAGGCCGGTTTTGGCCGAGATCATCACCGCATCCGATGCATCGATGCCGATCACGTCCTCGATCTGCTGCCTGACCTTTTCGGGTTCGGCCGCCGGCAGGTCGACCTTGTTGAGAACGGGAACGATCTCATGGCCGGCGTCGAGCGCGTGATAGACGTTGGCGAGCGTCTGGGCCTCGACGCCCTGGCTGGCGTCGACCACCAGCAGGGAACCCTCGCAGGCCGCCAGCGAGCGCGAGACTTCGTAGGCGAAGTCGACGTGGCCCGGCGTGTCCATCAGGTTGAAGATGTAATCCTTGCCGTCCTTGGCGTGGTAGTTCAGCCGGACCGTCTGCGCCTTGATGGTGATGCCGCGCTCGCGCTCGATGTCCATGGAATCGAGCACCTGCTCCTTGCCCGCCATTTCGCGGTCGGACAGGCCCCCGGTCATCTGGATCAGGCGGTCGGCCAGCGTCGATTTGCCATGGTCGATATGGGCGACGATGGAGAAATTGCGGATGTTGGAAATGGGGACGGTCGTCATGGGCGCGGGATACCACTCACATCCCCGTGCGGCAACCATATTGCTGTATTTTCAGGGGCTTTCTTCACGCCAAGCTGATTCCACGGCGGCCCAAAACGCGCTACGCAACGGCCCATGTCCACGACCTCGATCCCATCTGCCCGAGCCCGTGCAAAGACCCGGGTCAGCTTTGGCCGCTTCCGGGCCTGGCTGGTTGCCTGCGCGATCCGGCCCGAGGCCCGCCTTTGGCTGGTGATCCAGTTCGCCATCCTGCATGCGGTGATCTGGACCTTCATCCTGATCAATCTCAAGGCGGCGCAGGACGTTCACATGGACGTCGCAGAGGCCTGGGGCTGGGGCCAGAAGTTCCTGCTCGGCTATGGCAAGCACCCGCCGCTGTCGGGCTGGATCGCCGGCATCTGGTTCAAGGCGTTCCCGGCGACGGACTGGGCGACCTATGCGCTCGCGATGGCAACCGTCAGCGTCGGCATGGTGATCTGCTGGCTGGTGAGCTTGCGCGTCGTCGATCCGCGCCGCGCGTTCCTGGTCGTGGTGATGGTCGCGCTCTACCCGATCTTCAATTTCAAGGGTTT
>WNGR01005161.1_pt1 | contig 26062 bp, 24 predicted proteins | sample 5407581 | NCBI WGS metagenome assembly WNGR01 (sample SAMN13153383, study PRJNA577476) | soil metagenome | isolation source: 80 cm soil or saprolite under Garry oak tree replicate 2 | place: USA:California | collected 2016-06-15
CTCCCGCCCATCTTCGTAGTTCACTCCAGCAGAAACGTATCAGGAGCAAACCAGCCATTAGGGCAAACGGCACAACAAGTATATCAGTCCAGGTGCCGAGTCCAACCAGCAAGCCCCAACATCCATAGACCATAAAGCGCCTCCATCTCCTCTCGGGAGCGAGGTCTGGACGAAATGAAAGGGCAAGCCAGGAAGCAACCAGGAAGATCAATGAGCCAAAAAGCAGTGTTTCAGTGTACCCACCAATCGCTGTTAGTTGCCGGGTCAGCATGTTCCCCGTCCCCAGGGCAAGCAATACAAGCGAGACCAGCGCTAATTTCTTTGTAAAGAGCAAGCTTGTCAGGAGATACATGCTAACAAGAAAGCAGGTATAGATCAGAACCAGCCCAAGCCGTAACGTAAACAACGAAGGACCAAAGAGATGAAATAATCCAGCACCCAGATATGCCTCGAATGGCCCCATGTAACCCTGACCATAAAAAAAGACAGGAAGTTCGCCGCGATAGGCGATATGTAAGGCCATCAAGCCTATCGTGCCTTCATCACTATTGGTTTGCGGCCAGCCCTGAGCTATCAGTACGAGACGGAGTAATGTAGCGAGTACAATAATGGCAAGAGCAGCTATCCCATATGGGCTGATACGGAGACCCTTCAAACGCATTCCATTCCTGGGATAAAGTGGATGGTAGAGGTAGTCCCACCAGGACGGTGGGACTACCTCTACCATCACATGACTTCTTATTGCGTTCGCACATCCTTCTTCTTCAAGAAGTAGGCGATAGCAAAGCCAAAGAGCACAATCATAGCGATCAGGACAAACCAGACCAGCAGGAGGTGGAAGACGGCTGTTGTCTTGCTGATGCCAGAGAAGAGCGTCCCTTGATACGAGAAAGTATCACCGCCTATCTTGTCACCATGCAAGCCAACCGATGATCCCATACCAGCCATGCCCCAACGCACCGCAAAAAGTCCGCCTAAGACTTGTAGTAAGGGGCTGGTGAGGGCGAACACAATACCTGAGAAGATCACCTGGGGAATCAGGATGAGCGGGATAAAGCTCGTTGCCCGGTCATTGTTGGGTGCAACTGCTGAGATCAGCAGTCCTACCATCAAGCCTGCCAGTGAAGTGAGGGCCATAGTGATGTAGATTTCCAGCCCGATCGGCAGGAAGATGCCCTGGTGGAAGGGTGCCACGACGTTCACCATAGCGACGAGGATAGCGCTTTGCAGCAGGCATAAGAAACCCAGGACCACGATCTTGGAGAACATATAGGGGGCGATGCCAAGGTTCACTGCACGTTCCCGTCTGTAGATGGGGGCTTCCTTGACGATCTCGCGTGCCCCGTTAATACAGCCGAACATCACGGCTGCGAAGGCCATGATGAACAGGATTTTTTGGGCATCGCCACCAGAGCCAGGAAGGATGGCATCATTTATGATCTGATCTTTTGTCTTGGGGCTTCCATCCTTATTTCTCTGAGTTGTGATGAATTGTTGTCCCTGAGGCGTATCGAGCAAGTCGCTCAGTTGCTGGCACGTCTTCCAGGTGACGTTTGTACCTCCGACATTAACAGGCCTCTGGCTCTGGCACTGCGCGACGCTGGTCGTAAAAAACGTGCCACACCCGCTCGAAAACAGCAGACCCATCAAGATCAGGCCGATGACCGGTGCCTGCAACAGCAGAATAGCCAGGTTGCCCACATCGTTGCGCAGCAGTTCGATGTAGCGCCGCGAGAGGATGGAGAACTGCCTCCACGGATTCCCACGCTTGGGTAGGGTAACCGCGACCGTCGGGGCAAGCACATTGGCCCGGCCAGCAGGTCCCTGGTTGAGTGGCTGGATTACATATCTCTGATATTCGGCAGATGCCTTGAACTTTTCCTCTGCCTGTGCCGGAATGTTTGGATTCTCCTCGCTTGGCTCCAGGGTACTGTAGATTTCGGCAAAGTCGGTTTTGCCGAAATAGGTCTTGGCATCGTTAGGTGGACCAAAGAAAGCCAGGTGCCCACCTTGCGCCAGGAAGCAAACATAGTCACAGGCATTAATATTGTTTGTGGCATGTGTCACCAGGACGATAGTATGTCCCTTGTCCGCCAATCTGCGCAGAAGGAACATCATCTTGCGGTCCAGTCCGGGATCAAGGCCCGATGTCGGTTCATCCAGGAAGAAGACGCTAGGATTTGCCAGCAATTCCAGGGCGATGGAGACACGCTTGCGTTGCCCACCGGAGAGTTTACTCACCAGCAGCTTGCGCCGATGCTTCATCTCCACATCGTCGAGCACTTCATCGATGCGTTCCTTGATCTGCTCCTTCGTGAAATCCTCTGGCAGGCGCAATTTAGCAGCGTAGTAGAGGGCACGCTCGACGGTCAAGTCACGGTGAATAATATCTTCCTGTGGTACATAGCCAAGCTGAGTACTGAATGCCGCCAGGTGCTTATAGTAATCCTGCCCGTTGTAGAGCACGACGCCCTGCTGCGCGGGTCGCAAACCATTGAGTGCGTCCAACAACGTCGATTTCCCAGCACCGGAGCCACCTACCAGGGCCACAAACTTGCGTGGTGGAACGGCAAGTGAGATATCGTTAATCAGGATGATGTTATTGTTCCCCTTCTTGATGAGGTGGAGTGCATCGATACGGATACTGTTCTGCTCATCCTGCTGAGTCAGTTGTGTCCCGGTATAGGTGAGTTTGAAGGGACCAATGCGGATCTCGTCTCCCACTTTGAGGGGTTGTGAGCCGCTTACCCGCCTGGCATTGACATACGTACCGTTCGTTTTACTCAGATTCGTGATGCGGTAGCCTCCCGGGATCTGCTCCAGGCGAGCATGATAGCCAGAGACCTGTGGATGGTTCAAGACAACAGTATTATTTGGCAGGCGTCCCAGTGTGAGAACGGGCAGACCTAGTGGGATCGGGCGAATCTCTGGCACGATATCTTGTGAGGCTCCACTGCCATCGTTGAAGGTCAGGGTCACCAGTGTTCCATGCTCATCGCCAATGCGGAAGATATCTCCGCGGGCCAGTGGTTTACGGAACTGCTCCGTTCCTGGAATGTGACTGCCCTGGTAGAGGAGGCCATTGAGCGTTTTCTGGCGTGATGGGTGAGGGTGCACCAGCACCAGTTGACCGCCTTCGCGCACAATCTGAAAGTGAAAGCCCGAGACCACAGGGGCATCGATTACAATATCATTCGAGGGATCGCGTCCAATGTTGATCACTGACTTGGTCAACGGGTAGGTTGGTTTATCACGATTGGTGTTGGTACTGATCTCGAAGGAGGGTACACCTGTTGGGGCTGATGGACCAGCTGTTCCGCTACCGAAGCTAAACGTACCCGCAGGCGCCCGCTGCGTGCCTCCATCCACAATCGGTTGACCCTGCTTAGCTGGGGGAACTGCCATCGTTGAAAGGTGGGAGGGCGGAGGTTGTACAGATGGAGGAGATACTTGAAATGTCTGTTGTGGTGCTTGAGGTGCTGCCCCTTGAACCTGGACTGTTTGAGTGGGTGGAGGTGACACATAGGTTGGATTCGATACCTGGGCATTGCTGGTAAACATGAAGGTGATACCTGCCCCTAAGCCAATCGTATCCCGGTCTTTAATAGTCGCTTGCTGTGTGTCAACCTGGTTAACTGTGACTTTATTTTGTTGAGCAATTTTTTGAATGCTCCATGCCCCATTGTTCCAGGCAATTTGAGCATGGTGTCGTGAAATAGACGGATCCGTAACGACGATATCGTTGCCTGGATCGCGGCCAATAGTGGTAATCGCCTTACTGATCTGGAAGGTGCTTCCCGTCAGGGGGCCAGTCAGGAACTTGATTGAACCCAGAGTTGGCGGTACATTGACTGTATCCATAAGAATCGCCGTAGATCTCTGCCATCTATAGCCGACAGTTGTGTACGGCTGCTCCTTTCTCTCTAAGTGAACACTAGACATAAGAACAGGTAATATTATTGGGTGCATTATACTGTAGCCATAAATTGCTGACAAGTCCCCTCGACCCTATACCTGAAGTAATTAAAACACTTGTTCAGCAGGTTCAAGGCCCTCGACGAGCGCCTTGAACCTGCTGAACAAGTGTTTTGTTTGTGCCGCCTGCGGCGGCAAGAGAAACAAGAAGGTCATTGGGGACACCCCAAACCCCGGCAGGGGGCTTTGCCCCCTGCACCCCATAAAATTCGGGATTATTCATGTATGGGGGCTCAAACTTTATGCAAATTGATGTCTCCAGACCCCACATTCAGCACCAGTCGTGCAGTAGGTGGTGCTGGCGGATTGCGGAGCAACGGCCCATAATACATGGCGGAACCACCTTCGGTCTGGATGTCGATATTAAATTCGCTGGTGATCTTCCCAGCATTCGTACTGGCGTCGAGGAAGACATTTGTGGTGATAGGTAAGGTGATATCTATGGCTGCTCTATAAGCTCCTTCGGCTTTCCCCACTTCGCTGTGCATCTTATAACAGGGAGGCCCATCAGTCTGGGAAATGCAGGTGGTATCTAATGACCCATCAAAGATTATGTGGCCGGTACCGGTATCCAGAAGTGAGCCTTTAGCCAGTTGGTTGGCCTGATGCACAATCACATCGCCAACAACAGTTTGAAGCGTTAGCTTGCCACTAAGCCCGACAACTACTATATTACCCATTAAATGTTTATCTTTAGTGATATCCAGCGCGAAAGATCGATTGTTCTGTACATACGCTGGTAATTTAATCATTACATCAACCGAATCAGGATGGTCGCCAAAAGCATCGCTGCCGTTGGGGACAGTCGCACTCACCACGAGGGTAGTATCTGGAGTACCTGTTGGCTGCACATGCACCTGAATATGCTTGTTGAATTCGATATTTGCAGCGTCACTGCTCGCTACATTCGCCCTCTTTATGGTGGTCACTATCGGCGTAGTGATGCTAGAATCCACTGTGACAGTAACGTCACCAATCTGATTGGCTATATGCACTTGTGTGACGTTGGAAATTGGCACCATTTGCTTATTTGACTGAGTGTAACTTAGTTGAGTAGTGCCTGTAATGGAGTGAACTGCCAGGCTGATGACAATTGCGACAACAAGGACAACGGTAAGAATGCCACCAGCGCAACCCGCCAGCAGCCAGGGCCAGATACGCCGTCGCCGCTTATGGAACACTTCCTCCGCCTCTTCTAGCGTTTCCCCAGTCCGTGAATGAAAGCGATAGCGACGCCTGGGGAGTCGATGCTCCTCCCGATGTTCTTGCGGCCTCATTTTTTCTCTTCTTTCTTCGCTCATGGTTGCACTTGACTCGCTTTCCGGCTTGTATCCGCCCCTATAGGCATCTTCTCATTATTTCTTGTTTGGTGTCAATATTCATCAGAGATATTGTCCTTCTTGCAATGTTTCTCTTGAGGGTGCCTCTATTTCAGTGGCATCTTTCGGAGTTGCCTGATGAGGTCTTCTCCCTTCTAACAACAGTGCTGGTACTAATGCCACCAGGCATAGGACGCCTGCTGCCAGAAAAATATCGGTGTAGACCTCGTGGGCAGAGCCAACGAGATAGGTTTCGTAGAGCTTATTGTAGGTAGCACTGAAGGGGGGAACACCTGGAGGTGCACGAAATGCTGCGGCAAGCGCACGAAATCTGCCTAGTCCCCAGGAGGTCAGCGCTGCAAGGCCAAGGATCATTCCTACCATTCGTAAGACTGTGACGACAGAAGCAGCCATACCCGTCTGGCGACTGCTGGCTGCGTTAATGGCAGTGGTACCAATAGGGGCGATGACCAGCCCAAAGCCGAGGCCCCCGATAATAGTGCTGATGGTAATCTGTGTCCAGCCCACATTGAGAGGCCAGAGATGCATCAACCAGAAACCGACTGCCGTAGGAATGAGGCCAAGTATAGCCGTCAGACGACAGGTGATGCGTGTGCAGAGCCAGCCGCCGACGATTGCTCCAATCGGGATCATGGCGGTGAGTCGCAGCAGCGCAAGTCCGCTATCGACAGGCGACCCTCCCAGCACTGTCACAATAAATAAAGGAATGTCGGCCATGGCAATAATCAGTGCAGCCCCCACCAGCAGGCTGACGAGTGAAGCTGCAGAAAAGGTCGAGCGCTGAAAGAGGGAAAGTTCGACGAGAGGCCATTTTTCCCCACGTTCAGTATAGACTTCCCGCGTGATAAAGGCGGCCAGCAAGACCAGGGCAGCAGCGATCAACCACGGGTTGTTCTGTATCTGTGCCGAGCCAGGGGAAGTAGTAGCGGGCGTGATCTGTGCAGCCTCCTGCGATAATCCAAGGCTGAGGCAGACCAGTGAGCCTCCCAGGATGAGTGCTCCTGGGAGGTCGATACGCTCTTTAAGATGCTCGCTTCGGGGGATGAGAAACCAGATCAAGCAAAGGAGAACAGCGACTATAGGCAGGTTAAGGTAGAAGATAGTCCGCCAGCCCCAGTTCTGTACAATAATTGATCCGTACAATGGTCCCAGTACCCCACCCGCCTCAGTCACCAGGCCGATCAGGCCAAGAGCCAGGCCCCGGCGTTCCTGACCATAAAAGTCACCGACCACTGCCATGGCTACTGGCACTACAGCACCACCTCCAGCAGCCTGCACAAAGCGTGCCGCCACGAGCCAGACCAGGCTGGGAGAATCTACATTGATACCTATATTTTGCAAAGGTGCCACAATTTGCATCCCTAAATCACTGTTCCCCAACTCTGGTGCAAGGCCACAGAAGAGCGAGCCAATCGCGAAAACACTGAGGCAGATAATGAAGACGCGCCTTCGCCCATACATATCCGAGACACGCCCCATCAGCGGCATGGCAATCACATAGCCGAGTAGATAGCCACTGATAATCCAGGCAGCGCGATCAAGATGGTCTATGGATATTTGCAGATCAGTGATGATCTGTGGTAATGCCGTGACCACAACAGTCTGATCGAGTGCAGTGAGAAACACAGCAGTACTGGCCGCCAGTACTGCCCACAGAGCTGCATTATTGCGCAGTTTGAGGCTCTTCTGCATAGTCTCTCCTCCCTTCTATCAATGCTAGGGAGTTGGCGTTAAAGCAGGCGTTGGAGTTATCGGTGGTGCCTCGATTGTCAGGCTCTCATTAAATTTTGAGAGTTTGAAGGTACGTACAGTTTTATCTGTATCGCCTTGAGCCGCTACGCCCGTCATGATAATCTGATAGAGGAGGTTGTCAGACTTGCCAATACAGATGGTGACTGCAACCTTCGAACCGGCAGGTGCTCCGCCACCAGTGATAGCTGCCAGGTACTTGGCATCAAGCCGACCATCGATGCTCCAGCAGGGTCTACCATCCACATTCGAATCGACGGGTGTGCTGGGGTTCTCAATATGGCCCAATATTGCCGCTACCCCTGTTTTTGAGTCTGAGAGGGTACGTGGATCAAGGAGTCCTGTTGTTTTTTCCCACTTACCTGAGATAGGGTCTGTAATATACTGATCATCGTCGATCGTAATGATATTTACCGCTAAGGTCGAACCAAACACCAGCACCTTCGCACTGGCCTTAAGTCTATCAGGAACGAGTACATCTCCATCTGCACTTTGGATGGGTAATTTCCCACCCGTGCCAAGATTCTTAGCCACGAGGTTGAAATGGTACGATTTGACCTGCTGAATAGCAGCCTGAGCATTTTTAATCAGTTGCTGTGCCGTAGGCGTATTTGAGTTGCTTCCTCCACATGCTGCTATTATAAATGCAAGTATCAGTAAAGCGAATGTGCCTGCCTTGGTCGGGGAGTGTGCCAGAATATGTTCTCTCTGCATGAGGGCCTCCTCGTTGGCGTGTTAATGCTCGTATAAGAACAGAGTGCTTGTCTATTCTACCATAAAGTCAGTGCTTTATATATTCTGACACGAAGTTGGTGACCTGTGGGGTACGTTCTCGTGTTTATCGGTCTCAGAGAATGGCTGGGATAAAAAAGCAGGGCATGCTCAGCATGCCCTGCTTTTTACATGAGCTTACGCCTTCGCAACCGCCTTCTCCACCTTGCGCTTCCTTCCCTTTTCGCGGTGATGATTCTCCCCTACTTCCTTCTCCTCTGCAGGCTCAAGCGCCGTATCGAGCACTTGCTTGATGTCGGTGACGAAGACAAAGTGCATCTGCTCACGCAGCTCTTTGGGCAGATCCTCCATCAGATCCTGCTCGTTCTTCTTGGGCAGGATGACGGTGCGGATACCGGAGCGGTAGGCTGCCAGTACCTTCTCTTTGACACCACCGATGGGCATTACTTTGCCACGCAAGGTAATTTCACCAGTCATAGCGACATCAGAGCGTACCTTACGCCCGCTTGCCAATGAGACAAGCACCGTCACCATCGTCACCCCTGCTGAAGGCCCATCTTTAGGGATGGCTCCTGCCGGCACATGAATATGCACACTCTGGCCTTCAAAGACATTCTCAGGCAGACCCAGAGCATAAGCATTGGAGCGCACATAGCTGAGTGCTGCCATCGCCGACTCTTTCATCACGTCGCCCAGTTGCCCTGTCAACACCAATCGGCTCTCTTTATCTGGCATGGTGGCTGCCTCGATGAAAATGATTTCGCCACCAACAGGTGTCCAGGTCAGGCCAGTAGCGATACCTGGACGATCAATACGCTCGGCAACCTCCTCAAAGAAACGTGGCCGTGCCAGGTATTCCGGAACCTGCTCCGCCGTGACGGCAATCGGCGCTTGTTTGCCTTCTGCGATCTGCTTTGCGACTTTGCGACACAGCGAGCCAATCTCGCGTTCCAGGTTACGTACCCCCGCCTCGCGAGTGTAGTCACGGGCTATCCGCCGTAGTGCATCATCATCAACTATCAGCTCATCCTTACCCAGCCCATTGGCCTCAAGCTGCTTGGGCAAGAGGTAGTTGCGAGCAATGTGTAGTTTCTGCTCTTCGGTGTAGCCAGAGAGTTCCAGGATCTCCATACGGTCGCGCAGTGCCGCTGGAATAGACTCCAGGGCATTCGCAGTGGCGATAAACATCACCCTGGAAAGGTCAAAAGGCAGGTCCAGGTAGTTATCGCGGAAGTTGTAGTTCTGCTCAGGATCCAGGACTTCCAGCAGGGCTGACGAGGGATCACCACGCCAGTCGGCTCCGACCTTATCGACCTCGTCCAGCATCATCACTGGATCGTTGGTCTCAACGCGGCGCAGCGTTTGAATGATGCGTCCTGGCATCGCTCCAATATAGGTGCGACGATGGCCGCGAATCTCCGCCTCATCGCGAATGCCACCAAGTGACATACGTGCAAACTTGCGTCCCAGGGCTCGTGCAATCGACTGACCCAGCGAGGTTTTACCGACGCCTGGTGGGCCAACGAAACAGAGAATTGGCTCACGATTGATCTGGCGGATAGCTTCTGCCGAATGAAGTGGCTGCGTAGGGCGTCGCCCTGCTCCCTCAGCCGACTCTTCCTCTGCTTCCGTCTCACGTCGTGCCCGTTCGGCCATACGCTCTTCCTTCAGGCGGCGTACTGCCAGGTACTCCAGGATGCGATCCTTAATCTTCTCTAGATCGTAGTGATCGTGATCAAGTACCTGGCGTGCGTGAGGCACATCGATCTTCTCACCTGTACTCTTGCTCCAGGGCAGGCTCGCCAGGAGTTCCAGGTACGTGCGAATAATGCTGTATTCGGGCGAGACCGTTGGTAGCTTCTCAAGCCTGGACAGCTCGCGATTTGCTTCTTTGAGTGCTTCCTCTGGCAACTTCGCTTCGTCGATCTTACGGCGTAGCTCGTTGATAGTTGCCTGTTCTTCACTCTCCTCGCCCAATTCGCGCTGAATGGCCTTGAGTTGTTCGCGCAGCAGATACTCACGCTGCACTTTGGTCATCTCTTCCTGAGCGCTGCTCTGAATCTTCTTACCAAGTTCGAAGATCTCTAACTCATGCCTCAGGAAGCTGCTCAGATTTTCTAGCTTGGCACGTACAGAATCGAGTTCGAGCAGCTTCTGGCGAAGTTCCAGTTCCATCTGGACAAAGGTAGCGATGACATAGACCACCTGGCGCGGTTCGTCCAGGTTGAGTGTAGCAGCAGCTACTCCTTCAGGCACATTCTGCACAAGTGTAACCAGGCGCTGGAAGTAGCTGATCACATTGCGCTTAATCGCCTCAGTCTCGTCATCCTCTTCCTGTACATCGGGCCTGAGCGTCACATGAGCCATAAGGTATGGCTTCTCTTGCGTAAATTCGCCGATATCTACTCGCTCTAAACCCTGCACGATGATCTGGATGGTACCATCGGGCATGCGAATCATGCGGGCGATGCGTGATACTGTTCCGATCTTGAAGATCTCGTCTGGCCCGGCCTGCTCTATATCAGGGGACTTCTGAGCCACCAGCACCACCAGCCGATTCCCGCGCATGACCTCATCAATCAGCCGGATAGAGCGTTCCTGGCCCACGGCTAGAGGCTGCACGGCAAAAGGATAGACGACCACATCTTTGAGTGGCAAGACTGGCAAGACCTCCGGAATTGTCAAACGCTCTTCATCGTCTTCCCTGCGGCGATGCAACTCCTGTTCCTCGGAAGTCAGTTGAGATTGCTCTTCGATATCTAAAGAGACTGGGTGCTCGTCTTCAAGCTCCCGTACAAGTGCAGTGCCTTGCTCTTCTTCATGAGGATCGTGGTGTTCATCTGAGGCAGTAACGGATGGTGTTTCTTCCCATTGTTCTCTGCTCTTCGCTTCTTGATTAGTTTTTTCCGTCTCCATACATTCTTCTCAATATAGTATTATTCTTCTATTATACGTTCTGAAAGGCGCTCGTGTTCCACTTTGCTTTTGGGTATTTTTGGTAAGTCTACCCACAAGAAACCGTTCTCGTAGCGTGCGGCGACCTCGTCCTGGTCAATAGGTGAGGGGATAAACACCTCTACGCGAAATGAACCATAGCGAATCTGCGCTTCATGATAATACAAATTTTCCTGGGGCTCATAGTCATCATATCTCTCACCGCTGACTACGAGCGCGTCTTCGTAGAGGATCACCTCAATATCTTCCTCTTTAACCCCTGCCAGTTCGATCTTCACAGTGATTATCGTTGCCGATTCACGAATGTCGGCCAGTGGTCGCCACGTTGCCGAGTGCAAGGTAGTCAATTGACTCTGTCGTAAAGCGTCATGGAGCAATTGACGATAGTGACGCTCCAACTGTTGCTGTGATCCATCAGCGTACCGATAGGTCACATACCGATAGCGCATACGCATGGTTTATCCCCTCAAATATGTAGAAGTGACGTGCTGGATAAATCCGCACTCTACAGAGACCAAACAGGTACCTGCCTACAACACGAAGGTATGAGAGCGCATCAGGTGACTCTGTTTCTCCTCTGACACATTCGCATGGTCATCTAAAAGAAAAGGCAAAAGGTATCCTGGGGTTTATGTAATTGGGAGGTCTTTCTCGCCGCTAGCGAGGGCTTTCTGGCACTCCGGGCAGAGGTATTCAAACTCGGAATGACTATCTGAAAGTACATCGCTCTGAATAATACGTGCATAGCGCAAACGAGTGGCCTTATTACACCTTGCACAAGTTACATATGTTTCTGAGATGGCGGTACGTCGGGTTCCAAGAACATCTTCCTGCATGGCCGACACCTGCCTTTCTTTTCTGTTTCAGTAGTCACGAACAATCAGCACACACTTCTGTCTTCTGAAGAGAGACAGGGAGTCGGGCCTCTAGATACTTTTCGTCACTGGCCCACCCCCCTTGATTATGGCACGTACAACATAAAAATGCAAGTGAGTTTGACGACCTTCATGCAATATGCTACTATATTTCTATATTCTTCATCATGAAGCAGAAATTTCTGCGCCGAATAGTTGATGATAGTTGCTAGCTTCAACGAAGGCGAGAGAGACGATGATCACGCAAGCGATCAAGCGCTGGCTACGAAAAATGTTTGCATGGTGGCCCTGGAAATCCTCCACAGAGACCAGCTATGCAGATATCGCCAGCCCCTTAAACAAAGGAACAACGTCGGCATCCACGCCCCGGTCAACTATCGAGGGAACTGCCCCTCAACCAGGCACTTCTCCGCTTGCCCCTCGTCGCTCAAGTATTGAGGGATGGCCGGAGCGCACTGTCCAACCCCATCCTCCCGCTGTCGACGAACCCCCTGAAACACTTCTTCCCGCGCATTCTGCAACACCACCAGCAGAGACTGTCAAAGACTCGCTCACTTCTATCAAAGAAGCATCTTCTTCCCCCGTGCCAGAGAAGCACCTGGAATTTCTGTACTATCTTGTCAAGCATGGCATCGTGAACGAAGGCTTTGAAGAAGGACAGGTGCCGGAACAGTATAGAAAGTGAAGAGAATTGGCATCCAAATGGGCGCATTCCTCGCGGGATGCGCCCATTTGAATGCCAATTCTCTTTATTCTTCGATGGCTGCCTCGCTTAAGCGGAGCACAAGACGGCAAAAATGGAGCATCGCTGACGCAAATTCTAAATAAGCTTCATCACTGGCTGCTGCCTGCTGGGTTACTGCTGCACGACGACGTAAGGCGCGTAAGACCACCAGAACATCTTCTTTAAGAGATGGATCCAGGTCTCCTCGTTGCATCAGGCGAATCACCTGCTCAACGATTGAATCGACCTCCTGGCGCATCAAGTTGAGATCAGTCAGCCAGGGCTCATCGTCTTCAATGTCTTCATCTAGATCGTCCCAAAATAATGAGTTGGCAGATTGCTTTCCCCCTTGCGACCGCCATTTGGTATCGCCTCGCTTAGGTTTACCTGGGAGGCGGAGGTGAGTATCGGGCTCTTCCTGCGTGACCCCTAACTCACGTAGCAGCACGGCCAGTTCTTCTTCCCAGCCAGCCATAGAACACTCTCCTTAGTAGAACAACTCTAAGCATGGTGAAGCTTTAAATCTTGGCATCACCTACGCGGCCAGAAAACCTTTCTCGCAGTGTAACATAGTGTGTCATGCTTGTAAATGCCCCCAAAAATTGAAGCGCGCTCCGAGATCCTTCGCTTCGCTCAGAATGACATTGCTCCGCTGTGTTCGAGATTTCTAGAATCCTGGCAAGGTCATTTTTATAGGCAAACCGGGCGACGTGCAACGTCGCCCGGTTTGCACGTGCTGGATAAATCCGCACTCTACAAAATGACACAGATATTTTACCCGGGCAGCACAAATGATGGGAGATGCGGTAGAACATTCCAGAGTGCGGAGAGCCCAAGGGTCAGGGCAAGCAATATCCCGAAGGTGAGTTCGAGTTTCAAGGCCTGGCGCATGGCAAGATGCAGTCCGGCGGGGGTGTCTGTGCGAAAGATGCTTGTTACGACTATGACGAGCATGGGCAATGTCCAGAGTGTGATCAATATGAGGTGCGGTGCATTATGAGGCAGCCCTAGGGCGATGATGATGACATACGCCCCCAGCAGTAAGATGAATGCGAGCGCCCGGCTCCAGTTCAAGCCAAAAATGGCAGCGAGCGTGCGTTTCCTGGCCTGCGCGTCGCTTTCTGCATCTCGCATGTTGTTGAGGTGAACGACGGTTGTGGCCAGCAGACCGAGTGCAATACTATAGAGCAGCACGGTGCGATCAAAGCGTCCCGCCTGGACCATGTATGCCCCAAGGGTGATCAGCGGGCCAAATATGACAAAACTGACCAGTTCGCCCTGGGCGAGCGAGGCAAGCGCGCGCCCACTTGCACTATAGAAATACGCACAGAGTAAGCCGACCAGCCCAAACACATAGACCGGCCATGCAGGCTGACCACCTGCAAATGCCACAATTGCCCCAAGCACTGCTCCCAGGACTAAGCAACTCAATCCAAAGACCAACACGCGTCTGGGTTTGATCAGGCCCTGTTGAATCAGTCCGCCAGGTCCAAGCGTATTGCCAGTATCGATTCCCCTCAGATAATCATAATAGTCATTGACCAGGTTGGCCCCAATCTGCAGGTATGCCACCGCCGCCAACATGCCGACGAAATGCCAGAAGTCAAAGTGGCCAAAGGGTGTTTGTGCGGAAATAGTGCGTATCCAGGCTAAGGTACTGCCGACTAGCAGAGGAATGGTTGGGAGCAACAGGTAAATGGGATGGTGGGCACCTCCTCGGCCTGCACTGACTCAGCCGTCACAACATGCGTTCCTGGTTTGCGGACGTAGGGGCCCGATTTATCGCGCCCATAGTAATCGGTGGTTTCGTCACTCTCGCGAAGCTTATCTTTCATGGCTGTCCCCCTGGCACCCACAAGGGGTGCCATTACATGTCGCCTTCGGCGTAATCATGGGTCGCGCCTTTCGCTGGTTTATCATGCCACATGCTGGATAAATCTATTACCTCTCCCCCGGAGAGGGTGCTTTACATTATAGAGTACGTATCAACGCTTACTGTAGGGGCCCGATTGATCGCGCCCTGTGGAAAGCATACCAGGGGCATGGTTTCCAAGAATCGCCTGATCGGCCCCACGGCACCCAGCTACCCCCTGGCACCCCGCCCCACGACACCCACAAGGGGTGTCGCTACATTTATAGGTGGTACGGTGGGCGGCAGATCCTTCGCTTCGCTCAGGATGACATTGCCTACGTTTGGCCGATCGCCATTTGTTGTTGTTTCAAAAAGCACCAGCGTATCGCCAACCTTCGCTGTCTGTCCCGCCTGCACCCGTATATCCGCCACCCGCCCTGTTACGGGAGAAGGAATCTCCACGAGTGCCTTATCGGTCTCGACCTTCACAACTGTTTGATCGATCTTGACGGTATCCCCCACTTTGACGAGCCATTCCACAATCTCCGCCTCGTGCATCCCTTCACCGAGATCAGCTAGCTTCAGCTCCTGCATACAATCACACTCCTAAAGAAAATTATTCCGCCAGGAAGGCTTTCGTACTCATAGCGAGCAGGCCAGCCAGGAGGGCGACCGCAAGGGTCGCCCCTACCGATTTCGACAGATTCAGGCATATTAAGGCTCCAGCACCTGGCGTATTGCTGTCAACACTTTGGCTGGCGTCGGTAGATAATAGTCTTCCTGTCCAGGCATAGGGAAGGGTGTGTCATAGCCAGTCACGCGCCCGACGGGCTTCAAGAGGGAATAAAGACAGCGATCATTGATAATTGCTGTCACTTCGGCCCCGACACCCCCGGCTCGGGGAGCCTCGTGCACCACAATGGCGCGGCCTGTTTTCTCAACTGAGGCTACTATAGCATCTTCATCAAGTGGCCAGACCGTGCGCAGGTCGATCACCTCTATTACCTCTCCCCCAGAGAGGGTGCTTGTTCCCATTTCCTGTTGTGCCTTTTTCGCTGCATCTAAGGCAACCGGCACCATCGCTCCGTAGGCGAAGATGCTCACATCGCTACCCTCTTGCACAACATTGGCCTTGCCAAGCGGGATAGCATAATGTCCTTCCGGTGTCTCCTGGCGAAAGGAACGATACAGCTTGATATTTTCAAGGAAGACCACCGGGTCTGGATCGGCGACAGCAGAGGCCAGTAGACCTTTCGCATCATACGGATTGGATGGAATAACCACCTTCAGGCCGGGCGTCTGCAAAAATACGCCTTCCAGGCTATCCGAGTGTAGTTCTGGTGTCCGCACACCACCACCATAGGGCGCACGCACCACCATAGGGCAGGTGAATGCACCTGCGCTGCGAAAACGCATGCGTGCTGCCTGCGTCACCAACTGACTCATACACAGAAAGAGGAAGCCAGCAAACTGTATCTCAGCGATGGGTCGCAAGCCATAGACAGCCATCCCCACCGAACTACCGATAATCGCCGACTCCGACAGCGGCGTATCGAAGACGCGCTGCTCACCAAACTTCTGTTGCAGACGCTCAGTAACACGGAAGACACCGCCATTCACACCAATATCCTGTCCAAGCAGCACCACTCGCTCATCTCGCTCCAATTCGAGCGCCAATGCTGAATTGAGAGCCTCTATCATCGTCATCTGCATATTCACCCCCTATAGTTATCCTGCGATATTCATTTGGCCGATCGATCGGCGGTGGGCGGCAGATCCTTCGCTTCGCTCAGGATGACACTGCCTACGGTTTTATGTCAGCATCGCGCATTTTGCCCGGTTTTGGTACATAGCGGAGTAGATCGGCACGTTGCTCTTCCAACCGAGGCGGCAAGTTCTCCATGGTATAGTCAAAGAAGCTATCGGGAGCCATCGGCGGCATTGCTTCGGCTACAGCCACGGCATCATTGATCTCTGCCTCTACCTCGTCGATGAGTTGTTTGTCCTGGGCTGCATTCAGCAGATCACGCTTCATCAGGAAGGTGCGGAAGCGTACAATGGGATCTTTTGTCTTCCAGAATTCTACCTCGGCAGCATCACGATAGCGTGTGGGGTCATCGGCGGTAGTATGCGCTCCGATGCGATAAGTGAGCGTTTCTATGAGTGTCGGTCCCTGTCCCGAACGCGCACGTTCCACTGCCTGCTGCATAATGTCATAGACAGCGAGGATATCATTTCCATCTACCAGAGCCGACGGTAACCCAAAGCCAACGCCACGGGCAGCCAGAGTTTTTGCGACGCTCTGTTTATGGCGCGGGACGCTGATTGCCCAGCCATTGTTCTGTACGACGATCACAACCGGAGCCTGGAAAACGCCTGCAAAGTTCAGGGCTTCGTTGAAATCGCCCTCAGAGGTTGCGCCATCTCCACAGACACCAACAGCAATAGCGGGATCACCAGCAATTTTCGCCGCCATCCCCAGGCCAACGGCATGCAGTATCTGTGTGCCGATCACTATCTGGAATGGCAGGCAGTGCGACTCTCGCGGCCAGTTTGCAGGAGTAAAGCCACGAAATGCATAGGTGAGGGTAGCGAGAGGAACACCCTTGACGATCAACGAGGCAATTTCACGGTATGAGGTTGCCATCCAGTCCTGTGGCTGAAGTGGAGCAGCCAGGCCAACAGCCGTCGCCTCCTGGCCCATCAGCGAACCAAAGGTGGTCGCCCGCCCCTGTCGTTGTAGCGCAATGATTTTATTCGAGTATGCTCGCCCGATTTGCATATAGCGGTAGAGTGAGAGGAGACGCTCTGCACTCAGGTCGGGCATCTCGCCAACCAGGTTTCCCTGCTCGTCGAGCACCTGGTAGGGGATCAAGCCGGGGTCTATTTGTTGGATGGTCATGGGATACTCCTTTATGAAAACACCCAGGGAGCCTCTTGCTTCCTGCGCTGCTCATACGCCTCAATCTCATCAGCATGCAGCAACGTCCAGCCAATATTATCCAACCCCTGGAGCAGTGCATTCTTCCTGAATTGATCAATCTCAAAGTGCAATGTACTTCCATCAGGCTTCGTTACCGTTTGGGCCGCCAGGTCTACATGCAAAGTATATCCCTCGGTTGCCTCGACTTCTTTGAAGAGTTCCTCGACAGTAGCCTCATCCAATGTTACGGGTAAAATGCCATTGTTAAAGCAGTTGTTATAGAAGATATCCGCGAAGCTGGGGGCGATGATACAACGGAAGCCATAATCGTGAATAGCCCAGGGTGCATGCTCACGTGAGGAGCCACAACCAAAGTTATCGCCCGCCAACAAAATGGTTGCTCCCTGGTAGCGCGGCTGGTTGAGCACGAAATCAGGGTTGGGGGTCTGAGCATTGGTGTCAAGGTAACGCCAGTTGCCAAAAAGCGCACGTTCAAAACCTGTACGTCGAATTGTTTTAGTGAAACGGGCTGGGATGATCTCATCGGTGTTGACGTTTGTCCGATCCAGAGGAGCAACCAGGCCCGTGAGTGTAGTAAATGGTTCCAACATTATAACTCCCGTATATCTACAAAGTGTCCAGCGCAAGCAGCCGCCGCAGCCATTGCCGGGCTGACCAGGTGTGTACGTCCACCGCGCCCCTGGCGACCCTCAAAGTTGCGGTTGCTGGTCGAGGCACAGCGTTCACCTTCAGCGAGTTGATCTCCATTCATGGCAATACACATGCTGCACCCTGATTCACGCCACTCAAACCCTGCCTCGCGGAAAATGTCGGCCAGTCCCTCCTCTTCGGCCATCCGGCGCACCTGCATAGAGCCAGGCACAACCATCGCTCTCAGTGTTGGAGCCACATGCTTGCCCTGCACATATTGTGCAGCCATACGCAGGTCTTCCAGGCGCGAGTTGGTGCAGGAACCGATGAAAACACGGTCCAGTGGAATCTCAGTGATCTTTTGCCCAGGTTGGAGACCCATATATTTCAGAGCGCGTTCGTAAGCCTGGCGCTTCAGTGGGTCTTTTTGCTCAGCAGGGTCAGGTATAACACCGGCCACATCAGCGGTCATGCCTGGGTTAGTGCCCCATGTTACCTGCGGTCCCAGACCTTCTGCATTTATTTCATAGACAGCATCGAAATGGGCATCAGGATCACTGCGGAGTTGCCGCCATGCTGCTACCGCCTGCTCAAAGAGTTCCCCTTTGGGAGCAAAGGGACGTCCCTTAATATAGGCAAAGGTAGTCTCATCAGGTGCAATCATACCAGCGCGTGCGCCTGCTTCGATTGCCATATTACAGAGGGTCATACGGCCTTCCATCGAGAGGCTGCGAATAGTCGAGCCGCTAAACTCGATGACATAGCCTGTGCCAACACCTGTACCCAGTTTGCCGATGATGGCAAGAGCCAGGTCTTTGGCAGTGACACCTGGACCGAGTTTGCCCTCAACACGAATGTTCATGGTCTTCGGGCGTTGCTGCAAGAGGCATTGCGTAGCAAGCACATGTTCGACTTCACTGGTACCGATGCCAACGGCCAATGCTCCTAATGCCCCATGTGTCGAGGTGTGCGAGTCACCACAGACAATCGTCATTCCAGGGAGAGTAATACCCTGTTCCGGCCCGATGATATGCACAATCCCCTGGCGAGCATCAGCCATATCATAAAACGTGAGGCCGAAGTCCCGTGCATTCTGCTCCATCGTCGTGAGGCACAAGGCACTCTCCTGATCTACGACGTCCAGTATGCGTCTTCCGGGCACTGTCGGTACATTGTGGTCGAGGACAGCGATGGTGGCATTGGGCCGATGGACCGGGCGACCGGCAGCACGCAAACCGGTAAAGGCTTGCGGCGAGGTCATTTCATGCACCAGGTGGCGATCGATATAGAGAATGGTGGACTCTCCGGGTACTTCACGTACAATGTGAGCATCCCAGATTTTCTCAAACAGAGTTTTTGGCATAGCACCTTTTTCCTTCATTTCTCTTCCTCTGTACTACTATACAACTCTTCATCTCGCTTCTTAGGCTCATTATCTCACATTTCCCATTTCAGTTGCATACACATCCGTTCATCTCAGTTCAGCGGCGTAGCTGTCAGATAAAGGTTCACCCGCAACTTGATACTCTTCTGAAAATAGGGGAGAGTCATTCATCCACCCCAGGAGGGAGAAAAGGTGAACCATGATCCTGTACAAGTACCAACCAAAAAAGGGCGAGAGATACAAGTAACGTCCTGGTTCGTTACGGAAAGAGCAGGGGGGTTATACAATTTCTTTTTTCGATAGGAGTAGGAAGGAATTTGCTGATGAAATGGTATCCCTATGGGCATGACTTTGGCAATGCGAAGATAGGAGGGGCGACCGTTCTTCGCGACGGGTACACCTGCGCTTGCAGCATTCCTACAGCGTTTGCCAAGGCGGATGTCAATGCGATGCGCAACCTCGGTGTCAAAGTGGATCAGTCCAATACGCACATCATCCAGTTCTTTGGAGAAGCACTCGCTTATGCTGTTGGTGAACTGGCCTTACAGCAGGCGGTTGAGGTGTACCATGGGCGTGGCGATATCCAACGCTATGCGAGCAAGTACAGTCTCCGTGGTCTGCTGGCAGTAGCTGCGAGGTTGATCCCTGATGCGGAATTTGGGCTCTACGTTGTCACAGGACTGCCGGCGGAAACCTATATCAAAAACATGGCTCTACGCAACAGCATTAAAGCGGCCTTAGATGGAACGCATGTCTTTACGATGGATAACGGAACCACCTTCCGGCGTGTTACCGTCGAGGTCGTAACGGTGGTGATGGAAGGAGCTGGGGCTCTCATCTTCTATGGGGATAAATCCATGAGCAAGACGACAGAAAGTGCGGTGATTGACATTGGAGATCGAACGACAGACCTGTATGTGGCTCGTGGCCAGGTCCCGGTCACTGACTACTGTAAAGGCAAACCGTTAGGGCTGGCGTCGGCCACCCAGCTGCTCATGGATACCTTTGAGAGCAAGTATGATCGCTCGCTCTCCTTGCTGGAGGCGCGCGAGATCATGTACGCCTATGCCTCAAACGGTCACCTCAGCTATCCTGAGATTGCGGTGTACGGGAGAGCGGTCAGCGCCTACGTCTTAGAGCAGTTGGCAACGGAAGCTGTGACCCAGGTGGGGAGTGAAATTGCCTCCTTCATCGCTTCCGCTTGGCGCCAGAGTGACCGCGATGCGGTGGCAGCCAGCTTCAAGCCAGTTCTGCACATTGGAGGTGGGGTCTATTATTTCCACAACCTTCTGAAGCAGCGCATTCCCCATCTCTCCCGTCCGGATGATCCCATCCATGCCAATGCGCTCGGCTATTGTAGCCTGGCTGGCCGTCTTCTTATTCGGAAAGTCCAGGCCGATGGCCTCAAAGTCTAGCGACAGAGAGAGGGCCCGATGTCACAAAATCCAGAGAAGTACCTGTACTTTCAGGTTGGTCTGCTCAAGAACTCTTTTGCCCTGGATGCGCTCAGGCAAGACGCCTTGAAGTATCATATGGTTGATCAACCAGGCCAGTTAATTGCCCTTCGTCTGACGGAGTACTATGAGATGATGGCCAGGGGAATCTTGCCGCCAGGGGTCCGCGTACCGATGGCTGCAACGCCCACAGCAAGCGGCAGGAGAGGTGACGGAGAAGAGGTGGCTGCAGCAAGCTCTCCAGGAATCAATGGCACACACCCTCTGACTGGTCAAGTGGATGCTTCTCACCTCGATGACGAGAGCGTTGTTGTGGCTTCACCCGATGCGGACCAGAATGCAGAGGAAGCAGCGGAATATTGGGCACGTCTGTAAGTCGAAGAGCAGACGAGGGACCGAACACTCAACAAGCATCCGAGTGTTCGGTCCACGTCCGCGGCGCATCCACATCCCTGACAGCTTGGGATGCAATGCCATCTGTGCTTCGTCTGCGACGTACACATACACGTGTTCAGGAGGATGAGCTAAAAGATCTTGCACCAACGCTTTTTTCAGCGTAGTCAGGATCGGCTTCCGCTTGGTGTTTGACCGTCCAAGTAGGGCTAAAATGATTTACCGTAATCGCAAGCGTGCAACCAGAACCGGCGGAATCTCCTTAAAATTAGCCCAGCTAAACCAGCGCTCACCGCTATCTTCCGCTCCAAAAGCAGGCTCCTCCAGGCCATCAAGGACGAAACCCGCCTGAAAACACGTATTGAACAATACACTCAGTGGACGATGAAACAGGTAATGAGGAGCAGGTTGACCAATAATCCCTATCCCCTTCTGCGCTGACATCCCTTTATACTTCGATATCTTCACAGAGTGAACCACAACAATCTCTCCATCCCTATCCTCCTCTTCCATGACCAACTTGACTCCAGCGTTATTAAAGCACGGATGCATGATAGAGAACACAAAGCGACCATCGGCTTTCAAGAGCTGGCTGGCTGCATTCATCAGAGGCTCAATCGTCACCATATCCATCATCGCCATGTTGCAGACGACTGCATCAAAGCGCCGTTTCCCCAGGGCCAGAAGCTGATCTTCGTTGGTCGCGTCGACCACCCTATACTCGATGCGGTCGGCATGTTCTGTTGTTCTGGCTTTTGCTCTCTCGATCAGTTGCTCGCTGAAGTCGGTTGCAATTACCTGCGCTCCCAGTTGGGCCAGGTGTCTTGCAAACACACCATTGCCGCAGGCGATCTCTAGAACCAGTTCTCCTGGTTTCAGATTCAGTAAACGTTCTGAGGCTGGTCCGACCAGAATTTTCTGGAACTGGTTGCCATCGCCCATTTTTTCATCCCAGAAGGTGGCGTTCTGGTTCCAGATGTCGCGTGTTTCTTGATTCAGGGCTTTTGGATCCATTGGTGTGTCCTCAAATGGTCATTTAGTTGCCGCAATGGCAATAATGTAGGGGCGGGAGCGGCGGTGAGGCAAGAGGGATTCTTTGGGTCCCCAATTACCTGTCCCCCGGACAGGATTCCCCAAGCCCCGGCGGAGGGCTGGCCACCCTCTGCACTCCTGCCGATTTTCATCGTTCGATGACCTCGATGTTGTCTTTACCGCCGTACGCATCCCACCACGGTGTCGCGCCGTGTACCAGCAGATCGTTGACAGCCTGGATGTTTTGCACACCACGCTCTTCGAGCCAGCGATTCAAGGCCGTGACACCTTCATTCGCATAGACTGGGATGCCTCCCTGCCAGGTCGCACGACCGCACAACGCTCCCGAATACTTCACTCCGGCTTCAGCAGCCAGCTCCAGCATTTCGCAGAAGACCTCGTTACTGACACCGGCACTCAGGTAAATGAACGGTTTGGATGCCGCACTTGCTGCGTTACGGAAGTGCTCAATCGCTTCCTGGCGCGAGTAGACCATCCCCTCCCCGGCGAAAGCACGAGTCCCGCCACCCTGCCTGGGGGGCAGGTAATAGGGGGACGATGAAGGGCCACCAATAAAGATGGGATTGATCGGCACCTCGACTTTGAGCACATCCACACCATAGCGTGACTTTGAAAACTCCTGCATGGCATGTGCGACGTACTCTGGCTTCTGGCGGGCAAACGCCAACCCTTTTTCATCTGTAGGGGCCCGATTTATCGCGCCCTCATCGTACACTAACGGCTCCAGGAAAAAGGGCACGTCCAGCGCGGCGCATTCCGCGCCGATACGTTCGACGTAAGCCTGTTTGACCATATTGATGTGTCCTTCATCGAACGGATTGTAATACAGAAGAATTTTAATGGCTTGCGCTCCGACCTCAACCAGACGCCGAACGCTCCACTCTGGCAGCAGGTCGGGCAGGCGGCCTTTCGTAGTGACGTCATAGCCAGACTTTTCGTAGGCAAGCAGAACACCGACACCGGGCGCACGGCTGGAGATTGCTCCAAGGCCGTACTCGGGATCTAAGAGAATCGCGCTGGCATAAGACGTAAGAACTTTTGTGACCGCCGTCTTGAATGTCTGCATATCTGCTGCCGAAGCGGTGCCGTTTTCCCTTCGCGCATCCGCGATCGCCTGCAGGAGGTTGCCACGATGATCTACTGCCAGCGCGGCGATGACTCCACGCTCGTTGGCGCAGGCATTCAATCTCTCGAATTTGCCATGGGTTATCTTGACCTTCATCATGCACCCTCCACTCGCTCTCCTTGCATCCCGCCTGCGTCCTGGGTAGGCTCTTGCGGTCGCCCTTGGCGGGATGGATTGGTGCCGAGCTCGATTTCGCTGAGACGGACTGGCCGGTTTTCAACAAGGGACTTCTGTGCTGCCAGCGCCATGACCACCGGGATACGCCCATCATGTCCTGTGACGGGGACAGGCTTATCCTGGAGTACGGCATCTACAAAAGCTGCCATCTCAGTGACGAAGCTCTCAGTATAGCGCTCGACAAAGAAGTGGAGCGGTAGATCGCGCTGGACACTGTGGCCATCGCTCATGATGGCGGTGTTCGGGTAATTGTTTTCGGTACGAATCGCCCCACTACTGCCCAATAGTTCCACCCGCTGATCATAGCCATAGGCGGCACGACGGCTGTTGTCGATCGTAGCGATCACTCCATTAGTAAAGTGCATCATCACAACCGCAGTATCCACATCACCCGCCTCGCCGATAGCTGGGTCAACCATGACATCTGCCATTGCGAAGATCTCATCTACCTCGCTCCCCATCAGGAAACGGGCCATGTCGAAATCATGGATCGTCATATCAAGGAAAAGGCCGCCTGAGACCCGAATATATTCAATTGGCGGAGGGGCAGGATCGCGACTGATGAGATGGAGCAGATGTGGGTGACCAATCTCACCCTGTTCGACTGCCTGACGCACACGACGAAAACTAGCGTCAAAGCGTCGATTGAAGCCGATCTGCAATTTGACGCCTGCCCGTTCCACCGCATCCAACGCCCGGTCAATTTGTGAGAGATCGAGTGCAATCGGTTTTTCACAGAAGATGTGCTTGCCAGCCTGCGCCGCCTCCTCGATGATCCGGGCATGAGTGTCGGTGGACGAGCAGATCACCACTGCCTGAATATCTGGATGGTCCAACATTGCATGGTAATCTTGTTGGAAGTAGGGAATAGCGTAGTCATCTGCACACTGCCTGGCTGCCTCCTCGGACACATCTGCCACCATGATCAGATCAGCTGACCGGATTCGCGAGGTGAGATGCTCAGCATGCAGGCGACCGATACGACCGGTCCCGATCAGGCCGATTTTCAATGTTCCCTGGATCATGAGGTATCTCCTTCTCCTTTCCCTGGCCCTTCATCATCCCCCTATTACCTGCGCTTCATCATCCCCCAGATGCGCGCCCCCAGGCAGGGTGGCGGGACCCACCCCACCACAGGACACCCGCAAGGGGTGTCCCTACCACCGTCGAGTGAGAGACGTGGGATGGATTGGTGCCGAGTATATTACAGCCCGATGGTCCTGAGGTATGATCGGTTTCGCTGGGCGCTTGCTTTGGGGTTGCCCATACCAGGAAGGATATCCTGCTCCACGACCATCCATCCATGGTAGCCATGCCCACGTAGCCACTCAGCAACTGCCGCAAAAGGTACACTGCCCTTGCCCAGTTCACAAAACACCCCGTGCTGCACTGCTGTGAAATAGTCCCAGCCTTCTGTACGCGCTTGCCCGGCAATCTCTGACTGACAATCCTTTAAATGCATATGCCGGATGCGTTTGCCGAAACGGTCGAGCCCATCCAGGACGCGCTGGCCTTGGGTGAGGCCCGTGCCGTAGAGGTAGTGGCCAGTATCGAACACCAGTCCGAGCAGGTCCGGGTCGGTCATGTCAAGGAAACGGGCAATTTCTTCCGGCGTCTCGACATAGCCGGCGCAATGGTGATGGAAAGCTGTCGGAAGCCCGGTCTCCTCACGCACAGTACGAGCAATGCGCTCGGCACCGCGAGCAAAGGTTTCCCACTCCGCCAGGCTCAGGCCCATCTCTGGTGTGATACGACCGGCGTGCTTTGTACGTACCGGGTCCGTGCCGTTGGCGTCGGCGAGAATGACGAATGCCCGTTGACCACCTGTTGTAGAGGGCGAATGAATTCGCCCGTTGGCCGTCGTGGCAGCCAGTAATCGCGCCACCTTCAATGCCTCTGCCTCACCGCTCGTATGTGCATCTGGGTATTTCAACGCCACCGGCACGAACGCACCAACCATCGCCAGGTTCCGCCTCTCCAGTTCCGCTCTGAGGGCGGCTGGCTCGGTCGGCATATAGCCCCAATCGCCGAGTTCGCTGCCCACATAGCCGGTGTCACGTAACTCGTCGAGCATCTGCCCGTAGGCGATACGCTCACCCTCCAGTCCGCTGAATTCGAGCGTTCCCCATGAACAGGGCGCATTCGCTATACGAATATCCATCATTCTTTCTGATCCTCCCGTCCCTTCGACTGAGAAATTGATTCCCAGTCGAACAGACCGCCGATACCGCTCAGGGCCCTTCATCATCCCCCTATTACCTGCGCTTCATCATCCCCCAGATGCGCGCCCCCAGGGCTGACGGGCTAAAACTTGCGCGACCACTCCCTGGGCCAGCGCTCGATCACGACTTTCTTCTCGGTGTAGAACTCGATCGCGTCTCGCCCCTGAGCGTGCATATCGCCAAAGAAGCTTCCTTTCCAGCCTGAGAACGGGAAGAAGGCCATCGGAGCAGCCACACCGATGTTGATGCCGATGTTGCCTGCCTGTGCCTCATAGCGGAACTTGCGTGCTGCTGCACCGCTGCTCGTGAACAAGCAGGCCATGTTGCCGTAGGATGTAGCATTCACCAGGTCAATCGCCTCATCAATTGTCTGGGCGTGCATCAGGCTGAGGACCGGCCCAAAGATCTCGATGCCAGCAATCTCACTACGTGGATTGATGTTGTCCAGAACCGTCGGGCGGACGAAGTAGCCTTGCT
>WNGR01001570.1_pt1 | contig 26060 bp, 28 predicted proteins | sample 5407581 | NCBI WGS metagenome assembly WNGR01 (sample SAMN13153383, study PRJNA577476) | soil metagenome | isolation source: 80 cm soil or saprolite under Garry oak tree replicate 2 | place: USA:California | collected 2016-06-15
CTGCTTGAATAGGGAGCCACCCCTCTCTTCTACACACCCCCTCCCCACAAACGGGGGCACAAAAGGGGAGAAGTGCGCCCCCCGTTTCTGCGCCAACCTCCATTTGCGTGCTCCACCCTCACTCCTCTTTTGCGCATAAATAGGGAGCAAATGGGGCGGTCCGCGCCCCCCATTTCTGCGCGGAGGGGTGAGGGGGAGAAACGGGGCTGTGTACGCCTTCCTGTTTACGCGGCCCCAAAGACTCGTGGTTTCATAATTGCACCATAGCCGAAGCTTATAGGGGTTGATCGGGGCAATAACAGCCTGAGGGGATCACTGTAAAATGAGCGGCTTCGAAAGGTGTGGGGCCACGTCGGTGAGCTTTGTAAGATTCGTAGTCAATCTCGAGAATATAAACCGGAGAGGACAATCGACACAATGTGGACGGTAGGAGAGTATGAAAACTGGGGGTAGACTTTCGGGGAAAGAGAATATTGGTACGGCAAACAAGGTTCCTTTGCGGCCTTTGCTCATCCCGATATTGGCACGAGGCGCGCATTCCCCGAAATGAGCGCTGATGTTCAAGAGACTAGTAAATATGCATAAACGCTGTGTAGACAAAATATAGTTAGGCGCAACACCGGGGGAATGTGCGTCTTGGGGTACAGAAGCCTATGTAGCACTGTACCTATGTTAAGCCGTCCGCCCAGTCAATACAGCCTCTCGATAACACGGGCTGCCGACATCAGAATTAATACTCCCATTCTCTGAGTCTAATTTCGGCATCGTGACTCTCATTCTCGATGAGGCGCCGTGCATCCGCGTGCCGCACACACACACTAATGTGGAACGGAGCCGGCATGCGCGTTAAACCGAGGTTCACTGTCTTCGTGGGGTCGACGAGACTCCCATCAGCGGCAGGACGCACGTCGAACGCCCACAGAATTCTGCGGGACGTAGATCCGCAGTTAGTACCCGGGAACCGGAGGCCCGCCACACTGGCGAACTGATACGCACCGGGCAATGGAAATAAAAGTCGACTGCAGCGCAATGTGTATGCCCGGGCACACGCGTCGCCCAAATCCGAACGGCATCGTAAACTCTCCCTCAACTTTGCCGTTCCAATTACCTCCTACCGGGCTGTGCGGTTTGAGGAACCGCGAAGGGTTGAACGTCTCCGGGTCCTCGAATAAGGAGGGGTCGTTGACAAGTGCACTGTCAACGTAGCGGAGTCAATTGGTATGGAGCCTGCGCGGGAATGGATCGGGAAATGACATACTCGATGTTACCATAGACAGTCGTACCTGCCGGGATATCATATCTTGCGTAAACGTCGTCCTTGCTTGTTGCGTGGGGTACGGCAAGCGGGACAACAGGGCGCCACCTTTTCGGTGCAATCGCCGTTGTCAGTATAAGAGCGGGGAAGACAACGCGACAAACAGGCGCGCCTTGTCACTTCCTTGAAGAACGCGACCAGGTAAGGCAGGGAGCGCTCGTCGTCGAACGTCGGTAAGCGGTCCCGTCCGACGACGTTGTCGAGCTCCTCCTGGATCCTCATAGTAATGTCGGGATATGCGACCACAGCGACTATGAGTCGATCAGATATCAAAATCTTCGTAAACCAGGGCTAAGCCCACCGAGGCACCATTGTATAGTTGAGAGTGTCTGCAGGACTGGTTGGTTTATTAACGGAGCTGATATCGAGAAACTAACATACAGTATCGACACCCGCGCTGAACGGCGCGGACAGCGCATAAGCGACTTCAACATCGGACATTCCTTGGTTGCCACCTATGGACAAGCTGTAAGTTCCCATGCATTCCTTCGCGATTCCAGCTTCGAGGCGTCGCTTAACGCCGTTAAAGAAGTCCAGATATGTCTCGGTATCTTTCGTGCGGATCTCCTCGAGCGTCGTCAGTGCTGGGCGGAACCATTGTAATGGTTTCTGGGGTGGGCTTTAAAGGGCTGACGCGTAGATCACGAGCTAGGTGACGTGTGCGTACAGGAAGCCACAGAAGAGATGGCCACTACATTTTTGAAAGCTAAGTCGTGAGAGTACTAAAGACAGAACCCATGTCGCTCACGGTTTCCACGATGTACTTTCCTGGGACACTGATGATGATAGCAGAGCTATGAGGAATCTATATGTGCATCTAGAGATCTGCACTGACCTGGCACTATTTGGCGACGATAGTTTGCATCTGACTTGTCGTGGGACATGAGAATCGGGACTCACCGCTGATACTCTGAAGGTGAGGTATCATATATTGCATCAACTATGGAATGTGTAGAAGCACATACCCAAGCCCGCTTCGTAATTGTAGTTGACCATCTCGTCAGTCTTCAAGTCACGAACTCGGCAACCGTACGACACCCCGAGGACGACGGAGGTCACGAACCTGAAGGCTAGTTTGCACGGGAAGTGGCGTAAGAAAAGGGTGTGCTCACCGCCGAACAGCCTCCTCATGGTCGTTCCCACCACCAGAAAGCAGGTCGCGTAGAACAATAGCCGCTTCGAGTGTTTGTTGCTCGCGATAATAAATTGCGGCCCTCTCGTTCATTCCTATGTGTTGAAGCTACACCAAAACCACGGGCAGATGAGGAGATGAACCTTACGAGCACCTCTGAGGCCTAAGTGAGCTTACCTTACGCCATCTTCTCCAGTGGTCGCCATAGGGAGCACTAAGACCGCGTTTACCCCCCGACAAAATCTCGTGTCTACAGGCGTTCCTGAGCATTGAGAAAAGAGAAAAAAATGGCACAAAACCGCACGCGACCACCAATCTTGGTCTACTTGAGTAAACGTCTCCCCTCTTGTCTAACAAGTCGGAAGTAGCCTTGATGTCGTTCAGGACTGTTGGCAGTGTTGGGTCTTGAGACCATCAGGAGGAACTGTGCTTGGTAACCGTACCTATAACGAGTCTTGTCCCAATCTTGAAAGAGAATATTGGACCTTAGAAAAATGTGACCGGGTTTAGAACAAGTTACTGCTGGTCTGCTGCGTACCATACTGTTTCTTCCACCTGTCAAATAACACGGGCATAGGTGACTTTGTGAACTCTGCGACGACATTGCCGGGTGGACCCGGTGGCAGGCAATGCCGGCGAGAAGATATTAACAGAAGAAAGAGGATTGCTAGGACCCCCGCGAGGAGCACTGATGATGTTAGTGAGGTATTCTCAGGCACCTCCATTATACGGATAGCCTCAGGGCCTGGTGCCGCAACAAGTACAGTGGTGACAATCACGGATTTCTAGCGCCCTACTCGTACTCCGCCTGGGATTGGTCACTTTGGTCACTTCACGATAACATTGTGAAATAACACATAAAGATTTCCACATGGTGGCAAGAGCTTAAAATCCCATTGTCCTCTGCCATTATTCTCCGTGAATGACTCAAAGTCTGGCTCAGTCGTGCGAATTGTATGTCTAAGTTGGGTTTTTCCACGCTTTTTCGCTGAAAGACCCTTGGACGAGCAACCTCAGAGGGTGCAAGCTCCCGAGACCACCAAAATTCACACTCACGATCGACGTCCTGCGCACTCGCGGCGCCCTCGTCAGAGAAGGAAAAGGTTGCGTGTTAGCTGCTCACGCATGAGTTTCGCTGGATATTCAGCATCACGTGTAGGAGGAGATTAAGATGACTGGTCGTATCCTGTGAGCGAGAGGCCCATAAACTCGGCAGTGCCACTTCCGGCTCTATCTAGCTCCATCTGCAGTTAGACACCTACAGTATACAACGGACTTCTGGTATCAGTAAACTTCTACGTGTAGTTAACTGAGATGTGGACGCATATACGCTACGGCTGAGCCACAACACTATGTTCTGACAGCAGTTTCATGATTTCGTGATGTCCTTCTTCCGACGCGACTTGGAATGGGGTCTTACCCTCCTTATCCTTCTCATCTACGTTCGCTCCGTGACTGAGTAGTAGGCGAGCGACTTCGAGCCGTCCTTGGGACGATGCTCGATGTAACGGAGTTGAGTGGCTGCAGTCACGTATATTTGTGTGGGCCCCATGCTCCAGTAGTTGCCGCAGGATGTCGACTACCTCCCGCTCCGGAGGAAGAGAATAGGAGGATAAGGCCTCGTACATCGGAGTCTTGCCTACGTCATTCTGCGAGTTGGCGTCCGCGTCGCGTTCGAGTAGCACTTGGACAGCCTCGAATTGCATATTGCATGCTGCCAGGTGCAGCGGTGTCCAGTAGTCGTCCTGCCGAGCATTTGCATCTGCGCCGTGATTGAGTACCCACCGCATGATATCGACGCGTCCATACATCGACGCATTGTGTAGTGGAGTCCTCTCTTTATTGCCTCGAACATCCACGACCGCACCGTGTCTGTGGAGTAAATTCGTGATGTGCGAGTGTCCCTTGTACAAAGCTGCCGGAAGCGGGGCTAGGATGCGACCGCCACCTGCATTTACTTGTTCGGGATGCTTCATAATCAGACGTTCTACCAGGTCATAGAATCCACAGAATGCGGCATAGTAGAGGGGGGAACCACCGTGATCAAGGCCTCGTGACCAGGGTGAGAAACCGATCCAGTCTTCGTCCATGTCGTGCACCCGAAGCCACGCTGCGAAATGTGGCTTGGAGATGTCGAATAGATCGTCCATCCCATCCCGTACGCGTGATGACACTTTCCCAAATCGTGCATGGTCCATCCAGTGTTGAACAGCGTAATTGACTAGAGGAAACTCTTTGGCATCACTGTTCCCGGCGTGTTTGTCCAGCCGGAGCAGTTTCCCCAGGCACGCCTGCGCCAGGATCGTATGAGCCGCATCGAGATCAATATGAAACCGCGAAACATCTCCATGTGACTGTGCGAGACGAAGCGATGTGAGATATTCTTTCACCGAAAAGTGGGAGAACTGCACGACCCGGGAATCACCGCTAGGGACGATGGCGATCAAACTGGAACACGTCGAAGGCACAGCTTCCTCTTGATCGTCCCACCGCCAGTCCTCCTTCAATTTTGGGATCCCTCTCGAGCTCGACGTCTGAAAATCGAATGCCAGTAGTTCTGCGAGCTCCTCAACACGAAGCGGTCGGACAGCAATAGTCAGGCAATGTAACAGACGTCGCGCGTGATCCTTTTGAGCCTTATTGATGCTTCTCAATATCCGCTCGTATGTTTCATCTAGGGTCTCAGGCAATTCATTAAGAAATTGACGGAGGTTCTGTGGGAAGCAATGCCGCAGCGCGTCCAACTGACAGAATACCCATCTGAACCTGTACAACAACGTAAAAAACTGCTGTTAGCATAGTATAGCTTGATATTCTCACATTCCATCGACTCTTTCTGTCAGCGTCTCGATGACAAGATTTTTATCATCTACTCTCCATCTCCTCATCGCCGTACTCGGGGACGAGTTGACGACATTTCGAACGTAGTCAGCGATGTCCGTTTTTTGTCCACTTTCGTCATGTAGGGAAACCGAACGAAATGCCAGCGGCTCGAGGACAGCTCGGATGTCAACCTCTGGACGACTGGTTGCGCAAATGTGAAGTTCTTGCAAGTGAAGGTCGACGAGTTCCTCCACGGGTCGGAGGACCTCATCACGAGGGGATGGAATTCCGGAAGAGTCTGGACATTCGTCAAGCGCATCCAGAACTATGAAAATTGGCCCTTCTCCCGGTAGTCTCAGCATCTCTTTGAGACATTCCTTCAAAGTGTCGTCACTCGGCTGTCGAGCGCCACATTCGTGTGTCTTGTAAACACAGTGGAGAATGTCACAGTAGGGACTAGAGCGAGTAGAAAGCTGGGATACGAGAGAAAGCAGCAGGTCGTGGCAGCTTTGTTTATTGAGATTCCTGAAATCGAAGTAAAAATAGGCCATGATAGCTGATCCAGCTTCGCATACGGCCATAATGTCTTGAATGACGGAGGAACTGGCGGAAAATAAGTTCCGACAGGAAGCAGGAGAGGAACAACAAACCAGATAATGCTTTTCCCAGAGCCCGCTATGAAAATCAAAGACTGTCAGAAGGCGCGAGCCCGGATGATGCTGACAGGAACACACGTTTTCCGTGGATCCACAAGAGTGAGCCAATAGACTTCCACTCTACGAAGATACTGCCTTGAAAGAACCACACCGCCGTCCCCTTGTGTTGAGCCTTTCGTGCAATGTTGTGATTCGTGGACGGATCCGCGGGAGAGAGCCACGCTCTTAGGAGCTGTTTTAACTGGTTCCCTGTGAGTGGGTTTGAGCCCGAGCAACGAGCGACGTTGAGGTTAGGAGACCACGAATACCTAATGTCGTCTACGCTGTTTGCCGTCTGTTGGATAATTAATTTGGTTTCCTTCGCTGCTACTCTTGCCTGCTTGCCGTCTGGAAGTGTAAAGGTTAGAAGGTATCTGTGACTGGCTGGGCAAGGCTCGCGCACCGTCCATGACTATTTGAACCCTTTGATCAACGCTTTGCACTTTGTCGCCTACGTCCGCCACTTTACCGTCGACTACTTTTACCTCGTCGTGGACGCTGTGCGTGATCCTTAGGACCTCCGCAAGCGCCATCCGGGCCTCCTCTTGAGTCAATTTGTCTAGCCTCTTGACCGCATCCTCCAGATCAGTCCTTCCTGCCAATTTCTTCAGGAACTTTTCTACGCGTGGTTCAGTTGGAGATTCATAGACAGCCAATCAGAAACTCACTTGCTGATCCCCGCCTTAGCTCTTTCGTTGCAATCCCAAAGATTGTAAGCACTTCCACCATTATCTCCGTGATTATGTCTGTCATCGCCGTGGTCGGTGTCACCTCTGTATAAGTTTCGAAAAGAATCCCATGCGTTCGAAGAGCTCTGCGAGAGCATCTTTACTCGCCCCAACATCCTTGGCCGCCTACAAGACCTTCAACGTGAGAACGATGCGCCCAAAGAAATAGATAGGATACTTGCTAAGAGGAGGACACCGATGCCTGCAGAGATAACTTTCGCAGGCGAGAATACCTACAAAATATATATCAGAAGGAAGCTTCAAGGCTTACGTAGCTCAGCTGCTCAAGTGTCGAGACTTACCAGGCCGATGCCCTCTCCGAGAGCGGCAGAAAAAGCGTACAGGACGTTCACAGTTGGATTCAACCACTTTGTCAGTCTCTCATCGCCACTGCGAGCTTTGTCAAATTCCCGAACTTGGTCTTGAAGCACAGCAAGGATGGCACTAGTAGAGTCGCATGTTTGCAACTGGGAGGCAAGCGGATGTGCGATAAGGTCTTTCTTCGTCTGCTTCTCGTACGATCTCAGAGCAGCATTGAAAATGGTTTGGAAGCGTGAGGCTGCGGCTGTAGAAGGCGTCTGGGACATGGCAGGAGTGGCCACTGTGAAGGAACCGATCAAGTTATGGGAGGATGACTTATCCCCGGGTGAGGGTGGGAAAGAGGAAAGTGAGCACTGGGTAGATGGAATACAACGTCTGATTGTCAGGCCTCCCAACGAGACGTCGGCGACCGCCGATGCAGACGTGAACTGCACGAAGGATAGACGCGCACTGGCAGATAAACACGCGGACTCGGATGCGTCCGGCCACTACTAGTCCCCAGATATGTGGAGGCAAAGATCAACCGAGGGTACGCCGTTGTGCCTCTAACGCGGTTCACTTGGGGTGTCTTGTTGCGATACTCAAAGTAAAGAATTATCATAAAATGATGGAATACTTTTGGCCGTGTCAACTTACCTGGACAATCCGGAATGGGCTCCTGTTTCGCTCAGATTTCTCCGGCAGATCCCCATGCATCGAGGTTCCTGTCCTCGCCCAAACGGTTCAGGGAAGGTGTACTCGATGAAGCAGCCCTTGTGGCCTAAGGCCGTAAGTTCAGACCTCGTTTAATCTTCACGATACCACCAGACTGTCAAGCCCGCCTACCTCTACTTCTCCCAGCTACCGTTGGCAGATCACTTCCACGGCCACGGCCACGATCGTACAGCGCACATCGCCCTACTCCGCGACCTCCTCGGTATCCCCAGAGCGGAATCTTCAACTTTACAGAACCCTTCTATCACGTATGCGTCCCTCTTCGCGTATCATCACCGAGAAACACGCCTGGTATCACATTCCCTGCGTTAAGTCAGGGCTCAGGCGTCAAGTTCTCAGGCAAGTCCGCGATTCCCGCCTGATAACCAAGACGCGCTCGGGATTCCCGCCTCCACTTAAGAGGTCTCCTCTATCGTATCGTTTGCAGAAGAGACCCTTCTTCACTCTTGTGACTCTTAGGATGGTCGCAAAGGCTTGAATCATATCCCCTATGATACCGACACGGTTACAGTATTTGACCGTGTTATGTTGAATTGGGTAAGCGCTCAAACGCGAACACTGGGAGGACCGGCCCGGGTCAGTGACAGGCTTTTTTTCGAACTTGAATTTTTTTCTCTTTCATACCAGCAATCGTGCCTCGTGCCTCGTGCATCAGGCCAGAAGGGCCATGATCGCCTGACTTTCAATTTTCGTCACAACCGAGTTTGCTGTCCTTGCCCGCAACGCCCCGCAACGCCTGCATATCGATATTTCACTGCTTTGTCTAGTGGTGGCACTCTATGCATCCTTGTGATTCGAATACAACATCGGATTCACTGTTCACATGAGAGCAGAGTGTCTTGACCCCAGTCAGATCGTTCACTGCGCAACGAATGGTACCTAGCTAGGTTGCCTGTGTCTTCTGAAGCTGTCTCGCTTTTCCGCCCTTGTCAAAAACTGTATATATCAGGGTAATAAGTGCTAGACCATGACCCGATTGGAATGTGAAACAACCGACCTCAGAGCGGAAACAGGAACATCGCATTGTTACCTAGAATTGGCGATATCAGGTGGCCATACTGAGATTGCAATACCAAAGAGCGCCGGGTGTTTATAAGGATCGAGGCCGTTGACCATCGTTGGCGGACGGACGGATGTGCGATGCTTACACGTTCCTCGTAGAGGAACACATCCTTGATGGCCAGGAATCGCGTATTCGTGACCAGACGGGTTCGATCGTATGTGGTTTCAATCGTAGGGTGCTTCGCGTTTAACTCAGGATGGAAGAGAAGGTCGATCGACCAATTAAGTCGCATGAGATGCCGTATCGTAGTCTGTAGTACCGCGCATTTTACGAGACTTTTGATTTTTGATGTATATGTAATTTAGCCATGAAAGCCTACTGTAGTGCCCATTCCCGGAAGCGCCGCGCCTGCGCGATGCGATTTTGCGCGATCTTAGTAGCCCCATCACCCCACAACTCCTCTGGGCTGCTGGGGACGAAGCCCTGAGGTAGTAGAGCCGAGTCGATCGGCTCTCCCAGCGCGTCGACGTAGTCGTTGGGCGGGAGGGCACTTGCTGGGACCCCGTCGTCGGGTTTCTCGCCGTCTTGGGGGGTCGCGAAGACGGACCGCACGGCGCGCTCCGCCTCCTTGAGTTCCGCAACGACGCAGTTCTCGAGACTGAGCGGCGTGCGGGGATCCCAGCGGACAAGCGCAGGTCGCACGCACGCCACCTGAGGAGGGACGATCGACCGCCCGAGCGCGAAGTCGTCGTACAGCAGCGCGATGTCCGCCGTTGTCAAAGGGAGCGTGCTATGCAGCAAACAAGTAAGCTCTCGGAGAGCGACGGACAGAATAGGTAGAAGGGACGGACTTGATCTGTTTGCGCGCAATGCGCGATTCGCGATGCAGCAGATCTTTCCACATCCGCTCGTACAGCTTCTTGCGGTGGCGCACGGGTAATGGGCGCTCCAGCGGGCGTCCCGCGAGCTCGCACAGCACGTACGTCGCTATGTGCAGGCCAAAGAGCGCTGGCAGGGGCCCGAGCACAGGCAAGATCCGCACCCGGAAGTCACGCAGCGGAGCGAGCTCGTCAACGGAGCCCTTAGAGAGCTCTGCGTCAGCCAGCGGGAGAAGCGCAACGTCGCCTGGAACCTCGGTCGAGTACACCACCGGAATCGAGTACTCGCTCACGGTCAAGGACGGCGAGAGTGCGTCCGGGTCTGAATCGGTGTCGTGGTCGGGGCCCGAGGGGGGTGTGGGCGGAGAAGATCGTGAGAGGATAGCACGGAGGCGCTGGCGCACGGCGCGTGCGAGTGGGTCGTAGTGTGTCGCAGAGAGGTCTGCTATTTGGATGCGCGTAGGGTCGGACTTGGTCCCTGCACCCATTGACGAGAACACCTTGATGTTATTCCGCACGCAGTGCGCAAGCAGCTCCACCTTTGTGCTAATATTGTCGATTGCATCTTCATCAACTCGTCAGTTGTCATCCTCCCCAAAAAAACCGGGACTCCACAAATGACAAGCACTATTGAGAACACATACCGACAACCCAATCTGCGCCCTCGAGGAGGTCCGCACCGTCTGCGCCACCACGCCACAGCTCTATTCGTGGCTCGACCTGCACGAATGGTGCGATACCTCGCAGCGCACGTGCCACGCATTGCACCTTCGGCGTGCCGACATCTGCGAGCCCGGCAGTCGCGTGGCGGTTGAGTGAGGAGAGCGTCACGTAGTCAAAGTCGATCAGTCGTAGCCGTGCGACCCCAGAACGCGCAAGCATGACTGCCGCCCAGCTGCCAACGCCACCGCAGCCAACGATCACGACTGACGCACTGCGCACGCGCGCGACGCCCTCCTCCCCGAGGAAGGCATAGTTGCGCGCGAGCTGCTCACGCACGAGATGCTCTGCATATTCGGTGTCGGGTGCAGGGAGTAGTGATGAAGGAGAGGGTTGTACGCGGTTAGAGGAGGTTCCTTCGGATAGAGAACGTTTTATGTCCTCGGCAAGGTCATGGCGTCGCTTCTGGCGGGAGCGAGATTGATAAATGGAAAGGAGCGAATAAGTTGTGAATGTTGTGGCCGCGACCGTGAATAAGAGTTGTGTTCTGTGCGAGTTGAGGTAAACAGGGAGGTCACTGAGGATCGTCATGGTCGTAGCTCAAGGCAATCATGCACGTGACACTGTATTCGTGAACCGCTTATCTTCCTTTCGGTACTGTAGCATCAAACTGGCAATGAAGGTTCTTCTTTATTCAAGTAGCTTTATTCAAGTAGAGTAGACTCACTGAACCAAGAGAAACATCATTTATGATCTGAACAAGAATTTGATGGTGACCATCTTGGTTGATTTAAGCAAGGATTTAAGTCTTTGACAATCCCATCGTGTGACCATGGGGTTGACGACAAGGAACTTGACAAGGAAGTCAGGATTGGAAGCTACACACCTGATGTGGGTTCGCCAGTCGCAACAACGAGTGAGGCATAGGGTGTCGGGCGCCCTGTGTTTTTCCCGCTTGCTGTACTCCTCGGGAATACTGATTCTCGCATCGTCCGCCGGCGGCAGGTTGGACAGGTATCTGGCATGACTAGTGACTAGTGACCTCTGGTATTACAGTACTCTAATAAATCGGAACGATCTTGGATTTCTACATAAGAGTACATGTGAGTGACTGAAAACTAGACGCATGCACGCTTAGGTTCCGGCTTGAGGCGGCGCCTTGGCGCCATGATTCGACAGCAACTCCGTGATTTCATGGTGAGCTTCTGCCAAGGTGACTTGAAATGCAGTCATACCTTATTTACTGTAAGTTCACATTGTATTTTGAATAGGAGGCAGACTTCAAGGTTTCAGCAAAATATTCATTGGATTAGTGCAGGTCGTCCTTCTGATCCAAGACTCGTGGTTTCATAATTGCACCATAGCCGAAGCTCATAGAGGCTATTGCTCTCAGGATGAGATCGGGGTAATAACAACCTGAGGTGATCACTGTAAAATGAACGGCTTCAAACAAGGCTTCAAAGGGTGTGGGGCCACGTCAATAAGCTTTGTAAGATTTGTAGTCAATCTCAAGAATAGGAACTGGAGAGGACAATGGAAACACAAATGGACGATAGGAGAGTATAAAAATTGGGGGTATAGTTTCGTGGAGAGAATACTGGTACTGCAACAGAGTTTCCTTTGCGGCCTTTGCTGATCCCGATTTTGGCATGAGACGCAAGACGAGACCGTGAGTGCATTCCCCGAAAGAATGAGCGCCAGAGCACGGGTTAACTGGGTTTACCGGAACCGTACCAGAACCGGAGGTACGTGCTGGCTCTGGTGCGAGACCAGGATTCCTCCTAGAGTCAGACACTCTGCGTCAGAGCTACGCAGAATGCATATTTCACATTCCATGAGCAAATAAGACCTGCAGAATTCATGCTGCCAAGGTGGGGGGTTGGCATTTGGCATTGTGTACTAATACCAAATACGCGACAGACCCCGTTGCGGATGGAGACATGTTCTCGCGGATTCGGGACGAGCTTGGCATCACAGGGTGCTGCACGAACGGCGCGATGTCTCGCAATGCACGCGCGATATACTCCACCTTTGCCGTTCCAACATCCGCCCGCGCAGCAGTCGCTTGGTTGTTCGGGAAGGAGAGCCTCACGTAACCGAGGCTAACCGGCCAGAGACGAGCGACCTCAGAGGGTGCAAGCTCCCAAAACTCACAATCACGATCGACGTCCTGCGCACGCGCGGCACCCTTGTCATAAGAAGGGGTTGCGTGTTAGCTGCTTACGCATGAGTTTCACTGGATATTTGGCATCACGTGCAGGAGATCACAATGACCGGCCGTATCCTGTGAGAAGTCCATAAACTCGTTAGTGCCACTTCCGGCACCATCTGGCAGTTAGACACCTACAGTATACAACGACTTCTGGTATCAATAGACTTCTACGTGTAGGTAACCGAAATGTGGACGATATACACTACAGCTGAGCCACAACACCATGTCCTTCTTCCGACGCGACTTGGAATGGGGTCCTACCCTCCTCATCCTTCTCATCTACGTCCGCTCCGTAACTGAGTAGCAGGCGAGCTACCTCGAGCCATCCCCGAGACGATGTCCGATGTAACGGAGTTGAGTGGCTGCGGTCACATCTATTTGTGTCAGCCCCATGCTCCTCCAATAGTCGCCGTACGATGTCGACGTCGATTACCTTTCCCTCCGGAGAAACGCCAACATAGGATAAGGCTTGGTACAACGGAGTCTTGCCTACGTCATTCTGCGAGTTGATGTCTGCGTTATGTTCAAGTAGCACCTGGACAGCCTCAAGTTGGATATTGCGTGCTGCCAGGTGCAGCGGTGTCCAGTAGTCGTCCTGCCGAGCATTTGCATCTGCGCCGTGAGTGAGTACCCACCGCATGATATCAACGCGTCCATAGATCGACGCATTATGTAGTGGAGTCCTCTCTTTATAGCCTCGAACATCCACGACCGCACCATGTCTGTGGAGTAAATTCGCGACACGGAAGTTTCCCTTGTACAAAGCTGCCGGAAGCGGGGCTAGGATGCGACCACCACCTGTATTTACTTGTTCGGGATGCTTCATAATCAGACGTTCTGCCAGGTCATAGAATCCACAGAATCCGGCATAGTAAAGGGGGGAGCCACGGCGTCGCAGAAAGTGAGTGAAACCGAGCCAGTCTTGGTCCATGTCGTGCACCCGGAGCCACGCTGCAAAATGTGGCTTGGAGGTGTCGAATAGACCATCCATCCCATCCCGTACGCGTGATGACACTTTCCCGAATCGTGCATGGTCCACCCAGTGTTGAGCAGCGTATTTGACTAGAGGAAACCCTTTGGTATCACTATTCCCAGCGTCTTCATCCAGCCGGAGCAGTGTCCCCAGGCACGCCTGCGCCAGGATCGTATGAGCCGCATCGAGATCAATATGAAACCGCGAAACATCTCCATGTGACTGTGCGAGACGAGGCGATGTGAGATATTCTTTCACCGAAAAGTGGGAGAATTGCACGACTCGGGAATCACCGCTAGGGACGACGGCGATCAAACTGGAACACGTCGAAAGTACAGCTTCCTCTTGATCATCCCACCGCCAGTCTTCCTTCAATTTTGGGATCCCTCCTGAGCTCGACGCCTGAAAATCAAATGCCAGTAGTTCTGCGAGCTCCTCGACACGAAGCGGTCGGACAGCGACAGTAAGGCACCGCAACAGACGATGAGCGTCATCCTTTTGAGCCTTATTGATACCCCTCAATATCCGCTCGTATGTTTCATCTAGGGTCTCAGGCAATTCGTTAAGAAATCGACGGAGGTTCGGTGGGAAGCAATGTCGCAGCGCGTCCAACTGGCAGAATACCCATCTGAACCTGTACAACAACGTAAGAAACTGCTGTTAGCATACATAGTATAGCTTGATATTCTCACATTCCGTCGGCTCTTTCTGTCAGCGTCTCGATGACAAGATTTTTATCATCTATTCTCCATCTCCTCATCGCTGTACTCGGGGACGAGTTGACGACGTTTTCAACGTAGTCAGCAATGTCCGTTTTTTGTCCACTTTCGTCGTGTAAGGAAACTGAACGAAACGCCAGTGGCTCGAGGACTGCTCGGATGTCGACCTCTGGGCGACTGGTCGCGCAAATGTGAAGTTCTTGCAAGTGAAGGTCGACGAGTTCCTTCACGAGTTGGAGGACCTCATCACGAGGGGATGGAATCCCGGAAGAGTCTGGACATTCGTCGAGCGCATCCAGGACAATGAAAATTGGGCCCTGTCCCGGCAGTCTCAGCATCTTTTTGAGACATTCCTTCAAAGTGTCATCACTCGGCTGTCGAGTTCCATCCTCGTGTGTCTTGTAGATGCGGTGGAGAACGTCACAGCAGGGACTAGAGTGAGTAGAAAGCTGGGTTACGAGGGAAAGCAGCAGGTCGTGACAGGTTTGTTTATTGAGATTCCTGAAGTCGAAGTAAAAATAGGCCATGATAGCTGATCCAGCTTCGCAAACAGCCATAATGTCTTGGATGACGGAGGAACTGGTGAAAAATAAGTTCCGACAGGAAGCAGGCGGGGAACAACAAACCAGATAACGCTTTTCCCAGAGCCCGCTATAAAAATCGGAGACTGTCAGAAGGCGCGAGCCCAGACGACGCTGACAGGAACGCACGTTTTCCGTGGATCCACAAGAGTGGGCCCGTGGACTTCCACTCTACGAAGATACTGCCTTGAAAGAACCACACTGCCGTTCCCTTGTGTTGGGCCTTTCGTGCAATGTTGTGATTCGTGGACGGATCCGCAGGAGAGAGCCACGCTCTTAGGAGCTGTTTGAACTGGTTCCCTGTGAGTGGGTTTGAGCGCGAGCAGCGAGCGATGGCGAGGTTAGGAGATCACGAACACTTAATTTCGTCTACGCTGTTCGCCGTCTGTTGGATCATTAATTTTGTTTCCTTCACTGCCACTCTTGCTTGCTTGCCGTCTGAAAGTGTAAAAGTTAGAAGGTATCCGTGACTGGCTGGGCACAGCTCGCGTACCGTCCATGACGCTTTGCACTTTGTCGCCTACGTCCGCCACTTTACCGTCGACTACTTTTACTTCGTCGTGGACGCTGTGCGTGATCCTCAGGACCTCTACAAGCGCCATCCGAGCCTCCTCTTGCGTCAAGTTATCTAACCTCTTGAGCGCATCCTCCAGATCAGTCCTTCCTGCCAATTTCTTCAGGAACTTTTCTACGCCTAGTTTAGTAGAGATCTATACACAATCGGAAACTCACTTGCTGTTCCGCGCCTTATCTCTTTCGTTGCAATCCCAAAGATTGTAAGCACTTCCACCATTATATCCGTGATTATGTCTGTCATCGCCGCGGTCGGTGTCACCTCTGTATAAGTTTCGAGCCGTTTAAAAAAGAATCCCACGCGCTCGAAGAGCTCTGCGAGAGCATCTTTACTCGCCGCAACATCCTTGGCCGCCTACAAGACCTTCAACGTGAGAACGATGCGCCCCCAAAAATAGATAGGATACTTGCTAAAAGGAGGATACCGATGCCTGCAGAGATAACTTTCGCAGGCGAGAATACCTACAAAATATATATCAGAAGGAAGCTTCAAGGTTTACATTAAGCCAAGTGTCGAGACTTACCAGGCCGATGCCCTCTCCAAGAGTAGCAGAAAACGCGTACAGGACGTTCACGGTTGGGTTCAACCACTTTGTCAATCTCTCATCGCCACTGCGAGCTTTGTCAAATTCCCGAACTTGGTCTTGAAGCACAGCAAGGATGGCGCTGGTAGAGTCGCATGTTTGCAACTGGGAGGCAAGCGGATGTGCGATAAGGTCTTGCTTCGTCTGCTTTTGGTACGATTTCAAGGCAGCATTGAAAACGGCTTGGAAGCGTGAGGAAGCTGCGGCTGTGGTTGGTGTCTGGGACATGACAGGAGTGGCGACTGCGTAGGAACAGATCAAGTTATGCAGAGGATGATCTGCCTCAAGATCTGCCTACAGGTGAGGGCGAGAATGAGGAATGTGAACACTGGGCAACCTGATGGCGTACACCGCCTCATGGTCAGGCACCCCAGCAAGATGTCGGCAACTGCCGATGCAAACGTGAACGTGTATGAACGATAGGCGCGAAGATAGACGCGCGGACAGCGTCTGGTCACCAGACCTTAGATATGTAAAGGCGAAGATCAAGCGAGGGTACGCCGTTGTGCGGCTTGTGCCTCTAATCCGGTTCACTTGGATTGTCTATCAATCATAAATTGTTGGAACACTCTTTACCGGGTCACCGATCCACTCACTTTTCAACTTGTAATGACTCGGACTCGGACTCATATAAGTCATATTTCCATGCATTTTGTTCGAATTTTCTTCGACAGATTCCCATGACCCCCTGTCTTCAGTTTCCTGTCCTCACCCAAAATGGTTCTGGGAAGGTGTACTCGATGAGGCGGCCTGTATCCTAAGGCCGTATGTTCACACTGGTAGTAGTACCTCATTAAATCTTCAGGATAGTAACTCCAGACAGTAAAGCCCGCCTACCTCTGCTTCTCCCACTCGCAGCTCTGCAATCGTCCCCATGATGGTGAGAAACTAGTCGGTTGCTCGATTACTACACATCGGGGATTCGTCCACGATCGTATAGCACACATCGCCCCATTCCGGGCCTCTTTGGTATCCCAGAGCGGACTCTTCAACTTTACGTAACCCCTCTGTCACGCATGCGCCCCCCTACTCGTATGCCTTTCACGGTTCACCAGGAAACAAGCCTGGTGTCACATCTCCTGCGAAGTATCCTGCGTCAAGTCAAGCGTCAAGTTCTCAGGCAAGTCCGCGAATCTGCTCTCGTGAATCCCAGCACCACTCGAGAGGTCTCCACTATCGTATCGTTCGAATAAAAGGCCCTTCTCCGCTGTTATCACTCTCAGGGTCGCAAGGGCTTGAATCATACAGTACCCTTATGATGATGCTGACGCGGTTATTTGACCGTGTTTTGTTTGTTGTGCAAAACCGGAGGCCCAAACACTGCTCAAAACTGAACAGCCCCCACCGGTTAATGACAGGCTTCCATCACGCTCGGTCTTCCATTGTGCCGAACTTTCGGACTTGAATCAGCACTTGTGCCTCAGGTCACAAGACCCACGCTGTCGCGGTAACGCAGTGTGTGTCATGAACGTCATGGTCTGCGATATATTAACGCATCCGATTTCCGCAATGTGAAGCTGCGTGACTTAATTCCACGCTTCCTTGCTTTTTGGCGTGGTGGCGTCGCAATCAGCGAATAGAGAATCACAGTTGTGATGAAACGCAGAGGGTCTCTTCCGACCATGACACGGACGAGTAACCGAAAGATATAAATTCCGGACACAGGGAGGGCCCGGGAAAGACTCTCTTTACTTCTCGTGGTCGTCGTCCTTCTCCCCGACTCTGTCATGGCGTTCATCCTCACCGCTCTCCACCGCATCGGCCGCGGCACTGTATCAATACTTTTCGAGGCCTTATTCTTCCCAGGCCTACTCATCTGGGACCTTTCTCTTGTCATCGTTAACCTTCTCACGTTCAAGCGCAAGATTGGCAGCGTAACGCCCAAGGGACATCCAGGTGAAGGCGGCGTCTGGCCCGAGTACATCCCCCCGCGAAGCGGCGGCAGCCGCTACTCGTGCCCCGCACTTAATGCGATGACCAATCATGGTATGGCCGTCGTCCCATACGGAGATAAGGAGGCTAGCTCACGTGCTTGGTCCGCAAGGAATCATCCAGCGTGATGGGCGCAATATTTCCTTTAAGGAACTTTCTGGGACCATCCGGTCGACCTACAACTTTTCTCCGTCATTTTGTCTATTCGTGCCGCGCTACATCGCGCACATCCTGAATCGCTCTTACGGCACTGGGTGCTTCGATCTTGCGGATATCGATGTACACAACGGCATCGAGCATGACGCCTCGTTGGTCCGTACGTGGTGGCACCCATTGCTTCGTAGCGTCAGACGTTACAGCTGAGCTGCGTTGCTCAGGCAGTGACATAATCCATCAATTCCACCAAGGCTTGCCGGATGGTGAGTTGGTGGCCGCGCTACTCAAGTCGGCCACGGGCCCACCGCTCAAGAAGGCTACGCGGCCAGCCTCGCAGAGACCCCTCCCATCCAACGGATCTCCCTATTTCAACATTGGGGCACACGTCGCAAAAGCGACCGTAGATTTCGATCTGAACCGCACATTGACCATAGCTGACCTGTCGCGGCGACTGGGTGAGCGCCGTCGTGAGGCAAAGGTCAATAATGGACAATACTCACAAGACACCGGACACAAGATAGTCGGCTCTAGTAAGTAGGTGCGGCTTTTGCCATCATTCCTTCCCACGTCTAATCGTCTTGCTCACTCTATCCTCGTTCAGCGGATCGGGGCTGTTGACTATCTTTGGCGGGCGCTTGGACGACATTTACACGTTCCTGACAGAGGAGCGTCTTCCTAAGGGCTGGGAATCGCGTATCCGCGACCAAATGGGCCTGACCTTACTCGCGTTCAACCGTACTGTATTACAGGTCGAACTTGGCATCGATGAGGAGGTCGACCAGCCGTTATATCTGATGTAGTCCCAGTACCAATCCTTTTTCTTCTTGACGGATACTTTGATCGTTGGCTCATTTGTAATCTAGCTGACCAAGTGCGATGACCGTTCGCGCGAACGCCGCGCCTGGGCGATGCGTGTTCGTCTGACCCAGGTAGCCTCCACACATCCCGACTCCTCGGGCCGGTAGGGACCATATTGTGAGGCAGGATTCGTAGGAAAGCTGAGTCGACCGATTGTCCAAGCAAATCAAGTGATCCATTGTGTAGCGACAACTCATCGTGCATCTCGTCTTGGAGGGTCGCGAAGACGGAGAGCACACTGCGCTCTTGATGTTCTTCGTTCCGGCAACGACACAGTTCTCGTCTCTGAGCGATGCATCGCTCAGAGACACGGCTGGTAGCACCAACGCAGGGTACGGCATCGGGCCGATCGAGCACGTGAGCGCAAAGTCGTCATGTGGTAGCCCGACAGTCGCCGTCGTCAGAGGGTGCGCGCCGCACAACGACAAGAACAAGAATCGGACAAGAAGACAACGCAGAGGGCATTCAGAAACAAAGAAAGGGCACTCTCCTCGGGGCGGCCAGTGAGAACGAACAACACGTATGTGCTGAGTGCACTCTGAAAACTGGCTAGGCATGCAGGCATGAGTGGCGCGAGTAACGTACTGTATGAGTCCGCATGCGAAGCCGTGCAAGGCTCGGGATCGTCCGGATGAGCACCGGCATTTGCGTTACAGCAGGGAATAAGCAGAGAAGACCATGAGAGAACCACAGAGGCGCTGGCACACCTCAAAGTGAAGAACTCTCGATGATGCAACACCTTCGAGTACTTTGAGTTCTGATCGCGTCAACTCCAAGGTCAACTGACTTGGACAGCTCATAACGGACTCCTGTTTCTCTCGGTTTCTCTTCGGAAGATTTCCATGGTCTCCTGTCTTTTCAATCCTCATCGCAACTGAGTTTCCTGTCCTCGCCCAAAATGGTTCTGGGACGGTGTAACTTACTCGACGAGGCAACCCCTTGTGGCCTATCAAGGCCGTAACAGCGCATAATTCTGCTCAACCTTCAATCCATTTCCAAAGGAATCTGATGCAGTGTCTGTAAGTTAGTTATTCCGACAAGTTCGTCGACCAGCAACATTTTCACATAAATATTTCACTGATTTGTCCAGCGGTGGCAGTCAATACACCCTGGAAGCGTGGGGGATGAGTACATCGACGAGTGTTTGTGTCAGTTGTTCTCTCGTCGTATGTCTTGCCGTATGTCTTGACCAGAACTCCCGTATCTTACGGTATACAGCATAATGCAGTAGATCGAGTGGACAAAATAGAGCGTGTATGATAGCTTAGGCGGTCTCACACGAAAGTCCAGGCCTACGCTATTCCCATATGCGACCAACTAGATACACCAAACTGGATAACGGTGACTTTGAAGGCAAAGCAAGTCCTTCACAAGATGGTGTAGCCACAGCACTAGCACGGAATGAACGTCGCCCAATCCACGGGCCTCCATTCCCTCTCATCGTCGGCCGCCCGTGCGGGTAGTTCCATGGTTGCTCCATCGTTTTTTTTTTTTTTTGAAATCCGTGTTGCTCCATCGTTCCCATGTGCCGAATAATCTGATTGATCCGTCAATGCGAGAAAGAGAAAAGGACGAAAGGAACAAATGGAAGGAAAGAGGCGGACAAAAACCCTCGGTGGCATGTAGCACGCGCCCTGGGAAGCTAGACTCTCGGTGGTCGTCTGTTTGGCGTTTAGCGGCTCGTCGGCCATCGTGCTCTTGCGATACGCGCTCATCGCAAAATTGCGGCACGCGTCTTTGACGGGCGCACCAGCGAAACCGTGCGTCAGGTAAGACGTCGGATTAAGTAGTAACTATGGGCGCGAGACGCTCCGTGGATGTCAAACTTGGCATTCTGCTCACGGGCTGCACCACGAGCATTGGTCGCCGTCCCGCCGACTGGTCCTCCAGCGTAACCTCGAACCCGCTCTGCTGCACCACGCTCATGTTCTCGAGCGCAACGAGCTCATTCGCGGCCGTCAACTTCAGCACGTGCGACCTGTGCCATCATCACGATCATTACCGTAGGTCGTAGTTCGTACCAAATAAACACAAAACGACGTACGTGCACAGCAGCTGCGATTCGAGTCGCTTTGTCGCCTGCGTCGTCTCAAAAGTATACTCCTCATCCGCCGCGTACTGCTGGTTCATGACAAACAGGTCTAGTGCGCACGGGCCCATTGATGAAAAAAAGGGCGATCAGTCCCGGCCCGTCCAGCACTGGGAGTGAACAGGCCACTGAGTTTGGAGATCGGCCCTTCCACACGCATTTGACTGCCTAGGTATATGGAAACACGAAACAGGGGGCATTGTAGGGTGGAAAGAAACATACCGGTTGCGGACGTCACTTTCCTGGCACTGCAAAACTGCCTGCTCAGGAACTACCTCAAACGACAGAGGAAGATTCTCGAGCCGTTTTCACGAATTGACATGACACCGTCTGTACGGAGCTGCACAGTCTCCTTTCTGGCATAGGCTCCTCCGTTAACCATCCCCCGAAATTCTTCCATCTGAGGTGCATGCAGGATACGCACCCGCCATCAGGAGTGTTAGAGATAGTAAAAACAACACCACTGTTTTCCCTGGTACATGGATCGAGGGCAAAAGCCGTGAGAAGGTGCAATGCTTTGCGAAACTCCCGTTTTGCGTGGCGCTCCAGCTCTTTCCGCCTGACGGACAGCAGCGTGAATAAGCCCATAATGGCAACCGTGATCATGCACTGCGCTACCATCAGTACGTGGACAGGACAGGGAAACATGGGCAGGGGCGCAAAACTGACGAGCAACCTTCCCGCAGTGGCTGGTGAGGCGACCGGCACTATCGAAAGTGAGAACCGTGCCCATCTGTGCCTGAGCAGAAGTCGTCGTGGTGACGCTGACGCTCTCCGAAAGCGCACAGAGAAGAAAGGGCCACCCCACGAAAGCCAAAAGTGGGGACGGGGGTCAAGTCGGAAAAGGAGGCAAGCTGTGATGTGTGGTGTTTCAGAGAAACAACGATGAGTAAAGTCGCGATGAGAATAAATTGATGGTGACAACACCTATAGGTTCATAACCTTCCGGTGCGATACCGCTGCCATTATCAATGACTTTAGGCCGTAGTCCTTGAAGCGGACTTCTGCAGTAGCTCTCAGTCAAGGGATGTGACGAAGTAATAGAAAGGCACGAACCGATGTTTGTTGCACCTGCATCGAGGGAATTTTCCACAAGCTCTTCTGTAGCAGCACCAGGGTTAATCAGAGCGACGGCACTATGGGTCGGTGATTGTGGTCTTGCTTAATGAGCGGTAAGAGAAGACGGCAGGAGCGAGCGAAAACGAGAGGGCCGCATCATAATAATCGAGTTGGCGGGGGAGTGGCATGTACCGAAATCAACAGGGGCCTGCAAAACGCGGTACACTGGGTACCGGCGCGTTTTGAGGGAAAGCTTGCGCGTCTGCAGGTTGGTCGATTCGGGCGATGTAACCCCTGAACAACACGTGACCTTGATCCATGCAACGTGGGTTGGGCTAGGGGCAATATCGTACAGACAGTGCGTGATTACCCACTCTCGAAACGTCACTCTAACCCAAAAAACAATCTCCTATAACGCACAAAACTCTCTTGCATAGCTAGTATGGCCGCTGCACAAGATGTGGATCACCACCGGCAAATGTCCCCGAATTTGTGCGTAGATAGGCTTTGATCAATGACTTCCATGATAGTGACCTACTGCTCCAGCTCGGGTCCTTCGGCATCGCAAAACTCAGGAAGAGGGTGCGTCAATTCCTTCCTTTGTGTAGCGGTGCCCACTCAAGAACCGTTCTTGGACAGCGCTCAAATCGCCGAATCGCAGGGAGGCCCATCCCAGCTACGTGTCGAGGTGATTGGTATGTACTTAGATCCCAAATTGTTGATCCCTCGATATGTATTAAATCTCTTTGCTAGTCCTCCGAGCACACAATGTCCCCCGTATCAAGAAGCAGTTTGGCCCGAAGAGGCGGTACTTTGTCACTGTCGCCAATGGTGCGACAGTGAAGAAGACGGGAAGCGTTCAGTTTGATGGACAGACGGTGCAATGGAACCAGACGCTTGGTGCCTTGTAGGACTTTCCTTTTTCAATGTTATTTTTCGGCTAAAAAATCTGCTCAGTTCTACACAACAGTCTTCACATCTTATACTTTGTCTTTATGCGAAGCGGTTGACGCGCCCTGATATCCTTATCGGAACGCGTGAGATCTCGATACCTATCGCGTCCCAGAGTGGTCCGTCTTTGTTTAAATTTCCCGTTCGTTCAACTCACTGAACATCTCGCGCGTAGATGTCTCTTTGGTCTTCAGTAATGACGATGGGGATGCTGGACAGTCAACGCCGCCAGTCACGCTCCACTTAACGATAGCTGTGTCAACAAGCATGGCCTCCCCGATCTTTTCCAACAACCCCTCCGAAATGCCGACCAAAAGAGACGACTCTCCCGCAGAGGAAGCTACTAAGTCCTCTATGGCACCAGACTCCGGGGGACCCATTCAACCCACCGCCACCGAACCTCTTTTACCCACACCAGATCCCCTTCCCATTGAGACTGGCACTTCTATGCCAGTTGGCCAGGCAGACTCAGAGACGTCGCATACTGAGAAGGCTCTGCTTGCTCTCCGTCGCGCCGACGAAGTTATGAAGCCGATTGACCGAGAAAATACATGGAAAGGGGCTGTTAGTAGGATCAAGTGGGTGATGGACACTGTTCGTCCAATTGCGGAAGTGCGTGCGAATACCCATTTCGCCTCTCCTCGACTGAACTGACTTTCGCTCTCAGCTCCACCCGTTTGCAAAGATGGCATATGACTTGGTTTCAACTATCCCCGAGGTGCATCCGTCCGCGTTATTGTCGGAAACAAATACTTATGCTATGTTTATTTGGGTGCCAGACACTCCTAGAACAGTATGAACGTGATGACAATGTCCAAACCCTACGTGGAGCGATGCACGGGGCGTTTGATTTTGCGCACCACGAAGACACTCTGAAATCCATCAAGCCCAAATCAAGGCAGGCCAAAATCTTCACTCTCATGATGCAGGATGTCTGTAATTGCGGTGACTTTATCCGATCGTATGCAAAGGACCCAGAATTCTGTAAGTTGTCTTCACCTCCTCCATTGGCCGGTGTAAACGTTTGATCTTTAGGGAAGCGGACGTTGAAGAATATGGGCGGTGGAGCTGCCAAAGGAATTGAAGACCTGTCCGCCGCCCTTGTCGAACATCGAAGGGCTTTCTTGGACCAAGCCACCATCACCACAGAGATAACGGCGTTCCAGATTCTGGACGGCGTGGGAATACTTACGGCCAAGGTGGATTGGGTGTCTGCTCAGCTCGAGTGGGTGTCAAGCCAGGTTTCAGCCGCCGGTACGTATTCCTGATGGCTTGTGGGTTTCTGGGTAATCGACCTGATAATCGTGATAGAACTAGTTGCAAATATCAGAGAAATCCCATATGGAACAGGCTCGCGGTTCACACCCGACAAGGGCTGTCTTACGGGGACTCGCACGGCCTTCCTGGACTTCGTTGTCAATTGGGTGAACGATCCCGCTTCGGAGCGTAGTCTCGTTCTATTCGGGCAAGCAGGCACGGGAAAGTCATCCATTGCGCATGAGATCGCGCGCCGCTTCGACAAAATGCACCGTCTTACGTCATCCTTTATCTTTTTGCGTAAGGAGCAGTCCAAACGGGAGGCCTATCACCTCTTCACGACTCTTGCTCGCGATCTCTCCGACCGCTATCCTTCGTTTAAAACCGCGCTGGGAAGGATCATAAAGGACAACGCCTCCCTTCGAGCCGGAACCCGTGACTATGATACCCTGTTCGAATCCCTTATCCTGGAACCGCTTAAGGATCTGCACATTGTCGGTCCCATTCTTGTTGTAATCGATGGGTTGGACGAGAGTGGGGATGTAACTGGTGGAAAAGGCCTACACACATTTCTTGCTGAAGCCCTTTCGAAACTCCCATCCAATTTCCGTGTGTTCATCACCTCGCGACCTGAGCACGACATCGAGTCTGGGTTCGCTGGAGCTCCGTCAGTCCGCATCAAACATATGGATGATCCTGAGCTAGCTGCTAAAACTCACGACGATATTATCGTCTTTCTTCGAGAGTGGCTCCCTTCGGAGGAGTTCAAAAATTATGGCAACGCGCTGGCAATAAAGGCAGAGGGATTGTTTCAGTGGGCAGCGGTTGCCTGCGGATACATTCTTAAGCCTCCCGCTTTCTTTGGTTTTAGCAAGAAAAAGTGCATAGCGCATCTTTTGAGACTCACCGCGGATTATCGTGGGCAAGACCCGTTGGACGGGCTGTACAAAGAAGTCCTAGAGGGATATTTTATTGGCCAAGAAGCACAACTTCTATTCCGTTCTGTCGTGGGGCAACTCATTACTGCATTTGAACCCCTCTCCATCCGTTCCCTAAACACTTTGCGACGCCACACCTCCAATGGCGGCGACGACGACGACGACGACGACGACGCTGTTGTTGAAATGCTCCGTCACCTCGGCTCATTGCTGAGTAATGTCAACTCAGCTGATCAAAACCTTCCTATCGCTCCTCTCCATACATCATTCCGCGATTTCCTCACGAGTAAAGAGAAGAGCAGTGATTTTTGTGTTGACCCTCGTGATGTCCACGGTCAACTGGCCCATTCCTGTCTCGGTCTATTGCTCGACGGCCTCCAATTCAACATTTGCAATCTCGAATCATCGTATCCCGCGAATAAAGACGTTGAAGACCTCGACTCTCGCATTGATAAACACATCCCACCTACTCTGTTGTATGCCTGTCGTTTCTGGGACGATCATTTGGAACATATTGATTTTGAATTCGATTTGTTTATCCAAATTCGAACTCTCTTTGAGGAGAAGTTTCTCTTTTGGCTAGAGACCCTTAGCGTGACGAGCAACGTGAGTCTTGCTTCGCCTGCGTTGTCGGCTCTGGCCGTGTGGCTAGCGTCCGGTCAAGGTGTGAGTATAATTGTTGATTAGATAAGGAAGGGGAACTAATATCTACGATCGCAATAGGTTTCTCAGACAGAGCTAGGGAAATTTAGGTTTGATGAATCGCAGCGGCTGAGGGTCGTCTGGCACACCAGCAAAGCGTAAGAAAGCTATATTGGAAGAGTAAAGAACTACTTGCCTGGCACACCAGCAAAGCGTAAGAAAGCTGGGGTGCCAGTGCGTACAACGCGTGCTTAAGTACATCGAGAA
>WNGR01003624.1_pt1 | contig 26052 bp, 32 predicted proteins | sample 5407581 | NCBI WGS metagenome assembly WNGR01 (sample SAMN13153383, study PRJNA577476) | soil metagenome | isolation source: 80 cm soil or saprolite under Garry oak tree replicate 2 | place: USA:California | collected 2016-06-15
CGCAACCAGTCCGTGAGAAAATCACGTACTGTATTGGGCGCTACGCAGCCGCAATGCGGGCTTTGTTGTCCATTGGTCAGAAAAATCCCGCAAACAAGGGCTTACTTTTGCGCCCAGTTCAAACAAGGAAACCCGAAAACAGCGAGTTCCGGTCATTTTACTGTAAATGATCCCCATGGCCAATTTGCGGCTGGTTGAGGCCATGACAGTACCATGCGGTCCAAGCCAGGCGCTGTCCGAAAAAGAAACAATCGTATGTTCTTTGACGATAAGCTTAAGCTATCGCAAACGGGCGCGACAGCGTAATGACTGAATACAGGGATATGCACGTCTACCAGTGACCTGGAAGATATGTTCGATGTTCGACGAACCGAACATGGTGGTGGCGTCAAATCGGAGATCCCCAGGGTCTCTGCAAACGCCGATGACGCCAAGCCAGCGCCTTCCCTGTCGGAATGGGATGGTGTACGAAAATGCGACTGCATGTACCGATGTATAGTTAAAGTGAAACCTCGGGCCACAGTTCCACAGCCTCTGGGAATAAGAACGGGCATAGATCTAATACGGGGCTGTATATACCCACATTACAGTAAATCGAATAAATAGCTATGCGTCTACATATGGTAAACGTGCGAAACATCAGATCGTGGAGGAGGGAGGTGATTGTAAATATACACCCATGAAACACAGACACCCGCTCAAGCCAGGTGACGATTAAGCTGAATGATGGGCATCCAACTGCCCGACGACACGTGTACTACGCCGACCAAGATGACATCATTGCGGGTAATACCATTGAACCCGATGCGCCAGCGAGGGTCACCCTGATGTACTTCCGAAACAGCTTCCTGAACCATGATAAATGACTCGGTTCTAAAGAAAGAAAAGGTGCTTACACTCATGAACTTATCGACGGAGCGGCCGATGTGCCTCACGAATTTCTCAAAGGTGATTGGGTTACGGTTCGGGGTCTCGTCTCGTGTCTGGAATTGGCGCTTCCACTCATGATAACCAGGCCACTGGGGATGCGGAGATAAACACAATAGAAAACACGCGGTGGGCACGCACTCACATTGATCCGAATATGAACGGAGGTCCTGCCACCCACATTCACTTGCTGTACAGAGTCGATAAGTCTTCTGAAGTTCCCAAGGACTACATCCGACAGCGACATCCCGATTGACCCGTCGTCCTGACGGAGGAAAATAGGTAGTTGGAGGACGGCGTCCGTCACGTACTTGCGCATATCGCGCGGGGTCTGTGGGAGCCATAGCCCTTGTGGGATGATGGTTCCCCTCGATAAATCGGCCTTGTAATCCAGGACCATGATGAGAAATCCCCGCGAGGACATCGCATTGGCGGAGACGGCTAAAGAGGTGATGGGTGCGATGAAAAACGACGTTGGCCATCCCGGCGCCGAGAAGCCTACTTGGATGGATCGAGGAGATACCTTGAGAACCGAAGCAAAAAATGTCTCCGAATACGTTCCAAACGTGAATCCTATGTAGCCATGATGGAGCATGGTCTCGGCGCCAGATACCTGGGGGACAAAGTACACGGGTTGCGACATGTTCAGACGGGATGGTGCTCGATGGAACGTGATACAGGCTTCTGCGAGGATTTGCTGGAGGTATCACCAATACAACTGGTGGCGGGAGAAGTTGGTAACGGTAAGGTACCCGGATCGCAGTTCCATTATATTGTGTTGGCGAGCGGCAGGGCGGAACGGAGTGGAGGAACAATCAACGACGAAGAAGGAAACACTGTCAATCCGTCAAACCTACGGAAGAAACAAGTAAAATGATATGAGTCCAACACGGTGCCCAAAGAGTCAACGGTGAACCTTGGCCCTCACGATATGTCATTTTGATCACAGTGCAACAAATACCGTCAACTTGGCGCTCGAGTGTGATGAAACATTGAGTGGAGAGACGGAGAGTAAGCCTGTGTCGACCAGACATGTGGGCCAAAACCGCGGGCGGGGCGTGTAAATGAATCCCAGCGTTGTCACATAGTTATCTGGGTCATAGAGACGCCGCAGCAAGCGTTTAGCTGAGGCGATGACAGAAGATGACTAGAACAGCGCTAGAAACGGAGAATGGATATGGGGGGCTTGTTCCGGCGGCCCGCGTTGGGAGAGCTCGAGTGGGAGTTGAGAATGGTGACTGCCAGTTGGAAGTATCACTGTGTCTTGCGGCTTGCCATTCCAAGGTAGTTCCAAGGTGCAATATATTCCGGCCCGCACCTGCCCGTCTCAAGTTGATGAAAATCCAATTTCGGCTGCATGTCGTGATGGGTGTAAGACGACCGAGTCTGGGGATGCGGTGCAGTGCGCTGGCACAGCAAGAGCATGTGCACTTCTCGACTTGGAATCCTCTCGCCCAGTTCTGACACCACGTACCCAACTTTATTTGTCCGCGTATTGCTGCTATCCCAGTCTACCAGTACTGTACCCGAATGAACAACTGGTCGCCGCAGCATTACTCGGTACACTGTCGTTCCGGGGATTGATTCCCCACTAGGCAAATGTGGCTTCATATCTCCTTGTGTTTTGTTCCTCCCTGAGTGAGTCAGACGTTAAAACCCTGAAACCGAGCTGGGGAGTTAATGACTTACGCAGTCAGGCCGCTCAGGGCCGAGGTGCCGCAACCACCCTTCTTGGTGGCTTCTCAACGGGCACGGGTCTTTCAATTTTAAAATTTCTCATCTCCGGTAAAGCGATGAATCTATTCCTTTGTGGGAATCATATATCACTGAAGACCCGTAAAGGCTTCGTTCTCAAGCAGTCAAATCTTTCTGCGTAACATACTCGCGGAAGAAAAAAAAATTTCGCCTCACAACAGAGCAGTGTCTGTAATGGCGGCCACAACGACGATGCGGCAAGTCTGGAAGTCGTTGAGACTCGAAATGCCTAGTGGTATCACCATTCTCCTTAACGCCAGTTTCAGAAAGAGAAGGACGATTCCATCGGTGGCAATGCAAATTTTTATTCTCTGGTCGTCAGAGCAAGGAACTTCCATCGATGTCACAACTCTCATTCTCGGGTTGATGGACGAGCCGTCTGGAATGAATGTCGCCAACCTTGGGTATATAGTGTACTGGCTTGGGAACGCCACATCTACTAGTCCCAAATGAATGTCGTGAGGCAACCGGAGCAAGACTAAGCAGCGAGTCATGGAAAACGTCTCGTAGAAGAGCAGCCGCAGAACTGGTCTGTTGCTCAAGGTTCCCTGTCCTAGGGGAGGTTGGGCAGACGAGGCCGCGAGTGTCGGCCAGTTCCTGAGTTCATTTCATTTGGGTACCTGTTCGTTCCTCCGACAGAAGTGATGGCCTAGTTACCGCGCTTCAAGTATCTCATCTTGTATTCAGGCAAGCGGCAAGCATAGTGAAAACGTCCTTGTTATCGCTATCCGCAAACTTCACACTGCGTAGTAATGAATTTTTTTTTGAGTAGACTAGGTGTGTGCGCACGGTATTCATTATGGGGGGTTTCTGATCTGATGAGTCCATGGCGTTGAAACACCGTGCACGAAAAAAAAAAGTTTGGAGCTGCATGCAAAGCGATCTGGAAGCCCATCGACATCCAAGGACAGTTGATTCTCGTAAATTTACCGCTTCTCGAGCGACAAAGACTTCTGCAATGGCCAGTCTGCTGGTGTAGTCCCCCGCGGTTTTCGGAAAGGTGGTATGACTGTTCCACGAGGGTGGTGATAATGAGGAAAACATGCTATAATACAACGTCGTGCGCGGGGATACGAGAGCTTACAAGAAACCCAAAAATTATGATATGAACACCTTCTTTAACTTTGAGAAGTCACACTCTTCGTGGGTGCGGGGGCATTTGACCTTTCCGTCGTTTTGGGCCGACATATCTTCCAGAGCCTGATCGGGTTTAGAAGTGATAAGAAAGATATCGTAGGTGAAACAAGAAAGGGGGAAGGGGAAGATGCGCTTGGCGCGGGAAGCGATAAATATAGAAAGCTTACCTCTCTAGAGTAGACATAGCCGTTAGGAAACGCCATTGGGGCATTATCCTCGTCCATTATTTTACCACTCAAGCGGCAGACGATGGTCGAGTTAACGTGATGGCTGAATGGCACTTCTTCCGCAAGTTTACCGAGCCAGGGATCGCAGACCGGGCAGTCGTGGTTTCTCATGTCATGGTCGTAACACGTCGGAAGTTTTAGTGATGATAAGCCACCATAGAGAGCGAGGTGCAGCAAGGGCTCAGAGGGCAAGGTATTGAGGCTGAAGATGGCGAGACGGAAAGACTGTATTAGGTTTGACCATCGATTGGAGTCATACAGGCGCTAGTTTAACGATTTAAAAACCGATGACGCCTGTCTTTCCTGGAGAGCACTTACTTTGTATGGGTTGCACGTTGTTGTAGGCGGGAATGCAAGCAGTGCAGAGGCCTGTTGAATTTGCATTAAGTGGGTTTCCTGCCACGGTATCAGGTGTTTCCGCGAATAGGCAATGGCGTCTGTGGTTCTTCGATCGCGAGCTAGTTCGATGTATTCTTGCAGACGCAAGTCAAATTCGAGCGTGCTCTAACGCGGAGATCAGAGGCAGGGGACTGGGGCACTGGAAGAGAGGTACCTTGAACTTCCGAAGGGCATTCTTGTTCTCGCCACACCATAAAAGTGCTTCTGAGCAGCTATGCCTACCTAGGGCCTCCTCTATCCGACGAATGTCCATAAATAAATCAATATCGACCAGTGCCTATCAACACCGTATAATTTAGCGAGGAATTCGACAAAGAGAATAACAAGAGGTCCGGGACTCACCTCGATGCCCTTCTCTTGGGCGATATGCCTGGAAGTCTGCACTCGGCCGTGTCGGAGGACCCAGTCTACTATCCACCTGTCTAAGCGAGTGTCGACCCATCGCGCATATTCAGAGTCTTTCGAATTCTGGATATCCTCGATTGTGGCGAGGTGTTTGCATCTCTCACGCATGACATCCAGGGTAGGTGAACCTGCAGTCGCTTGCAGGTCGGACAGCTAATTTCAAATAGGGAAGGGAGTGAGCGAACAAGCAAGCTAAATGAAATTGAGAGGATATAGACCTTTCGTTTGAGACCTTCGACCCTGTCTATCATGCCCTCGAGGGACCTGATAGCTTCCTGAGGGTCTTGACAGGAAGACTGAGCATCTTTTGCAAGGTCGTTAGAGGCTGTCTGTATGGCTCCGAGTTCACGCTCGATGTTCTTCTGAGCGGTGCGAAATACTTTACGGTAGTTCTCGTACGGAACCTAAAAGAGGACATAAAACAAAGAAAAACAGAGAGTATGCATATGACAAGCTAACCCTAGCAAACGGTTGTTCAAAGATCAAAAGGCCATCCAAGTTAGGTTTGCTAGCGGACATCGAGTTATCGCGGAGGAGTGAAGCGGAGTGATTACGTGATGAGTCATCACTCTTGGCTGTTTCCGTTGCGTTGCCAACTGTGAGCGTGAGCGAGTGCGGAGGTGTGTCCATGTGGATGGTCAGGTAGGTGTTCCTGTTCCTGTTCGTCTCATGATTGCGGGATCAACTCATTGGACACACTGACAACTAATCCTCTCCAGACATTTTTACAATCACCGTCCAGTTCTGTGGCCATCTCAGCATCATCATGTCCAATCAATACGCACACTCAACTTTCTACCAGCAGCATCAACAACCCCGAGTTCACGATTATCCAAGTGGCGTTGACGGGTCACGATCTCCTTACAGCGATTACCCACAACAGCTTCGACCTTCGCAGCTTCAGCCTGGCCAACTTCGTCAAACCACTCATCAGCTTCCGCCAGCAGCCCAGCCCCTTCCAACGCCCGTTTCCCCGATACCTGTGCATTATCTTGCCCACTCACACAACGTCGATCACATCTCATCCCAAGTAGCTCCCAATCACAGCCCAATTTCAGCACCAAGTCCTCAATATCCTCAGCAATTACCAGACATTCCTCATGTAGGCTATACTTCCCCACCTACAAGCCCTGTTTTTAATGGCCTCTCGCGGAGGCCATTGCCCACTCCTGGCGCTCCTCCATCACAGCTTACTTCACCTCCATTTCGTCCCCCTCTACCCACACCTGGGCCTACCCCAGTACCCATCCCGCCCCAGTCCCAGAGCCACTCATCGCAAACACCTACATTGCTTCCCGGTGCAGCTATTACCGTCCCATCCCAGCCCCTGCCTTCTCTCCCCTCTGCTTCTCCTACCTCGCCTACAAGCAGTAGGCGCCCCCTTCCCCTTCCCCGCTCTGCCCCAGGTATTTCCTCAGATAGTGCCGCCCGAAGCTCTAGCCCGATCAAGGATGCCATTAAAGCGTCCTCCGCTTCTTTCGGGGTATCTGTGCCATTCCCCGTAGATTCCTCTCCTCACACGACCAAATTTGTTCCCTACTGGAAACGCACCCTTCCTGAGCCTTCTGATCGTGCAGCCAGTGCATCTAGCTCACAGGAGGCTGTCAACTCGACCCACTCGGCCCCAAACTCGGCGACTCCGGCAGAGGACAACCAACAGCGCGATCGCACCAAAAGCTTCACTAGTGGGCGACCTTTACCACCCTCTCCACTCGACGGTTCCGTTGGCAAACCCCCCATTATTCCGCCCACAGTTGGCGTTTTTGGTGAACGTTCTCGAGCACTTCCTAATCCTTCCTCCTCGCCCGTGAGAGCGAGCACCCGACCACCATCTCCTGTCAAATCTGCTCCCAGCGGCCCCTCCCGACCCTCCACTACAGGATCGTCGACCCCGTTTGCCACTCGGCCCGTCTCCCCAACAAAGAGTACCTTGCCTTCTCGTCCGATTTCTCCTGCCTCATCGGATGATGATGGGAAACCATCCCAAAATGGCAAAGCGCATCAACAGGACCGCGGGACACCAAGTCCTCAGTACGGAATAAGAGATTTACCCCCCAAATCTCGATCTGTCATTAGCCACAATCATGCCAGGCATACTCGAGTGCCAGCATCGGTTGACAGGGATGAAGAACCACCTCGTGGTCGTGTTGTTCGTTCGTCAACACTTCCACAGCCCCCACCGCAGAGCTTCCCTATACAGTCCATCCATCGTTCGACTCAGTCAGTGACAATGCGTTCGGCCCCTCCTATTCCCCCTGGAGCAGGCTCCTCTGGACTTGCCGTTTCACAACCTTCCTCACCCACCGGATGGCCGACTTCGCTCTCTTCTCTTCCGCGTACACCTACCTCCAGTACTGGAGAGCGGTCCACTGTCAGCCACACACGCAAGTCAAGACGAGAATACGTCAATCTAGATGATGCGCCACCTCCCTCTCTGCGGCGCTCTCCTTCTCCTTCCGGCGTTTCCACTCGGACTCTCCCTCCAATGAAAACCCGGTCCATGCCATCAAGCGCCCATAAAGTTTATACACGCGATCCGCCCGCGCCTTCTCGTCGCAGCGCGGTGTCTGTTCCATCGTCACCGGAGAAAACAACTGTCATTCTTCCTCAGGTACCATCAACTACAAACCATCAAAGGTCTCGCAGTCGCTCTGTCACCCCTGCAAACGCGCCCCAGCCACCAGTAGAGCGCCCTCGTACTCAGCAACCAGTGGTCTCTCGCCCTCCTCCGTCAGCCTTTTCCCAGAGATTTGTCTCTGGAAAACCCCCGCCGGCAGAGCCACAAGTAACGACAACTAGAGCGACGGTCCCACATATATTAGCGCCTGGATGCAGTGATGGGAATGCTGACGAAAACTGTGGAAATGCCTCAATTTTTGTGTCAGAGCCAGAGCTCCCACAAATCACCTTTTCTGATCCTACTGCGTCGTTAGACACGGATGATGACACATTTCCATCCGAAGTAGTACGTCGCGACCACGAGCACTCGAACAATATTCCTATGCCCGCCACTGGTGGCGGGCGGGTTTTCCCGCCAGCGTCATCTGCCCGTCGTGGCGGTGGCTTAGCATGTGGCGGTTGTGGCGGTCCGATTGTTGGGCGCATCGTCAGTGCGATGGGTGTTCGGTGGCACCCTGGCTGCTTCCGGTGCTCTGACTGTGACGACCTGCTCGAATATGTCAGCTCATATGAGCGTGACGGTAAACCTTATTGCCATTTTGATTACCACGAGGTAATTTTATTTTCTCTCTACGACCACTCGGCGCTCACCTTTGAGCGGTGATCTAGCGTTTTGCGCCGAGGTGCTATCATTGCAAGACGGCGATTGTGGATGAACGCTTTATTACCCTTGACGACCCAGAGCTTGGAAAGCGCACGTATCACGAGCAACATTTCTTCTGCTCTGAGTGCGGTGACCCTTTCTTGGCGCCAAGCATTGATCGTCAAAACGCACAGGGTGCGAGAGGCATCACATTCAAAGGCGATGGCGAGTTTGAGAACGACGATGTCGGCTTTACCGTGTACAAGGGATACCCGTATTGCGAGGCGTGTCACGTAAGACTCCGCTCTCCGAAATGCAAAAAATGCAAGACCGGCATTCGGGATGGTATGCAAGCCGTAGAAGCGCTTGGTGGGAAATATCACTGGGAGTGCTTCTGCTGTACCGTATGTTTCCGCCTTTGGCGCTCATTTCCTGCACAGCTCACTCCTGGTATGCAGGGCTGTGAAAAACCGTTCGACAACCCATCTTTCTTCTTACGGGAGAACAAGCCATTCTGTGAACGGTGTTATAGCATCATTCTCAAGAGCGAGTTGTGATCACACGTAGAATTATTTTTTTTGTTTTGACGACCATCTCATCACGACCTGTGAACGCCCTACTGTATTTGCATGCAGCCACCCATTGATCTGTCATGAGCAACATGCCAGTAGCATGCTTATGCTATGTGTATGAAGTACGATGTAAGTTTAAATTGCACGCCATCAAGCAAATTAGATTGTAACTATAGGGTTGTCATTGAAGTAGTTGCCCTCCAGAGAGCCAAGAAGCGTATCCGGTTCTAGAAAGCGCTGTAGACGATGTAATCCTAGTATCGTGGCTACTTCTTCTTCCCGATATTCCTTGGGCTCTAGCATCTGTGGTGCCGGTACAGGAGGAAGGTTTACGAACACATCGCGTGCGTCCCGTACAGCGCGGAGGTATGGCCGAAGTGGAACACGTGCACGTGGGACGTACTTCTTCTCTTCTCTGAGGATGCGCTCTATCGTGCCGTACTTGCGAATATATTGTAACGCTCGCCGTGGGCCAATGTTCCGAATCCGCGGTGCGAAATCCGTCCCGAGGAGGAGGGCAAAGTCAACGAAGGCCGCGGCGTCGAGACGGAGCGCAGACCGCACCTCAGAGCCTGACATGAGCAAGAGGGGTTTGTCTTTGCTTGTGATGTTGCGGAGAAGAGGTGCCCCATAGACCAGCACGTCCTATGGAGAAAGGCTTGGTGAGCGAAAGATAAAATAAAAGCAAGTATCTGAGTCCGCCAACATACGGTGTCTTCGCTGGCAACATAGTCTGCATAGCCGTTCAATACAAGAGAGGAGGCGAGGGCCTCCGCTTCGTAAGGGCCGGTAGAGTCGATACACGGTACGCCCATCGCGTGCAAGACACTCTTGCTCTCCTCGTACGTAACACCGGTCGGGGGATTGCTACGGCGAACGAGGGACTGGGCCATAAAACAACTCTTCTCTCGGAGGGACGCGAGGATAGTTTCGGTTGGCGACTCGTCATGGTCGAACGCACCCTCAGGATCTGTGAGCTTCTCCCAGAGTTTACCTTCTTCTACGGTCAGCTGGTACTGAGTCTTGGACATGGCGGCATGGGCGACTTGAGTATCGGCGGGATCCACGGACCCCAAAGAGACGCGCGAAGTGGCATGGACTAGAGACGAGATAGCGGCCGGTTCGGTCTGAACATCAGTGGGGTCTACCAATTCTTGGGAATCGACTACTGGGGGTGTGGCGGACATGACAGCTGATGGTATCACCTCTCCTTTTGCTATACCACGACGGTAGTCCATGTAGAGATCAGTCAGGGATGACGCCAAACCCTGCCATTTTTCACCCTCTTGATAGTCTTCTGGAAGTTCTATATCTGGGATGGCGAGACGGTCGCTGAGATCGTATCTGTCGCTTTGATTGATCACGCCAAACGACGGAGAAAGCTGTCCAACATGATGGAATTCCGGCTCTTCTTCGGTCCCGGCGCTGTACTGGCTCGCAAACCTAGAATGCGGATCTTTATTTTCGTGTGAAGAAATCACGGGCGCGACATACATCAGATCGATATCTTGAGGCGCGGCTGCGGTGGTACCAACGGAAAGGGCATTTTCATGAAACAGATCTTCCAAATCTGCGTCCTCCAAATGGGAAAATTCGGTGGGAGTTAGTGCTGGGTCTGTGTCCAAGAGGCGGCTCCGATGAGACTGATTTATGGGTGATGACTTATTTGCGAGATCTAAGGACTTGAGGACGAGATTGCCTTCAAAATTGGACATATGCTCCCGGAGGGATGCCACTATGAGCAGGCGTTCATCTTTGTCAAGTAGGCGCAGAGCATTTAGGTCCTTTGTCATATCTAGCAACCGCCTCAATCTATCTGATTCCATCTCTCCACGGAAGGCGTCTGTACGCCTTATGTGTCGCCGCCGGCTTTGCTGTGTCGCGTCAACCACGCAACAAAATAATCCAGGGAAGCCCCCGCGTGCTTACCTCATGGCTCTTTGCAGTGGTCCGTTCTTCACCATCGAACACGCATATAGCTCGAATACCGTGTTCCCTGAATTCTTGGATGAGACGGTACCACCCCAAGACATGCCTATACTCGTGGGGCATAGGTGCGAAGTGGAAGCGTTGCGTGACGAGAGTCCCATCTCTAAAAAAGAACGGATTAGGTGGGGCGAACGGAGAAGACGGCAGTCGCAATCACATTACTACTGTCTTGTTGGAAAGGGATTTAAGGCGATTGGGCAGCTGCGTGATCACATGTGGACTTCTCGAGTGAGAGGTACCAAAGGAGCTAGCGAAGAAACACGCACTAGGCTTTCTGCAAGAATGGTGTGAGACCCAAAACTCCCATGCGCCAGCGCCCCTCGAGCTCGAGGCGAGTAATTAAGATTTAGCTGGTGAGTGGTGAGTTTGCACCTGGAGGCAGATTCCTATTTTGGTAGTTGGCCACGACGGCGCGACGATTCTCAGCGCATTTCAATTCGACTTTGTTACTCAAAAACTCGAGAGCAAGGCAATCCGCGTGCGTCAAACTACGTTTTTATCATTTTCTGTGTCTTGGCTCAGAACACCTTATCACCAGCTCACTTGCTCACTTCTCTCTCCTGTGACGACACTTTGCCATTCCTCGTAATCCGCCATGTCTGTAATGCTCACAAAGTTCGAATCCAAGAGCAATCGTGTGAAAGGTACACCGGCCGCGTTACCAAAAACTCGTGAATCTTGACAAGTCGTCTTCAGGCCTCGCTTTTCATCCGACACAGCCGTTGCTCGCCGCCTCGCTGCACAATGGCAGCGTGCAGCTGTGGAACTACCGTATGGGCGTCTTAGTAGATCGGTTTGAGGAGCACGAAGGTGACTTTCCGCAACCTTCTACACCAACTTGGCACTTATCCTTGTGAAGGACCGGTTCGCGCGGTCGCCATCCATCCCAGTAGACCGCTGTTGGTGACTGGAGGCGACGACTATAAGATCAAGGTCTGGGGTGAGTCAATCCGCCGGTAATCTGGACCATTCCCCATATTCACGTACCCCAGACCTTCGGCCGCAAAATAGAAAATGCCTCTTTACCCTACATGGGCATCTGGACTACGTGCGCACAGTCCAGTTTCATCACGAGATGCCTTGGATCGTACGTATCATCATCGTACTCTTCCTACTTGCGACCAATCCCCTTCTGCCATACAGATATCCTGCTCAGACGATCAGACCATTCGTATATGGAATAGCACCTCCCGGAACTGCATAGCCATTCTCACTGGCCACTCCCACTATGTCATGTCCGCGCTCTTCCATCCCAAGGATGATCTCGTAGTCTCTGCATCTATGGACCAGACCGTCAGGGTATGGGACGTCTCCGGCCTGCGCAAGAATACGCCAAACTCAGCCCCGGGCACGTTCGACACATTTGACAACTTCTCCACAGTCAAGTATGTCCTGGAGGGCCACGACCGTGGGGTCAATTATGCTATCTTCCACCCCACACTTCCGCTCATCATCTCTGCCGCCGATGACCGGCAGATAAAGCTATGGAGGATGAGTGATTTAAAGGCGTGGGAGGTCGACGCTTGCCGTGGCCATTTCAATAACGTCTCCAGCGCTGTCTTCCACCCCAAGCACGAGCTTATCGTATCATGTGGAGAGGATAAAACTGTTCGGGTTTGGGACCTGGCTAAACGATCTGCCGTACAGACTTTCCGCAGGGAGCATGATCGCTTCTGGGTCTTGGCTTCGCATCCGGAGCTTAACCTCTTCGCTGCGGGTGCGTGCCTACCTTGCAGCCTACTCGCTCGTTGATGCCCACACTATGAGCAGGTCACGACAATGGTCTTATTGTTTTCAAGTTGGAACGCGAGCGCCCCGCTTTTGCTCTTCACGGGGACACTGTGTACTACGTCCGGGACAAATACGTTCGATCGTACGACATCAACACAGGTTCGGATATCGGACTCCTCAGTGTGCGCAAGTTCGGTAGTCCGTATGTCCCTCCCAGGACGCTCAGTTACAACCCAGCGGAACGCGCTGTCTTGTTAACCATCTCGTCTGACAACGGGCTGTACGAGCTAACCAATCTCCCTAAGGATATTTCCGGAGAGCTAAAGGACTCGTCACTCGACGGAAAACGCGGCCCTGGGCAGAGCGCAATATTTGTTGCCCGTAATAGGTTTGCTGTTTTGAACAAGAACACGCAGGTACGTGACGGAGTGATCGAGGGTTATCCGATCCAACGATCCCCGTGCAGCTCATCGAGGTCTGCGATTTGACTGGGGCTACCGTCAAGAGTATCAGACCGCCTGTCCAGACGAATGAGATCTTCTTTGGTGGCACGGCTAGCCTCATTCTCAGCTCCACAAGCTCTGTTGTGCTCTACGACATCCAGCAACAAAAAACCATTTCTGAGCTTAACACTCCCCCGGTCAAGTACATCGTATGGAACCAAGATGGGTCCCAAGTTGCCCTTTTAAGTAAGCACAGTGAGTGCCTTTCCCGATTCTCGATGTAGAATAAAGTCTTACTTCTACCCCACGCGCAGCCATAACAATCGCCAACAAGACCTTCACCCAGAGTACACTCATCCATGAGACTATCCGGATAAAGTCGGGCGCGTGGGACGACGCAGGCGTATTTGTTTACTCTACCCTGAATCACGTCAAATACTGTCTTCCTCAGGGGTCCGTCTTCGGTCGCTGTTTTGTGATCCTGCTGCTTACCCTCTCGACTACAGCGACCACGGAGTTATTTGCACCCTTGACAACCCAGTCTATTTGACTCGCATCAAGGGCAAGATTGTGCACTGCCTGGACCGTTCCGCCCGACCACGCACCATAACCATTGACCCCACAGAATACCGATTCAAGCTTGCACTAATCCGTAACAATTACGATGAGGTCTTGTACCTCATCCGCACCTCTAATTTGCTGGGTCAAAGCATCATTGGATACTTGCAGCAGAAAGGTTTTCCCGAGGTACGTGCCACTAAAGTGCCCATGGTACGGCCACCAAACAACTCGATAGATTGCGCTTCATTTCGTCGAAGACAAGAACACACGCTTTGATCTGGCTATCGAGTGTGGTAATCTCGATGTTGCACTCGAGACTGCCAAAGCGATCGACCGTCCCGAATGTTGGAATCGTCTGGCCCAACAAGCACTCAAACAAGGCAATCATAAGGCATGTACCCTTGTCTGTCACGTCAAGATAATTCTGATTATCGTGTCAGATTGTCGAGAAGGCCTATCAGCAAACGAAAAACTTTGATCGCCTCTCGTTCTTATACCTTGCAACAGGGAGCACCGACAAGCTCCAAAAGATGCAAAAGATTGCGGAGGCTCGTGGCGACCCAATGTCTCGTTTCCACAATGCGCTGTATGCGGGTGATGTGCAGGGTCGTATCGCCGTTCTACGCGAGGTTGGCCTACGTATGTGTTTTTAACGATGACAGTCACAGTCGGTACCGACACTCCACCCCAGACCCGCTAGCTTATTTGACCGCCAAGACAAATGGTCTCGAGGATATTGCTCTCGAAATCCTAGAGGGTGCTGGCCTGACCGAAAGTGATATTGACGACGTTCCGGATTTCGGCCGGGCAAGCCTGAAGACCCCACCTATTGTTACTCCGACCGCCGACCTTGTGTGGCCAACTGTCCCGGGCGGCGAGAGTTTCTTCGACCGCGCTCTCGCTGATGGAAACCTAGAGACTGGGGTTGAACCCCATAACGGCGACGCCGCTGTAACATCTGTGGCTCTCGATGACTGGGCCAAGGATGAGGAACAAGATCTAACTGCCGACGAAGATGGGTGGGATCTTGACGTAGGAGGGGACGGAAAGGGCAACGAAGGTGAGGTGACCGAGGACGTTGACGTCGAGGAGGAGGAGGAGGAGGAACTTGGAGCCGGCGCTGCGCCGGGTATTGACGAGACCGAGGTCTGGACGCGGAACTCACCATTTGTTGGGGACCATGTCTCCGCTGGCTCTTTCGAGACGGCCATGCAGGTTGGTTTGGTTGTTGACCGCCTAAAACAGTGCAAAAGCAATGACACCTTGTTTTGCAGCTGCTCAGTCGCCAGTTTGGGGTCGTCAACTTTACTATCCTTAAACCGCTCTTCGTCTCCACATTCCGGTCCTCTCACACGTATTTGTCGCCCCTGGCGTCACTCCCCCCTCTGCAGCTGCATATCCGTCGCGACCCCGCGGAATCATCTCTTTCTCGAGTACTACCGGTATCGGTGCAGGCCCTTCGCCAAATTCGCGCAGAGTTGTCGGAGGGACTTCGTGCCGTGTCGGGTGCAAAGCTGCCCGAGGCGCAAGTGATATTCCGGTCTGTCCTGCAATCGCTACTGTTTGTAGCTGTCTCGTCAGATGACGAGGCCAAGGAGGTAAGCACTGTCTCATACTGCATGCTAGTCCTCTGACTTAGTTCTCTTGATGTAGTGGCGTGATACAGTGACCACGGCTCGCGAGTACTTGCTCGGTGTTTCAATTGAGCTCGAGCGCCGCCGTGTTGCTCAAGAAGAGCCGGACAACATCAAGAGAGGTCTCGAGCTTGCGGCGTACTTCACGCATTGTCAACTCCAGCCCCCACATTTGCGCATTGCTATGCGCAGCGCTATTCAGGTCTTCACAAAAGCCGGCAATTCTGGGAGCGCAGCTAAATTCGCACGGAAATTGCTTGATCTCGACCCCGATCCCAAAATTGTCTCTATGGTGAGATGCCGCCACATTACTGTAACTTGTGGGATATTACTAAATTGAAAGTAGGCTCGACAACGCATTGCCGCCAGCGACCGCAATCCGCGTGATGCTGTAGAGATCTCATACGACGAGTTCACCGAGTTTGAGATCTGCGCCGCAAGCTACACGCCGATCTACAAGGGTTCGCCCAGTGTGCGCTGCCCTTACACGGATGCGGCGTTCCTTCCCGAGTTCAAGGGAACTCTCGACCCGCTAACTCGCCTGACAGAGATAGGTGCTGTCGGTTCAGGGCTGCCTGCGCCGCGGTAGATAACTAGTTTCAGGTCAACGATGTCCTCTGCACGTAAAAGTAGAACATGGTATTCCTCTGTTTTGTTTTCTTGTCCTTTTGCACGTGGTCCGGGACCAAAAATCACGAGACTGCGTCGCGTCTGCAAATGTCTGTATCTCTCAACGGGTTTACATCTTCGCCTATTCGCGCATCGGATATATGCTTCCCGACCTGCAGTCACCTCTCCCGTCATCTCCTGGAAAAGAATCTGCCAACTCTGTCAGGATGCATTCATCCCCGGGTCCAAGGTCTTCCGACCCTAGTGCAGCGGGAAGTGCCTCAGATGGCGGCATACCTCGGACACGCTCCGTCGCTGCTATACTGCGCGATGCCTCAACTCCCTTCGACCGAAGCTCCTGTATAGTTACGCCCTTTGATAACGAGGCCATACGTGATATGGAGTTTTATCAAAGTTAGTTGAGCGCGTGTATGCGCACTTCAAGCGCATACACATGCTTGCCATACGCCGCATGAAGCGCAGTACTAATACCGTTGTAGGTCTAAAGGATAAGCAGCTTGAGATTCTTGCCATGATGAATAGTTGGGTATTTTCGCGGCTCATCACCGAGAACGAGAGGGCGGGAGAGTCACTGGCCAGCATGATGGATGCGGTTGTGGAGGCAGAGAGAGAACAAGGCAGGTCCCTCTTGTCTCGTTTTCTCCTTCCCTATCTTCCTGGTACGCATGCTCCTTACTCTGAGTCCTTCCCTTCTCCGAGTCTCGCGTGTGATCACTTTCTTTTGTGAGTTAGCGCTAACCTTTCCTTGTTGTTATGTGTGGCAGAACGAGTGCGTGCACAGCTGGAGAGCTGCGTTTCTAACATCAGGGCAGCCCTCGCTACTCTGAGTCGGGCAGTAATGTAATCGTGGATCGTGGATGTGGGGTCTGTGGGGTTGTGACAGATCGGTCTATACCAAGTAAGGTAATTCGGTAATATAGTGTGGCCATTCCATTCCGGCCGGCGGACGGATGTGCTCGTGAACGCGGACGGAGGCGTCAGTGCTGTCTTGGCCTCTCTATACCCAAGCTTGAAGGATCATAGTTCACAATATACTCCATATTCTGGTCGTGCTCCTCTACACTCACCTCGCTACTTCGTTACATGCGCCAACATGGTTACCAATACCCAGCACTGCTCCTTCGTCCTCTTGGCAGAGTTCGATATTGACCGTGGTGCTCAACTCACATACCAGTTTCCACAGCCGTTAGGGACGGATGAGGGGTACGTCGTCCACCGACCACAGTCTTTGAACTACATCTTACCCCTCTGGGATTCACAAGGCTCCTGGCTAACTTGATGTTACCCGATGGTGCCGAGAAGCATCTCGAGGATTGGACCATATTCTTTCTCAACCAAACGCCATTCAATAAGATTGAGCCAGTTCTGGCCTTGGAAACACCAGGCAGTGCGGGAAAGGAGAACAAGACGGAGCTGCTTTACGTACTCAACTTGGTCCGTACCAAGCACGATAAGACCGTACGGAGGTGAGCCATCACATTTCGTTATCTTCGCAAATGACGCTTAATCCGATACCTAGGGGTGCTGTCGTAAAAGCGATGGCGATATGCACACCACATCCTTTCATCCAGATATTCAAAGTACGCCTCTTGCACCCCCCTTAATCAGTCAATATCCAGTTGACACATTTCTGGCTAGCCCGTACTTCTGCTAGCTCTTGACGACTACTTCTCCGCACCGTCCCAAGATTGTTTGGCACGGCTTTTCGATGCTATCAACTCAATGGATCTGTCCGCCGCGCCAATCCTGACGCGTTCCGAAAAGCTCATCATGCGCAACTCTGAACGCAAGGATGTTTTCATAGAAAAGTTTACCCCGCGCACTGCGGAAGCATCTCAACAACCTAGAGGAAGGGGATACCATCGACCAACGAATTCTGTCGGATCGCATAACAGCTTCGACGAAGGGATTATCATGCGAACCAAGGACGGCATGGAGGGGCGAGGGCGTGCAAGCTCAGATACGAGCATCCTGACGTCATCGGTCTCTCATCACAACGGGACACCACATTCTCCATCAGAAGCTTCGACTTCGTTCTCCTTGGGAGGAAGCGCCGTCTGGGTTGGCGATGAAAGTGGCCTGGTTGAACACGCCGCCCCTCCCGGAGTCGCCTCAAGCTACGGGAGCCATGGCAGCTCGACGGCAGCTAAGAGTGGTAGAAGGTCGACAGATGCCTCGTCGAGTTCTTCTTCTCATGGCCAACAACAGCGCCCGCCACTAAACACAGGGGCATCGGACCCCCGTTTTGTGACGAAGGATACCCACTATTACCACACGACGATTGACTACAAGGGCCATCAGCTACCGATAAAAATGCCTTTGTACACGTTCCCTCAGGAAGTTGGCGACGTACGTGTTTACAATTCTACCGCTATATATTAGATATCTAATTCGAGCACCATAGTATTCCCTCATCCAACTCATCCAGACCTTCTCAAGCGCAACGATAACTGGACCATTGCATCCTCACCTACACTCCAACGGGAGTCTCACCCACCCTATCATCCTGTTGTTTAACTCGCTCGTAACTGGCAAGCGCATCATCTTCCTCGGACACAATCGGCCTGCAGGTCAGGTATCCAGTTACGTGTTGTCCGCATGTGCGCTGGGATCTGGCTGCGGTATCATACTGCGGGGTTTCATAGAGCGGGCTTTTCCTTATGCAAACCTCACAAATCGCGATGAATGGGAATCCGTGTAAGAGCTTGACACAGCCGCACGGGAGCCGGTCAGAACTAATTTTGCTTTGGTTTGACACTCTTCCTAGGCCAGCATACATCGCGGGCGTGACGAACCCCATTTTCGAATCATCGGGATCCTGGGACCTCCTGTGCGATGTGGGCGGTGGGCGCATGATCGTATCCAAGGACATCCACTCGTCGCACCCTCAATCTGGAACGCAAGGAGGACCGCCATCGCTGATTGCACGCACCGGAACGCTCAAAGCTGAGGCGTCGATTGGCAGTGAAGACGACCTTGGCCGTATTTCTGGACGAGAAAAGGAAGCGCCAAGAAGTGACTATACCGCCAAAGCTGACAGCGCCGATAATGTATTCATAGAGGATGTAAGTGCACAGGAAGTCGTGCTTATAACCAATAGCTAACGTCCGCTTTTGACGCTTTTCCGCCTTGCCCGTGTCCTAGATCATTACTGCGATCAACTTTCACTTTGGCGAAACGCTGGTTCGAGCGCGCTTTGTAGAATACGTATGGCGCTTTGTTCGGCTAGCCTCTCGCTACGAAGAGGACGTGCTCGGAGCAACGACGATCGGCTTTCCCGGTGTTTCGTTTACCGAAGGCCCGGGGGATACTTCCCATTTGGGAAGTGGAATCGTCTTTCTCGACGATGCCGCTGGCTCCCGGGAAGTGCTAGCGAATGCAAGTAGAATCGAGGGTTGGCGGCGGACAGCGATGCATCGTATATGTCAAGAGGTAATAGTAACGGACGCACTTCAAACTGTGGATTACGCTAATTGGGCTTACCCTCGGGTGAAACAGGATTTCAAGCACAGTCTTGCAAGCAGTGCAATCCGAGGATTTGACGTCAATCATCAACTCTGGCGGCTGCGGAACGTAAAGCACATGCAAGACGCCGAGGTGGAACTGATCATGCGGACCATGGTGGATACAGTCCAGACATACGATCAAGTTGCGGAGGTGTGTTATCCCCTGCCTGCTATTTGGCGTCGATTGGACCCTCAGTTTCTCCGCCGCAGCTTCTCTCCCTAACCCCACCGCACAACGGCGGCCTTCTCCCCCTAAGCTTCGGGCTATTCCACCAGCAGGAAGTCGTGCGCGATCTGACCGTTGACCTGTTCACACAGCTCCGCATGTTTCCCGTGAGTTTTTTTGTACGCCTTTCCTTGTATAGCCCAATGACGTCCCGAGGCATGCACGGCAGGTCGGCGTGCAGTTTCTACAAGCGCTCAATCATTTTCAGCGGTATGCGTACGTCCGGCAGGCACACGCGCGTGAGTCGCGAGGCGTCGCTGCGCGAGACACCGGCCATTTAGCACCACCTCTTCTCGAGAACGCCGTCACATCGGAGCGAACTCAACCTCGGGACGGGGTGATAGGTCACGTAGCTGGACCCGTCGTGTAGCGTTATACAGATGCAGCTGGAGGAGTCGGTCCTCCCCGCGGCCATGTGTCTTGTATAAATTGAGTTAGAAGTCGTACCGGTTGATCGTACGAAGGCCGGACTTGTGCGAAGATCGGACAACCGACAAGCAGCAACGAGGTAGAGCTCACTCGACTGAGACGATTCCCTGACTACCTATAAATTTATCCTAGCTGCGGAAGGATCTGGGAACTTGCACCGCTTTCCGCAGCAGGATAGGAATGATATAATGACTCAGACGACCTAAAGTCACCAAGGTCATCGTCGATCGTCTCGAAACCGATCAAAGCTACTGCCTTGCCACTAAGACACATCAGGTCAGCAGATAGCTGCTAGATGTCCCCATGGTGGACAAGCAGGTATGATGGGGTGCTCGAGGGTAGAATGCAAGACAACTACCAGAGCAGTATTTATCAGTAATTAGCAAATTAGTTTTCCAAGTTCCTGTGGTTTTATTGTTTCCCAAATTCTCAATGTTCTCTTGGTTTTCCAGGAACCAGAAACCAGAGCCCAGGAACCCAGAAACTTACTCACCCCACCTAGATGTTTTTATGGAGGGTTCAGAACTAGTGCTGGTGTTCAAAATTCCTTATGCACTAAAGTGACATAAGAGCAGGGAGGGCACAGGAAAAGGTAACCTAGTACTCGGTTGGACGGGCCCAGCTTCAAATGCTATACAGTAACAACGCAGAGCGCCTAAGCAGACACAAGACCTTCAGGAGAGAGCGGTCTGTGCGATTGGCGAACGGCGCCCGCGATTTAGTGGGATGATCTGTGTCCTGATATCAGTAGCCGAAAGAGGACTGTCACTCCAACCAGAAGGGTAAAGGGGGGCCGAGTTGGGAGGACTAACAACCTGACGCAGGGTTAGAGGCCCAAAACCCCATAGAGAGACAACATAGTGGTTAGGCTAGGATCTCACGGCTGCCACGAGGGGGGGAAACCAATCACGCACCGCGTGGCGACGATAGACCGGACTGTAAATTATACCCGCCACCGTAACCACTGGCTGCCAGAATCTGTTACGCCGTGGCATGGGACAGAGGCGTGTTGCGATGATCACAACAGGCCAGCGACTCACCGGCTTTCGTGGCTCGATCGCCTGTGTCCTCTGGCACCACCACGATCGCTGCATCACCTCTTAGGGTCATACTAGTGCACAGCACACGTTTACACTAGCTGTCGTATTTTGTCATGTGACCAAGTACGGCGCCACGCACCCGGCGCAATGGGAGATGAGGCGGGGTCTTTCCGAGGGTTGCGTCATTGCCATCAGTCCTTTGCCCGATGGCACAGCATGAGGTAGACGTAACAAGTACACGCAATGGGTGAAGAAATACCTTGTGATTGGAGGGTATGTAACGATTTCTCCTTCGCACACAGCTGAGGTGATTTCTGACCGAAATACTGTCCTATTCTCCGTTTATGACTCGTACAAGCGGGCGTACCTATTATAGGTGTGAATACGTCGTAAAAGAGGAATGTCATGTCGCAATAAGATAGCATGTCGTCTAAACCATAAGCTCGGCTGTGGGGTGCTCTTTTTGGTCTTCTGCGGGAATCACAGGGGGCACAGACGCCGATAACATGGAGCCCTCGAAGGGTTTCTGGCGCGGGTGAAGGGCCTTCCATATGCACGCACACACCACGACCAGGACGGCGCCTATAGGGAAGAGGGTAGAAAGAAGCAAGTAAGGGGGGAGACCGGAAAATGTCATCCAAAAACCCTGGATGGCGAACAGCAGCGATGCCCAGACGAACAACGCCTTGGGCAGGCTATGAACGATCGCAATCGGCTGGAAACCGCAGCTCGTGGTGTTCCGGTCATCCAGGTATACAGCCTGTCAAACGTTAACCGCAGACACCAAGTGGAATGATGTCACTATGCTCACTGCCGCGGCGGCATTCGTGTCGACAAGACCCCGCTGTTCTCGCAGGAGGACCGAAGTCATGATTAGGCCGAAGACGCATACCAACAATGAGGAATGGGTCAAGGCAGGGAGAGAAGAGACTTGTATCATAAGGGTATTGGATCTACAGATTGCAAGAGATTAGTTGGTTTTCCTGGGTGGGGGAAGGCGCTTCTCACATGATAAGTGCTAGGAACTTGGAGCAAAATGTCAGTGATGATGCTGAACCAGTGGAAATCGAACTTACCCATGACGTCATTTGGTTCAAATCGTCAACAGTCCCAGAAATGTGCTTGCGCCAAGGGGCCGTGTAAGCGAGTTGATCCACCCAAAGGCTCTCGAATCGCGCTTGGTGCTCATTAGGCAAGCCGAAAAGGAGCGCGTTAGATATGAATGCTAGGACGAGGCTCCGCTTATTATCCCCAACCTCCAAGATCGATTGATCGGAGGACAGGCGACAGTGGTCTTCGCCGAAATGGATGAAGAAGCGATGGTTTGCTGCAGTAAGAAGGGTCGCGAGAAGTCCCTTGGGTCGTAGATGCATAAAACTTACCGACAGTCGCCCATAATCTAGCAACGGAAGTGGTGATGTAAGGGCTGGAAGCATAATCTGCCAAGAACCAGTTAACTGGAGGACACGTAAGGTGTAATAAGCGAAACTGACCTTTGCCATGCTGAAGAAGATCGATGAACTCTTCGCTCTGCTTAGCCGTATACGGGAAAGTGGGAGTTTCCGAGGTAAGGGCATCTAAATGTTGTCTGTCACCTCCAGGTGCACGGGCAATCAAGAGGTTTTCCTGCCTCACCTGCGCGAGCATGCAGAAAAACGATTTGAAGCTCATTCAGGGCCGTTAAAGAATACTGAGAAGCGGTCTCGGGGAACAGTTCGACATGTATCCAGTAATTTTCCTGCAAAGCATACTCTGGACGGGACCTTTTAGCTCACTTGGCAAGGGAACGTATATATCACAAACGTACGGAGATGGCCGCTTGAGAAGGAGTATGGAAGTCCAACGGTGATTGTATCGAGCGCGTGCAACCAGAAAATGGTGCGAAGATCATGCTGTGCGAAATAATAGTTGCAAGTGCCCGAGTCCCGGTGAATTTCAAGGAATAAATGGGAGGCATCCGGAAGGGGGACATGCTCCTCGGTGATCACATTGCGAATCACGGCCAGCCAGGCATACAGCTGGTCTGAAACACCAGGCTCGGCAATATGGGCCTCCGTGACAAGTGTGATTCCTGGGTGGGATTTGATATGGGCGTAGCGCTTCCCCTCCGGGTGAGCGGATACCGTCCATCCTTGGGACTGGTATGATGGCCTTCAGTAGATTTAGTCTCAACAGTTCTTTGCAACGACGTAGAAAACCGACGCACGCCGATACCAGATTGGTCCCCAATGGAACCATAGTCGGCGATACACGCACACTGGAAGAAAAAAAAGTTTGAGAGGTCATGAACACACGAGAGAATCACTTGCTTACCGCACGGCGCCTCGATACCTGGAGTCTCTGATGGTGGAAGGGAGGATCGGGAACAAGTTAGCCTTGTTGGGACTGAAACTCTTCATGACACCGTAGGAGAGATGGAAACGAGAAGGTAGTGAGTTGGCATTCGTAGGGTATCTTCGTAGTATTATATACAGTTAGTGCACAGCCGTGAGGCGATGCAGTTAGCAATGCATTTTAGGCGTCAAATTGTGCCAGCCTCATTTTTTAAGGTTGTGGAACCGCTTGGGCTCTTGGTAGATGAAGAAAAAGCTGACATTGACTCGATATACTATTATCAAGCAGGCGACGGACACATGTTGCGGTAATGTGGAAAAGGCGACTTCAATTTGGAACTGCAACTATGACACACGTGACCAAGCTTCAATGGTATCGGCGCATCGCTTGTAACTTATTCCTGTCCCTGTTGCTGTGCAAATGGCCACACCATCCGAATCCGATGTACCCGCTTCCTCGTCCGATTCATCCGAGAAAACTAGAAGCGTCGTAAGGTGCCTTCTTGACTGACAGCTCTAGATCTTCCTTGATCTGATATACCGGTGCTTAATAGTTCCGCTACAGTGGCTTCTAGCCCACCGGTGCCGTCGTCGTACGTCTAGCACCCTTTACTTCGCCTACCCTTATTGCGCTCAAACACAACCCAGGGCAGACACATCATCTCCTGAGCAGTGCGTCGAAAACAGCAACTTCCCCTACCCTGACCCAAATTTACGTGCTCCAGGCCTCCTCCTTTTCGCCCGAAAGGCCCCCCTTCCAAACCCGTTGTTGGAAAACCCTAAACATGCGTGCTCGGTGTTAAGGCCGCATCGTACGTATTCATCCATCTGTTGTTGATTTCTGTTTCCGACGAGAACCAAGTATAACAGTCTTTCAAACAGGCCGCACTGCTCTTCTGGCAGAGTTTGTCCAAAGGAATCGTGTATTAGCGTTGAATATCTTTGTACTGCCCCAGAGTTGAAATATGTGATTGGTACCTTTTTCCAGGTCTCTGAACCTGGGATTCTAGCATCTTTTCCATTTGCCTGGGAGCCTAGCAACCCATGGGCCAATAAGCCTTCGTTGGTCTTCAGGATGTGCCACTTAATAGCATGATAGCGCCGTCTTTGGTGTTCCTATACAGTACTTATCTACATGCGCACAAGGTGCCACTGGGCGTCCATCAGTGCCATGGTATATAGCCATCCTGATATAGGCCTGATAACTCATACCCCTCCAGCCCAACACCAATTCGTAGCTTCGTGATGCAGTCCAGTACAGTTGGGCCGTAAGCGACAACAGCGTATCTATGTGTACCACCTAAAAGGCGATCGCCGACAGGACTGATAATACCATCTCAGAAGAATACGCAGCTGTTCATCATCATACGTAGGTCAATTGCCTCTAGGTAAATGGTCTCTTGTTTATATAGACTGGCCAGGTATGCGATGACACAACTAGATCACGGCGGATCCGGTGTTTGACCTTTCTCTTGGCGGTGACCCTCGATTAGCACGGCGTAATTAATCTATCCTAAGGCATTTCCCTCCTGCTTTCGTCTGACTACTATTTTCTTAAATGCAAGGGTTGGTGCCGGTGCAAGCGCCAGTGCCAATGCCAACGTTACAGCAAATAAAGACGACAACACCCAGTCTGATGCCAACGATGTATCCAACGGCTCCAGTGATGGGATCGATGCAGAGATTGAAACGTACATATTTTTATCTCCCCATTGCAGCTCGGTGTTGATACCCAGTCTCTCAATCGTCAAGTATGAACAGAGAGATGGAACGCTACGTTTCACGATCCCCCCATACAACCCCGCAGCTGGGAATCGGAATCAAGTTTCCAATCCACAACGTTCTCAGGGTGTGGCAACTAACACCCCCTACCCGCCTTCGGGCGCTCCAAAGGGCCGTCCTCCTGCAGTGACGGCTAATGCAGGGACAACGGCACAACCCAAGCGGAAGTTCTGAAGTGGTAGCCGGTGTCGTGGCATTCTGTTGTAACGACGTTTCCTCGCACGCTTGATATCTGCTTGGATTGTGTCCGTAAAGCGTGGTTCGTGGATAGCGCGTCGCGATCTCGTGTACGTAGCATGATTGTACGTGAACAGAAACAGGAACAAATGGTGACTGACGCATTGTACATGTTGTATGTACATAAGTCCTTTGACAACGACACCCACTCCCTCGTGATCGGGTGTCGAGCGTGCATTTCCAAGAATGATCTAGTGCTCGTGAAGGGCGATATTCATGGCGTAGTCTAATGTCAATTAACGTGAAAAGTCTGTGGCGCATGGCACGGACGTGATCTAGCGCATGCGTGATGGACGTTAGTTAGCTGCTGAGCTACACCTTGCTACCGTCACTGGGTTCCCAAACGCTCTGGATGCACCACCCAATGAGGGCAGCTACCATGGCTGAGGTCGCCCCGACGAAGATTCGTGATAAGGACTCCGAGATACGGGAGCACACGAGCAGGAGAGCGATGGAAAAACAACACCATCTTGTCGCCCGGGGCCAGTGAGGGCATCATACGTGAGCTTAAAGAATGTGTTCAATGATATGGGAGACGACCTACGCCCACAACAGCAGTGCCCGTGGGAGACCGAAGATAATGGCTATCGTTTCCAGACCAAAGATTTGGTGAGTGTTCTGGTAGTGGTAGGTCGACTGCCGGAGTGCGATTAGCTAGTCACAGAGGTTCAGGTAATAGAGTTCCATACTGGGCCTACCAGGTCATCCTTTTGTTTAGGACTGTTGTGGCGAACTAGGAGCAGGACAGTCACAATGCTTCCTACGCTGGCCTCTATTGACATGTAGCTGGCGATCGGCGCGGAAGATGCGACTTGGCTTGCCTCCGT
>WNGR01001514.1_pt1 | contig 26028 bp, 28 predicted proteins | sample 5407581 | NCBI WGS metagenome assembly WNGR01 (sample SAMN13153383, study PRJNA577476) | soil metagenome | isolation source: 80 cm soil or saprolite under Garry oak tree replicate 2 | place: USA:California | collected 2016-06-15
TGTACGTGGCCTGCTGGGGCACCGGCGAGCTCAAGCAGTACGACGTGGCCGACCCGTTCCACCCCCGCGAGACCGGCTCGGTGCGGCTGGGCGGCATCGTCGGCCGCCAGCCCCACCCCGCAGCGCCCCAGCAGCGGCTGGGTGGCGGCCCGCAAATGGTCGAGGTCAGCCGCGACGGCCGCCGCGTCTACGTCACCAACTCGCTGTACGGGTCGTGGGACGACATCTTCTACCCCGACGGCGTCGGCGCCTGGATGGCCAAGCTGGACGCCAACCTCGACGGCGGCGGCATCGCCCCCGACCCGCGCTTCTTCCCCAACGGCGACGACTTCCGCGGCCTGCGGGTACACCAGACCCGCCTGCAGGCCGGCGACGCCTCCAGCGACTCCTACTGCTACACCGATTGATCGCAGAGAATCCGACCGGTTCCTCGATCATGAGAGCGTCCGTCGTCGATCGGGAGGTGCGGCCGGCACCAGCCAGGGGGGTGGTGCCGGCCGCGATTCCCGCGAGCGTCGGGCTCGCGTGGACGGGCCTGCTGCTCGCGGAGCTTCTCGGTGCCCCGATGAGCCATGACGCGCTCGCCGATGGCCCGCTGCCGCTGGTGGCGGCGCTGGGGATCTTCGGCGTGGCCTGGGTGGCGATGGTGGTGGCGATGATGGTGCCGTCCGCCTATCCCGTGGTTCGAGCCTTGGCCGCCGGTGCCGGCCACCTCTCCGACCGGGCCGCGCGCCTGACCCCCTTCCTCGCCGGTTACGTGGCGGTCTGGACGCTGTTCGGCTTCGCCCTGTTCGTCGGCGACCTCGGCCTCCACACCATGCTCGACGGCTTGCCAGCGCCCGGCGCCGTGCACGCCGGCGTGATCAGCGACGCGCTCATCGTCGCCGGCGCCTTCCAGCTCACCGAGCGCAAGCGGCGCTGCCTGTCACGTTGCCGGCGCGCGCCCGAGCCGCACGGGTCCCAGCGCGCGCTCCGGCTCGGCCTCTGCCACGGTCTGGACTGCCTCGGGTCGGGATGGGCGCTGATGCTGGTGGTCTTCGCGCTGGGGAGCCCAGAGGTCCTCTGGATGGCGCTGTTCGCCGGCGTGATGGTCTACGAGAAGGCCGGCCGCCACGGTGTGCTCGTGGCGCGCCTGGCCGGCGTGGTCCTGCTCGCGGCGAGCGTGGTCGTAGCGCTGTCCTGACGCCACGGGCCGTGCCGTCCCGAGCTAGCGCTCCAGCATGCTGCCGGGGACCTCGCCGCCGCGCCGGCGGGCGAGCTGGTGCACCAGCATGAACCCCTCATTCCGCTCGATCCCCACCACGTAGGTGTTCGGCGCCACCGAGACCAGGCCGGTCACCAATGCGCCCCGGGCGGCCGCGACCGCGTCGTCGCCCTCGATCGGGAACGGCAGGACCCGGAACAGCCCGCGCACCGAGCCGGGCCGGCGGAGCTGCCGCCAGAGCGCCACCGCCAGCAGCCACGAGTCGGTCAGCACCTGTCTGGGAAGCACCCAGAGCCCCCGCAGCCAGCGTGCCCGCATCCGGAAGCGCACCAGGTCCTGCGCCCGCACGACGTCGGCTGCGGTCGCCGCCACCGCCGCGGCGATCGCGCCCAGGATCAGCTCCTCGGCGGCCAGCGTGTCCACGAACAGCAGCCAGAGCCCGAACAGCGGCACGTACCAGGCGAGCCAGAACTTCATCCGCCGGAGCACCGGTCGCATCCTCAGGTGTCCAGTGCGGGCAGGATCGCCTCGGCACGGGCGCCAGCCTTGACGCTGGCGGCCCGCGGCGGCGGCTCGCTGCCCACGATCAGGCTGCCCACCTCGGTGAGCAGCATCATGAAGGTCGCCACCGTGCCGGACGGCGGGCCGGCGTCGCGGCGGCGCACCGCCACGATCTCGCGGCGGGGCAGGGTGGTGTCGACCAGCTCCACCAGCGAGAGCACCCCGCTGGCCAGCTCGCCCGTGACGGCGCTGTGGGGCACCAGCGAGATGCCGATGCCGTGCTCCACCATCTTTTTGGCCGCCTCGATGTTGTCCAGCTCCAGCACGCTGTCCGGCATCACGCCCGCCTCCCGGAACACCGCTTCGGTGAAGACCCGGTAGCTCGAGCTGCGGCCGAACAGGACCAGCGGCTCGCCGGCCAGCTCCGCCAGCCGCACCCCGCGCCCGGCCAGCCGGTGGCCGGGGCTGACGATCGCCAGCAGGGCGTCCGAGTAGACCGGGACCGCCTCGACCTCGGTGTTGCCCAGCGCGCGCATCAGGCCGATCTGGACGCGATCGTGCAGTACCAGCTCGAGGATCTCCTCCGAGGTGCCGGTCATGACGGTCAGGCGCACGCCGGGGTGCTGGGCGGTGAAGCGGGCCAGCAGGGCCGGCAGCGCGTAGGTGCTCACCGTTGGCGGGGCGCCCAGCACCAGCTTGCCGAGGGTGCCGCGGCGCAGCTCGCTGAGGCGGTCCCGACCGTCGCTGATCGCCTGCACCGAATGCTCGGCGAAGGGTAGGAACGCTTCGCCCGCCTCGGTTAGCCGCATTCCGCGTCGGGTACGCACAAAGAGTTGCTCGCCCAGCTCGGATTCGAGCGATTGGAGTCGAGCGGTCAGCGTCGGTTGGGAGACGTACAGCGCTTCGGCCGCGCGACTGAGGTTTCCGCGCCGAGCGACTTCGAGAAAAGCCTGAATCTGCGGTAGCACGCCATCCCCGGTTATCAGTGATTCCGATCTTGGTAATCAAAACGAACTATTGGACTGATGGCAAGCACAACCCCTACCCTCCAGACCTCGCCATGCCGACCCGAGCGGAGGCCCGATGCGTACCGTTCTCCTTGGCCCGCCCGGAGCTGGCAAAGGGACACAAGCTGTCCGCCTTGCACAGCATTTCGACTGTCCTCATGTTTCGACGGGAGATATTTTCCGCTCGAATGTCGCGGACGGTACAGAGCTTGGCCAAATCGCCAAGCAGTACATGGATCAGGGGGATCTCGTACCGGACGAAGTCGTCATCGCAATGGTGATGGATCGCCTCAGCTCGCCTGATTGCGCGCGTGGATTCCTGCTCGACGGTTTTCCTCGCACGGTCGCCCAGGCGGAGGCGCTGGATCTCAACCTGGTCGCCCAGGACACGCCGCTGCACGCGGTGCTGTGCTTCGAGGCCGCCGACGAGGAGCTGTTCCGCCGGCTGGCCGGGCGGTCCGCCGAGCTGAACCGCTCCGACGACGGCGAGGAGACCATCCGCCACCGGCTGGAGGTCTACGCCACCAAGACGCGGCCGCTGGTCGACTACTACATGCACCGGCGGCTGCTCAGCATCGTCGACGCCGTCGGCCAGGTGGAGGAGATCACCGCCCGCATCCTCGACGCCCTGAACGGCGGCCCGGCGCGGTTCGGCCACAGCTCCAACGGCAACGGGAACGCCACCACCAACGGCGACGGGCATCGCAACCGCCCCGGCCCCGGCCCCGGGTACCGGCCCGGGAACGGATCAGGGCCCGCCCACGACCGCGCCGCCGCCCTGCGGAGTCGCTGACTAGGTCGAGCGTGAGGGCGCGCTCCGTCCGCCGGCGTCGGGGAGCAGCGTGCTCGTGAGCGTGTCGAGCAGCCAGTCCCGGTAGCGCTCGACGCTCCAGCCACGGTCGTGGCGGAGCAGATGGTGCACGTGTGGTGAGCTGAGCACCAGCAGGACGTCGGCGGCCTGGCGGGCGTCCAGACCAGGCCGCAGCGCACCGTGGTCGGCGAGCGCGCGGGCGAAGGCGCCGAGGTTGACCGCGGTGGCGTGGGCGCCCTGGTTGGCGATGCGGCGCATGTCCGGGTCGGCGCCGGCCGATTCGATGCTGGTGATGATCAGCGGCCCGGCCCGTTCGAGCAGGCCGGTGCCGTAGTCGACGACCAGCGTCAACGCGCGGCGGCCGTCGCGCTCGTCGAAGGCGGCGCGGAACTCGGCCCGGTCGGCGACCGGCACGGGAAGGTCGTCGCCGACCGTCGCCACCCCGAGCGCCTCGTTGAACAGATCGGCCTTGCTCGGGAAGGCCGCGTACACGGTGCGCTCGGCGACCCCGGCCGCGGTGGCGACCTGCTTCATGGTGGTGGCCACGAAACCCTGCTCGACGAACAGGCGGGCGGCGCTCTCGCGGATGCGGACGCGGGTGTGCCTGGCCGCCTCCTCGCGGAGGGCCGACCGGTAGGGGCGCTTGACGGGTCTCGACATCCAGTGCAGCATATCATCATTCGATGCAGACATACTGCACTTAAACTTGAGGGGGCACCATGCAGCCACCGGCGCTGGTCGGCATTCACCACGTCAAGTTCCCCGTGAGCGACCTGGCCCGCAGCCGGGCCTGGTACGAGCGGGTCTTCGACCTGCGGGCGGTACTCGAGTTCGCGGACGAGGAGGACGGCGTGGTGCGGGGGATCGCCTACGAGATCCCCGGCCTGCCCGAGGTGGGCGTCGCCCTGCGGGAGAACCCGGCCGCCGCGCGCGGCATCACCGGTTTCGACCCCGTCAGCTTCGCCATCGCCGACCGTGACGCCGCCCAGGCCTGGGCCGACCGGCTCGACGAATTGGGCATCCCGCACTCGCCGGTGATCGACGCCACTGTTGGCTGGCTGCTCGTCTTCCATGACCCCGACGGCACCGAGATCCACCTCTACAGCATGGAGCGGCACGGCCTCGACCCGACCGGCCGCCCCCGCACCGGCCGCCGGGTCGACGCGAACGCCCGCCAGGGGAACTGAAGCGCCAGTCGACCATCGACGCGGAGCCGCACGGCATCCGCGTGATCTAGTCGATCGCGCGGCGCATGAACCCCATGACGCCGGCCACGACCAGCCCGACCGTGGCAAAGATCAGCACGATGACCGCGATCCAGGCGTGCATGTGCGACACCTGGGGCACCATCGAGGCGCGCACGCCCTCGCTCATGTAGGTCAGCGGGTTCACGAGCGTGAGCACCTGGAACCACCGGAGGCTCGACAGTGACGGCCACGGGTATTGGGTGCACCCGGTGAACAGCAGGGGTGTCAGGACCAGCGCGAACACGATGCTGATCTGACTCGGCTGGACCATGGTCCCCAGTGTCATGCCGAGGCCCGAGCCCATGACCGCCCCCAGCAGCAGGAAGGCGATCAGCAGCCAGGTGCGGCTGGCCTGGAACGGCAGGGTCCCGAGCACCAGCCTGCCGATCGGGAACACGATCGCCCCGGCGATCAGCGCCCGCAGGGTGCCGAACAGGATCTTCTCCAGCGCCACGAAGCTGACCGGCAGCGGTGCCAGCAGGCGGTCCTCGATCTCCTTGGTGAAGCTGAAGTCGATCACCAGCGGCAGCGCGGTTCCCTGGAGGCCGGTCACGGCGACGGTCAGCGCGATGATCCCCGGCAGCAGCAGCTCGGCGAAGCCGGCGCGCGCGAAACCGAGATCGGTGAGGACCTTGCCGAACACGAACACCATGAACAGCGGCTGGAGGATGACCTGCGCCAGGAAGGTCGGCAGCTCGCGGCCGGTGACGAACAGGTCGCGCCCGAGGATGGCGAAGAAGGTGCGCGCGACCTCCGCGCGCTGCCGCGCGCCGGCGGGAGCCAGCCGCGGTGTGGCGGTCGTGGTGCTCATCCGCGCAGCCCCCTTCCGGTGAGATGGATGAACACGTCTTCCAGGCTCGGCCGGCCGAGCTGGAGGTCCGCCAGGGTGGCGCCCCGTTCGCCGAGCGTCCGGACCACCGGCGAGACCAGGCTGGCGGCGTCGCCCTCGCAATACAGGCGCAGGTGCCTGGCGGCGGGGCCCTCCGGCGCCCCCGGACCGCCTGGCCCGCCTGGCCCGCCTGGCCCGCCTGGCCCGCCTGGCCCGCCTGGCCCGCCTGGCCCGCCCGGGCCGCCTCCGGCGCCACGCTGGAGCTCGACCCGCTCCACGCCCGCCAGCTCGCCGAGGGCGCGGAGCAGCCCGTCCGTGCCCCCTGGGCCGGCGCCGTCCGGCTCGATGCCGATCTCGAGCGTGCTCTCGCCGGGGACCAGGCTGGTGAGCGCGTCCGGGGTGTCGAGCGCGAGCAGCTTGCCGTGGTCCATGATCCCCACCCGGTCGGCCAGCTCGGTCGCCTCGTCCATGTCGTGGGTGGTGAGCAGCACGGTGACGTTGCGCTCGCGCTGGCCGCGGATGCGGTCCCAGACGAACAGGCGAGCCTGCGGGTCCAGGCCGGTGGTCGGCTCGTCCAGGAACAGCACCCGCGGGTCGTGCATGAGCGCGCGGGCGATCATCAGCCGCTGCGCCTGGCCGCCGGAGAAGCGGTCGACCTTGTCGTCGGCGCGGTCGGCGAGGCCGAACTCGTCGAGCAGCCTGGCCGCCCGGGCGTTGCGCTCGGCCTCGGGCACGCCGAAGTAGGCGGCGTGAAAGAGGAGGTTGCGCTTGGCGGTCAGCGACCGGTCCAGGTTGCTGCGCTGCGGGACCACGGCGAGGGCGCGCTTGGCCGCGACCGGGTCCTGGCTGACGTCGATGCCGGCGACCAGGGCGCGACCGGAGGTCGCCCGCACCCGGGTGGTGAGCACGCCGATGGTGGTGGTCTTGCCGGCAAAACCTCAGGTACCGTATTTGGGAGGATGGCCATGCGGAACGGCGCGATCTACGCCCGCATCAGCCGCGTCATGGACAAGACCGACCTGCTCGGCGTGACACGGCAGATCCAAGACTGCCGCCAGCTCGCCAAGCGTCGCGGCGACCGCATCAGCCGCGTCTACACCGACAACGACTTCTCCGCCTCCAGCAGCAGCGTCCACCGCCCCGACTACGAGGCTATGATGGCCGCCGTCCGCGCCGGTGGCCACGACGGCGTGATCGTGTGGGACTTGGACCGCCTGCACCGCCAGCCCAAGGAACTCGAGGAGTTCATCGACCTGGCCGACCGGTCCGGCCTGGAGCTCGCCAACGTCGGCGGGGAGGTGGACCTGAGCACGCCGCAGGGGCGGCTGACGGCCCGGATCAAGGGCGCGGTCGCCAAGCACGAGGCCGAGCAGATGGGCCGACGGGTGCAGCGCAAGCAACGCGAGCTGGCCGAGGCTGGCAAGAACTCCGGTGGCGGGCGCCGCCCGTATGGCTTCCTGCATGACCGGACCACCCTGCATACCTGGCCGTTCTGCACGCTCGGCAGCCGCGAGGTCATCCAGGGTGAGGTGGAGGTCATCCGCGAGCTTGCCCGCCGGGTGCTGGCCGGCGACCCGCTGGGCGTGCTGGAGCGCGACCTCAACACCCGCGGCATCCACACCTCGACCGGGTCGACCTGGCAGAAGCGCACCATCGTGCAGACCCTGACCGCCCCCAGGGTCGCTGGCCTGCGGCAGTACCAGGGCCAGGTGATCGGCACGGCCGCCTGGGCGCCGATCCTGGACCGCGCCACCTGGGAGGCGGTGTGCGCGGTCCTGCGCAACCCCGCCCGGCGCCCGCCGGGGATCAGCAACGCCCGCAAGTGGTTGTTGTCGGGGATCGTCTACTGTACCGAGTGCGGCAGCCCGCTCCGCTGAAAGCAGCCCGGTAGCCGGGATAGCGGGCGTCGCTACCAGTGCCGCACGCTCGGGTGCGGCATTCGGCCGAGGCCCAGGCTGCGGTCGAGCGGCTGCTCGCCTCCGGGGAAGGCCTCACTCCCGCGGCGCGGCGGCGGATGATCACCGCTGCAGAACGAGGACTGCGACGACAGCGTCTCGCGCACGGGACACTTGCGTCGCTGCTCGCGATCCGTCGTGACGAGGAGGGCCTGCCGGCGGCAGCCCTGGCCCGGGACCTTCGGCTGGAGGAAGCCGAGCTGCTCGCCATCGAATCCGGCGAGCGCGACGTGCGGACGCTGACCGCCTCGCAGATCGCCAGCTGGGTGGCCCGGCTTGCCATCGACCGCGAGCGGGCCGTCCAGGCGCTGCGCCGCTCGCTCGGACTGGCCGCAACAGCTCCCAGCTACGCGCAACGCACCAGCCCCCACGGTCCGACGCAACACGCCGACGACATGGCGCTGGTCACAGCAGTGGATGGGCTGCTGCAACAACCATCCTAGACATCCAACCTGTCGTCCCGTAGGCCAAGGCATCCCCGGTCCGTGGCCGAGCGGGTCGCTCATGACGTGGCGGCGAACGCCGCCGCTCAGTGGCTGCACGTCGACCTGGATGTGCTGGCTACTGACCAGGTCAGTGCGGTCGGCCACTCATAGCACAATCCCCGGCGATCACGTTGGCCAGTATGGAGACCGAGCAAGAGCGTGGGGTGGCTACGCCGCGAGCGTGATCACATCCTCCGCCGCCGGGTCGGTGTCGACTCCTCAGTCCGCCAGCCGCAGGTCGGGCGGCATCGCCACCATGTGCACGTTGGAGCGCACCGCAAGCAGCTCCCGAACCCGTCCACGGACCCGCATCCCGGCATCCGCCGTCACACAAATGACCGCCATCCCCGTCACCTGCGCCAGGAACTCGGCTCGGTCCAGGATCTCGGTGTCCTCGTCGGCCTGGCGGCGATGGCGTGGCGGATCGGGGAGGATCTCCAGGGTCATCCAGCTCGCACCGGGCCGAATCTCCCGAGGCATCGTCGAGCCCTTGTCGTTCGATGTCCTTTCGCGAGAGCCGGAGGGGTTGGCGCGAGACCGTCCGCCCGCCCCGCGCTTTCCCCCTCGGCTCCGGTTCCCGGCCGGCTGGCCGGTCTGCTTCCTGTTTGCTGGGAGGTAGCGAACCTTCTAGGCTCTCCGGGCGGAAGAGGACATGCAGGGGACATCGAGGCAACCGAGGACAGATCTGTGAGCGACCTACCTGTCTGGTGCGGTTGGCTTGTAGAGCTTCGGGAGGGTCGCGGCTGGTCGCAGCTCGACCTAGCAAGGGTCCTTCGACGGCTGGCCACGGAGCTTCCTGCGGATCTCGGTCTTGATCGAGTGGCCCGCGCCTCGCTGGAGAGCATCAAGCGGACGATCCGACGCTGGGAGACCCAGGGCGTTCAGCCTGACGAGCGGTACCGCATCGTACTCGCGCACGCCTACGTCATCAGGAACGGCGAGGCTACCATCAGTCAGGGATCGGAATTCGAGTTGCTCATGGCTGCGTTCGCGGCCATGGGAGTCAGCGTGAATCGTCGGGAGTTCCTTCGCCATCTCGCCATCATGGCCGCGACTGTGGCGGGAGGGGTGTTCCTGTCCGGCTTTACGCCTGACCTTTGCCAGCGGGCCGAGCATGCTCTCGCCCACCCCAACCAAGTAGATCGCAACACCCTGCGTGACCTCCGGGCGGCGGTAAGCGACCTCCAGCAGCAAAGCGAAGGTGCCATGCCGTACCTTCGGTTGGTCAGCGCTGTCGCTCCTCACGTCGTGGTCGCCCGGCAGCTCCTCAGCGGCATGCAACCCGATCCGATCCGACAGGAGCTGTGTGAGCTTGCCGTCCAGACGTTCAACCTTGCGGGACGGCTGGCCTTCAACCTTCATGACCAGCCCAGCGCTCGGCGCTTCTCCGCCGATGCCCAGGAAGCGGCGGACGAGCTTCATGACGGCTGGATGAAGCGATGGTGGCTGTCGAGCCGGGCGAGGGTGGCTCGCTTCAACTATAGGGACTTGGACGAGGCCCTGCACTTCGCAAGCCAGGCGTCCGACCAGCCCGATCGTTCAAGCGACGTGGGGCAGGCATGGTCGTACTGCGTGCTCGCCGAGATGCAGTCGTTGCATGGCGACGAACGGAAGGCGCGCAAGGAAATTGACCTTGCCAGGCTGTTTGCCCGTGGCAACCTCGCCGAGGACCCAGCCGCACACCTGTTTCCCGAGAGCCGATTCGGCGGCCTTGATGCGGTTCACGCCCGGATCAGCGCGTACGAGGGAACCTGTTGTCTGCGGGCGGGTCGGCTGGACCGCGCGGAAGCGGCGCTCCAGGAAGCGCTAGCCGGCATCCCGACCGGAATCCAAGGCCAGCGATCGTTTCTGCTCGCGGATCTCGCCACCGTCGCCATTCGCCGGGAAGAACCCGAGCGCGCCTGCGATCTTCTCCGAGCCGCGCACGCGATCACCTCACACACCGGGGCTGTCATCCCGATGCAGCGCATCTACCGAACGCGTCGGGAGCTTCGGCCCTGGCGCCACGAGCGGTTCGTCATCGCGCTTGACGAGTTGCTGCTTTCTGCCGTCCATCCCCTGTAGCGCTTGGGGTGGCTCCCATGGTTGTTACGACCTTCCTTACTGCATTCAAGCCCCCCGCTCCGCGCACAGCCCGGCCGAGCGGCACCCGGCGGTTGACGTGCCCGCCACGATTCCGCCGTCCGCGCGGAACACGCCGACTCACAGCGAGCGGTACACCTCGCGGCGATGACCGAGCGCGACCACCAGCACCAGCAGCTCACGATCCTCGACCCGGTACACGACCCGGTAGTCACCCGACCGGACCCGCAGCAGCCCCGGCATGCCCCGAAGCGCCTTCATCCCAGCCGGCCGAGGATCGTGGGTGAGCGAGTCGATCAGCGCGCCGACACGCCGCGCGGCCGGGTCAAGCCGCATCAGACGCCGCCGCGCGGCCGGCAGCACCACCACGCGGTACGCCACCGGCTACAGGCCCAGCTCGGCCTTGACCTGCTCCCAGGGGATCGGCTCGCCACCCTCGTCCAGCGCGGCGCGGGCGGCGGCGATGTCCGCCTCCTCCTCGGCCTGCTCGATCTCGGCGGCAAGCTCCGGCGAGACGATCGCGGCCACACGCCGGCCGTGGCGGGTCAGGTAGATGACCTCGCCGGCGCGCTCGGCGTCCTCGACCACCTCGCCGAGGTGGGCTTGGGCCTGCTCGATCGGTAGCTCGCTCATGAGCTCTGAGTGTACATGGTCGCCACGCGACCCGAGCCGCGTGCAACCGGGCGCGGGCACGGTCGCGGCCTCATGCGCGAATGGGTTCACCGATGGCCGATCCTGCATGGTGATCCGGGACATTCGCGCTTGACCCCGCTGGTTCGACTCGCTCGACGTAGGTGGTCGATCCTGTCGGATGTGGCCAGTATCGCGGGGGAGGAGTCCCCCGCACCCCCTCACCGGCCCCGGGCACGAGTGGAGCGGGCTGCGCCGCAGTGGTCGAGCGCCGGACCCGCCATTGTGCCGTTGACCTGCGGAAATGGTGAGATCTGGTCTTGACTCTATAGAGGTACTTGGTATCGAATCGCCCGCCGGCGCCGTTGGGGCCGAGCAGGCCGAACACCTCGCCGGGGCGAACGCTGAACGAGACGCCGTCGACCGCGTTGAACGGCAGTTTGGGGTAGCGCTTGACGAGCTGATCGACGACCACGAGGTCGCCGTTGGACTGGCTGCCCGCCAGCGGGGGTGCTGGCGCTGGAACGGTCATCATGCCTCCGAGATTTCTGCGCGTAGCCGCGCCCCGATATGGTCGGGGAGCCCTCCGCCACGCGCAACCGGGTATCCACAGGCCTCTCCGGAGACCCCCCGGCGCGGTCTAAACTCGACGAGTCCGCCGTTCCTGGAGCCGCGCCATGCAAGATCCGCCGCGTCCGCCCACCCCACACGAGCAGCCCCCACCCGCGCCCCCCGGCCCACCCGCCGGGCCACCGGCGCCGCCCACGGGGCCGCCGCCCACGGGGCCTTCCGCCGCGGCTCGGCCGGGGGGCGGGGGTCCGTGGGGTGAGCCGGGGTACCAGGCTCCCCCCGACCCGAACCGGCAGAGCCGGCTCGCGGTCGCGTGGATCGTGGGGATCCTGGGGGCGCTCGGACTGGCCGTGGCCGCGCTCGGCGGCTTCGCGATCCTCTACGCGATGGGGCAGCGGCAGCCGGCGCCGGTGGTCGGGGCTCCGTTCCCGAGCTCTGCTCCGCAGCCGACCGCCCCACCGTCGACGCCCGGCGAAGACCCGACCTCGACGACCAGCGGCGCCGGCGCCGAGCCTTCACCGTCCGGCGGCGCAGGCTCGCGGGTCAGCAACGCGTTCTATTCGATCAGGATCCCCGACGGCTTCGAGGACGTCACCGACAGCTACCGCACCCAGCACCCGGCCGAGCGGAGCACCGTGCAGGCGTTCGCCGGCCAGACTGGCTCGCTGGTCACACCCGACGCCAGCATCGTCATCAGCCGGCTCCCGAGCGGCGCCGACCGCGGGCGGTCACTGGACCAGCTCGCGGCGGACCAGGTGCGGGCACTCCAGCACGAGGGAGCCAGCGGCGCTGGCACGCCGCGGCACAGCACCATCGGTGCCGACCCCGCGGTCGAGGTGGACCTGAGCATCCGGTCCGGCGGCCAGCCGCAGCGCCGAACACAGGTGCTCTGCATCCACGACGGCCGGCTGTGGCAGATCGCGGTCACCAGCCCGACCGGGTCGCAAAGCCAAGTGACGGCGGCGTGGACCACCGTCAAGAACGGCTGGCAGTGGCTGTGATCAGGTCAGCGCCACGTGCTTCGGCCACGACCGTCAGCGGCCCGGTCCTGCCTCGCCGTCGGCGTCGCTTAGCGAGGCGAGGTAGCGGAGCAGGCGCTCGCGCACGGCGGCGGGTTCGCCCTCGCGCCAGGTGCGGAAGCCCTTGCCGCTCTTCATGCCGAGGTCGCCGCGGGCGACCTTGTCGCGAAGGCTGGCCGCCGGTCCGGGCGTGCGGTCCAAGTGGGGCAGCAGGTACTCGTGGATCGCCAGGGTCAGGTCGAGGCCGACCAGGTCGGCGTTCTCGATCGGGCCGAGCACGCCGAGCCGGCGCCCGAAGCTGGACTTGACCACCACGTCGACCGTCTCGGGGTCGCAGATGCCATCCTCGACCAGCCGGAACGCCTCGCGCCAGAGCGCGTGCTGGAGCCGGTTGCCGACGAAGCCCGGCACGTCCTTGTGCACGTGCACGGGGGTCTTGCCGGCCCAGGCCAGCAGCTCGATCATGCGCCGGACCACCTCGGCGTCGGTCGCCTCCGCCTGCACCACCTCGACCAGCGGGATCAGGTACGGCGGGTTCCACCAGTGCGTGCCGAGGGTGCGCCCCCGGTGCTCGGTGCGCTCGGTGATGCTGGCGACCGACATCACCGAGGTGTTGGTCGCCAGCATCGTGTCCGCTCCGGTGAGCGCACCGAGGCGCTGGAACAGCCGCTGCTTGGTGGCGAGGTCCTCCGGCGCGGCTTCGATGACCACGTCGACGCCGTCGACCGCCGGTTCGAGCGTCTCGTGCACGATGATCCGCTCGACCACCTGATCGGCGGCCTGGCGCGGCCGCCCGAGCGAGCGCAGGTTCGCCCGCACGCGATCCGGGACCGACGAGCGCACCTCCGGGTTCGGGTCCCATATGGTCACCGGCGCACCGGCCTCGGCGAACACCTGGGCGATGCCGTGGCCCATCAGACCGGCGCCGACCACCGCCACGTGCTCCACTCGCATCGCCACCTCGCGACCCGCTGCCCTGGACCCGCTCTGGGACGAACACGACCCTCTCAGCGGCTCGTCTGCCTGTCAACGGCGCGTAAGCTCACGCCTGTCGAGGATCCTCGCCAGTAGGGAGCGTGCGATGCGACTCGGGCGGGTCGAAGTGGACGGGCCCGATGGGCCGGTGGCGCGGCTGGTGCTGGTGGAGCCGGACCGTGAGCGACTGATCGATCTGGCGCTGGCGGAGCGCGAGCGCCTGCGGCGCCAGGGCGCCAGCGACGAGGCGGCCCGCCGGATCGCCGCGGCGCTGTTCCCGCCGAGCATGGCCGCGGCGATCGGCGCCGGGCCGCTGTTCACCGAGGCGGCGGCGCGTGCCGCCGAGGTGGCCGCGGAGGTCGCGGTGCTGCCGTTGGACCGTGCGCGATGGCTGGCGCCGCTCGACCCGCCGCGAATGCGCGACTGCATGGCCTTCGAGGGGCACATCCGGGCCAGCTACGCCGTGCTCGGCGCCTCGGTGCCCCCGCAGCTCTACGAGTTGCCGATCTATTACAAAGGCAATCCCGGCACCCTCATCGGTCACGAGGCCGAGGTCCCGTGGCCCGCTTATTCTCGATACATGGATTATGAGCTGGAGCTCGGTTTCGTCGTCGGGGCTTCCGGCCGGAGCCTGACGCCGCGGGAGGCGAAAGGCACGCTCTTTGGCGTGACGATTTTCAATGATTTCTCCGCGCGCGACGCGCAGGCCCGTGAGATGGGCGGCGGTCTCGGGCCCGCCAAGGGCAAGGACTTCGCGACCGCGCTCGGGCCCTGGATCGTCACCGCCGACGAGCTGGATCTGGACCATCTGCGGATGGCCGCGAGGATCAACGGCGAGGAGTGGTCGCGCGGCTCGATCGATCAGATCATGTGGTCAGTCGATGAGCTGCTGGCTTACGCCTCGGCATCGGAGCCGCTGGAGCCCGGCGAACTGATCGCCTCGGGGACCGTCCCCGGCGGCTGCGGCCTGGAGCTCGGCCGCCGGCTCCAGCCGGGCGACGTGATCGAGCTGGAGGTCAGCGGCGTCGGCGTGCTGCGCAACCGCCTCGGCCCGCCCGAGCCGCTGCGCTGGTCGCCCTCACCGAGGACACCCGCTCCGTAGCGCCGCCGAGCCGGACACCCGCGCGAATACACGCGCGACCACCCCGTGTGAACCCTCCTTCTCATTTGCGCAAATTCGCGCTGGTCGCCGACGGTGACCCACCCTATTTGCGAAGGCGTGGGTGGTGGGCTAGATTCTGCCACCTGGTTACTTTTGGGCCGCTGGTATGGCCTGGTGAGATTCTGGGTGGTGGGTCCGCTAGGCCCGGTGGGGGTGGCGATCCGTGTTCCGGAACGTGCAGATCCGCTCGAAGCTGCTGGCCATCGTGGTCGTGCCGCTGCTCGCCCTGGTGGCCTTCGCCACCGTCCAGGTGGTGTCGAGCGTACGGAGCCGCGTCGAGGCCGACCGGCTGAACCGCGCCACCCAGTTCGCCTCCAGCCTGACCGCGACGGTCGACGCGCTCCAGCGCGAGCGGGCGATTTCCGGCGGGTACATCGCCAGCGGCAAGCGGGCGAACTACGGGACCATGATCGCCGACCGGGTCCTGGTCAACACCGCCCTCCAGTCGTTCCAGAAGAACCTGCGGTCGCTCGACACCAGCGGCTTCTCGGCGCAGTTCCGCAGGGACCTCCAAACCGCCAACGGCTCGCTCCGCGACCTGACCGACTTCCGCTCGCGGATGGAGAGCCAGCCGCTCAACACCTTGCAGGTGGCCGGCTACTACGGCGGCCAGATCGACGCGTTGCTGGCGGTCATCGGCGACATCGGAGCGCAGCAGGGCAGCGGCTCCCTCGGCAACAACGTCGACGCGCTGGTGGCGATGGCCCGGGCCAAGGAGGCCGCCTCCCAGTCCCAGGGGCTGCTGTTCTCGGTGCTGACCGCCGGCACCTTCGGGCCGGAGGAGTATCAGCAGTTCACCACGCTGATCGGTGAGGAGCAGGCCTATCTCGCGCAGTTCCGCCAGGCCGCCACCCAGGCGCAGCGCGACTTCTTCGGCGAGACCGTGACCGGCCCGGACATCGATCGGATCGCCGGCATGCGGCAGGCGGTGCTGAACGCGCGGGACCTGCCGCGGGGCATCGCGCCGAAGGACTGGTTCTTCGCCAGCTCGGCAAAGGTCGACCTGCTCCACCAGGTGGAGCTGCGCGTGGCGGGCGACGTCGCCAGCGCCAGCGCGGCCGCGAGGTCGGCGGCGGTCCGCCGCGCCACCACCGACATGGCGGCCATGGTGCTGGTCGTGGCGCTGGCGCTCGGGTCGTCGCTGCTGCTGGGCCGATCGCTGGCGCGGCCGCTGGTGCTGCTGGAGCGCAGGGTCCGCGAGGTGGCCGCCACCGAGCTGCCGGGCGTGGTGGAACGGTTGCAGCGGGCCGACGAGGGCGCCGAGCTGACCGCGATCGCGCAGGAGGCGGCCGGCGGGCTGCCGATCAGGTCCACCGACGAGATCGGCCGGCTGGCCACCGCCTTCAACTCGGTGCACCGGGTGGCGGTGCGCGTCGCCACCGAGCAGGCGGCGCTGCGGAAGTCCATCGGCGACATGTTCGTCAACCTGGCGCGGCGCAGTCAGAGCCTGATCGACCGCCAGCTCAACCTCATCGAGGAGCTGGAGCGCAGGACCGAGGACCCCGACCACCTCGACGAGCTGTTCCGGCTCGACCACCTGGCCACGCGCATGCGTCGCAACGCGGAGAACCTGCTGGTGCTGGCCAGCGCGGAGCCGGGCAGGCGCTGGAGCGAGCCGATCCCGCTCGCCGACGTGATGCGCGCGGCCGGCTCCGAGGTGGAGGACTTCACCAGGGTCGAGCTGATGACCGGCGACGACGTGCTGCTCGCCGGCCACGCCACCAGCGACGTGGTCCACCTGCTGGCCGAGCTGGTCGAGAACGCGACCAGCTTCTCGCCGCCGGACACCCCGGTGCGGGTGGCGGCGGAGCCGACCGCGACCGGCTACCTGATCGAGATCGAGGACCGCGGCCTCGGCATGACCGAGGACGAGTTGGCCGGGGCCAACGAGCGGCTTGCCAACCCGCCGGAGATCGACTTCGCCCTCTCGCGGATGCTGGGGTTCTTCGTGGTGGGGCGGCTGGCGGAGCGGCACGGCATCCAGGTGCAGCTCCGGCACTCGTGGTACGGCGGGGTGACCGCGCTGGTGCTGATCCCGAGCGCGCTGCTGCTGTCCGAGCCGGAGATGGCGCGCTCGATGGCCGGCGGCCCGCAGCGCTCGACCGGCCAGCTCGCCGCCCCGATCCCCTGGCCCGATGGCGACGGCGCGCCCACCGGCGCCGGCCTGGCTCCCACCGGCGCCGACGGTGGTGGCCACAGCGACGGCCCGGCCGGCAACGGGCCGCGGCGGACGGCGGGATCGGAGCATTCGATCTTCGAGCCGCTGCCGGAGCTCGAGCCGGAGCCCGAGCCGCCCGTCGACCCGCGGCCGCTCGGCCAGGTGGACGGCCTGCTCCCCACCGCCGGTCCGGTGCCGGACAGGCCCCCGGAGCCCGCCATCGATCCGGCGCCATCCGTGGGAGGCCCGGGTGACCGGCATGTCAACGACCTCTTCGACGACTACCGCACCGGAATGGTGCACGGCCGGGTCACGGCCCACAGCCGCCCGCCGGACGAGCCACCGGCGGCTGACAGTCCACCACCTGCTTCCTGACGATCGACGCGCCCTGGACGGAGGACGGGCGATGCGTACCCCCGACGCCGACGGCTCCCACCCGAGCGGCGGTCCGAGCCGGCTGTTGCGCGCCTATGCCGTCACCGGCGGGCGCACCCGCTCGCGGCACACCGAACTGGAGGTGGAGTCGCTGGTGGCCACGACCGCGCTCGGTGACAGCGAGTCGCCGCGGCTCAGCATGGAGCGGCGGGCGATCTCCCACCTCTGTCGCCAGGTGCTCTCGATCGCGGAGGTGTCCGCCCATCTCGACCTGCCGCTGGGCGTGACCAGGGTGCTGGTCGGCGACATGGCGGCCGAGGGGCTCGTCTCCATCCACCGCCCCAGCAGCCCCGAAGCCGAGCCGGACCTGGCTCTCCTCCAGCGCGTCCTGGCCGGCCTGCGGGCGATCTGAGGCCGCGGCGGCCCGGGTCCCCCCAATGCCCGGGCCGCCGCGCGCTCCACCGTCAGCTCACGGCGATCCTGTCGACCTCGGTGGTGACCCATCGGACCAGCGGCGGTGAGAAGCACCTGAGGAATACCACGCCGTCATGAACCCGCACAACCACACGGGAATAGTCAAGCCGACGTAGATGTCGCTACGCCAGAAGACCGCGAGCCGGGCCGACCGGGAGTCGCAGGTTCGTCCTACCATGGGCGCATGCGTAACCGTCCCGACGCCGCACGCCTGGCCGCGTGGCGGGCCCTCATGGAGGCGCATGCCGCGGTCACCGACCTGCTCGAGCGCGAGCTGGAGCAGGAGCGCGGCCTGCCCCTCAGCAAGTTCGAAGTGCTGCTCAAGCTGGCAGAGGCGCCCGACGGCCGCATGCGGATGCTGGAGCTGGCCCAGTCGGTGCTGCTGTCCAAGAGCGGGCTCTCGCGCCTGGTGGACCGTATGGAGGAGGCCGAGCTGGTACGCCGCGAGCGCTGCCCATCCGACCGGCGGGGCGCCTACGCGGCGCTCACCGAGGAGGGGCGCGCGCTGCTGCGCCGCGCCGCGCCGGTGCACCTCCGCGGCATCGAGGAGCACTTCGCCCGCCACCTCGCCGACCACGAGGTCCAGGTCCTTGCCGAAGTGCTCGGCAAGGTGAACGCGGCGGCCCGCGACGGCGGCGCCCACCGCGAGTGTCCCGGCACCATCCTCGAGGCCGCCGCCGGCAACGGGGAGCTGGCGGCCGAGGCGGTCGACGCCGGCGGGCTGGACGCCGAGGCCGAGCGCCTGGCCGCCGAGATGCCGGCCGTGGAGGCCTGAGCGGGGGCCCGGCCCCGGGCGCCAGACCTCGACGGCAATGGAGCGGCCCGCGGTGCAACTGCGGGTGCCAATTGCATCCCGTTTCCGCTATTGCGGGTGCCAATTGCGCCGCTGTCTGGCGAAGAGTTTGCGTTAAAGATCGTCGTTATCCGGTCACTCACCTCGAAGTCCACTGTTCTAGCGATCGAAGGCCCAGGTAACATCCGCCGCGCAGAAGCCACGTGTCGCTCGGTTCGGGCGGCACCGACGAGTTGTTGGGGGGGCAGATGCCGGCGTTCGATGTCGTGCGCAGGTGGAAGGGTCGTGTCGCGCTGGATCGCGATGGTCACCGGATCGGCTCGGTTCTGGATGTCTATTACGACGCCGAGACCGACGAACCCGGATGGGGCCTGCTCGATCTGGAGCAGGCCGACGGGAAGACCAGCCTGGTCCCGCTCGGCGAGGCCGACGAGCTCGCAGTGGGCATCCAGCTACCGTTCGAGCTGGCAACCGTTCAGCGCGCGCCTGGCATGCCGGCGGGCGGGCGGTTGTGGCCGCAGGACGAAGCAGCCCTGTACCGCTACTACGGCCTGGAGTACACGGGCGCATCCCTGGTCGACCTCGACGAGCTGGAGGACGGCGAGGGCAACGGCAGCGTCGATCGCCTTGGTGACATCGTCAAGGTCGGCCCCTCGCCGCGCTGGCTGCTCAACGTCAACGACCCCGAGCTGAGCTGATCGGGGCACCGGGCCATCCGGGTTCCGTCTGAGCGCGGGCCGCTTCCTGCCCGCGCTCAGACGACCAGCAGCCGCGGGAACAGCACCAGCAACGCCGGACCCCCTAAGGGGAGGGTCCGGCGTCAGGGAAGGTGCCGTCGCGGGATCAGAACTCGCGCATGCGCGAGTTGAACGGCGAGCTGACTCGCTGCCGCTGGCGCGCGACCTTCTGCCAGTCGTTCGGCTTGGTCGCCACGTTGAACACCGCCGCCGGCAGGGAGCTGCCGATGCGCAGCAGGCGCAGCTCCACCGCGAAGAAGCGCACCTCGTCGTCGCCGTGCTGGTTGAGCCAGTCGAGCACGGCGCGGTGCTCCTCGCTGACCTTGGTGGTGATCCAGATCACGGCGGACACTTCGAGGCCGGCGGCGAAGGTGACCACCTGGCCGAGGTGGATGTGATCGGTCGTCTCGAGCTGGTTGGTGATGGCCACCCGGCGGCCCTTGTCCGTCTGGGCCAGGATGTCCACGGTGAAGGAGCCGACCGCGATGTCGCGGCCGACCTCGCGCAGGCCGCTGACGCCGAGCTCCTTGGAGAGCCTGTCCAGGTTCCCCGCCAGCCAGCCGGAGAACCCATCGCCGTCGCGCTGGAAGACGGTCCGGACGTCGACTTCCTCGAGATCGGCGAGCTGCACCGAGCCTCCGCCGAAGCTGCGCGCAGACCGCTCGAGGTCGACCTGCGTCCGGCTGCTACCAGCGTGGGAGATCGTGGAGCGGCTGCTCGAGCTTTCGCTGGCGGCCGCGCTGTCTGACTGGGTCACGCTGGGTCCTTTCATCGGTCGAATTCTGCCGCTCGCAGCATGACCCGCGCAGGTTCTCCAATATCGCGCCGAAGAGTCAAATCCGCATCGGCCGAATCAGCGGGTTCGTCGGTAAGCTGATGATCCCGCGCTCCAGCGCCGCCACCACCGCCGCGCATCATGCGCCCGGCTCTCGTAGGATTGCGCTGGCGAAATGGGGGGATCGGCTAGGCAGGGCAAAATGCACCTCACAAGCGCGATCGTGAAGAAATTCAAGAGCATCGACGACTCCGAGGTCGTCCGGTTCGAGCCTGACGTCACCTGCCTCCTGGGTCGCAACGAGAGCGGCAAGACCGCCTTCCTGGAGGCGCTGGCCCGCCTGAACCCCCTGGCCGACGACCCGCTCGCCTTCGACGAGCTGCGCGACTACCCGCGGCGCCTGCGCGGCCGCGAGGGGGAGATCGCGGCCACCGTGCCCGTCAGCGCCACCTTCGAGCTGGACGACGCCGACCTGGACGACCTCTGGGGAGAGTTCGGCCCCGGCGTGGTCACCTCGCGCACGGTGCGGCTGGACCGCACCTACGGCGGGCGGCGGCGCCTGGTGGTCGAGCAGGACGACGACGGCCGGGCCCGCGGCGGCGGTCCGGCGCTGGCCTCCTTCGTCACCGCCCGGGTGCCCCGCTTCCTGTACTTCGGCCAGTACAACGTGCTGCCAGGGCGCGTCAGCATCCCGCGCCTGCAGACCCTGCCGCCGACCCGGCTGGCTCCCGGCGAGCGGACCGCTCGCTCGCTGCTGCGGCTGGCCGGCGTGGGCGCCGACGACTTCGTCGAGTCGACCTACGAGCGCCGCAAGGTGGCGCTGGAGGTCGCGGCCGAGCGCATCGGCGCCGAGGTGCTGCGCTACTGGAGCCAGGGGCCCGACCTGGAGGTCGAGCTGGACGTGGACTTCCGGCCCAAGGGCCCCGGGGGCGAGCCCGGGCCCTTCCTCGACATCCGCATCCGCGACCAGCGCCACCGGGTGACCATGAACTTCGGCGAGCGCTCGGAGGGCTTCGTCTGGTTCTTTTCGTTCGTGGCGGCGTTCTCCGAGGTCCGCGAGACCGACCAGCTCGTCGTGCTGCTGGACGAGCCCGGGCTCGGCCTGCACGCCGCCGCCCAGGCCGACCTGCTGCGCTACATCGGCGAGCGGCTCGCCCCGCGCCACCAGGTCATCTACACCACCCACTCGCCGTTCATGGTCGATCCCACGGCGCCGCGGCGGGTGCGCACCGTCGAGGACCTGGACGGCGCGGGCACCAGGGTCCGGGAGCCGGCCGGCGCGGTGCATCCCGACACGCTGGTGCCGCTGCGGGCGGCGCTGGCCAGCCGGGTGGCTGCCGAGGTCGACCTCGGGCCCGACACCCTGCTGGTGTCGAGTCCCGCCGACCTGGTCTACCTGGAGGTCATGAGCGCCTACCTGCGCGAGGCCGGCCGCGGCGGTCTGGACCCCCGCTGGGTGCCGCTGCCGGCCGGCGGCCTGCACGCCATCCCGGCGCTGGCGGCGATGCTGGGCGCGCCGCTGCGGGCGGCGGTGCTGCTCAGCCAGGGCGCCGGCCATCCCGAGGTCACCGAGCTGGTCGCCGACGGCCTGCTGCTGCCGGAGCGGCTGGTGGCCCTCACCGAGATCACCGGCACCGCGGAGGCGGGCATCGAGGACCTGTTCGGCGAGGGCTTCTACCTGGAGCTGCTGGCCTGGTCGGGCCTGAGCGCGCCGCGTGCCAGCGAGCTGCCCAGCGGCGGCGCGCTGGTCAAACGGGTTGAGCGCGCGCTCGGCCAGCCGATCGACCGCTACCAACCCGCCCGCTTCCTGCTGATCAACCAGGAACGCCTGCTGCCGGCGATCGGCAGGGCCACGATCAACCGCTTCGCCCAGCTGTTTGAGATCCTGAACGAGCTGGAGCCGTCCCGAACCGAAAGGGGAACGCGGTGACGTTCTTCCAAGAGCCGCCAACCCTCACCAACACCTTCCGGTCCGACACCGTCCTGCGCGAGCACCTGGAGCGGCTGCTGCCCGCAGAGCTGCTGGCCGAGGCCACCCCGGAGCTGGACGCGATGGGCGAGGCCGCGGCCGGCGAGCTGGCCAGGCTCGGCGCGCTGGCCGAGGCGGCCCCGCCGCGGCTGGTCCAGTTCGACGCCTGGGGCCGGCGGGTCGACCGCATCGAGGTGAGCGCCGCCTGGGAGGAGCTGCTGGCGGCGCAGGCGCGCGCCGGCCTGGTGGCGGTGGCCTACGACGGCCGTCACGGCCCGCACGGGCGCGTGCTCCAGCACGCCCTGCTACACCTGTACGCGCCGTCCTCGGCGGTGGCGACCTGCCCGCTGGCGATGAGCGACGCCGCCGTCCGGGTCCTGCTCGACCACGCCCCGCCGGAGCTGCGCGAGCGGGTGGTCCCGCTGCTGACCTCGCGCGACCCGGAGCGGGCATGGACCTCGGGCCAGTGGATGACCGAGCGCGAGGGCGGCTCGGACGTCGGCCGCACCGCCACCGTCGCCCGGACCGACGAGGGGGGCCGCTGGCGGCTGCACGGCGTCAAGTGGTTCACCTCGGCGACCACCGCCGAGTGCGCGCTGGCGCTGGCCCGGCCGGAGGGCGCCGATCCGGGCAGCCGCGGGCTCGGGCTGTTCCTGGTCGAGGCGGTCGACCCGCTGACCGGCCGCTCGCAGCTCGGCGAGACCATCCTGGTCGACCGGCTGAAGGACAAGCTCGGCACCCGTGCCGTGCCCACCGCCGAGCTGGAGCTGGCCGGCGCCGTGGCCACGCCGGTCGGCGGGGTCGAGGCCGGCCTCAAGAAGATCGCCGGGATGCTCAACGTGACCCGGGTCCACAACGGCATCAGTGCCGCAGCCGGGATGCGCCGCGGGGTCGAGCTGGCCGTCGCCTACGCGCGCGTGCGCCAGGCCTTCGGCCAGCGCCTGCAGGACCTGCCGCTGCACCGCGAGACGCTGGTGGACCTGGCGGTCGAGGCCGAGGCGGCTTTCGCGCTGGTGGCGCGGGCCGCGGAGCTGCTCGGCCGCGCCGAGCACGGCCTGGCCTCCGAGCGCGAGCAGCGTGCCCTGCGCGCGCTGGTCCCGGTGGTGAAGCTGCTCACCGGCAAGGACGCGGTGGCGCACGCCAGCGAGGTGGTCGAGTCGTTCGGCGGCGCCGGCTACATCGAGGACACCGGCATCCCGAGGTTGCTGCGCGACGCCCAGGTGCTGCCGATCTGGGAGGGCACCACCAACGTGCTCAGCCTCGACCTGGTTCGCGCCGAGCGCACCGACCAGGCGGTCACAGCCCTGCTCGAGGACCTCGACGCCCAGCTCGAGCCCCCGCGCGGCTGGCCGGAGGGCGCCGAGCGCGCCAGCGGGCTCGACCGTGCCGGCGACCTCGTCGGGCGGTCCCTCCAGGCGCTCGCCAAGGAGCTGCGGGCCTTCCAGGACTCGGACGCCGCCGCCGTCGAGGCGCATCTGCGCGGCTTCGCCATGCGGCTCGGGCGCAGCTATGCCGCCGGGATGCTGGTCGCGCACGCCGCTCACCGGCTCGCCGGCCACGGCGACGAGCGGGCCGCCCGGGTCGCCGGCCGCTACGCCGAGCGCTGGCTCACCAGCGCGCCGCCGCCGCTGCCGACGCTTGACCAGCTCGACCGGTCTGCAGCGCTGTTAGCAACTGTTATCCCTCCGTGACCGCGAACCGCGCCCATCCCTGATACTAAAGAAGCCGTGCGGGAAAGCCTTAATTGACCCGGACGACTCAGACGCTGCTCGAAAGGGATGGTGAGCGGGAATGGCGTGGTGGCGCGACCCATGGAAGCGCACTGGTCTACTCGGCATCGCGATCGTCGCCTCCTTGGCGCTGGCCGCATGCGGCACGGCGTCCGGTCAGACGGGCGCCGCGGCCGGCGTCGCCACCACCACCACCACCACCACCACCACTCCAGCCACCAGCAGCTCCGCCACCGCCACCTCGGGCGGCATGGCCGGGTCGGGGTCCGGCCAGGCGGGCCAGGGGTCGGCCCAGGCGGCCCAGCGGTCGGGCCAGGCGGGCAACGGGTCCGCCCAGGCGATGCCCGGCGCGGTGGCGACGCCGCCCAGGCCGCAGAGGTTGGCGCTGCCCGCCACGGCCCATCCCGGTGACCACGGCAAGGACGTCGCCGCGCTCCAGCGGCAGCTCGCCACCCTCGGCTACGAGGTCCGCAAGGTGGACGGCCAGTACGGGTCGGCGACCCAGCACGCCGTGGTGGCGTTCCAGAAGGTGAACCTCCTGAGCCGTGACGGTATCGCCGGGCCCAAGACCATGAAGGCGCTCGCCCACCCGAAGCGGCCGCGCCCGCGCCCGCGGTTGGGCGGCAGTGGCCTGCACGTCGAGGCGGACCTCACCCTCCAGGTCATCTACATCGTCAGCGACGGCAGGATCCAGCAGATCCTGGACGCCTCGTCCGCATCGGGCCGGACCTACCTGTCGCACGGCAGCGTCCGCCGGGCCCACACCCCGGAGGGCAGTTTCCGGATCGGCCGCAAGGTCAACGGCTGGCACCGCAGCTACCTCGGCATGATGTACCGGCCGGCGTACTTCGACGGCCCCTACGCGATCCACGGCGCGCCGAACGTCCCGCCGTACCCGGCCAGCCACGGCTGCATCCGCGTCACCACCGCCAGCATGGACGCGATCTACAGCAAGCTGGTCCCCGGCACCCGGGTGCTCGTCTACCGCACCTGATCTACAGTCTGGAGCGACCTTCACTCGTCGAATGCAGTAAGGAGCTCCATGCCTCAGCTCGATCCCAGCGCCCCAGCGCCCCCATTCAGCCTCCCGGACCAGGACGGCAAGACCGTCTCCCTGGACGATTTCAAGGGCAGCAAGGTGATCGTCTACTTCTACCCAAAGGACGACACCCCCGGCTGCACCAAGGAAGCCTGCCAGTTCAACGACAACCTGCACGGGTTCCAGCGGGCCGGCGTGCCGGTGGTCGGCATCTCCGCGGACGACGCCGCCAGCCACCGCGCCTTCCGCGAGAAGTACGGGCTGCGCTTCCCGCTGCTGTCGGATCTCGATCATCAGGTGATGGATGCCTACGGCGCGTGGGGCGAGAAGAACCGCTACGGCAAGACCAGCGTCGGCGTGCTCCGCTCGACCTTCCTGATCGACGAGCAGGGCGCGGTCCAGCGCGCCTGGTACAACGTCAAGGCCGATGGCCACGCCGAGAAGGTCCTGGCGGAGGCGACCGCCTAGGCCACGGGACCGATCACCCCGCAGGCGGCGCGCAGCCGCCACCATGCTCGCCGCATCCGTCCGGTTCTCCGCGTCGCCCGCTGCCGGCGGCAACCTTGACACTAAATTGTCAAGGTTGCTAGCCTCCGGCCAATGGCAACCGACCTGGAACGGCTCGCGCTGCGCCACGGCATCCGGCCCGGCCTGGCCGAGGCGGTGGGCGCGGCCGCCGCGCGGCTCGGCACCACCGCCCGCATGCTGCGCTACCGCGAGTCCCTGGGCCTGCTGGCCCCGGCGCGCACCGCCGGCGGGTACCGGACCTACGGCGAGCACGACCTGCTGGCCGCCGCCTACGCCGCCGACCTGGAGGAGCGCTACGACGTGCCGCCTGCCGCCGTCGCCTTCGCCCTGCGTGCCGTCCACGAGCCCGCGCCGCGCGGCGAGATCGCCATCCTCGGCCGCCTGACCCGCCGCCAGCCGGCGGGGGCGGGGCGGGCGGCCGAGGGCCGCGAGGGCGCGGTCCAGGGCGCCGCCCGCGAGCCCGGGCGCACGGCGGCGCTGGACTTCGAGACCCGGAAGGCGCGGGCCCTGCTGCGCCTGGCGAGCTGATGGAGGAACCGTGAGGACGATCGACCGCATGCTGAAGGACCCGGCCCTGGCGGCCGCGGGCCGCCGCAAGATCGACTTCGCCGCCAGGCGAATGCCGGTGCTGGCCGCGATCCGGGACGAGTTCCAGCTCGCCCGGCCGCTGGAGGGGGTCCGGATCGGCGCCTGCCTGCACACGGAAGTTCGCCGAGTACTGGGGGGTGCGCTCAGTCAGGTGGGTCGGAGAGGGGCCGGCGGCCGGCGAAGCCCGTCTCGGGCCAGTGCCACCAGGCGACCTCCGGCTCGTCAACCAGCCAGCAGAGCCAGTATGGCCGCCCACTGGCCGAGCGCGCCGGGAAGTCGACCAGGCCGTTGTCGACGTCGCGCAGCAGGATCCCCTCGGCGGACAGCTCGTCCAGGGCCGCCCGCAGCTCCGCCGCCTGCTGGCCGCCGGTCCCGTGGCGCTGGC
>WNGR01001913.1_pt1 | contig 26020 bp, 21 predicted proteins | sample 5407581 | NCBI WGS metagenome assembly WNGR01 (sample SAMN13153383, study PRJNA577476) | soil metagenome | isolation source: 80 cm soil or saprolite under Garry oak tree replicate 2 | place: USA:California | collected 2016-06-15
CAATCATTTCGAGCGAGGCCGCGATTTCGTCACGGCGGACTACGCGAAGCGCGACGACGGCTTGATTAGCGTGATCAACACGGGTCGCGAGGGCGGTGTAGATGGACTGCGGCGCGTCGCGCGTGGCAAGGCGCGCGTGGTCCCCGAGTCGGACAACGCAAAGCTCAAAGTGTCGTTCTTCGGGCCATTCTATGTCGGCGACTACTGGGTGCTCGATCACGCCGACGACTACGGCTGGTCGATCGTCGGCGAACCGAGCGGCACGTATCTGTGGATACTCACGCGTGAAGCGAAACCTGCCGTCGAACTGCAACGCGCGCTGCTGGAACGCGTTCGCGCATTCGGCTATGACCTGTCGATGCTGCGCCGGACGCAGCAGTAAAGATCGATTGAAAATTTTTCTAGTCGCCTTTCCTTTTGCGAAATCACGCATCGCTTATCCGGCATTTCCAGTGACGCATGTCGGCTTTGCGCGGTAACTCTTCCCTTCTATTCGTGTGATTTTGCGCAATTACTGCCGCATTTTCGTGTCGGCATGAATTTCGCATTGACGGTCGCCATGCAATTCCGCGTCGCTCTGCGCAGACCGATGCGGCTTCTCAAACCGGAGTGTGACTGCCCACGTAAAGAGTCGAGCGAAACAACCGTGGCTGTCGCACCTTATTGCGTCAAATGCCATGGATACCAACCGTACACTCACAACCATTCGAAGCGGCGCGCATCAGATTACCGACCATCGGGACGACATCTTCTTTGCCGCCGTATCGACGACACGCATGCCGATGGTCATCACCGATCCCAATCTGCCCGACAACCCCGTGATCTTTGCGAACCATGCGTTTCTGCGGATGACAGGCTATGAGCTGCCGGAGATCATCGGCACCAACTGCCGTTTTCTGCAAGGGCCGGAGACGGATCGCGCCACCATCGACGAGGTGCGGGACGCCGTCGCGCATCGCCGCGAGATCGCGACGGAGATTCTCAACTATCGCAAGGACGGTTCGACGTTCTGGAACGCGCTCTTCATTTCGCCCGTCTTCAACGAGCAAGGCGAACTGGTGTATTTCTTCGGCTCGCAACTGGACGTGAGCCGCCGCCGCGATGCAGAGGACGCGCTGCATCAGGCGCAGAAGATGGAGGCGCTCGGGCAGTTGACGGGCGGCATTGCGCACGACTTCAACAATTTGCTGCAGGTGATGGCGGGTTATGTGGATGTGCTGCAATTGGGCATTGAAGGCAATGCGCAAGGTCCGGTGATGGCGCAAAGCCTCGATCGCATACGCGGCGCGGTCGCCAAAGCCACGACGCTGACCCAACAGCTGCTCGCGTTTGCGCGCAAGCAGAAGCTCGTGGGGCGCCCAGTTAATCTGAATACGCTGGCGGACAGCATGGTCGAACTCGCGCGGCGCACGCTTGGCGAGAACGTTTCGCTGAAGACCGAATATGAGGATGGCCTCGGCAATTGCCGTGTCGATTCGACCCAGCTCGAAGTCGCATTGCTCAACGTGCTGCTCAATGCACGCGACGCGCTTGCGAGCCAGCGCGACGGTGTCGTGACAGTGCGCACGGAGACGGTCGAACTGGAGCAGCAAGCGATGGTCGGATTCGCCGACCTGCGGACCGGCCGGTACGTGAGCATTGCAATCTCCGACAACGGCTGCGGCATCCCGCCTGAGATTCTCGACCGGGTGATGGACCCGTTCTTCACGACGAAGGACGAAGGCAAGGGCACGGGCCTCGGGTTGTCGATGGTATATGGCTTCGCGAAGCAGTCGGGCGGCGCAGTGAACCTGTATTCGGAACCGGGCGTCGGCACCACGTTGCGGCTTTATTTCCCGGCTGTGGAAGGCAATGCGCAGCGTCGTCCGTCCGCGCCGAAGGCGATCGAAAAGGCGGGCAACGAAACGATCCTGATCGTCGACGACCGCGTCGAAGTGGCGGAAGTCGCACAGGCGATGCTCGAGCAGATCGGCTATCGCACGCGCGTCGTGCTGAACACGAAAGAGGCGATGGAGATGTTGCAGGACGGCACGAATGTCGACCTGCTGTTCACCGACCTCATCATGCCGGGCAACATGAACGGCGTGATGCTCGCGCGTGAGGCGCGGCGCCTGCGACCGAAGATCAAGGTGCTGCTGACGACAGGCTATGCCGACGCGTCGCTCGAGCGGACCGATGCGAACGGCAGCGAGTTCGACATGATTCACAAGCCCTATCGGCGCGTGGAACTGGCGCGCAAGGTTCGCATCGTGTTGAACGGGCCGACAGGTGTCGGTTAGCTTTCAGCCAGGGCAATTACGCATGCATTTGAGTCAACTGAGCAGGGCGTAATTCGTTTCATTTACCGCAGGCTGCGGATAGAATTTGTACCCGGTTCCGTTCAACCTGCGGCGGATCGCGCGGTGCTAAAGGAGTATCGCGTGTTCGCGTTTAATCCGGATCTCGAATGCTGCGACCATCAATGCCACATAACGAAAGCGAACGCGTGGAGACGTTGCGTTCGCTTCACATACTCGATACACCGCCGGAAGAACGGTTCGACCGTCTCACGCGACTCGCGCGACGCCTGTTCAGCGTGCCCATTGCAGCCGTTACGCTGGTCGACAGTCATCGCCAGTGGTTCAAGTCGCATCCCGGCATCGACGCTTCGGAAACATCGCGCGATGTGTCTTTCTGCGGCCACGCGATTCTCGACGACGAACTGTTCCTCGTGAACGACGCATTGCTCGATGTGCGCTTCGCCGACAATCCGCTCGTCACGGGCGATCCGAATATCCGCTTCTACGCGGGCTATCCGCTCACCGTCGACAACGGCAGCCGGCTCGGCACGCTCTGTCTGATCGACGTGAAGCCACGCGCATTGGACGACGAAGAGCGCGTGCTGCTGCGCGATCTCGCGCGCATGGCCGAGCAGGAAATCTCCGCCGTGCAGCTCGCGACCACGGATGAACTGACAGGCCTGTCGAACCGCCGTGGCTTCGAGGCGCTCGCGCAGCATGCAATCAGGCTCTGCAAGCGCGCGCAAAAGCCCGCGTCGCTGCTGTTCTTCGACCTGAACGGTTTCAAGAATATCAACGACGTATACGGTCACGCGGAAGGCGACCGCGCGTTGATTGCATTTGCAACGGTATTGCAAACGGCATTGCGCGACAGTGATGTGATCGGGCGGTTAGGCGGCGACGAGTTCGTCGTGTTGCTGAGCGACTCGGATGAAGAAGGGACGACGCAGACCATCGCACGTCTCAGACATCAACTGGATGTCCACAACCAGTCCGCACAGACGCCGTATCAATTGCATTGCAGCGTGGGTACGGCGACGTATGCGCCGGACAGTCCGCAGAGTATCGACGACCTGCTCGCGCAAGCCGACGGCGCGATGTACGCGAACAAGCGCTCGCAACGCTGAAGTCTGGACGGCTGCGCAAACGTTTAGCGTAGCCGCTTCTGTTGTATCAACGAGCTGTCAGCGATTTTTCCAGCGCCCAACGTTCCTCGCGTTCGAGTCGCAGCAACGCATGCTCGAACATCGCGCGCGCACGGCCCGAAATGTTCGCCAGATACACATGTAGCAGCGCATCGGCGGGCGTGCGCGAAGCGCAGCTGACGCTGTACTGCTCGAATGCGCTCAACTGCATGATGATGCTCGCAAGATGCTTTGGGCATTCGCACGCGACGGTGGTCGACGCATGCGCCATCGCCATCAAGGTTTCGTCGGAGTAGTGCCGCTGCGGCGCGGGCTCGCGCATGTCGGGTTGCGTGGCCGCTTGTCCCGTCTTGCGCTGGATGTCGCTCATCATATGCGCGATCGATGCCTGATCGAGCGGCTCGCGTATCGTGCGCACGCCGACGCGCTCCAGCAGATTGATCGTGTTCGCGGCAGCGAACGAATACACCACGACGATGTTCTCCGCGTGAGTCGACGCGCTCAACGCGAGCACGCGCTCGACATCGTCCGCATGCAGCGACGGCAGATGAATGATCAGCACATCGGCCGGCTGGTTCATGCGCTCGGTGAACGCGGCCGTCATGTTCTCGAACACTTTCGACTCGCTCGCGAGCTCGGCCTGCATCGCGTGCAGATGCTGGCGAATGGTCTGCGCGAGCGCCGTGCCGACGATGCGCAGGCGCAAGCCCGGCCGTCCTTCCGCGAGCGGCGACACAGGCGTCTTGTCGACATGCATGAACGCGAGCCGTTCGAGTTCGCCCGTCTGCAAGGTGGCGATCGAGCCGATCGAATAGCCGCGATCGACGAGCCCCTTGATCATCGCGACGCGTCGCACGTCGGCTTCGCTGTACAGGCGATGCCCGGATTGCGTGGTGGGCGGCGCAACGACGCCATATCGGCGCTCCCAGATACGCAGCGTGCCGACGGGGAGATTCGCCATGCGAGCGACGGCCCCGATGCGATAGCGCGGCACGACTTCTGGATCATCCACTGTGTTGTTCATGAATCGAAAACCCTTGGGGAAGTCGATTCGAGTCTAACAAGCGCGACGATGATTTGAGGCGGATTTTTTTATTCAATGATGGCGCAAAGCCGCATAAACAAACGCTCTGCGCAATGCAAGCCTTTGACACGCAAGCCTTTGCGGGTTCTTGTCCTCATTCTGTCCCGCCAATGCGGCACGTTACGCAAACAGTCGCTTGTACTGATTTTGACCAGGATCGAGTGATGCGAGACCTGTCATGCCTGATCGCGTGATGTATGAGGAAAGCCTCAGCTTCGGCGCATGTGCGGGTCAGCGCTTGCATGTGGAACCGCGAACGATCAGCTGCGGCGCGGACGTCACGCACACGCGCGGCGCTTTCTGGTGCGCGCCAAGCTTGCCCGCTGGCCGCTCGATCAGCTCGCGCAGCAACGACACGGCGAGCTCGGCGGCTTCGACGGTCGGCACGGCAACGGTTGTGAGCGGCGGACGCGATTGCTGCGCAAGCTGAATGTCGGTGATGCCGACCACGGACAAATCGCGCGGCACGTCGCGCCCGAGATCGGCCGCCGCGTGGATCGTGCCGAGCGCGGGCAGGTCGTTCGTCGCGAAGATGGCGGTCAGCTTCGTGTCGTGCTCCAGCAGATGGCGCGCTGCGGTATAACCGCCCTCCGTCGTATCGGGTGCGTAACGCACGTTTTTCGCGGGCACTTTGAGGCCTGCCTCGCGCATCGCATCGACGAAGCCTTCATAGCGCGATGCGTGAATACCCGAGGGCTTGCTGCCGACAACCGCACCGATGCGCGTATGTCCCAGTTCGATCAGATGCTTCGCGGCAAGCTGGCCCGCAAGACGGAAATCGACGGCGACGCACGGCAAGCCGGGTGGATCGTCGGGACGCTCCCACATGCACAGCACCACGGGTGCGCCGCGCGCTTCCGTTTTGCGCAGATCGTCGAAGTCGAGATTGGCGTTCATCACCAGCACGCCTTCGGAGAGCGTGCCCGCAATCTGCTCCAGATACGCGCGGCCCGCGTGCGGATCTTCATTGGTGTTGCAGATGATGACGAAGTGGCCGCTGGTGCGCGCCGCGCGCTCGACGGCCAGCGCAAACTCCGGGTAGAACGGGTTCGCGATGCTCGACACCATCAGCGCGATGGTCGGCGCGCGGCCTTCGGCGAGCGCACGCGCCGCAAGGTGCGGACGGTAGTTGAGCGCTTCGACGGCTTCGAGTACGCGCTGACGCGTCTGTTCGCCGACGCGCCCGCGATTGCGCAGCACGTTCGAAACGGTGGCCGACGTGACGCCGGCGCGCCGCGCGACTTCGCTCAAAGTGGACATGTTTCGCAACGCTTATTCAATATGTGGGACTTGCGTTCATCATTTGCATTGGCTACGAAGGCGGGGCACCATGCGCAAAACGACAGAACGAATTATCGGAGACAGCCTTACACGGCCAACAAACGGCCTTCAGAAGGGCCAGCGATCGCAATGCGGTCGTTTTTTCGGCCGTTCAGATTAAGCGCTTAATCTCCGCTTCGGGCTGATTAAATCACGGAGTCGAAGCGATGGCGAGCATTTCGTTGAAGGGCGTGCAGAAAGCGTATGGAGACAACGCGCCCGTGATCCGCAACGTCGATCTGGAGATCGGCGAAAACGAGTTTTGTGTGTTCCTCGGTCCGTCGGGCTGCGGCAAGTCCACGTTGCTGCGCATGATCGCGGGCCTCGAAGACGTGACGGACGGCGACCTGTCGATCGGCGGGCGCATCGTCAATGACGTGCCCGCTGCCGAGCGCGGCGTCGCGATGGTGTTCCAGAGCTACGCGCTGTTTCCGCACATGAGCGTGTACGAGAACATGGCCTTTGGCCTCAAGCTCGCGAAGAAGCCGAAAGCGGAAATCGACAGCAGGGTGAAGGAAGCGGCACGCATCCTGCAACTCGAAGCGCTGCTCGACCGCAAGCCGCGCGCATTGTCGGGCGGGCAGCGGCAGCGTGTCGCGATTGGCCGCGCGATCGTGCGCGAGCCGGGCGTGTTTCTGTTCGACGAGCCCTTGTCCAATCTCGACGCCACGTTGCGTGGTCAGACGCGAATTGAAATTGCGCGTCTGCACAAGCAGTTCGCGACTGCGAGTGTCGTCTACGTGACGCACGATCAGACGGAAGCGATGACGCTCGCTGACAAGATCGTGCTGCTGCATTCGGGCAAGGATACGGAGCGCTACGGCAGCATTGCGCAGATCGGTGCGCCGCTGGAGCTGTATCACCGGCCCGATAGCCGCTTCGTCGCGGGCTTCATCGGCTCGCCGCGCATGAACTTCCTGCCTGGCAGAGTCACGGCGATCGACGCGCAAGGCGTCGACGTCACGCTCGATCACACCAACGAAACCCTGCGCGTCGAAGTCGACGGCAGCACCTTGCAAGGCGGGCAGCCCGTCACGCTCGGCGTGCGCCCCGAGCATCTCGAACTGGTCACGGACGATGCATCACGACGTGATGCAACGCTTGCGCGCACCATTTCGCTGATCGAGCATCTTGGCGAGCATAGCTACGTGCATCTGGAGCAGCCAGGCGGCGCTGTGCTGATCGCGAAGGTGCCGGGCAACGCCCGCGTCGAACAGGGCGAGCGCGTGGTATTCGCCGCGCCCGCCCGTGCCTGCCATCTTTTCACTGAAGACGGATTCGCCGTGAAGGCGCTCAACTCCGTCGAACACTACGCATAAATAAGGGACACGCGCATGCGCCTTGGAGTCTGTTACTACCCCGAGCACTGGCCGGAATCGATGTGGAAAGACGACGCGCGCCGTATGAAGGCGCTCGGCATCGAGCAGGTGCGAATTGCGGAATTTGCATGGAGCCGTATCGAGCCGTCGCCGGGCGAATACGATTGGGGCTGGCTTGATCGTGCGATCGATGTGCTCGGTGACGCGGGTTTGCAGGTCGTCATGTGCACGCCGACGGCGACGCCGCCGAAGTGGCTGATCGACCGTCATCCCGACATTCTGCCCGTGGGCGCGGATGGACGTCCGCGCGCATTCGGCTCGCGCCGTCATTACGATTTTTCGTCGCCGTCGTATTTCGAAGCGTCGCGCAAGATCTGCGAGGCCGTCGCGGAGCGTTACGGCAAGCATCCTGCCGTCGCGTACTGGCAGACGGATAACGAATTCGGTTGCCACAACACGGTGGTTAGCTATTCGCCCGCAGCCGTCGCGCGTTTTCGCGTGTGGCTCAAGGAGCGTTATCAGAACGTCGACGCATTGAACCGCGCGTGGGGCACCGTGTTCTGGAGCATGGAGTACCGCAGCTTCGACGAAATCGATGCGCCCGTTGCGACTGTCACGGAAGCGCATCCTTCGCACAGGCTCGATTACCGGCGTTTCGCCTCCGATGAAGTCGCGCACTATAACCGCATGCAGGTCGAGATCATCCGCGCGCATTCGCCGGGCCGGCCTGTTGCGCACAACTTCATGCAACTGTTCACCGAGTTCGATCACTACAAGGTCGCGCGCGATCTCGACGTGGCCACGTGGGACAGCTATCCGCTGGGCGCGCTCGAAGAGCAGTGGTACGCGCCGGAGATCAAGGCGAAGTTCCTGCGCACCGGGCACCCGGATTTCGCGTCGTTCAATCACGATGTATATCGCGGTATGTCGAAGCTGCCGTTCTGGGTGATGGAGCAGCAGCCGGGTCCCGTGAACTGGGCGCACTGGAATCCTGCGCCGCTGCCGGGCATGGTGCGTCTGTGGAGCTGGGAAGCGTTCGCGCACGGCGCGGGCTGCGTGTCGTACTTCAGATGGCGTCAGGCGCCGTTCGCGCAGGAGCAGATGCACGCAGGGCTGAACACGCCCGACAATCGCCTCGACATCGGCGGCAGCGAAGCGGAACAGGTTTCGCACGAGATCGCAAAGGTGTCGGCGGCCGATGCCGACGCGAACGCGAATGTGCGCAGCAAGGTCGCGCTGATCTATGACTACGAAGCCAAGTGGCTCTTTGAAATTCATCCGCAGGGTGCGGACTTTTATTACCCGCGCTTCGCGTTCGAGTACTACTCGGCGCTGCGCTCGCTGGGCTTCGACGTCGATGTGATTCCCGCCGATGCGCCGCTCGACGGCTACGCGATGATCGTCGTGCCGCCGTTGCCCGTCGTGCCAGGCGACTTCGCGGTGCGGCTCGCCGCATCGGGCGCGCAGATCGTGCTCGGTCCGCGCACCGGTTCGAAGACGCCTGATCTGCAGATCCCTGCGAACCTGCCGCCGGGCGCGCTCGCGTCGCTGCTCCCCATCCGCGTATGGCGCGTCGAATCGATGCGGCCGAACGTGACGGAGCCGGTGCATGTCAATGGCGCGGGCGATGGACTGCGCGAAGGTCAGGCGCGTCACTGGCGTGATCTCATCGATGCCGCCGACGAACGCAGCTTCGGCGTGCGCGCGCGTTTTGCGGACGGTCATCCCGCGTATGTGCAGCACGGTTCCGTGCATTACTTCGCGAGCCTGTTCGACGATCGCCTGACGGAATCGCTGTTTGCGCGTATCGCGACGGAAGCGGGCCTCACGCCGACGCCGTTGGGCGACAGTGTGCGTATCAGCCGGCGTGGCAAGCTCACGTACGTGTTCAACTATACGAATGCACGGCATGTGATCGAAGGTATCGATGCATCGCGTTTCGTGATCGGTGCGCATGAAGTCGAGCCGCAAGGCGTCGCGGCTTATCGAACGGAACGTACGGAATAACTTCGCAACGTAGCAGTGATCCCAGCAGGTTAGAACCAGGACACAAGGAGACAGAAAGATGACAGCAGGAAAATTCAACGCACGCACCGCAATTGCAGCGGCCGCCCTCGCAGTCGCCGCAGCCGTTTCGCCGTTCGCGGCGACGACGGCAGAAGCGGGCACGATGACGATCAACATCGCGTTCAAAGGCGCAAGCCAGCGCGCGGTGTGGCAATCGGTGATCGACGACTTCAAGAAGGCGCATCCCGACATCGACGTGAAGGCGTCGTTCGTCGATGAGGAAGCGTACAAGGTGCAGTTGCCGGGCTGGCTGTCGACGGTCGCGCCCGATGTGGTCAACTGGCACAACGGCGAGCGCATGGCGTACTACGCGCGTCGCGGTCTCTTTGAAGACCTGAGCGGCGACTGGAAGAAGAACGGCTGGGACAACATGTATGCATCGACGAAGGAATCGTCGACGTACAACGGCAAGCAGTACGCGGCGCCGACCGTGTATTACTCGTGGGGCCTGTTCTATCGCAAGGACCTGTTCCAGAAGGCGGGGATCGCGTCCGAGCCGAAGACGTGGGACCAGTTGATGGACGCGTGCAAGAAGCTGAAGGCGGCGGGCATTACGCCGTTTGCGGTGGGCGGCCGCGATGCATGGACACTGGCAGGCTGGTTCGATTATCTCGACCTGCGTATTAACGGCAATGCGTTCCACCAGAAGCTGATGGCGGGCGAAGTGCCGTACACCGATCCGCGTGTGAAGAAGGTCTACACGACGTGGAAGCAGTTGCTCGACGACAAGGACTTCATCGACAACTCGCTGTCGTACGATCTGGACGCGGCGCAACCGTTCCTGTTCCAGGGCAAGGCCGCGATGATGCTGATGGGCACGTTCATCACGGGCGGTTTCCCACCGAACGTGAAGCCGAACATGAGCTACTTCCAGTTCCCGATCATCGACTCGAACGTGCCGACGGCGGAAGATGGTCCCGTCGAATCGCTGCATATTCCGGCCAAGGCCAAGAACAAGGCTGACGCGCACACGTTCCTCGCGTTCGTCGAGACGTCGGAGCAGGGCGCGAAGCTCGCGACGGGTCTTGGCTCGTTGTCGGCGAACAGCAAGTCGCCTGAACCGGAAGATCCCATTTCGAAGATCGGCTTCCAGATTCTGTCGAACACGAAGGGCGGCATTGCGCAGTTCTACGATCGCGACATGACGAAGGAAATGGCCGACGAAGGGATGAAGGGCATGCAGCAGTTCATCGCCGATCCGACGAAGATCGACGCGATCCTTGCGCAGCTCGAGCAGACGCGCAAGCGTATCTACAAGAAGTAAGGATGTAAGGCAGTGGCGCCGGATGCGCATCGATATGCGCGTCCGGCGCGAAGCAGCAATTTCGTTGCATGGAGAATCGTCGTGTCGCACTCCGTTACACGTCAGGACATCAATGGCACGCCGCCGTCGCAGCCGCAGGCGTCGCCAGCGCCTAGAGCCACGCGCAAGAAGCGTGGACCTTCGCCCACCGCTCGTCGGCAGCGCAAGGCCGCGCTGCTGTTTCTCGCACCCGCATGCTTCATGGTCGCGGTGTATGTGGTCTGGCCGATCCTGTCGTCGATCTGGCTGAGCTTCTACAACTGGGATGGCATGACCGACAAGGTCTTCGTCGGTCTCGCGAACTACATCGAACTGTTTCAGGCGCCGACTTTCTACACCGCGCTGAAGAACAACCTCATCTGGCTCGTGCTGTTCCTGCTCGCGCCGCCGATGGGGCTCGCCGTCGCGCTCTATCTGAACCAGGCGGTGGCGGGCATACGCGTCGTGAAGTCGTTGTTCTTTGCGCCGTTCGTGTTGTCGGGCGTCGTGGTCGGGTTGATCTTCTCGTGGTTCTACGATCCGACCTTTGGCCTCTTTGCAGTGATACTCGGCCACGGCGTGCCCGTGCTCGGCGACGCGCACTATGCGACGTTCGGCATCATCTTCGCCGCGCTATGGCCGCAGACCGCGTATTGCATGATTCTTTATCTGACGGGTCTGACATCGCTGAACAGCGAGCAGATCGAAGCCGCGCGCATGGAAGGCGCGAAGGGCTGGTCGATGCTGTGGCATGTGGTGCTGCCGCAGTTGCGGCCCGTCACCTTCATGGCAATCGTTGTTACGATAATCGGCGCGCTGCGCAGCTTCGACCTGATTTCGGTGATGACGGGCGGCGGCCCGTTCGAAAGCTCGACCGTACTCGCTTATTACATGTACGACCAGGCGATCAAGTATTACCGCATCGGCTATTCGGCATCGATTGCCGTGGTGTTGTTCGCGATCATGCTCGTGTACATCGTCTATCACCTGCGCCGCATGCTGCGCAACGAACAGTAAGGAGCGGCCGATATGTATCCGATGCCCGTTGCCAAATGGAAGCCGTTCAACCGGCGGCTGTACAAGTTGACGTTGCCGGTTGCGCTATTGATCTGGCTACTGCCGATGATCGCCGTGCTCGTCACGTCGGTGCGCTCGACGGAAGAACTGAGCGAAGGTAATTACTGGGGCTGGCCGAAGCACATCACGCTCATCGACAACTATCGCGAAGCGCTCACCACTTCGCCGATGCTGCATTACTTCTGGAACAGCGTGCTGATTACGGTGCCTGCCGTGATCGGTTCGATTGCGCTTGCGGCGATGGCGGGTTTCGCACTGGCCATCTACAAGTTTCGCGGCAACACGACGCTCTTCGCGACCTTCGTCGCGGGCAACTTCGTGCCGGTCCAGATTCTGATGATTCCCGTGCGCGATCTGTCGCTGAGCCTTGGTGTGTTCAATACGCTCGGCGCGCTGATTCTCTTTCACGTGTCGTTTCAGACGGGGTTTTGCGCGCTCTTTCTGCGCAACTTCATCAAGCAGCTGCCGTATGAACTGGTCGAGGCCGCGCGCATCGAAGGGGCGAGCGAGTGGACGGTGTTCTTCCGTATCGTGCTGCCGCTGATTCGCCCCGCGCTTGCTGCGCTCGCCATTCTTGTTTTCACGTTCGTCTGGAACGATTATTTCTGGGCGCTGTGCCTCACGCAAGGCGACGATGCCGCGCCGATCACGGTCGGCGTCGCGGCGCTCAAAGGGCAATGGACGACGGCGTGGAATCTTGTGTCGGCGGGTTCGATTCTGGCGGCACTGCCTTCCGTCGCAATGTTCTTCGCGATGCAGAAGCACTTCGTCGCAGGCCTGACGTTTGGCGCGACCAAAGGGTGATGCGTTTTTTTGCTGTTGTCTCCTGGTAGAAGGTTGCCCGCGCAAGCGGGCTTTTTTCTAGGTGCGACGGTCGCGCTGTTACTGGCCCGGCGGAACAGCGGTATGGACACCCGCGAGCGGCGATCCATAGCCGCCCGACTGCGCATTGTTCGGCGTGCCAGTGACGAGTTGCGCGCGCGGATCGGTGGGATTCAGATTCATTTCGCCCGCCTGCTGGTTGCCGTGCGTCGGATATTCACTGCCGCGCGGCGCGTTGGGCATCAGGCGCGTGCTGTTGACGGGCGCGTTCACGTCGTCGTAAGTGGAAAGCCCTTGCGCATTCGATTGCGCGGCGCCGACAGACAGCGCGAGAGCGGTGGTCAACTGAAGCGAAACAATGATCTTGCGCACGATGCACTCCTTGCTCGAAGAATGGCGCGTCCGTCATGAATTGACGAACTACGACGCGGTCCTCTTTATTCCCTTTTAACTATTGGACATCGCATTCGCGAGTTCAAGGCGTGACGTGCGTGGACAGCGGCGCGTGCGGCTTGCGTCGCGCTTTTGAAGCAGTTCTTCGTTCGGCGCGCCCGCCGTTCAGGCTTTCTCGCCGGCGATATCGCCGACCGCGCGCCGTACCGCGCGCAGAATGTCGTTCGCGAGTTCCGGCTGCGCCTTCAACACCGCGCGCGACGCCGCGATCGCGCCGATCAGCGTCGATGAAATCGCAATCGCCTTCTCGCGCGGGTCGCCCTTCACCTTGTGCGCGCGCAGGTGCTTTTCGAACACAGCTGTCATCAGTTCGAAGCCTTCGCTGTAGCGCGCGCTGATCGTTTCGTCCTGACGGCCGATCTCGCTCGCCGACGCCGCCATCGCGCAGCCGTTCGCAATGTCGTCGCGTTTTTCTTCCGACAAATAGTTGTCGAGCAGTTCGCTCAGGCTCGGCGCGCGGCCGTCGGGCGTTTGGGTCATGCGTTCGTGGCCGATCTGCAGACCGTGCGCGAGCGCTTCTGCCGCGAGCGCTTCCTTCGACGGGAAGTGCGCGTAGAGGGCGCCGTGCGTGAGCCCCGCCGCCTTGCCGATTTCGGCGACACCGACGCCGTCGATGCCGTGTGTCCTGAAGAGGCGCGCGGCCGTTTCGACAAGGGCCGCGCGGTTTTGCGCCGCCTTTTCCTTGCTGACTTTCATCGCTGATCCACCCTTTCACAACAAACCGGTGAGAAAAACCGCTTGACACGTATTGATTGCGGTCACTATCATTAATTTAAGATTGCAGTTGCAATTATAAAACAGCTGCGGGCGGATGTCCGCCCCCAACCTCAATTTCTGGAGAAATCCTCATGTCATTCGCAAACAAGACGGCACTCATCACAGGCGGCAACGGCGGCATCGGTTTCGCGGCGGCGCGCATCCTGATCGCGCAAGGCGCGCGTGTGGCGATCACGGGCCGCGACCAGAAGAAGCTCGACGAAGCGGCGGCCGAACTGGGCCCGAACGCACTTCCCATCCGCGCGGATCTGGACGATCCCGCGGCCATCGACGACGTGATGAAGGTGATCGCCGACAAGTTCGGCAAGCTGGATATCGTGTTCGCGAATGCGGGCGTGAGCGGCGCGACGCCTGTCGGCAGCACGACGGCGGAGAAGTTCGAAGCGATCATGCGTACCAACGTGACGGCCGTGTTCCTCACCGTGCAGGCTGCCGTGCCACTGATGGGCGAGGGCGGTTCGATCGTGCTGAACGGCTCGGTGATGCGTCAGCTGGGCGCGCCGGGGTCGTCGGCATATTCGGCGTCGAAGGCGGCGATTTCGGGCATGGCGCGCGTGCTTGCTTCCGAACTCGTTACGCGCGGCATTCGCGTGAATACGGTAATTCCTGGCGGCACGCGCACGTCGATCTGGACGCGTGGCGACCGTGAAGGCGCAACGCTCGACGCGACGGAAACGGCGCTCTCGCCGATGATTCCGATGGGCCGTTTCGCGCTGGCCGAAGAAGTGGCGCAGGCGGCTGTGTTCCTCGCATCGGATGCGGCGTCGGGCATGACGGCGGCAGAGATCGTCGTCGACGGCGGCAATACGGGAGCGCCGATGGGCGCGCCGGCGTTCCGCCGCTAAGTGCTTTAGCGGCTTTAACGGTTTCGAAGGCTTCAACGAAAAAGGGCGATGCACAGCGGTGCATCGCCCTTTGTTGCATTCGATGAGCGCGACGCGTTAGAACATCCCGGCGACGATAGCAGCGACGATCGACCCGAGCACCAGCACCGCACCGATCGTGCGACGTTTGTTCAACTGCGTCCACAGCAAGACGCCTGTCAGCGACAGCAAGATCACGCCGCCCGCGAACGTGTCGATCACTAGCACCCAGCCGACGCTAAGGCCGACGCCCTTATGCAGATTCGTGAGCGCCGCGAGGAAGGTGTTGGCGCTGCGCTTGACGGTCACAAAGTCATTGCCGACCCAGTACTCCGCCTGCGTGTTTTCGCCAGGCGACGCGAAGCTTACCTGCCAGTGTTCCGGTTGAACAGCCTTGCGATCGCCCCACGCGACGGGATGTGACGGCTCCTTCTGCACGCGGCCCGGCTTGCCTTGCACCTTCAGCTCCTGCTTGAGCCATTTGGCGAGATCGCGCGGCGACTCGGGCGCGGGCTGCGGCAGCTTCACCTGCAGCGAATCGACCTGCGGCTCGCCCGTCGATACGCGCAGCGGTCCGCCGCGATGGTTCAGCAAAAAGCCGCTCGTACCCATCAGAAGACCGAGCGCCGCGCCCCACAGGCCGATCCAGCTATGCACCTTGCGCAGCCAGCGGATAAACGTGATGCGGCGCGACCCGGCGGGCGGCGCGCCATTGCGTTGATCTTTCTTCTGGCTGTTGATGCGCGTGGCGGATTCGATGGTCACGGTTTCGGGTGTATTCACGGGGCGCTCCGGGGCAACACAGAATGCGGTCAGGACTGAGCTCAACCGTTATCGAAGGGCGCACGCCGATAGCAAGCCAGGAAGGCTCGCGAGGAGTGGAGTACTTCGAGACGGGATGCCACCGCGGTAGAGCGATGGCAGTGGCTGGCTGGCCGCGTTGCCCAGATATGCAGGAAAGGGGCGCCGCAGTGGGCTGGCTATGCGATCAGAAAGGCATCGATGATATCACCGGAACTCGCCTGAAGGCCCGACATTCATGGCGGGGAGGTAGAGCGCGTCGTGCGAAGCACGACTTCAAGCGGGCTTGACTTGCGGCTGAGGCGTGATACTGTATGAATATACAGTTATTGGTTGTCTGATCCACCACATGGCTCGCAGCGTCGTTCCGGTTCGAGTACTCCGACTGCGCATCAAGGACAAGCACGCTCCGGACTTGTCCTTGATGGCGCGGGAGGTGAACTTCGTCTGGAACTACTGCAACGAGTTGTCGCTCAAGATCTTCCTGCGTGAGCGCCGGTTCGCCTCAGGAATCGAATTGCAGCGCTACCTGAACGGTGCATCGAAAGAAGGCCTTGGCATCGGTTCGGCAGTTTTCCAGCAGATCGCCGAGGAGTACGCTACGCGCCGTAAGCAGCACCGCAAGGTCAAACTGCGCTGGCGCAAGAGCGGAGGTGCCCGCCGTTCGCTGGGCTGGATACCCTTCAAGGCCCGCTCGGTCGTCTGGCGTAACGGACAGGTGCGCTTCCAGGGCCTGCATTTGGGCGTCTGGGATAGCTATGGTCTGGCGGGATATGAACTGGGCGCCGGAACCATCAGCGAAGATAGCCGTGGACGCTGGTATATGAACGTGAGCGTCAAGGCGAAGCCGGCGCAACGCAGCGAATCGAAGCGGCAACTGGGCATCGATCTGGGTCTGAAGACTTTCGCCGGCTTCTCAGACGAACAGCTTGCGAACGTTGAGGCACAGCGTTTCTATCGCGATCTGGAACCGGCGCTGGCAACCGCGCAGCGTGCCCGCAAGAAACTCCGTGTGAAGGCGATCCATGCGAGGATCGCGAATCGCAGGAAGGACTTTTTGCATCAACTCAGCACCCGACTCGTTCGCGGGTACGGTGCGATCTTTGTCGGCAACGTGAACGCTCAGACGCTGGCACGAGCCCAGCACGGCAAGTCCGTGCTCGACGCGGGTTGGTCGTCGTTCCGAACCATGCTGCAGTACAAGTGCGCTGACGCAGGCGTATGGTTCGATGAGGTCGATGAAGCGTACTCCTCCCAAGCATGCTCGTGCTGTGGTTCTCGCACGGGGCCGAAAGGTGTCGCAGGGCTTGGAATAAGAGAATGGACGTGCGGCGCGTGCGATCGAACGCATGATCGTGATCGCAATGCTGCCCGAAACATTCTCGCGGTCGGACGTGACCGTCTCGCTGGAGGAATCCCCGCCCTTTCCGCGCATAGCGCGGCAGCCGTAGGCTGAAGGCGGGGAGGACGTCAAGGCGTAATGAATGCCGCAATCGCCGGGCGCGATACACAACACCGCCAATGTTTCGACACGCAAGTCGCGCTAAGGGTGCGCCCCGCGAGCCGCCGCTAGCGCACGCCGAGCCGGTAGACGGTCGTGTGCCGGTAGCGCTCGCCGGGGCGCAGGACGACTTGCTCGGCGTCGGACATGTTGACCTGGTTCGGAAACGCTCCCGTTTCGAGGCACAACGCCGCGTGCTTGCCGTATGTCTTGCCGTTGCGTCCGTCGACGCCCGCGAGAAAGTTGCCCGTGTAGAACTGCATGCCTTTCGCGTCCGTCGATACCGTCAGCTCACGCCCGCTGGCGGGATCGTAGAGCGTAGCGGCCGTGCGCGTCGCAGCGGCGCCGTCACGCAGCACGTAGCAATGATCAAAGCCGCCTGCGCGCGCGAGTTGCGCATCCGGCCAGTCGAGGCGCGCGCCAATCGGCGCGCCCGCGCGAAAGTCGAACACGCTGCCTGCCACGTCTTTTCTTTCGATGGGAATCATCGCGTCATCGACGGCGAAGAAGGCGTCCGCATCGATCGCGATCACATGGCCGCGAATATCGGGCGCATCGGCGGACGCGTCGCCGGACAGATTGAAGTACGCGTGATTCGTGAGGCTGATCGGCGTGGGCGCATCGGCGGTTGCGTTGTAGTCGATCGTGAGCGCGCCGTCGTCGTCGAGCGCATAGCGCACGGTTGCCGCGACCGCGCCGGGAAAGCCTGCGTCGCCTTCGGGCGATTCGTGCGACAGCACCAGCGCGCCGTCCACTTCGCGCGCATGCCACAGCGCCTTGTGAAATCCGTTGATACCGCCGTGCAGCAGGTTGTCGCCGTCGTTGCGGTCGAGCTGATAGACGACCCCGTCGAGCGTGAAGCGCGCCTGCGCAATGCGGTTCGCCCAGCGTCCGATGGTCGAGCCGAAGAACCAGCGGCTCGCCAGATAGTCGGCGGGTGTTTCATGACCGAGCAGCACGTCGGCGACGCGGCCTGCGCGGTCGGGCGCATGCCACGAGACGAGCGTCGCGCCGAGATCGCTGATGGTGGCCCGCATGCCGTGCGCGTTGCGCAGCGTGAACAGACGAATGTCGCCGAGACCGGGCAACGTGCCCCAGCGATCGACCTGGACGCTGGATGAGAGAGGGGTATCGGTGCTGTGCATGTCGGCGAAATTCATATCGGTCGCGGAACAAACCAGATTAAGGCATTTATGCGGATGGCGCATTGTGAGTCGATTGCGCGGCTTGCATGCGTTCCTGATACTCGCGCGGCGTGCAATCGAGTTCGCGCCGGAACACGGCGTACATGTACTGCAACGAAGTGAAGCCGCAGCGGATCGCGACTTCCGCGCTCGACATGTCCTGCTGCGCGAGCAGTTGCTTGGCGACATCGAGCTTGTGCTTGAGGATTTCCTGATGCACGGTGCAGCCGAGTTCGCGCCGGAAATAATCTTCGAGCGACGAACGCGACACGCCCACGTAATCGGCGACCTGTTCCGTCTTGATGCCCTGGCAGGCGTATTGCCGGATGTAGTGACGCGCGCGCATTACGTAAGGACTCGCGAGCGGCTCGTGCTTCGTCGATTCGCATACGTTGATGCCGACGGGCGGCACGAGGATGCGACGGCCTGCGAAGCGTGCTCCGCCCAGCATCTGATGCAGAAGGTGTGCGGCTGTGCGGCCCATTTCCTCGGTGCCCTGAATCACTGATGAAAGCGGAATACGGGTGAGCGAGCGCGTTAGCGGATCGTTGTCGATGCCGATGATTGCGACTTGTTCGGGCACGGGGATGCCGCTGATCAGGCACGCCTGTAGTACCTGACGCGCGCGGGCGTCCGTTACCGCGATGATGCCGACGGGCTTGGGCAGGCTTTGCAGCCATTGTGTGAGTTGCACGCTGGCCTGGTGCCAGACGGGGGCGCTGGTCGGTAGGCCGCGGTGCACGTCGCCTTCTATGCCATCTGCTTTCAGCAGCGTGTTGAATGCGAGTTCGCGTTCTTGCGCCCAGCGGTTGGTCGGGGATTCCGGCAGGCTGTAGAGGGCGAAGCGTTGCAGGCCGGCGCCGATCAGGTGCTTATACGCGAGCGACATAAGTTGCATGTTGTCGGTCGCTATGTAGGGCGGGTTTGGTGGGTACTTCGATGCGTCTTCGTATGAGCCGCCTACGGCGACGACAGGTAAGGGGGAGTCGGCGAGCGCTTCGCAGACGGCGGGGTCATCGAAGTCGGCGATGAAGCCGTCGCCTTCGAAACGTTCTATGCCATTCAGGCGCGCGCGGAAGTCTTCTTCCAGGAAGAGGTCCCAGGCGACTCGCGTTGAAAGCAGGTAGTTGCCGATGCCTGTGATGATTTCTCGGTCGTAGACTTTGTTTGCGTTGAAGAGCAGTGCAATTCGGTGCGTTCGCTGGGGCATTTGCTCTCCGAGCAGTGAGGGTTGGTTTTGCTTGCCTGTCGGTTTGTGCTTTGTGTCGCCGCTCGGTGTGCTTGTCTTTGCGCTGGCATCCGCGTTTTGGTGTTTGCCGTTCAAGCGTCGCCTCGCACAGGAGCGACGCTTGAAGCACGAAGACAAAACGCGGATGCCAGTGAAAACCCTGGCAAACCAAACCAAATCACACAACCAAACCCATCGCGCCAATTCTAGGCGCCCCCATCCCCCTGCGCCAGCAACCACAAAGAATCACCACCCCCGCTGGCGAATTTCGCAATTGCCGCGCAAACCAGCAAGCGTCAGCATGACATCACTTCATGCACAGCTCGATGCAACGTCGAGCCGACACTACGACACTCCAGGAGACGCGCATGTCCTACTTCGAACACTTGCCCGCCGTGCGCTACGAGGGCCCCCACACAGACAACCCGTTCGCCTATCGCCACTACGACAAGGACAAGCTCGTGCTCGGCAAGCGAATGGAAGACCATCTGCGTCTGGCCGTCTGCTACTGGCATACGTTCGTATGGCCCGGCGCGGACATGTTCGGACCGGGCACGTTCGAGCGTCCATGGCATCGCTCGGGTGATGCGCTAGAAAAGGCGCATGCCAAGGCCGATCACGCGTTCGAACTGTTCCAGAAACTCGGCACCCCGTTCTACACATTCCATGACGCCGACGTAGCGCCCGAAGGCGACAGCATCAAGAGCTATGTGAACAACTTCAAGACGATGACCGACGTGCTCGCACGCAAACAGGAGCAGACGGGCGTCAAGCTGCTATGGGGCACAGCGAACCTCTTCTCGCATCCACGTTATGCGGCAGGCGCAGCAACCAACCCGAATCCCGATGTGTTTGCGTTTGCCGCAACCCAGGTATTGAACGCACTGGAAGCAACGCAGCGCCTGAACGGCGAGAACTACGTGCTGTGGGGCGGCCGCGAAGGCTACGAAACCCTGCTCAACACCGACCTGAGACGCGAACGCGAGCAACTCGGCCGCTTCATGAGCATGGTCGTCGAGCACAAACACAAGTTGGGCTTCAAGGGCGCACTGCTGATCGAGCCGAAACCGCAAGAGCCGACCAAGCATCAATACGACTACGACGTCGCGACAGTCCACGGCTTTCTCACGCAATTCGGCTTGCAGGATGAAATCCGCGTGAACATCGAAGCGAATCACGCAACGCTCGCCGGCCATTCGTTTCACCACGAAATCGCCAATGCATTCGCGCTCGGCATTTTCGGCAGCATCGACGCAAATCGCGGCGACGCGCAAAACGGCTGGGACACGGACCAGTTCCCAAATAGTGTCGAAGAACTCACGCTCGCGTTATACGAGATCCTGCGCAATGGCGGCTTTGAGACGGGCGGCATGAACTTCGATGCAAAGGTCCGCCGCCAGAGTATCGATCCCGAAGACCTGGTACACGGCCATATCGGCGCAATCGATGTGATCGCCGTCGCGCTGGAGCGTGCCGCTCATCTTGTCGAGAACGACCGGCTGGGCGCGTTCAAGCAGCAGCGCTATGCGGGATGGGACAGCGATTTCGGCCGTAAGGTGCTGGCGGGCGGCTATTCGCTCGAATCGCTGGCAAGCGATGCGGTACAGCGAAACATCGCGCCGCATCATGTCAGCGGACAGCAGGAGCGTCTGGAGAACATCGTCAATCAGGCAATCTACTCAGCCGCTAAATAGGCAACGCAAAGGCACGAAAAAACGTTAGCAGCGCCGGTCGATTTCGCAATTGCTCCGCCGGCGCGCACGGCACACGCTGTCGTGCGAACAAAAATGGGGCAGCTTTCAAAATTGACGCTCGCGAACAGGTATTCGCAGCGCACCCTGAGGTTAAGACGGCGGTTCGACTCTCTCGCATTCGAAACTGCACGCAACCCTAAATGGAGTGAGACATGAAATCTGCAATGCGTCGTTCCGTATTGAGTTCCCTCGTTTGCGCCGCGATGGCCGCCGGCCTGACGATGATCGCGCCGCTCGCGCATGCGAGCAAGGACAAGCCCGAAATCGGCTTCTGTATCGACGACTTGCGCGTCGAACGCTGGTCGCGCGATCGCGACTATTTCGTCGCCGCAGCGACGAAGCTCGGTGCGAAAGTCTCCGTGCAATCCGCCGACGCGAGCGAAGCGCGGCAAATCTCGCAGATCGAGAACCTGATCTCGCGCGGCGTCGACGTGATCGTGATCGTGCCTTTCAATTCGAAGACCCTGGGCAATGTCGTTGCCGAAGCGCACAAGGCAGGCATCAAGGTCGTGTCGTATGACCGGCTGATTCTCGATGCCGACGTCGATGCCTATATCTCGTTCGATAACGAGAAGGTCGGTGAACTCCAGGCACAAGGCGTGTTTAACGCGCAGCCCAAAGGCAACTACTTCCTGCTCGGCGGCGCGCCAACCGACAACAACGCGAAGATGCTGCGCGAAGGGCAGTTGAAGATACTCAAACCGGCAATCGATCGCGGCGACGTGAAGATCGTCGGCCAGCAGTGGGTGCCGGAATGGAGCGCAGCGACAGCGCTGCGCATCACGGAAGACGCACTGACCGCGAACAACAACAAGATCGATGCGATCGTCGCGTCGAACGACGGCACGGCAGGCGGCGCGATTCAGGCGCTCGCCGCGCAGAAGATGGCGGGCAAGGTGCCTGTGTCCGGCCAGGATGCGGACCTTGCCGCCGTCAAGCGCTTGATCGCGGGCACGCAGACGATGACCGTGTACAAGCCGCTGAAGCTGATCGCAGGTGAGGCGGCCAAGCTCGCCGTCGATCTTGCGAAGGGCGACAAGCCCTCGTACAACGCGAAGTACGACAACGGCAAGAAGCAGGTCGATACCGTGCTGCTGCAACCCACGCTGCTCACCAAGAGCAATGTCGATGTCGTGATCAAGGACGGCTTCTATACGCAGGCGCAACTGGCTGGCAACTGATAGCGGGCGCGGGCGCTTCTGATCGTCACAGACAGAAGCGCTCGCGCATCTTTCATCCATCCAGGACATTACGCATGGCACAAGCGCTTCTGGAGTTGCGCGGCATCGCCAAATCGTTTGCCGGGGTGAAGGCGCTCGACGGCATCGATCTCGTCGTCGCGCCCGGCGAATGCGTCGGACTGTGCGGCGAAAACGGCGCAGGCAAATCGACGCTGATGAAGATCGTCTCCGGCGTCTATCCGCATGGCGAGTGGTCCGGCGAAATCCTCTGGGACGGCAAGCCGCTTGTCGCGCAGAACATCCGCGATACTGAACGCGCAGGCATCGTCATCATCCATCAGGAACTGATGTTGGTGCCGCAATTGTCGGTGGCCGAGAACATTTTCCTCGGCAACGAAATCACGCTGCCCGGCGGCCGCATGAATTACGCGGCGATGTATCAGCGCGCCGACGAACTCTTGCGCGAATTGAATATCACAGGCATCAACGTCGCACAGCCGGTGATGAACTATGGCGGCGGGCATCAGCAATTGATCGAAATCGCCAAGGCGCTCAACAAGCAGGCGAGACTGTTGATACTCGACGAGCCCTCGTCGTCGCTGACAGCAGCGGAAACGAAGATCCTGCTCGATATCGTGCGCGATCTGAAGAAGCGCGGCGTGGCGTGTGTGTACATCTCGCACAAGCTCGATGAAGTGGAAGCCGTGTGCGACACGATCACCGTGATACGCGATGGCAAGCACGTCGGCACGCAGCCGATGAAGCAACTCACCACCGATCGCATCATCGCGATGATGGTCGGGCGCGAGATCACGAATCTCTTTCCGCGCGAACCGCATGAAATCGGCGACGTGATCTTCGAGGCGCGCAACGTCACTTGCTATGACGTGACGAATACGCTGGTCGGCGCGGGGCGCACGGAGTTGATGCAGGCGATCTTCGGCGCGTATGCGGGCGTGAGCGAAGCCGAAGTGTGGATGGGCGGAAAGCGCCTGAAAATCCGCGCGCCCGCCGATGCGATCGCGGCCGGCATCGCGATGGTGCCGGAGGACCGAAAGCGTCACGGCATCGTGCCGCAGCTTGGTGTCGGTCACAACATCACGCTGGCGGTGTTGCAACGCTTTGCGAAAGGCGGGCGTATCGATACCGCATCCGAATTCGACACGATCAACTCGGAAATGAAGCGCCTGTCCGTGCGCGCGGCTTCGCCGATGCTGTCGATTGCGAGTCTTTCGGGCGGCAACCAGCAGAAGGCCGTGCTCACGCGCATGCTGCTCACCAATCCCTCCGTGCTGATTCTCGACGAGCCGACACGCGGCGTCGATGTCGGCGCGAAGTTCGAAATCTACAAGCTGATGTTCGCGCTCGCGAAGCGCGGCGTGTCGATCATCATGGTGTCGTCGGAATTGACGGAAGTGCTCGGCGTGAGCGATCGCGTGCTCGTGATCGGCGAAGGCGAGTTGCGCGGCGATTTTGTGAATGACGGTCTCACGCAGGAACATATTCTGACGGCCGCCATCGCGACGAACACGAAAGACGCGGACACGAAAGGCAAGGGCCCCACTCAACTGGCGAGCGTCGCATGACTCCTGATCTCACTTCCTCCGATAGCCACGCAAAACACGGCGCGTCGATCGCATCGGGACAGCGTATCAAGCAGCTGTTCGCGCGCTACAAGCTGCTCGCGTTGCTGCTTGCCGTCGCCGTCATCTGGGTGTTCTTTTCGTTCCTCACGGAAGGCGCATTCGTCACACCGCGCAATCTGTCGAACCTGTTGCGGCAGATGTCGATCACGGGAATGCTGGCGTGCGGGATGGTGTTCGTCATCATCTCGGGCGAGATCGATCTGTCCGTCGGGTCGCTGCTTGGGCTGCTCGGCGGCGTCGCGGCGATACTGAACGTCACGTATCACTGGCCGCTCGCGGCGACGTTGCCCGTCGTGATGCTGCTGGGCGTCGCGATTGGTCTTTTCAACGGCTGGTGGTCGACGTATCTGCGTGTTCCGTCGTTCATCGTCGGGTTGGGCGGGATGCTCGCGTATCGCGGCGTGCTGCTCGGCGTGACGGGCGGATCGACGATCGCGCCTGTGTCCGACAACTTCGTCTTCATCGGTCAGGGCTACTTGCCGCGCATTGCTGGCGACACGCTCGCTGTCGTGCTGTTCGTGCTGCTCGCCGCATTGACCGTGCGGCAGCGGCAGAAGCGCCAGCATTACAACCTGAGCGTCGTGCCGCTGTGGCAGGACGGCGTAAAGATCGTCGCGACGGGCCTGATCCTGCTTGCGTTCGTCGCGACGCTCAACCGTTACGGCGGCATTCCTGTGCCCGTGTTGCTATTGCTCGCACTGCTCGGCATTTTCACGTACATCGCGACGCAAACCGTATTCGGCCGGCGCATCTATGCGGTCGGCTCGAATCTCGAAGCGACGCGCCTGTCGGGCGTCAACACGAACCGCGTGAAGCTCGCGATCTTCGCGCTGATGGGGCTGATGTGCGCATTCGGCGGCCTCATCAATACGGCGCGGCTCGCGGCGGGCTCACCGTCGGCAGGATCGATGGGCGAACTCGACGCGATTGCGGCGTGCTTTATCGGCGGCACCTCGATGCGCGGCGGCTCGGGCACCGTGTATGGCGCGCTGATCGGCGCACTGGTGATGGCGAGCCTCGACAACGGCATGTCGATGCTCGACGTCGACTCGTACTGGCAGATGATCGTGAAGGGCGGCATTCTCGTGCTCGCGGTGTGGATCGACGTGATCTCGGGGTCCGACCGGCGCTAGCGCAGAGCGCACGGCGGTGGTGCGCTGCACCACGGCACAGCATCGGCGCGCTTCGTTGAGGCGCGCACAAGCGCCCTGAGAAGGGCGCTTTTTCATTGGCGGGACGTAGCCGCAAGAGGCATCGCGCGAAAAATCGAAGAATACGCGCACGCCCCGTCCAGCAAGCGATTGCGCGCTCTGCAAGCGCACCGTCAAGTCCCTTTCGACATGCATGCATCGGCCGAAAACAGGCCGATGGCATACCTATTGCGTAATCCGCCGCGTAGCCAATGGCGGCTGCAACGAATTCCAGTTTTTCAGGGACGCTCGCAATGCGAGCGGACCGATGGGGCAACGGCGTCCCGAAACGCAACGTGCGAGGAGCGTTCGATCCATGCGATCGGGCGTCGCGCGTGCGCTTCGGGACGCTTTTTTTTGCGCAACCGAAAAGCGCGCATCGACGCGATCCAGCATGACGAACGAGCAGATCACCACGCAACGCAGTGAAGTGTCCGGACAGACGATCGGCGAACTGATCAATCTGTCGGGCCGTCAGCGGATGCTTTCGCAACGCATCGTGCTGCATGTGTTGCTCGCGTCGCATGGCGATATGAATGCGCTCGCCATCACGCGCGACTGCCTCGCGACGTTTGCGGCGACGCATCGCGTGCTCGTGAATGGCAATGATCACTTGCCCGGCGTGTTCTCGCATGAGTTGCAGCAACGCAGCGCTTCATCGCGTTGACGGACGAAACGGTCGCGCGCGTCGAGGCGAATGACGACGCGACACGCGAGCATGTCGATGCCCTCGTCGCGCAGGCGACGCCGCTGCTCGAATTGCTGCAGGAAATCACGCTTGCGTACCAGAACGAGATGCGCGGCATCGAGGCGGCAACGCAGCGCCGTCAGGTCGCGATAGCAGAACAGCTGTCGAGCATTTCGATGCAGGCGAACATCGTCGCGTTGAATGCGCGCATTTCGGCGGCGCGCGCGGGTTCGTACGGCCGCGAGTTCGCCGTCATCACGACGGTGCTCGCCGACATCATCAAGGAGATGGACACGCTGATCTACAGCGTCGTCGATCGCGACGGCGACGACGCGTCGTCGCGGCGCGGCGCGTCCCGC
>WNGR01001566.1_pt1 | contig 26003 bp, 19 predicted proteins | sample 5407581 | NCBI WGS metagenome assembly WNGR01 (sample SAMN13153383, study PRJNA577476) | soil metagenome | isolation source: 80 cm soil or saprolite under Garry oak tree replicate 2 | place: USA:California | collected 2016-06-15
CTGCGCTACCACGCGACGAACGGGCTGCGGTTCTTCGACGAGCACGACGAGCTCTACTGGAACGTCACGGGCGACGAGTGGGAGGTGCCGATTCGTGCCGCCACGGCAGAGATCGAGCTGCCACCCGGCACGCCTGGCGCGCGGGCGATAGCGTTCAACGGCGTATACGGCTCGACCGCGCGCGATGCGACCGTCACGATCGACGGCAACATCGTGCGGATCGCGATGCCGCATTCCCTGGGATATCACGAGGGGCTGACCGCCGTGGTCGGGTGGGACAAGGGCGTAGTCACCGCTCCGACCGTCATCGCACGAACCGCGCAAACCGTGCGCAGCAACTGGCCGCTGCTGCTCCCCATTCCGGTGCTCCTGTTCGCGTTCGCCAGGTGGCGCCGCGCCGGCGCTGACCCCAGGCTGCGGCCGATTGCCGTGCAGTACGAGCCACCTCCGAGCATGACGCCGGCGGAGGCGGGGACGTTGATGGACAACAGTGCCGACATGCGGGACATCACCGCCACGCTGGTGGATCTGGCGGTGCGGGGATACCTGCGCATCGAGGAGCACCAGAACCCCAAGCTCTTTGGCTTGTTCGGAGGCGGGACCAGCTATTCGCTGCAGCGCCTCAAGAGCGCGGACGGTCTCACGCCCCATGAGGTGGCGGTTTTCGACGGCATCTTCTCGGAACACGGTGATCACGTGGAGTTGGACGAGTTGAAGGACGAGTTCTATAAGGAGCTCGATCCGATTCGGAACGCGATCTTCGACCGCCTGACGGGAAGCGGCTTCTACAAGAATCGGCCCGACAAGGTGAAGCAGAATTGGACCGGCGCGGCATTTGGCCTGGCCGTCGCGATTGGCGTCGGCGGGACCTTCGTGTCGAAGGCGTTCTTGCTGACGCCGGTTCCATTTGTCCTCGCGGCGATCATCACACTGATCATTCTCCTCCTGTTCGCGCAGATCATGCCCGCGCGCACGGAAACGGGAGCGCGCGCGCTCGAGCAAGTGCTGGGATTCGAGGAGTTCCTCCGCCGCGTAGAGGCCGAGCATTTGAAGCGCATCATCATCGGCCATCCGGAGCTGTTCGATAAATACCTGCCGTTCGCGATGGCGTTTGGTGTGGAGAAACAGTTCGCGCGCGCGTTCGAGGGAATCTACATGCAGCCACCCCAATGGTACGTGGGTCCCAGCGTCGCGAACTTCAATGTCAGCCATTTCTCGACCAGCATGTCGCATCTCTCGACGGTGGCGGGAACGACGCTGTCGTCGTCGCCGCGCAGCTCGGGGGGATCGGGATTCGGCGGCGGCGGCGGCTCCGGCGGCGGCGGTGGTGGTGGTGGTGGTGGTGCGTTCTAACCGAGGAGATCCATGATGAAGCACTTGTTGTCGATCTTGCTTGCCGTCGTGTGGTGCAATGCGCCGTGCCAGTCGGCTCCGCGGAATGCTCCAGTGTGGGTTACGGAGCCGGCGATCACCGCCGCCGACCTGCGCCAGCGCCTCTACCTCATCGCTGACGATTCGCTGATGGGTCGCGAAACGGGAAGCCTGGGCGCCTTCAAGGCGTCGGCTTACGTGGCCGCCGAGTTTCGGCGCCTGGGGCTCGAGCCGGCCGGTGACAATGGCACCTATTTCCAGACGATCCCGTTCTGGGACGTCAAAGTGGATCCCCGTTCCCGGCTCGTGACCAGTGGCGGCACCACGCTCCACCTCGGAGCTGACTTCCTTCCCGTCAGTTTCGCCGTGCCACCGCGCGTGCTCGAGCAGACCGCCGTCGTCTATGCCGGGTCGGTCGGTGACACCGCGCATCTGATGGCGGCACCCGGTGTCGCCGGAAAGTTCGTCGTGCTCGATGTCCCGCAGGGGTTCGATCGTCGAGCGATCGGACCGCTCCTTGGTCGGTATCACGAGGCGAGCACGATCGGCATCGTCGCGCTCGACCAGCTGGGCAGCGAACAGATCGCGCGTATTCGCGAGGGCCGCCCAGTCTCCGATACAACACGCAATCCTCGCGCGATCGCGCTGGTGTGGCTCAGTCGGCAAGCGGCGGCGGCCCTGCTCGGCAAGGAGCCGGCCGCGATCGCGCCGGGTAGCGCGACCGGTACCACGGTGAGCGGTCAGTACGACTTCACCCGCACGGCGGTGGCGTTCCGGGCGCGCAACGTCGTGGGAATTCTGCGCGGCAGCGACCCCGCGCTGCGCAACGAATACGTCTCCCTGACCGCGCATCATGACCACGTCGGTTTCGATCACCATCCCGTGGATCACGATTCGCTCCGCGCCTTCAATCGTGTCGTCCGGCCGATGGGCGCCGATTCTCCCAACCGGCCGGCCACTGATGCGGAGCAAGTCCGGATTCGGGCGATCCTCGACAGCTTGCGCGCGATCCGTCCTCCCCGCCGCGATTCGATCCGCAACGGCGCCGACGACGACGGCTCCGGAACGGTCGCGATTCTTGAAATCGCGGAGGCGTTCGCCACGGCCCAGGGGGCGGAGCGACCGCGGCGCTCGATCCTCTTCGTCAGCCACACGGGAGAGGAAGCGGGACTCCTCGGCTCGCGCTGGTATAGCGATCACCCGACGGTGCCGCTCGACTCGATCGTCGGCGAAATCGATCAAGACATGGTCGGGCGAGGCACGGCGTCCGACTTCCCGCGCGGCGGCACGGGCGGTGGCAGCCCCACCTATCTGGAGGTCATCGGCGCAAAGCGGATTTCGCGCGAGTTTGGCGAGACGCTCGAGGCGGCGAATGCCAAGCAGCCGCTGCCGTTCGTCTTCGACTATACCTACGACGCGCCGGGCCATCCGCTGCAGTACTACTGCCGCGCCGATCACTACAGCTACGCGCGCTACGGCATCCCGTCAGTGGCGTTCTCGCGCGGCGAGCACCTCGATTACCACCAGGTCACGGACGAAGCCCAGTACATCAGTTATCAGGACCTCGCCCGGGTCACGAGAATGGTGCATGACGGCGCGCTCGCGGTGGCGAATGCGCCGGAGCGACCCAAGCGGGACGTGCCCAAGCCTACTGATCCGCACGCGCCCTGCGTGCAATGAGACGGAATTCTAGAGGTACTTGAGCCACCAGTCGGTGCGCCGCGCCTTCAAGTCGGCGTACCACCGGCTGGGGAAATAGAGCAGCACAACGGCGATGGCCCAGACCAGGTACAGCAGGCCGAGGCTCCACGTGTAGCCCTCGGGCGCCGGTGGGTTCGCCATCGGATGATTCGTGAACAACCAGGGGGTCACGGCGCCGAGGCGGATCGCCGACACCACAAGGGCGAGGGCGTGGATGAGCGGGATGTGCAGGACGTAATAGAAGAACGGCACGCGCCCGAAGACCGTGAGCCACTGCGCCATCCGCCCCCGCGCCCGATCCAGCAACGGGATGATCGCGATCGTCGGCCCGAGGGTCATCAGTAAGAAGAGCAGCGAGGACGGGTACTTCGTCGTGTTGAGGAACGACAGAAACGCCGGCATCGGTGGCGTCGCGCTCCAGGGTCGCGGGTCGCCGTAAAGGTTGAAGCCTCGCAGCACGAGAAACAGCGCCGTGGCGCCGAGGCCAAGCCGCAGACAAACCCGATTGCGGCGTAGGGGCTCCATCGTCAGGACTGTGCCGAACCAGTACCCCGCCGCCATGACACCAATCCATGGAATGATCGAGTACAACACGATGAGCGGCGTTCCCGCCACCGGGCCGTTGAAGAAACCGATGTAGAGAATCTTCCAGAGCTCAGCCAGTGCGGGCGTGTGAGTGATGAGCGGCATCATCACGGCATTGTGCAGCGCGATGACCCCTATTCCGAGGATGCCCACCGTCCGCGGACGTAGCCGCACCAATGCCGCCATCAGGACCATGCACCAGCCAATGACCCAGATGACGCCCGCTAGCAAATAGTTCGCGAAGTCGAAGTTGAAGGTCCAGCAGATGCGAATTACCGTCAGCTCGAGCAGCACGAGCCAGATGCCCCGCACCAACAGGAAGCGGGACAGATCATGGTGCTTGCGGCCGTAGCAGAACGCGCTTGTGCCCGCGAGGAAGATGAAGGCGGGCGCCACGAAATGCGTCACCCAGCGGGTGAAGAAGATCCCCGCGGTCGGGCCACCGGCTGGCAGCCCGGAATAGACACGGACATGATCGATGGCCATCAGGACCATCACCGCGCCGCGAATCAGATCGATCGAGGCGACGCGGGCGGTGGGAGTGATTGGAGCGGCGGCGGTGGGTGTGGACAAAGGCGCGCTCATGCGGCGAACATGGGGCACATGGAGAATCCCGGCAAGTCAGAAAGCCGTCTGCGAATCGCGAGCCTCGGGCTGTTGTTGGTACTGGCCGTACCCACGCCAGCACGACCGCAGGAGCTCCGTGTCGCGCCGTCGAGCGACAAGATCCATCTGGATGGCCGGTTGGACGAACCCGACTGGACACGGGCCGACTCGTTAAGCGACTTCCGTCAACGTGAGCCGAAGGTCGGCGAGCCCGCGACCGAGCGCACCGTCGTCAAGGTCGTCCGCGATGCGACTGCCCTCTACATCGGGGTACGCGCGTACGACAGCGAACCGCGCCGCATTCGCGCCACGCAGCTGCGCCGGGACGCCGATCTGTCGAGCGACGACAACGTAGTGCTGCTCATCGACAGCTTCCACGACCGGCGCGGCGCATTCGTGTTCGGGACGAATCCCAACGGTGCCCGTTGGGATGCACAGCTGGCCAACCTCGACGCCCTCAATGAGAACTGGAACGGGATCTGGGACGTCGCGGTCTCGCGCGATGCCGCCGGGTGGACCGCCGAATTCCGCATTCCGTTCCAGACGCTGCGGTTTCGCCGCGAGCCTGGCATGCGGTTCGGCTTCAACGTGCGCCGCTTCATCCGGCGTAAGAACGAGCAAGATCTGTGGCGCTCCTGGGGGCGCGCGGAAGGGCTCTATCAACTGTTGAAGGCGGGCGACCTGATCGACATCGGACCATTGGACCGCGCTCAGGTCGTAGAGCTGTACCCGTATGTGTTGAGCCGCGCCATCGAACCGGCGCACGACAGCGGCGGCGCCCGGCTCGCGCGTGGCTTCGTCGGCGTCAAGTCGGGGCTCGACGCCAAGGTCGCCGTCTCGCCGACGTTGACCGCGGACCTCACGGCCGGGACCGACTTTGCGCAGGTCGAGGCCGACGAGCAGGTCATCAATCTGACCCGCTTTCCTTTTTTCTTTCCGGAGAAACGGCAGTTCTTCCTCGAATCGAGCGGGCTGTTCGATTTTGGCACGCCGGGTCGCACGCAGGTGTTTTATTCGCGACGGGTCGGGCTGGACAGCGCGGGCAATCCCATCCCCATCGTCGCCGGGGAACGTCTCTACGGGAGACAGGGCCCGTGGCGCATCGGCGTGCTCGATGCGCAAACGGGCGGAAACCGCGAAAACGATGCTGTCGTGCGGGTGCAGCACGACCTGCTAGCGAGATCATACCTCGGGATCATAGGCGCGCTGCAGACCATGGCCGGCACCGGCCCGCGTGGCGCCGGTGGGTTCGACGTCGATCTTCCACTCATCGTCCACGGTCAGAATCTCGAGCCGAAATTCTGGATCACTGGCACCCGGACTCCCGGCGTCGGCGGCGTTCCGCTGGCCTGGCGGTTGTCCGCTGACAATCCCAACGATTTGTTCGACAATTTCGTCTCGCTCTATCGCATCGACGGCGGGTTCAACCCCACCCTCGGCTTCGTGCGTCGGACCGGCATCTGGGAAACGACCGGTCACGTCGACTTCATGCCACGCCCGCATGTGCTCGGCATCCGCCAGCTCGATTTCACCGTGCCCATTCCGAGCTGGGACGTCATTGCCAATGAGACGGGTTCTTTGGGGCGCACCGGGGACTGGCAGACCGCCTGGTTCGAGTGGCGCGTGTTCGGCGGCGACCGCGACAACGGCGATCATTTCGAAGTCAATTTTCAGAGGTGGCTCGACGCGCCGACCGATACGTTCGACATTTTCCGCGGCATCCGGGTGGCCCCGGGACGCTACTGGTGGCCGCGCTACGAGCTCCAGTATGAGATGTCCGCTGCGCACCCGCTGAGCTTCGCAGCGTTCGTGAACTGGGGGCCCTTCTATGGCGGGCGTAGCGCCGACGTGGAGCTTCAGGGGACGTGGCGCGGCGCCGGACATGCGATCGTCGGCGCCAATGTCACGCGAACGGCGGCACGCCTGCCAGGCCGAGGCTTCACCGCGCTCCAGATGTCGACTCGCCTCGAGTACGACTTCAATCCCCGGTCGAGCTTGCTCGGGTTCGTCCAGTACACGAACGAGGACCAGCGCGTTGACTTCAATATTCGGTTCCACTGGATTCCGGTGATCGGCGATGACGTGTTCGTCGTGTGGAACTCAGGTTATAACACCAATCCAGGCACCCCGTATCGATTTCCCTCCATATCCTCTTTCACACGGCAGTTGAACGGTGCGTTCGTCGTGAAAGTGGTCCACCGCCTCGCTCCGTGATATCCGGCGCGCTGCGGGCACTCCCACGCGACGGACTGTTGCTGCTGCTCATACGATTCACGCGACTGTTCGCTTACGGGGCGCTGTCTGTCGTGTTGGTCCTGTACTTGACTTCGCTCGGGCTTCGAATGCAGCAGATTGGGTTACTGCTCACGCTGACGCTGGTGGGTGATACCGCCATCTCGCTCTGGCTCACGACCCGCGCCGATCGGATCGGCCGGCGGCGTATGCTCATTGTCGGTGCCCTCCTCATGGCCGCCGCAGGACTCGTCTTCGCGCTGACGCGCAATTTCCTGGTGCTCCTGATCGCGGGCACCATCGGCGTGATCAGTCCCAGCGGCAATGAGGTGGGACCATTTCTCCCCATCGAGCAAGCCGCTCTCGCCCATGTCGTGCCGGATGAAGAACGGACGGCTGTCTTCGGCTGGTACACCATGACCGGTGCGTTCGCGACGGCGCTCGGCTCCCTCGGCGCAGGAATGCTATCCCAAACACTGCACTATCGAGGCGTCGTGGTCTTGTATGCTGCGCTCGGTCTGGTACTCGTGCTCGGCTTTTCGCGCCTGTCCGTGGCGACGGAGCTCACAGTGCCTCACCCGCGCGCCCGCTTTGGGCTGGGACGCTCCCGGAGTGTTGTGCTGCGGCTCGCGGCACTCTTTGCGCTCGATTCGTTCGCCGGTGGATTTGTCGTACAGAGCTTCGCGGCCTACTGGTTCTATCTGCGATTCGGCGTGACTCCGGCGACACTGGGCGCGATCTTCTTCGGTGCGAACCTGCTCGCGGGTATTTCCGCCCTTGTGGCTTCCCGGTTAGCTGCGCGTTTTGGTCTCGTCCGCACCATGGTATTCACACACTTACCGTCGAACGTCCTGCTCATTCTCGTACCGCTCATGCCGACCCTGCCGCTCGCGGTAACCGTGCTTTTCGCGCGCTTCAGTATCAGCCAGATGGATGTGCCGACCCGGCAGTCCTACCTCATGGAGGTGGTGAGTCCGGAAGAGCGATCGGCAGCGGGGGGGATCACCGGGGTTGCGCGAACGATCGGAGCCGGTCTTGCACCCCTGTTCGCCGGGCTGCTGTTCGCACAGCCGGCGTGGATCAACGCACCATTCTTCATCGCCGGAGGGCTCAAGATCGTCTACGATCTCACGCTCTATCGAAGGTTCGTGCGGAACCCTTAGTTCCGTTTGATGTCCATTTCGTCCAATGCCGCCCGCAGCCCGCGAGCGAGTTTTAGCGCGTCGCCCTCGCCCCAAAAGTGCATGAACAGGAGTCGCGGAGACTCGTTCAGCATGTGGCTGTGCAGCGCAGTCACGGCGATCCCGTTGACGCGGAGCGCGCGCAAGACCGGATTCACCTCGCTTGCAATCAGGACGAAATCTCCCGTCGTAGCGGCACTGGTTGCGCCCGTCGGCTGGATGTTGATCGCGGTGGCAACGCCCATGGCGGGTGGTATTTCCAGACTGTCCACGCTCACCGGCGCCCCGCGCGCAACACTGATCTGATAGACGCCGCCGTTGACGCGGCCGTGAGCCCCGATGATCTGGGCGATCTGTGCCGTGTCGAGACTAACGGCGGGTGGGGAGGCCGGCGCTGGCGCGACAGAAGGGGTCCCGGTCCGCGCGAGTGCGTCGCGCACTGTCGTCGCCAGGGCCACGGCCCGTCCGCGGCCGAGGACGTGGAGGTACATCACGTGCGGCGTTTCGCCGACCAAGTGATTGTGCAGTGCCGTCTGCTGGATACCGCCTCGTTGGAGCGCGTCGATGACGGGCCCCGCCTCGGATTCCAACAGCACCAAGTCGCCCATTAACATCGCCAGGCTATCCTTCGTCTGTTTGAACGCCACCCAGGATCCTAACGCGAGGGCCGGCCGGACAGTGACCGCGCCAACGGTGACGTGAAGATCATTGCGCGGGAAGCCAACGCGGTAAGTTTCCCCTTGCAGACTGCCCGACCTGCCTAGAGCGCTGTCCACCGCTCTCCAAGGCTGCTGTAAACTGAGAGTGAGGACGCAGAGCGTGACGGCGATCATAGAGTGTCCCTTTCGGGATTTGTGAAGTCTGAACAATCCTGGGATGTTGTACGTTCACTTACGACCTTAGGTCCAGACGCGTATGGCCGAACCCGATGTACGGGGGTAATCCTAGGACATGAACACCATTGCTCGCGTCACACTCCTGCTTGGGGCGCTGAGTTTCGTCGCACCCCGAGCCCAGGCACAATACTTCGGCCGCAACGCCGTCCAGTATGAAAACTTCCACTTCAAGATCCTGAAGACCCAGCACTTCGACATCTACTTTTACGATCGCGAAGCGGCCGCGGCGGAGCAGGCCGGACGGATGGCGGAGCGGTGGTATGCACGCATCTCACAGGTCCTGCGGCATCAGCTCAGCGGCCGCCAGCCACTGATTCTGTACTCGGACGCCCCGGACTTCCAGCAGACCAATGTCCTCGGTGAGCAACCCGGGGAAGGAACGGGCGGTGTTACCGAAAGCATCAAACGCCGCATCATCCTGCCGATGGGCGCGTCGCTGTATGAAACCGACCACGTGATCGGCCACGAGCTCACCCACGCCTTCCAGTACGACATCACGGGCGTCGGCCGCGGCAACCTCGCGACCGGTTTGAATCGCGTGCCGCTCTGGTTCATCGAAGGAATGGCCGAGTACGTCTCGCTCGGCAACGTGGATCCCAATACGACGATGTGGATGCGCGACGCGGTGCGCCGCGGCGAGCTGCCGAGTTTCCGCGACCTCGAGAATCCGCGGTACTTCCCCTATCGCTGGGGCCAGTCCTTTTGGTCCTATCTCGGCGGGACCTACGGCGACGATATCGTCGGCGCGCTGCTCCGGTCGGCCGGGCGGAGCGGCAATGTCCAGCTCGCGCTGGAGCAGATGACGCACCGGCCCGCAGACAGTCTCATCGCCGATTGGCATCGCGCTCTCACCGATGCCGCGAAACCGGTCGCCCTGGCGACCGGCATCACGTTGCCGACGGACCGCGCGCAGCGGATGCAGGCGCGGTTGATGCCGGTGTCGACGTCGGGCGCACGCTTGCTCGTCAGCCCCGGGAAAGAGCAGCACTACAACCTCGCGCCGGCCCTGAGTCCGGACGGTCGTCGCCTCGTGTACATGTCGGACGCCGGCCTGTTTTCCATCGACATCTACCTCGCCGACGCCGAAAACGGGCGCACCATCCGGAAGCTCGTCTCGGCGACGCGCGATCCGCATCTCGAGAGCCTGCAATTCATCAACTCCGCCGGCGCGTGGGATGCCGACGGCAGCCGGTTCGTGTTCGGCGCCGTGGTCACCGGCGATCCGGCGCTGCGGATCGTGAGAGGCGACAACGGCGACCTGATCAAGGAGATCAAGTTCCCGTCGCTCGGGGAGATCTTCAACCCGACGTGGTCGCCCGACGGAAAAATGATTGCCTTCAGCGCGCAAGTCGGAGGGGTTACCGATCTCTTTACGTACGAGCTGGAGAGCGGCCAGCTGCGGCGCTTGACCGATGATCCGTACGCCGATCTCGAGCCCGCATGGTCCCCCGACGGTTCCGTGATCGCGTTCGTCACCGATCGCTTCAGCACGTCGCTGGACGCGTTGTCCTATGGCGACTATCAGCTGGCCGTCATCGACCCCCGGGGGGGGGGCAGCGGCGCCGGACAAATCCGGCAGCTCCCGCACTTGGCGCACGCGAAGCACATCAATCCGCAGTGGAGTCCCGACGGGCAGAGCCTCTACTTCATCGCCGATCCTGGCGGGATCAGCAACGTCTATCGGCTTGCGCTCAGCAGCGCTGCCATCACGCAGGTGACGAACGTGTTCAGCGGCGTCAGTGGCATCACGTCGCTGAGCCCGGCGCTCAGTGTCGCACAGAAAACGCCGCGCGCCGTGTTCAGCGTGTATTCGGGCGGCGGGTATGCGATTCAGGCGATTGACGATTTACGCGCGCTCCAAGGAGGACCGGTCATCGACCTGCCGAAATCCGCGGCCGCGCTACCGCCGCTCGATCGCGCGCAGATCGGCACTGGGATCGCGGAGCTCATCAAGGATCCCGGGCCAGGGCTGCCGGCGGAGAACACGGTCACCGTCTCCAGCGCGGTGAAGGCGTATCATCCCAAGCTCTCGCTCGATTTCATCGCGCAGCCCAGTCTCGCGATCGCTGCCGACCGGTTCGGGACGTACGTCGGGGGCGGCATCACGCTGTTTTGGAGCGACATGCTGGGCGACCATAACCTCGTCACGATGGCACAGGTCCAGGGTCGCATCTCGGATTTCGCCGCCTTGGTCGCCTATGGCAACCGGAAGTCGAGGCTGAACTGGAGCGTCGGCGCGCAGCAAATCCCGTACATCCTTGGCGGTTTCGGCGCGTACCAGGATCCGAACACGGGAGTCTACGTCGAGGAAATACGACGCTTCAAACAGACGAATCGCCAGCTGAGCGGAGTCGTGGCGTACCCGTTCAACCGCTCAGACCGCCTCGAAGTGTCTGAGGGATTGCAACAGATCTCGTACAATGACGAGCTCCAGAAGCACGGGTTCAATCTCGACGGCTCGGTCGCGTTCGATTCGACCATCCACTTCCCCGTTCCGCCGCCGGTGACATTCGAGGCGACGGGAGTGGCGCTCGTGCATGACAACTCGTTCTACGGCGCCACGAGCCCGATTTTGGGTGACCGCTGGCGGATCGAAGCGGACCCGACTTTCGGTGGCCTGCAGCTCGTCACCGCGTTGGTGGATTACCGGAAATACATCATGCCGGCGCGGCCGTTTACGATCGCGGCGCGTGTGCTGCACGTCGGCCGCTACGGCCGGGATGCGGAAAACGCTCGCATGTACCCGCTCTTCATCGGGTACTCGAGTCTGGTGCGCGGCTATGACATCGGCAGCTTCAACGTCAACGAGTGCGGCAACACCGGCGGCTCGACCTGCCCGGTCTTCGATCAGCTCGTGGGCAGCAAGATGCTGGTCGGGAATATCGAGCTGCGCTTTCCGCCGTTCGGGCTGCTGCACGTTGGCGGGGGCTATTACGGCGCGTTGCCGGTCGAGGCAGCCATCTTCTATGACGCCGGCGTCGCGTGGACGGACAGCGCCAAAGCGCAGATCTTCGGCGGGACGCGCAAACTCGTGCGCAGCACGGGTGTCTCGTTCCGCTTGAATCTGCTCGGCTACGCGATCGGCCAAATGGATGTTGTGCATCCATTGGACCGGCCGCAGAAGAACTGGATCGTGCGGTTCAGTATTACGGAAGGGTTCTAGGCAGACGTTCGGAAACACGTCGGGGCGCAGCATGCTGCGCCCCGACGTGCCTTCCAACCATCTCCAATCACCACCAGCCCCGACAACGCGGGCAGCCAAACCCCGGATAGCCCCAGCCCCAACCTCCCCACCAGCCCCAGCCCCATCCCGGGCCCCACGGCGAGCGGCGCAGTGGTGGATGCGCGGTGACGGTGTAGGTGACAACATCGTAGTCGAAGTGGCCAGCCGCCATCTGGTCTACAACGGCGAGTAGTGTCGCCTCCGGATCGGCAGCGCTGTCATCCCCCGCCAGTGCACGATAGTCCCAGTGCCCGCCACGGGCGAAGGAGTCCGCTCGAAATGGCTGGCTCGAAACCGCGGCGAGGATCTTCCCCGAGCCGTCGGCGTCATCGACCGTAAAGGCTTCACGATTGCCGCGACCCCGGATCTCGACCTCGCGTCCGCCGCGGATGGCCGCATCGCCGCCCGGCTCCGGAGGGAACAGCACCCGGATGCGACCCTGGGCATCGGCGCGCAGGACGAGCAGGTAACCGTTGTCAGTGGTCTTCACCTTCACGCGCGCACGCTGGCCGCGAATGTAGACGTCGTCGGAGAGTTTGATCTTGATCGGTGGGTCGCGGCGCGCGGGCGGGGCAAGCAACAAAAACACTAAGGGGGCTAGGGCGAGCAGCATCGTTCCTCCGTTGTCGGATGGGTCTCAACAACGGGAGCGCAGTCAAAAAGCGTGCCCGGTGACGACGTCGCAAGCCGCGACGTCCCGGGCACGAAATGCCTTCGCGGCAGGTCCTGCGCCGGTCTCCCGACGCGGACAGGTGTCCCCTGGCGTCACCGGGGTAAGACTGAAGATTTTCGTACTGCCGCAACAGGGGGAGACGAATGGAGCAGCGTCAACTCGGGTCGCAGGGATTGCGAGTCTCGGCATTGGGCCTGGGATGCATGGGGATGTCGGATTTCTACGGCTCGCGCAATGACACGGAATCGATTGCGACCATTCATCGCGCGCTCGAGCTCGGTATCAATCTCCTCGATACGGCCGACGTATATGGGCCGTACACGAACGAAGTGCTTGTCGGCAAGGCGATCAAGGGTCGTCGCAATCAGGTGATTCTCGCGACGAAGTTCGGTAACGTCCGCACTCCTGATGGGAAGTGGGCTGGACAAAACGGCCGGCCGGAGTACGTCAAGGCGGCATGCGACGCTTCGCTCGGCCGGCTCGGTGTCGATCATATCGATCTGTACTACCAGCATCGCGTGGATCGGTCGGTGCCGATCGAAGACACGGTTGGCGCGATGGCCGACCTCGTCCGCCAAGGCAAGGTTCGCTACCTCGGTCTCTCCGAAGCGTCGGCGGAGACGGTGGGCCGGGCACATGCCGTTCATCCCATCACGGCGCTGCAGACGGAGTACTCCCTCTGGAGCCGCGACGTGGAGGAGGAGATTCTGCCGACCGTGCGCGAGCTGGGGATCGGCTTCGTCGCCTACAGCCCGCTTGGTCGGGGCTTTCTCACGGGTCAGATCAAGCGGCCGGAGGACATTGCCGAGGGCGACTGGCGCAAGAACCACCCACGGTTTCAAGGCGAGAACTTTCAGAGGAATCTCGATCTGGTGCGCCGGGTCGAGGCGCTTGCGCGCGAGAAACGATGCACGCCGGGGCAGCTGGCGCTCGCCTGGCTGCTTCACAGGGGCGAGGAGATCGTCCCTATCCCCGGAACCAAGCATCGCGAGTATGTCGAAGAAAACGTTGGCGCCCTCAACGTGGAGTTGTCGGACGCCGACGTGGCGCAACTCGAAGATGTGGGGGTCGCCGCCGGGGCGCGCTATCCCGAAGGAGGAATGCGGACCGTCAACGGCTGACTGTGGCTTTGCCGTCGGCCGCCGCTTGCAGTTTGGCGATGTCGAGCTTCTTCATCTTGAGCAGCGCCTGCATCACGCCGTTTGCCTTTTGGGGATCCTTGTCGCTCATCAGCTTCCCGAGCACCGTGGGCACGATCTGCCAGGAGAACCCAAACTTGTCTTTCAGCCAGCCGCACATGCTTTCTTCGCCGCCGCCGGACGTGAGCTTGCTCCAGTACTCGTCGATCTCCTGCTGATTCTCGCAGTTCACGACAAAGGAGAACGCCTCGCTGAACTTGAACAGCGGGCCGCCGTTCAACGCCGTGAATTCCTGCCCCGCGAGCTGGAAGTTCACCACCATCACAGAGCCCTTGGGCCCCGGCCCGGCGTCACCGTAGCGGCTGACGTGGAGGATTTTCGAGTTCTTGAAAATCGACGTGTAGAACTGCGCCGCTTCCTCGGCCTGGTGATCGAACCACAGGAACGGCGTAATCTTTGGGCCAACCATCGGTGTCTCCGCTAGTGAAATGGTTTACGCTTTCAGCAGCTCTTCCAGACGGTGGTAGCTCGCCTCCAAACCCTTCGTCGCACCCATCTTGAGGGCCGCGTCCCTTGCTTCGCGTGACGCATAGCGGACTGTCGTGCTGAGTGTGGTCTGGTTGTGGGTCTCGACGAGCTCCGTGGTAACGAGGGTCTCACCACCCGTCCAGTAATCCTCGTACACCTCCGTGGCGACGATGCGCGACGGCCGGACGATCTCCTTGAACGTACCCCCCATCCCCATTTTCCGGTCGTCGGCATTTTGCCAGACATAGCGATACTGACCGCCGACGCGGAGATCGATCTCGCATACGGGCATCGTCCAGCCGGGTGGACCGAGCAGCCAGCGCCGCACGAGATCGGGTTGCGTGAGCGCGTCGAACACCATGCCCCGAGGGGCGTCGAACATCCGCATCATTACTAACTCGCGGTCGCTCGGGGTCGTAACCTTCATTGCGGCGGTCTTGGTCATCTCAGTTTCCTTTTCCTCGGCTTGGGTTTTGTGTCCTCGATCAGCGCGTCGACGGCCTTCTTCTGCTTGCCCTTCAGCTCCTCCAGCACGGCGTCGAGGCGCTTGAAGTTCGCCTCCCAGATCCTGCGGTAACGCTCGATCCAGTCCGTCGCCTCGGCGAGGGGCCGCGGCTCGAGCTTGCGGGGCCGGCGCTGCGCCTCCCGGCCCCGCGTGATCAAGCCGGCGCGCTCCAGAACCTTGAGGTGCTTGGAGATCGCCGGCTGGCTCATGTCGAACGGCGCGGCCAGCTCCGTGACCGTCGCTGCGCCGTCCGCCAGCCGCGCCAGGATCGCCCGCCGCGTCGGGTCGGCGAGGGCCGCGAAGGTCGCGGTTAGCTTATAACCAGATGGTTTCATAACTGAGTGGTAATATACAGATGGCCCGTGGGGCGTCAAGGGGCTTATCATTCCGTCGTGAAAATCGCGACCTGGAACGTGAACGGCATCCGGGCCCGCGCCGCGCAGCTGTGCGAGTGGCTGCAGCGCGACCGCCCCGACGTCGTCTGCCTGCAGGAGCTCAAGGCCACCGCTGCCCAGATCCCAGCCGAGTGTCGACTCGATGAGTATCACGCGTACTGGCACACCCTCAAGGGCTACTCCGGCGTTTCCCTGCACGTCCGGAAGGATCTGTTCGCCGTCGACCCGGTCTTCAGCCATCCGCCGTTCGACATGGAATCGCGCATCGTGCAGGTGGAGCACGCCGATCTCGTGATCGCTTCGGTCTACGTCCCGAACGGCGGCAAGGACTACCCCGCGAAGCTGGCCTTCGTCAACAGTCTCATCGACTGGGCGGCGCGGCTGAGGGCTGAGGGCAGACAGCTGATTCTCTGCGGCGACATGAACATCGCGCGTGCGGAAATCGACGTGCACCCCAAGGAGCGCAAGCCGAACGCCGTGGGCCAGCGGCCTGAAGAGCGTGCCCTGTTCGAGACGCTCCTCGGATCACCGCTCGTGGATCTGAGCCGCCAATTCGATCCCGATAACTCCGATCTGTTTACCTGGTGGGCGCCGTGGCGGAATTTACGCGCCCGCAACATCGGCTGGCGTCTCGACTACTTCCTCACCACCCCCGCGATCGCCGCACAAGCGACGAGCTGTGCCGTGTTGGCCGACGTCGGCACGAGCGATCATGCCCCGGTGGTGATGACGACGCGCTGAATCCGCTAGCGCGCCAAACGACACAACAGGTCGTGCAATTCGGAACGCCGCTCACTATCGTAGACCATGACTACGGTCCGCGTCTACGGTGGTAAGGCTGCGACGAAGCGCGCCGAGGGATCGCCGCTTCTCGCCGGCCTGCTTGCGGCGATCGGGATTATCGTCGTGTGGGTGGGGCTGGTCTATATGACCCACCACCCCGTCGGCGTGGCCGCATGGGGTGTCGGAGGCCTTCTGGGCATCGTGGTGGCCAAGGTGGCCAAACCACCGACCAAAGCCTCGGGCGCACTCGCGGCGGTCCTCACCCTCGTCACCGTCCTCCTTGCCAAAGTTGTCGTCGTAGCGGTGGCCCTCCAGCCGATCATCCGACAAGAGCTCGCGAACAGTCCCGCCTCGTTGATCATGGTTTTCCTGCTCGAGAAAACCGCGCACAAGTCCTTCTCACCGGAATTGCAGGCGACCATTGACGCCCGTCCCGACGTCGTCGCCGATACGACATTCTTCGGCTTCGGCCCGGGGCACGAACTGCGGGAGCAGATGATCCACGAGGCGGCTGTTACCGCGAGGGCGTCATCGTTCGAGGAACGCAACCGCCTCATCCACGTGTACTACGACAAATTCTTGGACCAATTGGGTTTCTGGGTCCTGCTGTGGAAGACTTTTGGAGTGCTGGACCTGCTCTGGATTGGCCTCGGGATATCGACTGCGTGGACCCTAGGACAGGGACGGATCTGACTTAGCTTCCCCCTCCCCGCTCGCGCTCTTCCCGTTCGCGCGCTTCCCGGGCGAGTCGCACCCGGTCCTGACGTTCCTTGAGGGCCGCCGCCGCCGCGGCGTCGCGCTCGCGCTCCTGGGCGTCCCAGTCCGTGTTGGCCCCTGCCTCTTCCCGGGCCCGGCTGACCCGCTGCTGGCGCTCGCGCATGGCGCCCTTCTCTCGCTGTTCGCGCTCGGCGTCGCGCTGCACCTTGTTCTTGGTGTGCGCCCACCACATCACCAGGAACAGCCCAAATTGCGCTGGCAGCACGAAAATGAAGGAGGCGGGGAAGAGCTGGTTGATCGTGACCGTGACCGCGGCGCTGGCAAGTGCCCACTTCCACCCAGAAAGATGCTCATAGTCCGCGGCGAAATAGAAGAGCGCCGCAAACGTGAAGAGGCCACCACCAAGCCCAAGCATGCATTAATATGTAAAACCAAGTTTTGGCGTGCAATATTTTTCTTCGTAGGGACTGTTCCGGAGACGACAGCATGCCCCGTATCGTCTGGATTATCATGATAATTGTGATCTTTGGCGCGGCGATGTTCTTCCTGCGCCGCTATATGGAGCGGTAGTGCTGACGGTCTTCCTGCTTTCTCCTGCGAGCTGTTCGGGGAAGCGCGCGCAGATGCTGCTCAACAGCAAGACCAGTCCGCTGCGCGAGCGGCTGGCGAACGGCGGCGCCCCGCTGGGCGAAGTCTTCACGTTCATGAGCAGCCTATACTTTCGCGGCAAGCTCGCCTACGCCAACCGATTCGGGCGCGGCTACGTGATTACGCCGGGGCGTGGACTCTTGCCCACCGATATCCTCATTCGCGTCGAGGATTTGCGACAGATGGCCGAGGTCCCCGTCGATGAAGCAGAGCCCGCGTTTCGCGAGCCGCTGGTGCGCGATGCGATCGCGCTCGGGCGCGGAATCGCGCCGGACGACCAGGTCGTGCTGCTCGGCAGTGTGGCGACAGAGAAATACGTCGGCCCGCTGCTCGAGGTGTTCGGCGATCGGCTGCTGTTTCCTGCGACCTTCGCGGGCCGCGGCGATATGAGCCGCGGCGGCTTGCTGTTGCGGTGTGCGCAGAGCGGGACGCCCCTCGATTGCGTACCTGTGCGGGGTGCCGTCCGGCACGGGCCCAAGCCGCCCAAGCTTCCCCGACTGAGGTAGGTTCAAGCCGGGAGGGAGCCCCTTGCCGGTCGATCTCGTACTGGAGCGATTGCAGCGCGCAGTATCGCCGGACTACCGGGTAGAGCGCGAGCTCGGCAGCGGTGGGATGGGTCGCGTCTATCTCGCCCATGAGGTCCTGCTCAACCGATCTGTCGCCATCAAGGTTCTGCGGCCTGAGCTCGCGACCGCCGACGGCGCCGCGGCATTCCTGCGCGAAGCACAAATCCTCGCCGGCATCCAACACCCCAACGTCGTCGTCATTCATAAGGTGGGGGAAGGCGAGGGCCTGCAGTACTACATCATGGAGCTGGTCAAGGGACCGACGTTGGAACAGCGCCTCGCCACCGGCCCGATTCCAGCGGCCGAGGTGGTCCGGATCGGCATCGACGTGCTTAACGGCCTCGAGGCCGTGCACCGGTTGGGAGTCGTCCACCGGGACGTCAAACCCACCAACATCTTCGCCCTGCCGGATCGCGCGTTGCTGGCCGACTTCGGGATCGCGCGGCCGCCCTCAGACAAAGAAGACGACGGGCACAGTCGCGAGGGCACGCCGGACTACATGGCACCCGAGCAGGTGGAGGGAAACGCGATCACCCCGCGAACCGACATCTACTCGCTGGGTGTCGTGCTGTACGAGGCGGTGTCAGGGGGTGGACGGCGATTCCATGCTCAGGGCGACCACGTCGACTGGAGCGGGATTCCCATGGGTCTTGCCCGAGTGTTACAACGCGCCGTCGCCAAGCCGCCGGAGGATCGCTGGCCCGACGCCGCCGCGTTCCGCAAGGCTCTGGAGCGGACGATTGCGCCGAGCATCGCGCGACCCGTTGCGCTGGTCGCGAGCGGAGGGCTCGTCGTCGCTCTTGCGATCTGGTTCATCGTCTACCGGCCTGAGCCATGCACGGTTGCAAATCCGGGCGCGCCGAAGGTGACGTTCTCTAGAATCGACTACGTCGGCCCCAGTCAGTATGCGGCTGTCGCGGACTCGCTGTTGTGCATGGTACACAAGGACCTCCGCGCGCACATCAATTTTGGCGATTCGACTCCGCCGTCGCTCAGCATTCAGGCGGGGATCGCCGTCGCCGGCCAGGATGTCAGGCTCCGGCTGACCGGTAGCGTCCCGGCGTCCGAGTACCACGTGCCGCTCGAGCGGTGGCAGACGCTGAGCGACTCTCTCGCGTATCAGATCGTCCTCGGCGTCTGGGCCGACCGCAGTCCCCTCGCAGCATCCCTGCCGGTGCCCGCGCTCCCGCACACCTACGAGGGGTTGGTGCGGTTTCTCAAGGCCGAACAGCTCGTCGCCGAGGCGCAATGGGAGCTGGCGTATCAAGCGTACTCGGACGCCGAAAAAACCGATCCGACGTGCTGGATCTGTTCGTGGCGGATCAACGAAATCGGGCGCTGGCTGAGCCGCGCGCCGAATCCGGATCGCGTGCGCCGCGTACGCCTCCATGCGGACTCGTTACCACCGCTGTACCGGAGCATCATTCACGCCGCGCAACTCCCCGTGCAACCGCGGCTCGACACGCTCCGCGCCGCGGCGGAACAGGCGCGCGAGCTCTTCCTGGGTTGGTTTCAGCTCGGTGACGAGTTGTTCCACCGCGGTCCGCTGGTCGGGCATCGCCGCGCGGAGGCGATCGCTCCTCTGGAGCGGGCGTCCAGGCTGCGTCCCGACTTTGGCCCCGCGTGGGAGCACCTCGCCTGGGTTGCGACGGCGGAGGGTGACTCGGCGGATGCCGCACAAGCACTCGATTCGCTGGAGCGTCATAGCAGTGTGCGCGACACCTTCTCAATCGAGTTTCACGCCATGCTCAAGGTGGGGTTCGCGTGGCGTTTTCTTCCCGAGAGTGCCGCAGTCCGAGTCACACAACGGGAAACCAGCCAACCGGCAACCGAGGCCAGCGCCGATCTTGGCGCGGGACCCCGATTCTTGCCGACGTTCGACGTGCCGCGGGGGGCCATGGCGTTGGGCGGGGTGTTGGCAACCAGCCCTACGAGAGATCTCAGCCGGTCCGGTTTGATCGCGCAGACACTCGCTGCGCTGGCGCTCGGGCGTCTCGACGATTCTCGAAACTTCGCACGCCGGCTCACTGAGGTGGCGCCGGAGGTGGACTTTGGGCTGTTCAGGGCGCAGCTCCCGGCGGCGCTCGCACTCCTAGACCCTGGCAGCGTCCCCGCGGCGGATGCTCTCGAGGGCCTCCGTCCTTGGGCCGCGAGCGGCGATGTCCAACCGGCATTGCACGACCGCGCGGCCTGGATGAGCGCCCTGCTCGATCATCGGACCCCGTTGCGCGCGGGCGCGCCGCTCGAGCTGCGGCTGCTCCTGTCCGCCGATTCGCTGGCGACCGCTGGTCATCCGCGCGCCGCGCTCGTGCTGCTCGATAACGTGGATGTCGACGCAGCGGCTCGGCTGATCGATCCTTTCTTCCGCACCATCGTGCATTTGTGGCGCGCTGCGTGGCGGGCCCGCCTCGGAGATGTGGAAGGCGCGAGAGCCGAATTGATATGGCACGAGCATACCGATGTCGTGGGCCTGCCGACGGGTCTGCCGCAGGCAGCGGAAGTCGATTGGGCGTTCGGCACGCTGGCCCGCTGGCGCCTGGCGCGCCTGCTCGATGCCGGCAGACGGGCTGAACGTGGCGAGGCGTGTGACGCCTACGCGGCGGTGGTACGGCACTGGTCTGGGGCACCGGCCCCCTATGGAGCGCGGGCCGATATGGCTCGGACTCGCGCCCGCGCGCTCGGCTGCGCGGCCACGCGCATCTCCCGATGATCCACGTCCGGACGTTGGGGACACTCGAAGTCACGGTGGACGGTGCAGAGGCGCCCTCCGAGCTCCTCTGGAAGAAGAACCTCGCGTTATTGCTCTACCTGGCACGCGCACCCAAGCGTCGCTGCACCCGCGAGCAGTTGATCGGGCTGCTCTGGGCAGAGAAAGACGACGCCGCGGCGCGGCAATCGGTGCGGGAGGCCATTCGCACGCTCCGACACTACGTCGGCGAGGATCATCTCAGAACAACAGGCGACGTGATCGAGCTGACCGATGGCGCGGTGCAGCTCGATACGGATCAGCTCGAGAAGCTCGTGAAGCAACGCGACTGGGCCGACACGACACCGCTGATCCACGGCGACTTCCTCGACGGCTTCAAGATCCCAGGCGCGTCGGGGTTCGAAGACTGGCTCACCGTGGAGCGATCGCATTGGCATGGTCTATCCTTGGACGCACTGCTGCGCCACGCCGAGGAGCGACTCGATGCCGGTGACGAGCTCGGCGCCGACGCGCCGTTGGTGCAAGCCAGGAAAATGGACCCCTTCTCACAGCGCGCGCTCCGCGCGTACATGCGACGGCTCGCCGGAACCGGCGACCGGTCCGGCGCACTCCAGGCTTTCGAGCAATTCGTGAAGGCCGCCCGGCGCTCAGGCGACAGCACCCTGGAGCCCGAGACGAAAGGGATAGTGGAGCGTCTGCGCAGCGGCCGCGCGTGGCACCTCCCGAAGGACGCTCTCGCTTCTGACCGGAGCGTGGTATGGCGCCGCGCGCCGCTGCTGGGGAGGGACCGTGAACTCGCCACCGCGCTGGCGCAGTGGCGCAACGCGAAAGCAGGTCGCCTGACGTTGCTCCTCATCGAAGCCGAATCGGGTGGCGGCAAGACGCGGTTTCTCGAAGAGCTCACGGCTCGCGCGGCGCTCGATGGAGGGGTGGTGGTCGGCACACGCGCCGTAGCGGAGGACCTCGAGCATCCAGGGAGCGCGATCCTCGGGCTCGCGCGCGGTGGCTTGGTGGACGTGCCCGGAGTTGCGGGCGTTAGTCCGTCAGCGCTCGCCGTGCTCGCCGCGCACGCGAGCGAGTGGGCTGAGCGTTTCCCGCAAGAGCGTCCGCCGTCACCCACCGGCAATCTCGATGCCGCAATCGCTGAGGTCTTGCGGGTCACCAGCACCGAGCGGCCTTATGTGTTGATCCTCGACGACGCGCAGTGGATCGACGCGACGTCGTACCAGATGATCGAGCGGCTCGCCCGCGATCTCGCTCACGCCCCGGTGCTCATCCTGCTCGCGGCGACCCCGGAGCCTGCTCCGCCAAAGCTCGCAGAACTGCGCGCACGGATTGGACGCGATACTCCCGGCGCCACGATTTCGCTGGGGAAGTTGGGAAACGAGGCGCTGCGTCGATTGGTCCAGTGGGCGCTGCCGGCCTACACCGGCGACGCAGCGGATCGCTTGACGAGACGGATTGCTGCCGATTCCGCGGGGCTGCCGCTGCTCGCCGTCGAAATCTGTCACGCGATGGCGCAGGGCCTCGATCTCGAAGCGACGAACGGCGCCTGGCCGCACCCGCTGCGCACGCTCGATTCCACCTTCCCCGGAGACCTCCCCGACACGATCGTGGCATCGATTCGTGTGGGCTTCCGGTGTCTCACGAAGCCGGCGCAGCAGGCGCTCGTCGCTGTCGCGCTCCTCGGCGACCGCGTCGCGGGAAAGCGGATCAGCTGCGCGACCGATCTGAAACGAGACGCATTGCACGCCGCGCTCGACGAGCTGGAATGGCGCCGCTGGCTCGTTGCCGAATCGCGCGGGTACACCTTCTTGGCGCGTATCGTGCGTGACGTGGTGGCGCGTGACATGATCACCCAGGGCGAACGCCAGCGCCTCCTGGCGAAAAAGTGCTAACGGTGCGACGAAACGCTCGTCTCACGCATCATCCCGCTGTCCTCCGGGAGAAGAAGGTATGAGAGTCACGTGGTCGCACGCGTTTCTTGCCGCAACGCTGTTGCTCGTCCCGCGCGCTGCCTGGACGCAAGGCGTGTACGGTGGTCGTGGCGGCGGCTTGGGGCCCGCCGGTCGCTACGGACCGAGCGCTCCCAAACTTCCCGGCGTGGAGCTCGCGGGGCCGCTCGATACGGCGCTTGCCCGCGTGATGCTCAACCTCACGCCCGCCGAGGCCGCACGCTACGCGCAGGCGTACGACTCGTTCATGGTCGCGACGCGACCGCAGCGCGACAGCGCGGCGGCGGCGACCGCGAAGATGAACGAGCGCCTCGACGACGGCGACCGCGCGGCTGCCATGTTTTATGCCGAACGCCTGCAGGAGCTGGGAAAATATCTCCGCGATCGCCAGGACCGCTTCGAAAGCGACCTGCGCCACATCCTGACTGGCGACGAGATGAAGGCGTACAAGAAGTGGAAGGAAGGCGAGGAGCAGGCGGCCGACCGGAAGCGGCGAGAAGACGAAGTGCGCTGGCAGGAAGCGGGGTTCCGCGGTGAGTTCGGTGGTCCGCGCGTGGGCGCCACCGCTCCGGAAATCAAGACCGCCTTACCGACCGCGACCGGAGTCGCGGCGCCACCGCTCGGCGCTCAGAGCGTTCGCGTCGGACGGACTTTGTACATCGCGGGCCAGCTCGGCGTGGATAGCACGAACACGCTCGCGGGAACGGATCTACATGCGCAGGCGGCTCGCGCCTTCGCCAACCTCGCCGCGGTCCTGCAGGCGGCCGGCGCCTCACCGCGCGACGTGACGGCATTGACGATCTATGTCGTCAACTATCGACCCGCCGACCTCGAGACGATTCGCGACGCGGCGAGTGCCTACATCACGGCAAATGCCCCGATCATCACAGTGCTCGGCGTGCAATCGGTCGGGCGAGACGGCGCGCTCATCTCGATCGGCGCAACCGCCACGGGGGGTGCGCGCTAAGCCGCTGACCGCCATGCGCGGTTATCATACTGCGCATGGATTCCCGCACGACTAAACACCTGCCGCTCCTGGCGGCGCTGGTTGCCGTCGTCCTGTGGGCCGCGGCGTTCGTCGGCATCAGAGCCGCGGGCCGTTCCTTCTCACCGGGCGCACTCGCGCTCGGCCGGCTCACGATCGGCAGCGTGCTCCTCGGTGGTGTGGTGTTGTCCCGTCCGGTCCTCCGTCCAACCAAACGCGAGCTCGGCCTGCTGCTGCTGGCCGGGCTCTTGTGGTTTGGCGTCTACAATCTCGCCCTCAACGAGGCCGAGCGACGCGTCGATGCAGGCACCGCGGCAATGCTGGTGTTGATCGCTCCGATTTTCATCATCGCCCTCGCCGCCGTATTCCTGAAAGAGCGCACGACGCCGAACCTGCTGCTCGGCGGCGGGCTGGCGTTCGCCGGTGTGGTAGTAATCGGATTCGCAACGTCGACCGGCAAGGCGTCACTCGTCGGCATCATCCTCTGTCTACTTGCCGCGCTCTCGTCCTCGATCGGTCTGGTCGCGGAGAAGCCGGTGCTCCACAGGATCTCGGCACTGCAGGCGACCTGGACCTGTTGCGTGGTGGGAATGCTGTTCTGCCTGCCCTACGCGCCGGTGCTCGTCCGCGAGCTGCGCCTTGCGCCCACCGGCGGCCTCGGCTGGCTGCTGTTCCTCGGCGTGTTCCCCACGTCGATCGCCTTTACCACCTGGGCCTACGCCCTGGCTCGAGGCTCGGCCGGCCGTCTGGCGGCGACTGCCTACCTCATTCCGCCGATCACGATCGTGATGAGCTGGGCGATCCTGGGCGAAGCGCCGGGCCTCATCGCGGTGCTGGGCGGCGCAGTCTGCCTCGCCGGCGTGTACATCGCACGCCGACAGACGCGGACTACGGCTTCGGCCGCTCCTGCTCCTCCCGCTCTTCGTCGCTGAGGTCCACCGACATGGGGAAAAACACCGAGCGCTTTACCGCCGGATAGGGGACGTCCCAGCCACGCGCCTCGTGCCACAGGATGCGATTCAGCCGTTCCGAGGGCGCGGCGTCGGGGTCGTGGAAATTCATGCGCGCTGACTGCAGCGCCGCGTGACGGCGCTCGGCGGCATGCGGACCGGTGATAGCGCCGACCTGTTGATTCACCTCGTAGATCGACTGCTTGGGCTCGAGACCCCTGTAGGGAGTGAAGTCGGGCGCTTCGTCCGGGCCGATGAAGCTGGCCCGCATGTCGGTCGCCACGAGATCGAACAGACTGAGCGCCGGGAGTCCCAGCATCAGTTCGATGGTCTTCACCATGCTCGGCTGGCTGTAAAACGTCGCGTCGATCACGCCGCGCTTGGCGTAGGGGCTCGCGACGAGCGCGACGGTGCGGTGACCATCGATGTGGTCCACGCCGTTCTGGGCGTCGTCTTCGACCGCCAGGATCGCCATCGATTTCCAGAACGAGCTGTGCGACAGTCCCTCGACGATCCGGCCCAACGCGAGGTCATTGTCGGCGACGCACGCCCTGGGCGTGCACCATCCAGGGGTGGTGCCCTCCGTGTGATCGCTCGGGAGAATGATGAGCACGAGATTCGGCATCGCGTGCCTCGATTCCCATTCGCGCAGATGCTCGAGCACGATGTCGGCTTTCACAACGTCTGGGACCGTCATCGTCCAGCCTGGATATTCGCGGACCAGTACGCGGTTGAGCGACGGAATGTCAGACCGCGTGTTGTACTGCCTGGCCACGGTTGCCCGGAAGTAGGCGGCGTCGTGGGGCTGCGAATCCCGGTACTGGGTAAGCAGTGACATCCGGAGAGTGTCGCTGTACCACTGGGGAGACGGTGCGTATTCGCCGAAGACGCGTACCGTCTTGCCCTTCGCCTGCGCCGCTTCCCAGAGAAAGCCGCCCGACGAGTACGCGAGCGGGTCCACACCTTCCGACGGATAGCTGCGCCCCGTGTACAGGGGCCACATCGGATACTCGGTCTCCATTCCCTGCGTGAGCCAATTGTGCCCGTCCGCCGAATTGCCACCGGACGCGAAAAAGTGATCGAGGAGCACGTAGCGTTCGGCGAGGGCGTGTGCGTTCGGGGTCACGTCCAGGAGCGAGCTGTCGCTCGCGCCCTTGCCCATATCGCCGAAGACCTGATCGTACGTCCGGTTCTCGCGCACGATGTAGACGACGTGGTCGATCAATGAGGGCTCACCAGGCCGCTCGGGAACAGCGCGAGGGGCGGCGTTGGCCCGCGCCGCCAGCGTCGGCCCTGCGCTGTCGGTCCGGAGCGTGAGCCGGTTGTTTTGGGCCACCGCCGTGGTATAGGCCGCGATCTCCGCTGCCGACGGCTCGGCAATCACGTTCACGGAGCCACGATAGGAATGGACGTACCGACCCGTGAAAGGCCCGCCCGAGCTGCGTCCAATGCCCGATCCCACGCCAAACAACGAGCCCACGGCGATGGTGTGTCCGTCGGCGCTTACGTCGATCGTCGTCGGATACCAGCCGGTGGGCACGAGTCCCTTCAGCTGGCCGCTCGGCAGCCCGTAGGCGGCGACGGCGTTCGCCCCGCCGAGCGTCACAAAGAGTGTCGTGGCGTCCGGTGAGAGCGCGACGGCGGTGGGGGCGAGCCC
>WNGR01001843.1_pt1 | contig 26003 bp, 23 predicted proteins | sample 5407581 | NCBI WGS metagenome assembly WNGR01 (sample SAMN13153383, study PRJNA577476) | soil metagenome | isolation source: 80 cm soil or saprolite under Garry oak tree replicate 2 | place: USA:California | collected 2016-06-15
TCGTGACGCTACTGCTCTACGGCTCGGCCGCGAGGGAGCAGGGAGCGGGCGGCGGGGAGCCGTCCGCGATGAACACGCTGCTGATCGTGGATCGTGTCGACACGGAACTGTTCGGCCGGCTCGCGGCGCCGGTGCGCGATTGGGTAAGCGCAAAGCATCCGTCGCCGCTCGTGGTGACGGACCAGGAGTGGCGCGATTCCGCGGATGCCTTTCCGATCGAGTATGAAGACATTCGTGCCCATCATCGGGTGCTCGCCGGCCGCGACCCGTGGCGCGGCATCACCGTGCAGCGCGAGCACGTGCGCCGCCAGCTGGAGCAGGAGCTCCGGGGCAAGCTCATGCATCTGCGGCAAGCGTACGTCGCCGACTGGCATCGCCCCAAGCGTCTGGCGGACGTCGTGCGCGGCACACGCGCCGGTTTTCTGACGATGTTGCGGGCCGTGCTGCGGCTCGCCGGCCGCACCGCGCCGACCGACTCCGCGGCCCTGGTGCGCGACGCCGCTGCACTGATAGGATTCGCCTCGGATGGACTGGCCGAGCCGGCCGCGTATCTCGACGCGGTGACGCGCACGGCTGAGTACGTGAACCGTATGGAAAGGAACTCTTCGTGAACGCCCATCGACGCCGGTCTGCACTCGCCCTTCCGTTCGCGCTCGCCCTGGTCGCCGGCTGCGGCTACAACACCATTCAGACCATGGATGAGAAGGTGAACGCGGCCGAATCCCAGATCAAAGTGCAGCTGCAGCGGCGCGCCGACCTGATTCCCAATCTGGTGGAGACGGTGAAGGGATACGCCAAGCAGGAGCAGACGATTTTCATCCAGGTGGCGGAGGCCCGTTCCAAACTCGCGGGAGCGGTGCAGAGCGGTGATCTGCAGCAAATGGCGGCGGCCAACGCGGCCCTCACGGCGCCGTTGGGCCGCCTGATTGCCATCGCGGAGAACTATCCGCAACTCAAATCCAACGAGAACTTCCGTGCCCTGCAGGATCAGCTCGAGGGCACCGAGAACCGGATCGCCGTCGCCCGTCAGGACTACAACGAAAGTGTGAATACCTACAACGCCTACATTCGGCGCTTTCCCCAGGTGCTGACGGCGAAGGTACTCGGGAAGAAGCCGCGCGCCTACTTCGAGCTACAAACACCAGCCGCCGCGGACGCCCCCAAGGTCGATTTCTCGCACTGAGCCGGGCGCTAGCGGACGAACCTTCTCCGGTCGCCCTTCGGGGGGGTCTTCTTATGTGCGTGCGCGGCGATCTGGAGCCGACTGTGCAGCGCCAGCTTCTCCAGGATGTTGTGCACGTGACTCTTCACCGTGTACGTCGCGATGTTGAGCCGCTGCGCGATTTCCTTGTTGCTGAGCCCCTCGGCGATGAGGTCGGTGATCTGCTGCTCGCGCTTGGTCATCCGCACCGACGCCATCATCGGCGTATTGCGCAGCACGGATGCCTGTTTGGCGATGTGCGAGAGCAGGGTGCCCGTCAGCGCCGGGGGGACCACGTCGCCGCCGTTGGCGACCTGCCGAATGGTGTTGACGAGATCCTCGAACGCGGCGTCCTTCGCGATAAAGCCGTTCGCGCCCCGTTTGATGAAATCGATGACGTCTTCCTCTTCGGGCTGCATATCCATCATGATGATGCGCGCATGCGGCGCCGCCTCTTTGATACTTTCGACGAGCCGCTGACTGCGATTGCGCCCGAGCGCGGCATCCACCAGCACGACATTCGGTTTGGTCTCCTGCAGCCGCTGCAGCGCGGCCGATCCGCCCTCGGCGGACGCGACGACCTTGAATTCGCGTTCGGAGTCCAACATGCCCGCGAGACCGTCACGCAGCAGGCGATTGTCCTCGATGACCAGGATCTGGATTTTCTTCGTCATTGCACTGACCGCCCTCGTTCCGGGTGGAGAGTGACTGAATAGGTTGGCGAATTCCCCAGGGATTAGTCAAGACGAGCGGCTCCGGTATTGGTCTCATCCTTTGGGATGAGACGCCGAAATCGGCATCTAACCCCTCAAAAAAAACCGGCGCCTCCGGGAACCGGTGGCGCCGTGCCGCTCAGATATGGTGGGTGGCTACAGCTTCACGACGTTCTGCGCTGCGGGGCCTTTCTGCGCCTGCACGATTTCGAACTCGACGCGCTGGCCTTCGGTCAGCGACTTGAACCCTTCCCCCTGAATCGCGGTGTGATGCACGAAGCAGTCTTTGCCGCCGTTTTCGGGCGTGATGAAGCCGAAGCCCTTGGCGTCGTTGAACCACTTCACGGTACCGGTGATGCGTGCCATCTGTTCGTTGCTCCCTAGCTAGTGCGGTTGAGCGGCGGGACAGACGCTCGAACCAGAAACGACGCGAGGACCGCAGGCGAACAGCCCAGGTCCTCGATCAGTCCACTGGTGTCCAGCACACGGCCCCGTGCCGTGGCCCCTGCGCTCGCCCGAAGCATCACCACAGCGCAAAACCAAGTCAATGGCCGCGCGCGGTTGAACGAACGGGCATCCGGATGCAACTTACTCGCCCTATGCGCTCCCTCCTCCTTCTCGCCGTGCTGCTCGGCGCGGCGTGCCGGCCGCATCACGCGGGGACCGCGCCGCCGGTGCGCGCGCCCCGCGACAGCGCGCGCGTGACGCCGCGGCAACCCGTGGTGGTGCGCGACACGGCGCTGGAGCAGCGGGCGGCACGTCTCGAGTTGAAAGTGTTGGAGCAGGAAGCGCAAGTGGACGAGCTGCAGAGCCGGCTCGACGATGCGCGCCGCGAGGTGGTGCGGGCGATGGCGAAACTGCAATCGCTTGCGACTCGGGCCGAGGCGGCATCCGGGATGGCCGAGGCCGAGATTGCGCTGCAAGCGTTGCGGACCGCGAACGGCAACAACGCCCCGGCTTCGCCGGAGTTCGACCAGGGCAGCCATCTCCTCCAGCTCGCGACGGCGGAATTCGATCAGCAGAACTACGCAGGCGCCCTGTACCTCGCGACTGAAGCCAAGAATGCCGCGGCGGCGGGGCAGGGACGGGTCGGCAGCGACGATCGGCAAACGACACGCAAGGGGGAGGTTCCGTTCGCGCTGCCGTTGCGCCTGCAAACCACGGGACGCGCGAATGTGCGCGAGGGGCCGGGTTCGGGATTCAAGGTCCTCTTCACGCTGGAGACCGGCGTCCCGATCGTCGCGTACTCCTACGTGGAACAGTGGGTGCGCATCAAGGATGATTCCGACCGGCCCGGCTGGATCCATCAGACACTGATCGACCGGCGGCAGTAACCCTCGACTACCGCGCCGGCACCTTCGGGCGCGCCGCCGCGACGACGCGGTCGCCACCGGCGCGTTTCGCGAGGTAGAGCGCGGCGTCGGCCTCTGCGATGAGCTGGTCCGGCGTGTCCCCGTGCATGGGGAATGCGGACACGCCCAGGCTTAGCGTGATCTTCCCGGCAGGTAACGGCTCACTCGCCAACTTCTTCCGAATCCGCTCGGCGAACTGGGTCGCGCCCTCGATTTCCGTCTCGGGCAGCATGATCAGGAATTCCTCGCCGCCGTAGCGCGCCACGAAGTCTACGTCCCGGCTCGCCTCACGCATGATCGCCGCCACGCGCTTGAGCACCACATCGCCGGCGGGATGCCCGTAGTCGTCGTTGTACTGCTTGAACAAGTCGACGTCGGCCATCACGACCGAGAAGCGGTGATGCAGCCGCCGGGACCGGCGCACCTCGTTCTCCAGGCTTTCCATCATCCGCAGGCGGTTGTACAGGCCGGTCAGGGCATCGGTGACCGAGAGGCGCTCGAGCTCGGCGCGGCTCTCGCGCAGCCGCGCGACCATGTCGTTGAAGACCTCGGTCAGATAGCCGACCTCCCCGCCCGTCGTCACGGGCAGGCCCACCTCGAGATCGCCCTTCGCGACTTTGCCCGCGGCTTGCGTGAGCCGGTTGACCGGACGCACGATCAGCAGGCTCAGCAGATACGCGAGCGCACCCAGGACGGCCAGCAACAGCGTCACGATCCCCAGCGTGACGTTGCGCAGCCGGGCGACCTGTCTGAACGCCTCCGCCGACGGGATCTCGGACACCACCACCCAGTTGAGGGCCGGCACGACGCGCACGCTGCCCACGACGCGCTCGCCCGTGAAGCTCCCGAACTGGATCGCGCGGCCTTCGCGCGCCAGCAGCCAGTTCGCGGCGTCACGGGCGTAGCCTTGCCGCATCAGCTCGCGCGAGCTGCCGCGCGAGCTGATGATGAGCCGGCCGGTGCGGGTCATCAGATAGATCTGGCCCGAGTCGCCCGGCGCAAAGCGCCGCAGCGTGTCGGCCACCGCGTGCAGGTTGACGCGCGACGCCAGGGCCCCGAGCAACTGCACCCCGCCGGCGCCCCGCCCGGCGCGCCGTGCCGACTCGATTGGCACGGACACGAGCATCTCCGCGTGGGTGCCCGTCGAGTCCCAGTACGGCGCGCCGAGGGCCCAATCGTTCTTGGTGAGCTCGGTGGCCCAGTCGGGCGGCAGCGGCACGGCGCGGGCATGTGCCGCGCTCGTCGCCACGAGGTGGCCGTGCTGATCGAGTACGAGCAGCTCGGCGTAATCGGGGAAGCGGTCACGCACCGAATTGAGGTAGTCGGTGAGCCGCTTGAAGTAGATCCCCGAATGGACCGGCTCGCCGTTCGCGAGGGGGATGCGCTCGAGGTTCTCCGTGACTTCATACGAGCTCGAGAACACGCGCAAGTCGTAGCGCAGCCCTTTGGTCCAGAGATCGACTTCACGCTGCGCCTGCGCGGTGACGCCCAGCAATTCCTCGGAGGCTTTGGCCTGGAGCGCGCGCTTGTTTTCGATATAAGAAATCCAGACCGTCGTCAGCGACGGCAACAACGTCGCGACGACGGCGAACATCAGCATCTTCGTCCGGATGCTGGTAAATCGGGAAAAGCGCAGAAAACTCAGGTTCGGATCTCCTCCAGGGCTGCCACAAGATTCATGCGGCGGAGGTTATTGCAAGATGGGCGCCGGAACCGTGCTTGGAATCACGTGATCTGGCGCGCTGGAAATCACGGAATCAGACTTGGGGGCCCCTATCGGAGACCATGATGACGGACGATTTGAGTCGGCGCTCCTTCCTTAAGTACGGTGCTGGCGCGGTTGCCGGATCGATCATCGTGCGGCCTGTAGGGGCGCAGCATGCTGCGCCCCTACCTGTCACGACGACCGATTTTGACCTGGAAGAGATCACCGTCGCCCAGCTCCAGGATTCCATGCGCACCGGCGCGCGCACCTCGCGCTCCATCTGCGCCGCCTACCTCGCGCGCATCGCCGAGCTCGATCCCGCGCTCCATGCGGTGCTCGAAACCAACCCCGACACGCTCGCCATCGCCGACCGGCTCGACGCCGAGCGCAAGGCGGGCCGGGTACGCGGGCCGCTGCACGGCATTCCGGTGCTCGTGAAAGACAACATCGCGACGGTGGACCGGATGATGACGACGGCCGGCTCGCTCGCCCTCGCGGCCGTTACGCCGCCGCGCGACGCGCCGCTCGTGGCCCGGCTGCGCGCCGCCGGCGCCGTCATCCTCGGCAAGACGAATCTTTCCGAATGGGCCAACATCCGCTCCAATCAATCGTCCAGCGGTTGGAGCGCGCGCGGCGGCCAGTGCGCGAATCCGTACGCGCTCGATCGCAATCCTTGCGGCTCGAGCTCGGGCACCGGCGCGGCCATCGCCGCAAGCTTTGCGGCGGTCGGCATTGGGACCGAGACCGACGGCTCGATCGTCTGCCCCTCGAGCGCGTGCTCGTTGGTCGGTGTGAAGCCGACGCTCGGTCTGATCGACGGGGCGGGAATCATTCCGATCGCCCACAGCCAGGATACCGCCGGACCCATGGCGCGGACGGTCGCCGACGCGGCGGCGCTCCTGGGGGTGCTCGCGAGCCGTGACTATAGCGCCAGTCTCGATCCTGCGGGGCTGCGCGGCGCGCGGATCGGCGTGGCGCGCAAGAAATTCTTCGGGTACAGCCCCGAGGCGGACGCGCTCGTCGAGGCGGCGATCAACGTGTTGCGCCGCCAGGGTGCCGTGATCGTCGATCCGGCGGACATCCCGCACGCCGCCGAATACGACGATTCTGAGCTCACGGTCCTGTTGTACGAGCTCAAGGCGGATCTCGCGGCGTACCTCGCGGCGTGGGCGCCGAGCGCGCACGTGAAGACGCTCGCCGACGTGATCGCATTCAACGAAGCGAACAAGGCTACCGAAATGCCGTACTTCGGGCAGGAGTTGTTCCTGCAGGCGCAAGAGAAGGGACCGCTCACCGATCAGGCGTATCGCGATGCCCTCGCCAAAGACCAGCGGCTCTCACGGGCCGAGGGGCTCGATGTCGCCTTCGCGCAGAACAATCTCGATGCGATCGTGGCGCCCACGGGGAGCCCGCCGTGGCCCACCGATCTCGTCAATGGCGATCACTTTCTAGGCGCGAGCTCGACGCCCGCCGCGGTGGCGGGATATCCCAGTGTCGCGGTTCCCGTCGGCTACTCGTTCGGTCTGCCGGTGGGGATGTCGTTCATCGGGCGCGCCAACACCGAGGCGACGCTCTTGAAGCTGGCGTACGCGTACGAGCAGGCCGCGAAGCCACGCCGCGCCCCACGCTTCCTGCGGACAGCAAACCTCACCCCCTGATCGCGCTCCTTGTTGTCCTCACCCCCTGACCCCCTCTCCCTTCGGGAGAGGGGGAACTACTCGAACGAGTTTGGAGCGTTCTGCGCAAAAGCCGCTCGAGATGCGGGCGGCTCACGTCTTTGTTCCGAACCCGAATAACCCGGGTGAGGACTACCGCAGTGGCGCCCCGCCTGAGATCCAGCGGCCCAGCAGCGCGCGCTCGTCCTCCGTCATGCTGGTCTTGTTCGCGAGCGGCATCGTTTTCGTCTCGACGGCGCGGACGCGAATTCGCTCGGCGAGGCTGGCGATGCTCTCCGGCGTGTCGAAGGTGACGCCGCCGGGCGCGGGCCCAAGCGCGCGGTCGGTCTGATAGTGCGAATGACACGGCTGGCAACGCTGCGCGATCACCAACCGCACGGCGGCAAACGATGGGACGGAGTCCGCGAGCGCTGTCGTTCGCGGTGTCGAAACCACCATCGCTGCGGCCACCGCGAGCGCGGCGGGCAGGAGTGCCCAGCGGGCGGATGGCCCGCGCCCGATCATCGCATGCCGCACCGCCGCCCCGGCGACGAACAGCAGCAGCAGCACGAGCCAGTTGAGCGGGCTCGCGTACGTCGCCGGATAGTGATTCGACAGCATGATGAACAGCAGCGGGAACGTGATGTAGCTGTTGTGTACGGACCGCTGCTTCGCCCGCTCCCCGAGCGTGAAATCGGCAGGCCGGCCAGCGCGCGTCGCGTCGAGCATCTGCTGCTGGGCGGGAAGAATTCGCTCCCACACATTCGCGACCATGATCGTGCCGAGCAGCGCCCCGATGTGCATGAAGGCGGCGCGACCGGAGAGAAGACGGCACATCACGAGGGTTATCGCCGTCAGCAAGGCGAGCGAGATCGCGGATGCGATCGCGGGCCGCCGAGCGAGGGGCGACCGCCACAACCCGTCGTAGATCGGCCAGCTGAGGACGATCGAGCCGATGCCGAGTGCTGTCGCGGCGCCGCGGCCGATGCGGGAGACGTTGGGATCGAGCAGGTAGGCGCTGCTCAGATAGAAGACGAGGATGAGCAGGGCGATCCCCGTGATCCACGTCAGCATCGCTTCCCATTTGAACCAGTGCAGCACGGGCGGCACTTCCCCCGGCCCGGGGCGGCGCTTCTCCACCTGGTAGAAGCCGCCGCTGTGAACCATCCACAGGTCCCCTTCGACACCCGGCTTCGGGTGTTCGGGTTTGGTGAGCGCGCGGTCCAGCCAGATGAAATAGAAGGAGCTGCCGATCCAGGCGATGCCGGCAATGAAATGCGCCCAGCGCAGCACAAGATTCGTCCAATCGCCGAGCCAACTCGTCATAGGGGCAGTAATTTCACCGTGAAACCGTGCCCGGCCAGCCCCCGTCGTAGGGGCACGGCAGTGCCGTGCCCCTACGCCGGGGCATCTCCTCTCCGAGGGCCGTTTCATGAACCGTGCGCTCGTTCTCGCTGCTGTCGCTTCCTGCTTCCCCCTCGCCGCGTGCAAAAAAGCCGATGCCGATGACGGCTCGAGCCGCCCCTACAAGGTCGGCGTGGTCGAGCGCGGCGAGATTCGCGTCATCGTCGAGGAGACCGGCGTCGTCTCGCCCGAACGCAGCATCGTCGTCAAATCCCCCATCTCGGGTGTCGTCCAGCAGCTCTACGTGCGCGAAGGCGATCGCGTCGAGACGGGGCAGGTGCTCGCGCGGATCGTGCCCGACATGGCGCAGGCGAACAGCCTTGCGCAGCTGCGCAGCGGGATCGCCGCGGCGCGTATTGCGCGGGACAACGCGAAGCGCGATTACGATCGCGCGCAGCAGCTGTCGGCGATCGGCGGCATCACCCAGGCGGATCTCGATCTGCGCCGCGTGACCTACGAGCAAGCGGAGAACCAGTGGCGCACCGCGCAGGACCAGCTGCAGCTCGTGCAGCGCTCGGGTGTCACGGCGGGTGATTCGACCGGGTCAACGGTGCAGTGGGCGCGCATTACGGCGCCCGCCGCGGGCGTGATCATCGGACGGGGCGTGGAAGAGGGAGAGACCGTCGTGGGCGGGACCAGCGCCTTCGGCGGGGGCACCGAGCTCTTCACGATGGCCGACCTCTCGACGCTGCTCGTGAAAGCGGCGATCAACGAAGTGGACATCGGGAAGGTGAAGAAAGGCGACCGCGTCGCGCTTACCGTTGACGCGTTCCCCGGCGACACGGCGCAGGGCGTCGTCCGTCTCGTGCCGCCCGCGGCACGCCTCCAGGACCGCGTGCGGGTCTTCGACGTCGAAATCGTGGTGACCGGTGGCGCCGGTGTGCTGCGGCCCGGCATGACCGCGAACGTGCGGATTTCGGGCCCGGTGCGGACCGGGACCGTACGTGTGCCGGTCGAGGCCGTCCTATTAAAGGAAGGGAAGCCCGTCGTCTACAAGCTCGGCGGCAGCGGACCGCAGCCGGTGCCGGTGACGCTGGGCCTTTCCGATCTCTTCTACGTCGAAATCATCAACGGTCTGGCCGCGGGGGATTCGATTGCGCTGGAGGATCCGGTCGCCGCGGTCGAGCGGGCCCGGAACCCCGCGCGGCGGCGCTGATGAATGTGTTGATCGAGGCGCGCGGCCTCGCCAAGACCTACCGGTTGGGCCAGGTGGATGTGCAGGCGTTGCGGGGCGTGGACGCCGACGTAGCCGCCGGCGAGTTCATCGCGATCACCGGGCCGTCGGGCTCCGGCAAGAGCACGCTGATGCATATCCTCGGATGCCTCGACTCTCCCACGGCCGGCAGCTACCGGCTGGACGGCGAAGACGTCGGGACGCTGTCCGGCAAACGTCTGGCGCACGTACGCAATCGCAAAGTCGGCTTCGTCTTCCAGACCTTCAACTTGATGCCCAGGCTCACGGTCGAAGAAAACGTGGCCTTGCCGCTCAAGTACCGCGGCGGCGTCCCCCGCGCCGAGCGGCGGGCGCGCGCGCTCAAGCTGCTGGAGCGGTTGGGGCTCTCGGACCGCATCGGCCATCGCCCCGACGAGCTGTCGGGCGGCGAGCGGCAGCGCGTGGCCATCGCCCGCGCGCTCGTCGGCGAGCCGGCGATCCTCATGGCCGACGAGCCGACCGGCAACCTCGATTCCCAAGCCGGACGCGAAGTGCTGGCAACCTTCGCCGAGCTGCACGCGGCGGGCCACACGATCGTGCTGGTGACTCACGATCCGGGCGTCGCGGCGCGCGCCGAGCGCGTGATCCACATGAGCGATGGGCGCGTGGTGTGAACCTCATCGAGTCGCTGCTCACGGGGCTCGACGAAGCGCGCCGCCACTGGGGCCAGACGCTGCTCTCGCTGCTTGGCTTGATCCTGGGCACCGGCAGCATCGTCACCGTGCTGGCGCTGTTCGGCGGCCAGACGGCATTAACAGAGCAATTCCTCAATGAGGTCGGGGGGCGCGGCACGATCATCGTGTCCGATCGGGAATCCTCGGCGCATCCGGGAGCGCGTGAGCTGGCCTCCAAGCGTCTGACCTTCCGCGACGCTCAGTACCTGCGCGACCGGGCGACCGCGCTGGCCGCCGTCAGTCCGGGTTGGGCACGGCAGCTTTCCTATCGCGCGGGTAACAAGAGCTTCAGCGGCCAAGTCATCGGCACTACACCGGCGTACATGATCATCAACGACATCAAACCGCTCGTCGGCCGCTATCTGAGCGATCTCGACGTCCTGCATCAGGCGCGGGTGACGGTGCTCGGCTGGAAGTACGCCGATTCGTTATTCGGTCGCGCGCCGGCGGCGCTGGGCAAGATCGTGAGCATCGGCGACAAGAGCTACCGGGTCGTCGGCGTGCTCGAGCGGGAGGAGTTCTACTTCGCGGCCTGGGAGAACAACGCGCTCGAGTATCGCAACGAGCGGGCCTACATTCCGATTTCGACGGCAATCACGCAGTACAGCGCGACTGACCGGCTCGACTTCCTGACGCTGAAAGCTCGGCCGGCGGTAGGCGGCATGGCCGCTCAAACGCAAGTGCGCAGTTTGTTGTTCGCGCGCCATGGCGTCGAGGATTTCGACATCCGTTCGTCGGGGCAGGGCGCGGGGCAGCAATCGGGGCAATTCCTGCTGCTCTTCAACTTCATCTTTCTCGTCGTCGGGGTCGTGTCGCTCATCACGGGCGGCATCGTCATCGCCAACATCCTGCTCGCCTCGGTGGTGGAGCGCGTGCGCGAGTTCGGCACGCGCATGGCGCTCGGCGCCACGGCGGGCGGCATCTTCGCGCACGTCCTCGCGGAAGTCCTCGTCGTCACGATCATCGGGGGGCTCCTGGGCCTCGGCCTCGGGGCCGCGCTCACCGGCATCGTCGCCCGCGTGATGCAGATGCCCGCCGTGGTAAGCCCGTTCATCGCCACGGTGTCGCTGGGGACCGCGGTCACCGTGGGACTCGTGGCCGGGCTGTTCCCCGCGCTGCGCGCGTCGCGGCTCGCGCCGGTCGAGGCGCTCCGCTATGCGTGACTGGGTCGAGCTCGTCGTCGACGCGCTGCGCGAGATCCAGGGGCACAAGCTGCGCTCGCTGCTGACTCTGTCCGGCATCGTGTTCGGGGCGGCCTCGGTCGTATCGATGACCTCGCTGGCCGCGGCGATGAAAACGCTGGTGTACGACGACCTCATCGCGATGGGGCTGTCGCGCAGCTTCTTCATGGACGATCAGGGACCCCGCTCGGACGCGAAGGGCGCGGCGGCGTTGCGCCACACCGGCATGCGCCTGACCGATCTCGAGGCGCTGCGCGCGCTGCCGGGCGTGGCCAGCGTGCATGGCCGCAACTGGGGCGAAGAGCAGGTCGTGAATGCGCCAGCCGACCGCCGGCGGGTGCGGATCGACGGCGTCGATGCCGGGTACCTCGAGCTCCGCAATTGGCGCATCGTGGCCGGTCGCAGCATCCGGCCCCTCGATGTCACGAACCGGGCACGCGTCGCCGTGCTTGGCGAGGAGATGTCCCACAATCTGTTCGCGAACACGGATCCGGTCGGGAAGACCATCACCATCGACGGCGTGCGGTTTCTGGTTGTCGGCATCGTCGCGCCGATCGAGTTCGACATCATTCCGGCGGACTTCAGCTTCGTCGGCCGGCGCATCTACGTCCCGTACACCTACATCACGCGCTATACCAAGGGCGAAGGGCGCGTCGACGAGGCGCTCGTGACGGCCAGCCAGGCGGCGCGGTTCGGCGACGTGCTGCGGCGCGGCACCGCGCTCGTGCGGCAACGCCATGGCGGAACCGAGGACTTCACGATCGATAACCAGGCCGCCGAAGTGCTGTCCAATCTCGCGATGGCGGACAACATCCTGGGCGGGTGGAACGCGGTGATGTTCACGATCGCCGGCGTCACGTTGATCGTGGGCGGCATCGGGTTGTTCAGCGTGCTCCTCATTTCGGTGCGCGAGCGGGTACACGAGATCGGCATCCGCAAGGCGTTAGGCGCCGACGATGGCGCGATCGTGCAGCTGTTCCTGGCGGAATCGCTGACCCTGGCGTTCCTCGGCGCGGTACTGGGCATTGCGGGGGGCGCGGGCCTGACGGTGATTACCGAGCTGATCGGACGGCAGTTCGGCAAGCCGTTCGTGATTCCGGTGAGCGGGCCCGGTGTCATCCTCGCGGTGGTTTTTGCGCTGGTCGTGGGACTGTTGTTCGGCTGGTACCCCGCGCGCCGGGCGGCGCGGCTCGACCCGATCGAGGCTATCTCCGGCGCCTAGTCTGCGTAAAATTCAGGCATGCTCGCACTGCTCCTGTCGGTCCTGATCCTGCCGGCGGATACGGTGACCGGCCGGGTCGTCGACAACGCCGGCCAACCCGTGCCGCAGGCCATCGTGGAGATCACGCAGCTCGGGAAGAGCGTCACCGCGGGCGCGGACGGGGCGTTCTTGGTTGCCCTGGCTCCGGGCCGGTACACGCTGGCCGTGCGGCGCCACGGCTTCGCGCCCGCGGTCCGGGAGATCGCGGTGGGCGCGGGGCAACCGGCGATCGAGATCGTCCTCACGCCGAGTGCGTTCCGGCTCGAGCCGGTGACCGTGACCGCGACGCGGCAGCCGCTCGCATCTGCGAGCTCGCCGCTCCCGGCCGACGCGCTGGCCGGCGACGAGTTGCGGCGCGCGCAAGGCGTCTCGCTCGCGCACGTCGTCGACGCGCTGCCCGGCGTCCGCGCGATGACCACCGGGTCGCAGATTGGGAAACCGGTGATTCGTGGATTCTCCGGCCCCCGCGTCCTGGTACTCGAGAACGGCAGCCGGCTCGAGGACTATTCGTGGAGCGATGAGGACGGTCCGTCGGTCGAAACGGCGTTCGTGCGTCGCGTCGAGCTGATTCGCGGACCGGCGAGCGTGCTGTACGGCTCCGACGCGGTGGGCGGCGTCATCAACGTGATCCCTGACGAGCTTCCCGATGCGGCGGGCGGGTCGGGGTTCATGCACACCGGATTCGCGCTCACGGGGGCGAGCAACAACATCGAGGTCGGCGCGGGCGCGCGCGTCGAAGGGGCACGCGGCAACTTCGGGTGGCGGGTCAACGCGATCGGGCGTGGGTCCAGCAACCTCCACACACCCGCCGGTGAGCTCGACAACACGGGGTTTGGAGCCTTCAACGGAGAGGCCGCCGCAGGGTGGCGCTGGCACTCGGGCAGCAGCCTGGGCGTCCGCGTGATCCATTACGGCGGCGAGTTCAAGCTGCTCGAGGCGAACGCGCCTCCGGGAGAGACCGGTGGACCGGAACGCAAGGCGGGCGATGAACGCGTCCAGATCACGGGCCAGCGCCCCTTCGGGACCTGGCGACTCGAGGCCAAGGCGCAGGTGCAGCGACACTCATTGATCGAAGTTGCGGATGACACGACGGGCACCGAGTCCGAGCAGTTCAATTTGCTGCTGCAGACCGGCTCATTCGATTTGCTCCTGCATCATGGCGGCACCACGTTCGGCATCGCGACAGTGGGCCAAAACAATAACGCCAGCGGTCGCGAACCGATCGTGCCCGACGCGAGTGTCCTCTCGGGCGCCGCGTTCGCTTTCGAGCAGTGGAGCCCCGGATCGGGGCGCTGGACGCTCCTGGCGGGGCTGCGCGGGGACACACGGCGTCTGAGCGCCGAGCGCGATGATTCACTCGGCGTCGTTGCGCAGGATCGGTCCGCCCACGCGTGGTCCGGCAACGCCGGCGGCGTCTTCACGCCGGTCGCCGGTTTCGCGTTGAGCCTGAATATCGGCCGAGCCTGGCGGGCCCCTACGCTGTTCGAGCTGTTCGCGAACGGGCCGCACATCGGTGAGGCGCGCTACGAGCTGGGCGATTCGACGATGCGGCCGGAGGCGAGCCGCGGTGTGGACCTCGGCGTGCGCTGGAGTGGCCGCCGGGCGCGGCTGGAATTGGCCGCGTACCACAACCGCTTGTCCGGCTACATCTACATCACGCCGACCGCGGTGTTCATCGATTCGCTGCGCGTCTACCAATACGGCCAGTCGGAAGCGGAGATGCTCGGCGGAGAGGCATTGCTCGAAGTGGAGATCGGGCGCGGCCTCGTGGCGCGCGGCAGAGTGGAAGGGGTGCGGGGCACCAACCTCACGTCACACGAGCCGCTGCCGCTGCTGCCGCCCGTGCGTGCGGCGGTGGGGTTCGGTTGGCGGGATCGCTTCAGCGTGGACGTCGATGCGTACGCCCGTCCCAAACGGCTCAACCCGCTCGACATTCCGACCGCCGGGTACACGCTGCTCCATTTTGGCGGCGGGACCGACGTCCGGCTGTTCGGCCGCGCGATGCGGATCGACATTTCGCTGCGCAACGCGCTCAACCAGCGCTACAAGAGCTTCCTGAGCCGGTACAAGGAGTTTGCGTTCGACCCCGGACGGAATCTGATCGTCCGCCTGTCGAGCGGATTCGTGGACTAGGCCGGTACGCCGGCCGCGGTCGTCGCGGCGTCGAGAATCGACCAGATCCGATCCACCCACTCGCGGTGCTCCGGCTTCATCAAGACGGAGCGCAGGCAGACGATCGTGTCGCCGTCGCGTTCCATGTCTTGTACGTCGATCAATTGCACGGGCAGCGTGACGATCGCGAGATGCAGCTGGCGTTGGGCGGCCTCGGCAAAGACGCGCTGCGAGAGCGCGGACGCCTGGCTGATCCGCCGGGCGCGGGGCGCCCAGACGACGATGTCGAGCTCCGGCGCCGAGCCGTTCACGAACCGCCCGTCCCGACGCACGCGCTCGTAGAGATCCAATGCGGCCGCCCGGCCGCTCGCCAGCCCCTTCGCGAATTCGCCGTCCGGAACCAAGGGAAACAGCCGCTGCGTTGCCCAGAGCGCCACGGCCGCGGCGCCTGGGCGCGAGCACTCGAGGGAGATCTCCCCGAGATGCATGTCGGTCGACGTGAAATAGGTGTACGGCGAGTCGTGGCGGTAGAGTCGGCCCACGGCCGGATCGCGGAACAACACGCAGCCGCATCCGTACGGCTGCAGTCCATGCTTGTGCGGATCAATCACCACGGACGCCGCCGCGGCGATCCGGTCAAACGCGCGGCGCGTCTCCGCGGCGAGATCCTTGACGAGCAGGAAGTAGCCGCCGTACGCGGCGTCGGCGTGGATGCGGAAATCGAAGCGGTCGCGTAACTCGACGATCGCATCGAGCGGGTCCACGGCGCCCGTCGCCGTCGTCCCCAGCGTCGCGACGACGGTGCCGACGCCACCCGCGGCCAGGCGCCGCTCGAGTGCCCGCACGTCCATCCGGCCCCACCGGTCACAGGGAATCGTCTCGAACGGCAGGCCGAGCACGCCCGCGATCCGCTGATGGGTGTAGTGCGCCTGCGTCGATGCGAGAACCGCCTTGCCGGGATGGAGCTGCCCCGCGACCCACAGCGCCTCGAGGTTCGCCATGGTGCCGCCGCTGCACAGGTGGCCGAGGTGCGTGTCCCAGCCGATCATCTTGGCCAGCGCGGCTACAGCTTCTTTCTCCATCGCGGAGCTGGCGCGGCCGCCGTCGAGCGCGTGGTTGTTGGGATTGATCTTGAGGGCCATTTCATACGCGCGGCGCGCCACGTCGTGAGGTGGCTTGAGCATCTGGCCCGCGTACAGCGGATCGCCGTATGGGTAGTTGTCCTTGAGGCGCTCCGCGACTTCCTTCAGGACTGCTTCAAGATTGTCCTTCAAATGCCCTCAAATACATGCGATCCCAGGCCGCCGGAATGCTCTCGCGCGGCGAGTAGGGGCCCGGCGCGTAGACCCGCGAGCTGATGCCGAGCTGGCTCTGCTCGCAGATGTGCCAGTCCTGCCGGTTGGTGCGATCCCAGAACTCCTCGGCATCCTGGATGTTGTAACCCGCCGCGGCCGGCGCGTCCGGATGGACCATCCATTCGCACACCACGCGCGACTGTGTGACCGCCACCGGCCACACGGTATAAAAGACCGCGTAGTCGGGATGCAGGCTCAGCATCATCGTCGGGAACAGCGCATAGTAGAAAGCGCGGTGCTGATCCTGCGGCGCCAGTGTGCCCAGCGGCAGGGCGCACGCCCGGCCCGTCATCGTCGCGCTTTCGTTCGGCGCCTTGATTTCCATGTAGCCGCCAAGGAACGGTCCCTCGATTAAGTCGTTCGCGCCGCTCGTGTAAGGGAGCTTGGTCGAGAGCTCCGGGTGAATCGTCGGGCAATGCAGGCATTCGTTGTAGTTCTGCAGGATCAGCTTCCAGTTGGCCCGCACATCGTATTCGATGCGACGCACGGTCTGGAGCCGCGGCAGGTTGTAGCCCGCAAACCGGTCCTGCAACGAGGCGAACCACTGCGCGGCGGGCGTCGCGGCTCGATCGAGGTTGACGAACAGGAACCCCGCCCATTCCGCGAGCGCCACCGTGTGCAGCGGATATGACTTCTTTTCGAAGCCTTCCACCTCGTTCATGTGGGGCGCGCCGATCAAGCGGCCGTCGAGCGCGTAGGTCCAGGCGTGATAGGGGCATTGGATCGTCTCCGACAGATGCCCCGTCGGGGCTTCGCACAACCGCGTGCCGCGGTGGCGGCAGACGTTGTAGTAGGCGCGCCGCTCACCCGATTGGTCGCGCAGCACGATTATGCTCTCGCCGGCGATCTGGACGACGAAGTAATCGCCGGGCGTCGCGAGCGTGGCATCTCGGCCAATGCAGATCCAATGGCGCGCAAAGATGCGCTCCTGCTCCTCAGCGAACACCTCCGGCGCCGTGTAGTAGCGGCCCGGCAGTGTGCGTGCGCCCTGGCGATAGCTCTCGACGGTCTTGAGAAAACTCATGGGATCTCGCGCGCCGCGTTCCGCCCGGCGGCTCCAGGAATCCCGCCGCCCGGATGGGTGCCCGAGCCGCACAGAAACAGCCCTGCGATCGGCGTGCGGTAGCGGCTCCAACCAGGGACGGGTCGCATGAAGAGAATTTGGTCGAGAGTGAGCTCGCCATGGTAGAGGTGCCCCTCGGTCGCGCCGCGCTGGATCTCGTCCTCGTCGGGGGATTGCAGCCTCACCTGGCCGGGCTGGGCGCTCAATAGCTGCGCGACTTTTTGCTGCAGCGCCTGATGGCGCTGGACGTTCGCCGTCCCGTCGGTGTAGGGCACGTACTGCACGTGCAGCTCCAGGCGGTTCCCATCGGTGCGCTGCACCTCGACGTATGGGGCCGCCGAATCCCCGCCGTACTTGGCGTCGTCGTACGCTCGCTCCAGGTACTCGAGCGACGGCGCGACGCAGAGATTCGCATAGCTGGGCGCGCCGTCGAGGGTGAGCGTCCCGCGCGCGACGACACCGCGGGCCTTGATGTTATCCACGGCGCGCGCGAATTCGGGGTCAAGCTCGATGGCGACGGGGTCCAGCGTGGCGCGTGGATCGGCGCTCGACACCACGAGCGGGGCAAGAATCGTATCACCACTCTTGTCGAGCACCACACCACTTGCCCGGCCATTCTTGGCGAGAACGGTCGCGCGATTGCCGCGACGCACCTCGACACGCTTCATCCCCTCCAGCGTCTGCGTGACGTTGGAGCGCGGCGGCCGGAACACTCCGGCCGGACTGCCGGCGAGATGGTGAAGGAAATTGAACGCCGTGCCGCCCGAGCGCGGCCCCTGCTTCAAATGCCAGACGCCGAGCGCGCCGAGGAGCCCCTTCAGCACGTCGCTCTCGAACCAGTCGTCCAGCAGCTCGGCGATCGACATCGGCAGGATGCGCGCGAGATCGATGACGGTCTGCTTGCCGAGGCGGCGGACGTACAGGCCGAGCCCGGCGATGCGCGCCAGCTCGCGGGCGTTGTGCGACTCGATATCCGGCGGCGGCACGAGATACAGGCGCTCCAGCACGCCGGCGAGCGTGCGCATCCGCTTGCAGAACTCCGGCCACTGCGCCGCGTCGGCTGGACTGATCCGGCCGATCGCCTCGGCTGATCGCCCGATATCGCGCGACAGCTCGAGCGTGCCCCCCGCGGGGAGCGGTGCCGTAATCCACGGATCGGGTTCTTCGATCCGCAGGCCGCCACCCGACAAGCCCAGGTCACGGATGATCGCGTTGGGGACCCATCCGATATCGGCTGAAGGGTCGGGCGCATGGCGCTGCTCGACGACGAGGACCCGCTTTCCCGCCCGCGCGAGATAGTGCGCCGTCACGAGGCCGTTGGCTCCCGCGCCGATCACGATCGCGTCGTAATTCACGTGCCGTCCTTCAGGATGCGCATCGCCGCGAGACGTCCCGACGCGCCCATGATGCCGCCACCCGGATGCGTCCCCGAGCCGCACTGATAGAAGCCGCGCACCGGCGTCGCGAACTTCGCCCATCCCGGCGCGGGACGGAGGAAGAACAGCTGATGCAGCGCCAGCTCACCCGCGAAGATGTTGCCCTCGGAGAGGCCGGTGATCCGCTCGATATCGAGGGGCGTGATCACTTGCCGATGCAGGATGTGCGATGTGAAACCGGGTGCGAAGCTCTCGACCGTATTCACCACCGCGTCGCCGAAGGCCTCGCGCTTCGCGTCGGTCCAGCCGCCGTTCAGGTTGTAGGGCGCATACTGCACGAAGATGGACATGACGTGCTTGCCGGGCGGCGCCATGCCGGGATCGATCATGGAGGGGAACACGATGTCCATGTACGGCCGGCGCGAGAACTCACCGTACTTGGCGTCGTCATACGCGCGCTCGACGTACTCGAGGCTGGGACTGATCGAAAACGCGCCGCGGTGCTGGCGGCCGACTCCCGGCATGCACGTGAAACTGGGTAGCGCATCGAGCGCGAGGTTCACCTTGCCTGACGAGCCGCGGAATTTGAAACGCTTGATGTCCGAGACGAAATCGGACGGGAGCTGATCGGATTCGAGCAGCTGCAGGAACGTGCGCCGGGGGTCGAGACTCGACACAACGGTTTTCGCGTGCAGCTCATCGCCATTTTCCAGCACGACGCCAGTGGCGCGGCCGTTACGCACGAGGACCTTCGAAACGCCAGCATCGCACCTGATCTCAGCCCCGAACGAGCGGCCGGCGGACGCGATGGCTTCGCTCACCGCGCCCGTGCCCCCTTTCGCAAACCCCCAGGCCCTGAAAACGCCGTCCAGCTCGCCCATGTAATGATGAAGGAGCACGTACGCCGTCCCTGGAGAGCGAGGCCCCAGGAACGTGCCGATGATGCCGCTCGCGGACTTCGTCGCCTTGAGGACGTCCGTCTCGAACCACTCATCCAGAAAGTCCGCCGAGCTCATCGTCATCAGCTTGACGAGCGCGTGCAGCCGCTCGCCGCCGAGGCCGCGGAAATGCTTCCCCAGCTTGAGCAGGCCGGCGAGATCGCTCGGCGCGAACGACGTCGGATCGGGCGGCACCATGCCGAGAATCGGCTTCACCGCCTGCGCCATGAAGTGCATCAAGCGGCCGTACTCGTCGTACGCCTCGGCATCGCGCGGCGAGTGGCGGTAGAGCTCGCGCCGCGTTTCGTCGTGATCGCCCCAGGCGGCGAGGTAATCGCCGTTCTCCATCGGTGTGACGGTGCTTTCGAGGGGCAGGATGTGCAGCCCATGTCTGGGCAGTTCGAGATCGCGAATGATTTCCGGGCGCAGCAGGCTCACGACATAGGAGAACATCGAGAACTTGAAACCGGGAAAGATCTCTTCGGTCACGGCGGCACCGCCGACGTGGGGCCGGCGCTCGAGAACGAGCACCGACTTGTTCGCGCGCGCGAGATACGCCGCGGTCACGAGCCCGTTGTGGCCGCCTCCGATGACGATCGCGTCGTAGTGCGTCATGCCCGCTTGCGCTCGGGGTTGAAGAACGGCAATGGGGTCACGTGCGCCTTGGCCTGCTTACGCCGGTGCTCCACCGTCACTTCCATGCGCACTTCGGTGCCCGGCTTCGCATGCTCCGCGCCGAGGTGCGCCAGCGCCATGTAGCGCTTCAGCAGCGGCGACCAGCCGCCGCTCGTCGCATAGCCCAGCTGGGTGCGGCCGCCGGGGTCGTAAATCGGGACGCTCGTCCGCCACGCCTGGCTGGGCAGCCGCGGCGGCAAGCCGACATCGGCGTACAGTTGCTCCAGCGAGTCCCAGTCGACGGTGAGGCCGGTGAATTGCCACGCCGGGCCGCGCGTGCGCTCGGCGTCGAGCGCCGCCTGCCCGTTGTAGCGCTCCTTATCGGTCGCGACGGTCCATCCAAGGCCCAATTCGAGCGGCGACGATTTCTGCGCCTCGATCAGCGCGTGCCGCGACGAGAAGTAGTCGACCTCGATCAGGAGCAGTCCGGCTTCGATGCGCGCCACGTCGAGCGCCAGCATTCCCGCCGGCGTGATGCCGTACGGTGTCCCCGTTTCGACGATCGCGTCCCACAGCGGCACCGCCTGGCCGGCGTCGACCCAGACCTCGTATCCGAGGTCGCCGGTGTAGCCGGTGCGTGAGATGGTCACCGGGACACCGCGAATCTTGGCGCTGGTCAGCCGGAAGTACTTCAGCCCGCTGAGATCACGCTCGGCGGCGATCTGGAGAATCTCGCGGGAGCTGGGTCCTTGCAGTGACACGGCGGCGGTGCTCTCGGAGACGTCCTGAATCGTCACCTCGAGACCCGATGCGTTCAGATGCAGCCAGCGCAGGGTCGGGTCTGCGGACGTCATGCGGAACGTCTGCTCGCCGAGGACGGAGATGGTGCCGTCGTCGATCTGCTTGCCTTCGTTGTCGCACCACGGGGTGTACAGCACCTGCCCGACCTTCGCCTTCCCGATGTTGCGCGTCACGACATGATCGAGCAGCCGCGCGGCGCCCTTGCCGGTGACGAGGTACTTGTAGAGCGGCGACACGTCGAAGAGTGCCGCGGCGTTGCGGATCGCGTGGTACTCGCGATCGTGCGACAGCTCGTAGGAGCTGGCGACGACGTAGCCGGCCCAGCGCCGCCAGGCCTGTCCCTCGGACAGCGGACCCGTACGGGGATGGAAGGGCGTAGTCCGCAAACTCATGTCGCCGTCGGGGTTTCGGCGGGTGCGAAGACGACGAGAACCTGCAGCTCCGCAGTGATGGAATGGAAGTGATGCGGGACGCCCGCCGGCACAAACACCGCAGAGCCGGGCCCCACCGGATGATCTTCGGCCCCCGCGCGAATCGTCCCCCGGCCGCCCACGACGTAGTACAGCTCGTCCTCGTTGTGCGGGACCTGTGGATCCGACTCGCCGGGCTGCAGCGCGTACAATGCGGCCGACATCGCGGGCACGCGAATCAGCTCGAAATAGTTGTGGCCGGCGGGACGATCCGCGAATAGCTGGGGGAGCGCGAAGTTCTCCATGGTCGGGCGCGAAATCTCACTTCGCTGCGCGTTTCGTGCAAATTGTTCGGGCGATGCGGCTGCACCTCGTCGAGATCCACGACCTGGCGTCGTGTCCGCCGTCGCTCCGCGACGCGCTGACCGACTTTCTCGCGTTTACCGAGAAGGTCGCGGGCGCCTATGACCCGGTCGGGCCGCTGCTGCGTCAAGCGGTCGAGCGCACGAAAGCACGCCGGATCGTGGACCTTTGCTCGGGTGCCGGCGGTCCCTGGGCGCGGCTCGGCGCTCAAGTCCCCGTGCCCGTGCTGTTCACGGATCTATACCCGCACGGGGAAAACGTAATCCCTGCAGACGCACGGGCCGTACCGGAAGGGCTCGACGGATTCCGCACCATCTTCACGGCGTTCCATCACTTCCGCCCTGCGGAGGCACGAGCCATCCTCGCGGATGCCGTGCATCGAGGGCAGGGCATCGGGGTGTTCGAGATTGCGCGCCGGGCTCCGCTCGAAATCGCGGTCGTGGCCCTCACCTGGCTGGGCACGCTCGTATCCGTGCCGTTCATTCGCCCCTGGCGCTGGTCGCGGCTGGTGTGGACCTACCTGCCGCCTGTCTTGCCGCTCGTGGGGACATTTGACGGCGTCGTCTCCTGCCTCCGCACCTATTCTCAGGCCGAACTAGCGGAACTGGTGCGCGGACTCGACACATACGACTGGGAAATCGGGGATTTTCGGGGCCGGTGGTCACCGCTGCGGGGGAGTTACTTGATCGGCGTTCCCAAGCTTTCTTAGAGACATCCTTCAATCCGCCCGTCCGCGGAGGCACTATGCGTTCCGTGATTCTGGCCGCACTGCTCGTCGTTCCATCGGTAGTCTCGAGTCAAGAAACCGCATCCGATACGCTGCTCACCGTAAACCACTATCTCGACTGGGAACAGGTCGCCGATCCGCAGGTCTCGCCCAACGGTGCGCAGATCGTCTACACGCGCCGCTGGGTGAACAAGCTCGAGGACCGCTGGGATTCCGGGCTGTGGATCATGAATGCCGACGGCTCGCGCAACCGCTTCCTGGTGAAGGGTTCGAACGCGCGCTGGTCGCCTGATGGCACGCGCATCGCCTATTTCGCCGACGGCGACCCGAAGGGCACGCAGGTGTTCGTGCGCTGGATGGATGCCGAGGGTGCGACGTCGCAGGTGACGCGCGTCAGCGAGACGCCGAGCAATCTGAGCTGGTCGCCCGACGGTCGTGCCCTCGCCTTCACGATGCTTGTGAAGAGCGAGACGCCGTGGAAGATCAGCATGCCGATGGCGCCGGAAGGGGCGAAGTGGACGCCCGCCCCGCGGGTCGTGGATCGGCTGCATTATCGCCGCGACCGCGTCGGATTCGTGGAGCAAGGCACCACCCAGATATTCCTGGTGCCGGCCGATGGCGGGACGCCCCGCCAGCTCACCACCGGCGACTTCGCCACGAGTGAGCTCGGCGGCTTCGGCGCGCCGAACTACGACTGGACGCCTGACGGCCGCACGATCGTGTTCGACGGGTTGCGCGAGCCGGACGCCGACTATCGCTATCGCGAGTCCTATCTCTACACGGTCGACGTCCAGAGTGGCGCGATCAAGCAGATCGTCAGCAAGAAGGGTGGCTGGACCGGCCCCATGGTCTCACCCGACGGACGGACCGTCGCGTTCACGGGACACGACTACGGGAAGGAGTCCTATCGCGCCGACGAAGTGTGGGCCGTCGGTATCGACGGCACCGGCATGCACGCGCTCACGACGTATGATCGCGACCCGGCATCGCTCCGCTGGAGTCCCGACGGGAGCGGCGTCTTCTTCGCGCTCGCCGAGCAAGGCACGAGCAACGTGTACTTCGCCGGCGTGCGGGGTGGCAACCGCAAGGTCACCGACGGCACACAGATGTTGTCGCTCACGTCGATCGCGCGCGACTTCAGCGCGGTCGGTGTCCGGTCCGACGCGAATGATCCGCCTGACGTCGCTCGGTTCAGCCTGAAAGGCAGCCGCGCCGCGATCACGCGGCTCACGAGCGTGAACGCCGACGTCCTGGATCGCATTCACCTGGGATCAACGGAAGAAGTCTCGTACCTCTCAACGGGGCTTCGACCGCAGCAAGAAGTATCCGCTCATCATGGAGATCCACGGCGGGCCGCACGGGATGTACAACGGGGCCTTCAGCTACCAGCTGCAGAACTTCGCCGCCAACGGCTATGTCGTGCTCATCACCAATCCGCGCGGCAGCACCGGCTACGGCAGTGCGTTCGGCAACGCGATCGAGCGCGCCTATCCGAGCGTCGACTATGACGACTTGATGGCAGGCGTCGATACCGTCGTCGGACGCGGCTACATCGACACGCAGCGCATGTACGTCGGCGGCTGCTCCGGCGGCGGTGTGTTGTCGAGCTGGGTGATCGGGCACACCACGCGGTTTGCCGCCGCGGCGGTCCGGTGTCCGGTGATCGACTGGATGAGCATGGCCGGCCAGACGGACGTCCCGCTGTTCACCTACGGCTTCTTCGATGCGCCCTTCTGGGAAAAGCCGGAGCAGTGGATCAAGCAGTCGTCACTCGCCTATGTCGGCAACGTGAAGACGCCGACGCTGTTGATGACCGGCGAGCTCGATCTCCGGACGCCCATCCCGCAGACCGAGGAGTACTACTCGGCGCTGAAGATACTGAAGGTGCCGGTCGTGATGCTGCGCTTCAACGGCGAGTATCACGGCACCAGCTCCAAACCGTCGAACTACCTCCGAACGCAGCTCTACATGCTGAGCTGGTATCAGCAACACCGGCTGGGGAGCGAGGCGGCCGCGAGCGGCGCGAACGAGGCTCGCCAGCACTAGGGGCGTCGCAGCGTCCGGTCGTTCGGATGCGCGCTCTCGTCCTTTACGGGGTCGCGGCGCGCTCGACGTCCGCCCACGGCACGACCACACCGTGCCCACCCGCCACCCGCTCGACCGCGAGCCCTCGCGCCTTCACGAACCTGACCAGCTCGGCGCTGCCCGCCGCGGGCGGGGTCGGCGCGGCGTTCACGACATCGCTTTGGAACAGGATCCTGGCCGAGGGGACGTAGACCGCGAGCATCCCTTCGGCGTGTGCGGTGGGCAGGCGGTACGCAACGACCTGCCCGTCACCCCTGCCCACGACCAGGCTGTCTTCCACCGCGCTGATCGCTGGGAGCGGGGGGCGGGCGGGGCCGAGGCGCCGTGACAGCACGTCGGGACGAATGGTCTTCCGCGCCGTGGCGATCGACCGAACGAAGCTCACGTTGCGCGCGTGGGTCACGACTGGCACGCCGGCGGCAAGGACGGCCCGCAACCCACCCGAATGATCCCAGTGATGATGCGTATTGATGACCAGGCCCACGGGCTTGCCGGGGAATCTGGAGCGCAGTGTGTCGAGCATTGCCTCCATACGCATCGCACTGAGCGGCGCCTCGACCACGAGGAGCCGGGTTCCCTGATCCACGATCAGCGAATGATGCGAGCCGCCTTCGGCGCGCCACACATTCGGAGCGAGCTCGACGAGCGTGACGACGACCGGGGGCGTGGCGTTGCTCCGTTGCGCGCGCGCGGCGATCGAGTCGGGAATTGGACGGGCAGTCCCGAGCGGCGATCGAAGTAGAGATCGAGCGTATCGAGGCCCGCGGCGTAGCGAATGCCGTCGAGTGATTCGTCGCGCCAACGCCGCGCCGGGAGGGCACGCAGGGCGGCGGGGTTATCGAGCGCGGTGATCAACAAGCGCTCCGGCGTACGCCGGATGAACCGTTCGATGTTGGCGACCTGCGACGGGCTGTCGGGTGCCGGCACGCCGTCGGTCTCGAGCATCCCGATGCTGCCCGCGATCACGCGTCGAAACTTGATGACCGCACCGGTTGGGTTGCGACCCTCGGTCGTGATCAGGGCGCGGTTGCCCGCGTAGTCCGTCACCTGCTGGCCGATCGTCAAGTTGGCTCGCGGCGGTGAGGCCGGCGTCTCTTCCTGCCCCAACGCGAACGTCGCCTGGTAAAACGCGACCGCCGAACCACGCAACCCACGCACTGCGGTCTCGCCGCCCATCGCCGCGAGTGCGCGCGCGACGAGGTCGCGCGGGGCAGGGGCGGGCGTTTGGGCGAGGGACGACAGCAAGATCAGCGGGACGGCTAACGCAATCATAAAGCCTCCGGAAATGCCATATTAGGGGCATGACCGCTGAGCTCCAGGTCATGCTCGACCAGATCGATGCTATCAAGCGGGACGGCGAAGCGATAGCCTCCGGACTCAGCGACGACCGGTTCAATTGGCGTCCCGCAAGCGACAGCTGGTCCATCGCCGAGTGTCTGCAACATTTGAATGTCGGTGTGACCAAGACGCTGCCGGCATTCGATCGGGCCATCGCGGAAGGGCGCTCCAATCGACAGTTCGCGCCGGGACCGTTCCGCTACGGATGGTTCTCCCGAATGATGGTGGCGTCGATGGAGCCACCTCCCAAGTTCCGGATGAAAGCTCCGCGCCTCATTCGCGTCTCGGTGGGCGGCACGTATCGCGGCGCCGTCGTGCTCCCGGAATTCGCTGTGGTGCGCGATGGCTTGGCGGAGCGCGTGCGTCAGGCGGACGGCCTGGATCTGGCGCACGTCAAAACGATCTCACCGGTTAACCGCTTGCTGCGCCTGCCGCTAGGCGCGTACTTCAACTTCATTCTG
>WNGR01001519.1_pt1 | contig 25999 bp, 17 predicted proteins | sample 5407581 | NCBI WGS metagenome assembly WNGR01 (sample SAMN13153383, study PRJNA577476) | soil metagenome | isolation source: 80 cm soil or saprolite under Garry oak tree replicate 2 | place: USA:California | collected 2016-06-15
TCATGACTGTCTTCCTTTGAGTCGTGCTGGAATCACGTGTCTCTTTCTCTCTCAAGAACAAGTATACCTGAGATGTGCCTGAAATGCGACCGTTTTCAGGCATTTGTTGGCGCATTTCGCAGATATTTTGGCGAAAGAGTTGCGGAATCTGACAAAGAAGAGTGGTGGAGAACGGAAAAAGTGCTACTCACGATGCCACGCCAAATTATGTGAGAAAGCCGATTTGCTGAAAACGCTTGGCAGCATGGCAACTTATCTGGAAAACGGTATTTTTTAAGCATTATCTAAAGTTCGACGATAAAACACGCTCGGAGAACATTGAAGATATGTATTCGAAGTAATAAGGTTGAAAACATTTTTTCGGGCTTCGGTTTCGAGGCCACTGAAGCCGAAAAAATGAGAGAGGTGTGATTAAGTAACTCCTCTCACACACAGTTACCTACCCTCCTTTCTCAGGAGCGTTCCTCGTTGATCATATAAGTAGCTCAGAAGTTCCACCGTTTGTGTCTTGTTGAGATAATGACTTTCGTTTGGTGTCTTGACGGAGAGAAGATCATCCTTCCACTCAAAGGTCAGCGAGCCAAAGGTCAGTCCTCGTGAAGTGATGCTCTGTTTCTGCTTGAGGTTTTCATTGCGTAACTGATCTTCTGGTAAGTTACGTAATGTCTCTTCATGAAGAGCGAGTGCTGTTTCCTCTAAGTTCGCTTGTGTCAGTTTCTCTGTCGTCCCAAGATAACGTTTGTAGAGTTTCTGATTCACTTTGCGATAGGCATACCAATAGGTATCACCATGTTTTTTGCGCTCGTTTCGACCAGTGAAATGTCCTTGTTTCCCTTTGAAATGAAAAGAGCCGAGCGTTCGCAGCCAGGTGAACCACTCAGGGGAATCAGGGACAAACGTGTGATGCCCACCATCAGGATCATAGAGAAAGTAAGAATCTCCAGAGGAATATTCGATAACTGTATTTAAACGGGCTTCTCGTGCCTGTGTCATAATGTGTCTCCCCCACACTGAGTAACTAAAATTCACGAAAGTTACTCAATAATCTTCATATCCATAGAGATTGAGCGTAGGTAACTGATTTAGTTGCCCACTCTCATGTGGTCATGAACATCGTCTCTGTTTACACCTGCTCATACAACTTTCCACGAGCGAGTTTTAACTCCTCTTTGAGCTTGCGATTCTCCACTTCCAGCTCTTTGATCCGGCGATCTTTGGCGACCAGGAGCACCTCGCGACTGCCTTCCGTTCGTTCTGAGAGGGTTCGTCGAAGAGTGAGAGTGTTCATCTGGGATGCTCGTAGTGTCTCAATCCGAGCACGAAGCTCAGGATGGGTGTACAGATACGCCTTGGTTACTCCTGCTTTTGCCGCAACGGCATTGAAGTTGATGGGCTTGTTCTCTCGGAGGAGGTGGCCAATCGCTTGATCGACCTGCTGCTGCTTGTGCTCAGCTCGTTGCCTGGCATGAGCAGCCAAGCCACTGGTGTTTCGTTGCCAGGTTTTCTCTTTCATCCTCTTCCCTCCTGCAAAGGCATGGCAAGCTTTTTGTACTCTGAAGGCGCGTACTCTCGTTTGTGCTTCTCCATTGGTTGATGCATTTGCCCGGCTCGCAGCAGGTCTGCGATAGGAGTGAGTTTGATCAATTTGCGCCGATTTGCCTCGACCCAGTGGCTCCGACCTGCGGCTTCACCCAAGTCGACTTGGGTTTCCAGATCGCGGATTTCTTGTTCGAGCTGTGGGAGAAACACCGGAGTGGTGACAAATGCCCGGCATGTGTAACAGGGAGTAGTGGCTGCTGGACAGTCCATCGCCTTGGGTTTGAAGCAATAGCCGTTGGGTAGGCGGATGGCGTCGAGATTGGCGCGCACGTACGCTAACTCCAGCTCATCACCTCGAAGAAGCTCCTCTGGCTGGACTTTTGCTGGGGTGCCATCGTTTTTGATCTGGACGATACCCTGTGCCACCGCTTCTTCCCATTTGCGTTGCATTGTCTCGTCAAGAATACGCGCATAGACCAGGGTCATCTCTGGTGAAGCATGTGCCATCCACTGCTGAACGTAGATGAGAGGCAAACCATTGTTCAATAGCTCCACAGCCTTCGTGTGCCGAAAAGCATGGGTTTTGAGGGAAAAGATGGCACCGTCTTCATCATGGATCTGATGGGTATGCAGGAAATATTTCAGATGTTTACGAAGGGCGCGGTCGCTGAGCGGGCGGCCTGCGCGTTTGTGACTCAAGGCTGTTCCTGCACGGTCAGTTGCAGGAAACAGATACCGTTGTGGGTTGTCTTGGTCAGAAAATTTGCTGGTAACGAGTTCTTTTTGTGCTTGAACCACCGCTGCAATCTCATCTGTGATAGGAACGCGATGCCCGAGCACTCGGGTTTTGTGGATATCGCCGCAGAGAAACCAACCACGCTCATTTCGTTGCAGGCACGTATCATGCCGGAGCGTAAGAATATCAGAGATCCGCCATCCAGAAGCTCGGAGCAGAAGGATCACTGGAATATATTTTGGCCTCAGGAGATGAAGCTTTTCGTCAAGCTGATCTAACACAGTTTTGGGAATGAGTTTGAGGGCAGAGTGGCTGTAAGTTGGTTGGGGAATTTTGTGTTCAAACCAGATGATTTTGTCAACAGGAAGCTGGGGCGCGAGAGGGCTCTCAATGCGCTGAAGATAGCGCAGAAAACGATCCAGGCTACTGAGATACCGACTTCTTTGAACTTGGCTGCGTTCTTTTCCTTGAGTATCTGGTGTCGTTTTGAGATAGTGAAGATAGGCATCACTATCTTGAGCATTGAGAGAGACGAGATCTCTAGCCAAGGGAGATCGTTCACTCAGGAAGGAAAAGAATGGACGAAGTCCGCGTAAGTTGTAGTTGCAGGCACCCAGCGTCAAGTCTGATGAGATGAGGTATTGCAGATACTGTTTGATGATAGGCCGAAACGGCAAGCAGATCTGCGTGAAGTTCAACAAATGATTGCTGCTGTACTCCATGTAACGAGCCCCAGGGATGACTCGGACATCCCAGATATCTTTGGCAAACTCCCTCTCAGCCTGATGTAGTGCAGAAGCCTCTGCTCCAGCCGCTGTAGTCTTCCTCGCATTACTTGTGTTCATCTCTTTCTCCTGACAAGCGCATCTTTGCTTCTGTTTGCTGCCATGCCTCTTGCAAATCTTCATCGCTTGGATGCACATACAACTGGTAGGTGGTTTGAAATTGAGCATGGCCTGCCCGTTCGCGCAAATATTCCGGGGCCCAACCAGCCTTGGCCAGGTGTGTGAGTGAGGTATGGCGAAACATATGAGCTGAGGCACTTATGAGGGATTACACGAGCTATGTCAACCCTCGAACAATTGGTGGTTACCCACATCCTTGCGTCATTGCAGCGAGTTCAGGTCACAAATCTCTTCAGGTCGTACTCATAGCAGTATAAAAGCTGAGGCTATCCCGCAACTTCTGTGCTTCGCACGACTGCCAACTCTGGTCTTCAGCCTCCATGCAAGGAAGCAGCACGATCAGAAAGCAGATCAAGTGCGCACTGCGAGGCGCTCCACTGAACAGTGCTACCCATCTCTCTGGGGTATTGACAGCGGGTGTAGGATGGGGAAAGGTCAAGCACAACTACCCGAACATGTGAACCCTCCTTACGTAACCGTTCTTGGTGTTGTCAAACGTGTTGTAGCTCGTAACAGCCTACGGTACCGTCATGTCACTTCAGGCACGACGGTAGAGATGATTGAGCATATGGAACATCATCGCTGATGTTCAGAAAGGCAGGACAGCCATGTATGCACGGGTCGTCACAATCCAGTATCAGCCAGGCAAGCTAGACGAAGGGCTCCACATTGTTCGTGAATCGATTCTGCCAGAAATCAAGCAGCAAGCAGGGGTCCAAGGGGTCACGTTGCTACTCGATCGCAGCGCCAACAAGATGGTTGCCATTAGCCTGTGGCAGACCGAAGCCGACCTACAGGCAGACATGCCCAACTCACCGGCGCGGGTGGCCAAAACTAGCTCCCTCGTTGCGGCAGCGCCTCTCGTCGAAACCTATGAGGTCGTCCAAGAGTAAGCGCTTCGTGGGGCACGGCGACACAAGGCACGAGCAAGTGCCAAAGCGTGATCTCCTCGACTTCGACCGCCATGAGCGTGACCAGAGCAGCGTCTTCACGCAGGCTTCCAAGGGCTTGAGAGCGGGATGTTCTCAAGCTCCTTTCCCTTCCGGATCCCGTCCGTTTCGTGTGCGAGTGAAGAAGCGTGGCTTGTTGGTGGACAGGTGTGAGAGAACGGTGTCCCCTCGTACCCCGTGTGTCAACACTTGCCGGTAGAACAGGTTTTCAGTCTTCTGTAGGTCACACAATGCTTGAAAAGCTAAACCTTTGCGACATCCTTGACATGCAGTCTTGCAGACTTGTGGGTAATCACCAGTCGAACAAGTGCCTGTTTGTGCTCTATGCAGCCTCGGCATTTCAGCGTGGCACCAGACGGCTACAACGCGGCCCTTGACCTCAGCCATACAGCCCTGCGGGCCGAAAGCGAGGGTGAAAGGTATACTGGTGTGCTGCCTCGTCCGACCCTCGCTTTCGCTCTTCGAGTGTAAAGGCTGAGGTCAAGGGAAGCTGCACCCGCGTTGCTTCACGCCGCTGGTGCCAGAGCACCTTGGTCGCAGTCCTAAATATGCCTCCGGCGGGCCTCTGCTCAGGCTCCTGGTGCCAGGTGTGTGAGCCGCCACCCCTTGCGATGCGATACGCACTCACCCTCTTCAGCACCAGCTAGAGACCTTTCTCCTGCGCTGCAAGACGAGCTTGAAGCTCGGCACGTTCTTTGAGCAATGCTTGTAAGGAGGCGCTGCGTCGATCCGTTTTGCCCTGCTTCTTCGCAATCTGCGCCTCTACCTGCTGCAAGCGCGCATGGAGCTCCTCTGCTTCAGTCATGGGAGAACGCATCGGCACTTTTTTGTTGAAGTGAAAGGCTGGGCTAGGTAGCGTGGGAGGGGGGAGTGTTTCTAGTCTTGTTGCGATGTCACCGGCAGCCTCGTCCTGCTCGTTCAGTTCGTCCACCATCTGAGGGGGAAGCGGGACTGGCACCGAAATAATGAGAGCTCCCTCCCGTTTCTCGATGACCTCGGCCAGCTCCGAATCAATAAACGCCTCACATTCCCGACACATCATTTGATGAATACAGCGCGAGAAGTGGGGATTGCCGCACATCCTGGGGCGTCCATCAGGACCATCAGCCTGGTAGTAAAACACGCACGGCTCTTGCCTGGCGTGAGCATTCGTATCGAGAATGGCTGCTACATACCGCTCAAGCGGGTTGGCCTTACGATAGGCTCGCCCGAGATGATGCTTGTCCTCTCTCAAATACCACGGCAGCGACCGGAGGGGATCAGTATGTCCCAGGAGCTTGCCGATATCCACTGGTGCCATGCCCATCTTGCGCATCCAGGTCGCTGTTGTCGCACGCGCCCGGTGAGAAGTGATACGCCCAACGATATCTGTCTGGCTGACACCCGCGATCTGGCAGAGCAGCGGGATCGCATGAAGATTGAGGAATTCTTTTCCCATCAACTCACCGCGATACTGGAAAAGGTACTTTGTGGGCTTGTGCGTTTTGCGATCTGGTAGCGGCTCTTGATTAGGTGGACGTAAACTCTCCCACACCTCAACAGCATCGGCCACGTAAGAAGGAACTGGTACATAGAAATCGCCCCTCATCTTGTTGGTTGGAATCCTCAGATAGCAAAGCTCTTCAGCAGGTTCGATCTGGTGCCCGTGTTCATCATGCATTTCCGGCGCCCATTCTCGCCTCACGCAACCGAGATGCAGACGCCTGATCTCATCCGAACGACGAGCAGCAGTGACCCAGATGAGACATGCCGCTCGCACATAGGCGAGGGGATACCATGAAGTGCGTCGGACAGCGTCTAATTTTTCCTTCGTGAGGGTACACGCCGCCCAAATGAGCTTGAACCAGGTATCTTCTTGGATATCCTTTGGGTTTGGTTGACGAGCTGCTCTGATGTCGTCGGGGGTTTTGAGTGCTTCATGCACAAGCCATGACAGTTGGAGTTTCGGGCGGTGCTCTCCATTGACAATATAGAACCTTCTTTGCAGGTGGGAAAAGAAGGTCCTCATGGCATACAGACGGTGGGTGATGCTTGCAGGACCGAGGCGCTGAGGAGTATCACGAAATTGGATATATTTCGTATTTGATGGGAGGATTAAGTCACCACAGAGCGCCTGACAGGTATATGTGACATACTCGTTTGCCAGTGCTTCTGTCCACTGATCAGGTTCACAGATGTCCGGGTGGTATTGTTTGAGCCAGCGACCAGCCATTAAGAGCTGATAGCTCATCCTGCGGATGGTCCTTTCGTGCTGGTAAGGCGTTTGTTCGTAAAAAGCACAAATCCATGCTACCCATCGGGCATCAACCGTTGGATCATTTCTCCAAACAGAGAGAAAGCGCTTTGGATCAGCAGGAGCCGCCACAAGGACAGGTTCATCCAGGATATCTAAATAGCACAATGCCGTTTGCAGTTGAGAGAGAAGTCGTTGCCCATCATATGCTCCTCTCCCTGAGAGAGTGGGAAGAAGCTCATTGACCGTTGCGATCGTTTGAGCAGAAAGTGCCTCAATGCAAGGGTGACGATTGACGAGGAGCACCAAAGAACAGAGCCAGCGGCGAGATCGATATCCTGTCTCGAAGCCGGCAGCAACCAATGGCGCATGAACTTTCTCAATCTCAGCATCAACCGTAGCCTTTCCAAAGACGGTGTTCGCCAACGGTGCGTAAGGCGTCATTGGACCGATGTAGAGGAAATCGCAAAAAAGATAGGCAAGCAGCAGCAACAAGAATCTGGTCCCAGACGCTCCATGCTTCTGGGGAGCAGCCTGGATACATTCAATCCATGTCTCTTGAGACCAGGCCCAGAAAGCTGTATCGGTGCGGGCCATGCAGGAAAAGAGATAACGACGATTCACCGCGAGCTGCTGTGAGGAATGCGGGACCAACTTCATCGTGTCTTTGAAAGGGATCTCAAAGCGCGCAAGCTGATCGGTGAGTTTTTTGGTCCGACCCCCTGACATCGTTCCTTCAGGTGCAGTTGCATACTTCAGCATCAGGTTCTTCTCTTCCTCTGAGAGCTGAGGGTGACGATCAGGATAGTTCGAAGCCGGGATTGGCATCCGCCACGGTGGAACCTGCTTGCTCTCTTGAGATGGCATGCTAGCCTTCTTCATGCTGTTCCCCCTCCATTTGTCCGATCAGCTTCTCAAGAGTATGATGTGCGCTATTGACCTGGCGCGCCAGGTCAGACAGGTCAGTATGCAGGTAGATTTCCGTACTAAAGATCCGACGATGGCGGGCGTATCGGCTCACATCGAGCAGATCCATCCCACTGCGTTTGAGCTCCGTTAACATCAAGTGGCGCATCTTATGTGGGGTGAGCTGGGGGATCTGGAGAGCATCACTGATCCGGTCAAAAATATCCTTGATGGTCCATTTCGTGAGCGGCTGGCCGGGGTTGCGGTGGGAGTCCGACAAAAAAATGCATCCTTGCGCCTCAGCTCCGTAGGTGGTGACAAGGGTTGCTCGATCTTCTTCAATATACTCCTTGAGGCGGGTGAGCGTTGGATTGGAAAGCATAATGATCCCTGACATCTTGTTTTTTGTGATCTCAGCTCGAATCTTGATGGTATGGGTTTGCCAGTCAATATCGTCGATGCGCAGCAGGACAAGCTCTTCGCGTCGTAGCGCACCATCATGCGCCAGCAGTACGATGGCTTGATCTCTTACGGAGCATGTTGTCAGGACATGCTTCAAAATGCTCATCCATTGTCGCTCGTCTGGAATCCACGGGGTAGACTGAGGAACCGAGACGAGACCACGCTCTCGCCCCCGAACTCCTTCGCGAACAGGGTTCATGGGATCTCGCCGATGGCGAAGGCGGATGCTCCAGCGATAAAAGCTGCGGAGTGTACTGATACGACGACGGATCGTGGATGGGGCAAGTTTCGAGCCTGTGAGGTAGGTAATGTTGCCTCGGTCGGCTTTGCGGCCAGATCCTCGCTGTGCGTCTCGTGTCCAGAGCCAATCGACGTACTGAGCAATCTGCGTCTCATCAGCCTCTAGCAGATCTGAAAAAGGGGTGGTTGGAAAAGCAGAGAGGAAATCGTTGAGATCGCGTGCGTAGTTTTCGAGGGTGCTCGAAGATTTTCGCTCACGGGCCTGTTGTTCGATGAAGGCCTGCATGAGGGGGTTCTCTCGCACGAGGGGACAACAGTCCCAGTTGATCGCCTGCACGTTCGTGTTGCTCCTTTATGAGATCATCTGTTCTAGTAGTATACCATAAGCAATCCCTCTTAACATCTACAATACCAGTCTGGTGTCTGAGACGAACAAACAAGTCGTTCACATCTGCGTAGGTAAGCGGCTGGCCGACACGGGGACCACTGAGCTTGAGAAAGATGTGATTGGTGGTAACTGTTTCTGCGTGCGCCTCAGCAACATAGTCAAGAATGAGATTGGTTAGCTCATGAGAAACTGAGACTGATCGCTCAGCAGAAGGAGTTTTGAGCGAAACACCGTTCACTACCTCACCGTGGTCGCAGACCTTGATCCTTCTTCGTGGAATATCGATATCTTGCAGCCAGAGATTCAGTACCTCCCCGATGCGAAGCCCGCTCTCATACAAGAGCCTCAGAAGCAGTCGATCCCGTTGATTGCGGCACGCTGCAAGTAACTGTTCAATTTGTGCTTTTGTCAGTGTCTTTGGCCGCTTTTTGGGTTCGCGCTGTTTGAGCAAATGCTTCTCCACAGGGTGGTCCTTAGCAATGTGGTAGAGAAAGCCTTTGTAATGCCGAGCCTGCGGCGAGAGGTAGGCGCGAGTCTTCGCATTGAGATCCACGGAGATCTCATCAATACGCCACAGATAGTCGTAAAAACTGGCCACAGCAGTGAGTATGTGATTAATGGTACGAGCGGACCGAGCTGGGGCAACAGGATGGCTGGGAATGACCTTGGTGGAGGTGTAAGGCCATTTGAGCCACGAGACGAAACCAGCGAGCGTGTCGAGCGTGATCTGTCGAAAATCAGCGTCGCGCTGATTGAGATACTCGAAAAAGAGCATGAGGCTGGTTCCGTAGGAGCGCAGCGTATTGAGCGCATATCCACGTTGGTCCAGATGTTTGAGGTATTTAGCCAGTGGAATGACAAGTCCACCATGGTTGTCGAGCACAACATAGCGGATACGATGATCGGAGGTTCGAACTTCAGTTAAACGCACCTTTCCACATCCTTTTCCACATATCTTCCCTACGGCATTTACTGTGAATACTACTGTAGCAGACAGAGGATATGAAGTCAAGCAAGAGAGAAAACTGGGTCAAAAAGGACCGTCCTTTACTCTGTAAACGGTCCTTTTACAGCCTGTAGATAATTGACAGAGTCGGAACTCCTATCTACAGTAGAGTATATCCGAGAGACTATTCAAGCACAATGATAAGCAGGATACGTAGGCAAAATGGGGAGAAAAGGATTGAGTACCATATCAAAAAGCAAAGTCGGAACCCCATTCAGAGCCATCTTTCAAGGGGTTTCTCAATGGTTGGATTACATGGTATTTCAGCTCTTCCATTATTGTGCTAAATAAAGTATATTTAAAGTAAGCTAAGCTCTAAAGGAGACAGAAAATCTTCAACAGTAAAGAGAGGTTTTTATGAGCCAAAGAATTAAGAAAACGAGCCAAGAGGTCAAGAAACTCGAGACAACAAAAGTAGTGAAGCTAGATACTCCCTTGGATAAAGTTGTAGCTGCATTAGAGAGCGTGAGTACTGTTTCGTTTCCACCAGCTCCACTCCCCCAACCCCAACCAGCACCCAACAATAATTTTCTTGCCTGTACGCCTCCAAATGTAAGAACACCCCCAAGTTTTGTGGTTGCTTACAGACGACCTCTGCTACTTGCTTCTTTGCCTTCTCCCATTGTTGCGGACTTTGTTCAATGGCCCTCAATTGCTTGTGTCCAGGTGAAGTCTGCTAAGTTTTTCTTAGCCTTTGACCTCAGGTTCGAACAAACCTGGAACCTGCTTGACCTTAACATTGGTGACCTTTCGTCAACTATGAGCCTTACTCCTTATGAACAACTTACGCTCGAATTTCAGAGTAGCCAGCGAAAAGTCCTTGACCAGACCTCCCTTGATTCAACTGAATCTCTCGATTCAACAGAAAGCATAGCCTCCGACAAAGAGGTTGCGAATGTTGTACGCTCTTCCTCTAAGACTGATAACTGGCATGTAGATTCAAGTGCATCGGTGAGTGTTTCATATGTAGGTGTCGGTGCAAATGCTAGCGTTAGTGCTGGAATGTCATCGACGACTACTCAATCTTCCCAAATCACCCTGGATCACATCTCTGAAACGACCAAAAAATCTGCACATAGTCTCAAGACGCTCCATAAAATTGAAGTACGTGGCGTCTCTGAGAGCTTAGTTCAGAACCGCATGACCCGGGTGATCAAGAACCCATACCCGGATAGAACCTTATCACTTAATATTTTTCAACTTATCAAGCACTTTTCGGTACTAGCAAAATTAACACAAATACGGCTTGCTCTGATAGTCCAGATAGATAGCCTTACTTTTGATAGCAACTTCATCATCTCAAATGCCGATTTTCTACAAGCTAAACTGCTAGACCAATCATTAGTCGATGACCTTCCTAATGCGAAACAAGGAGCACAGGAAAACGCGTTCTCCTTTCCTCCTTTAGGCAAACAATTGGCCGCTGCACAAGTTATAGCAAAACTTGCTTTGAAAAACCTCTACGATGAACCGAACATCTTCAATGTACCAGATATGATCCTAGTGGGATTTCCACCGGGAATTCCAATTCTAGACCCAAATATACCAGCAAACACTTTTAATGCTAAAGCACTAAGCACGCCTTTCATTGACCTCAGTGGTTTAGCCACCGCAATAAATAACGAATGGGGAGTCATTTTCACTACTCTTAACTTTTTCTATCAAGTCTATCAGGAAGTGAAAACGAACAACCAGTTAGATGACAATGCAATTGGTATAGCGACGGCTCTAGCGGATTACGTTGGTAACCTTTGGGATAAAGAGACGATGGATCCAACCAAATTAAAAATCAAAAACATTCTTAACACTGATCGATATACCGAGATTTTCAGGCGGTTATCCGGCTTTTTGGCAATGGAATCAGGTATGTTGAAACCACTTCTGCCTCTTGCAGATGCAGATAAACAGGCCGCCCAAGCGCAGGCAGAAAATGTCTTCAAATTAAATAGGTTGATTGATCATCTCAACTGTAACCAACATTATTACACGCAGCAGTTTCTGACATACATTGCCCAAAAAACGCAGAACATAGCGATATTTGATTTCGTGAACGATTTATTTCAAACGGCAGGCGTGTTATCCCCACAGAATGAGAACCTGTTACAACTGCTTTTTGATGTTGACCGCACATTTATAGATAGGCAAGAAATAATTGTGCCTAGCTTTCTGCTACTCGATGAGACACAAGTGACGACGATCGCGAACTTTCTATCATCACAGGACGCCCAAAGCGAATTTCGCTTCGACAACATTCAGCCTACAGTCGTCGATATAGAAGTGCCTTGTGATGGGATACATCTTGAGGTAGCAGGAGGGTCATGCGTTTTACAGGGCTTACCAGGACCGATTGAGGAAAAGGTGGATGTAACAATTCATGAAGACGAGAGCCTCAAAGTCAACGTTTCTTAATCGGCATGAATAAATATCAAGCAAGTAAATGCTTTGCTTTCTTTGCGAGATGTCGAGGAGAAGTACAAATGACCTTTAGTCAGAAATGTGTTGGAAATGTCCAAAATAAGCCTACTATTTTCTTAGTAGATGAGTTTCTGGAGGGGAAAGGAAAACTCACAGAGTATCCTTCAGAGGCGATCCAATCCTTCAACACTGCTTTTAAAAAAAACATGGACCTCTTGATCTCTGGACCTAATCAATCGCTATTTAAGATCGAAAATAAACCCAACTTAGCTCAGGTTCCTACCTTCCTGGGAAGCGGTGACGTAGTTCTAGGTTTTGTACACTTGCCTCCTTATTCTATAGAGGATGATGAATTAACAGTACCCCCAGTTAGTCTCATAAATAGAGTGATGGACAAAGTATTTGATAGATTTCAAACGAAGATCGATTCACAATTGAAAGCGGTTGGCAATGAGAAGACCTCGGTACCAAAACTGAGACAACCCTCCCCCTCTGATGGAAAAGTTGGTCTTTCTTCCTTTATACACCAGGCACAAACAGTAAAAACAAAGAAGGATAAAGATCAGAAAGTATTTTATTCAATTAGAATAGGAATAGTTGATGTAGGATTCGCTGGCGGCGATGCCGTAGCAGTATGGCCTGAAGAGAAAATCCGAAGGAAAGTGCTCAAGCTGTTAAGCCAAGTTAAGAATCCGGATGTTGGTTTTGGACCTCAGGCTGTTGCCTTTGTAAGGCAGAATCTTAATTCTCAGGATATAAAAGAGATTGGGCGTTTGAAGGATTATCTTCAGGCAGTGGGTAGAGAATTAGCCTACGATTTATTACATGAATTTTGGCATGCAGCCGAACTCACTGGCGAACATCCTTATGAGGGCGGAAATATACATATAGAGGGCACACCTAGTGGCACAAAACCGGACCTTGTCTTTCAACCCAAGGCTATACAAAACATTCTTGCTAGTTACGAGAAAACTTGGTGTAAAGATATTGAGGAGGGGCGAATTAGCGTTGGTGACCTTAAAGTCTAAGATCTAAGTTCACAAGGAAGCAATGCGGTTTGATCTCTCATCTCATTTCGAGCTAACTGTGCAAAGTTTCTCCTCAAATTTGCGGGGTGCGACACACTCTTTGATTGATCTGATTCAATGCAACGAACCTGAAATAGATTTCATCTCACGCTTGAAATACCCGCTACTTTGCGGCTGGTGACAGCTTACGTAGCACTACCCCTTCACCCGGATCTCATCCGCCTGCGCATGAACCAGATCCAGCTTTCCGCTTTCGACCAAGGCCTGATGAACCTGCTCACAATGCACCCCCGCCCGATCGCGCCAACTCGCCACTGTTCGTTCATCCAAGCCAAAGGCTTGCACAATGGCTTGAACTGGACAGCCATAGGCGAGCCTCGTCACCACGATGACAATGACCTCCATCGGCTTGCGTAAGCCTTCGAACATGGTTCCTCTTCTGGCACTAAAGGTCTGTTTGCAGATCCTACACCGATAGCGTTGCCGAGTGCTCTCATGAATCCTGATGGTGCCCGCTCCGAGTTGGCCTCTTGCGGAACACGCCTCATTCGGGCAGAATTGCTTCGACGGTTCCATCGGCTCGGGTGTGCTCTTTTGCATGAACACATCATGCCAATGGGCCCTCTTTTTTTCAAGCCCCTCCCATTTCACCAGTTACTGGGGCTCTACCCCATACGCTGTTGAATCACTTCTGCTAGGTACGCCTCTCTTGACTGCTGGCTCCAGATCATCTCGTAACGCCCTCGCTGAGCATCGCTGGCCTTGAGAAGGAAGTACGTCATATTACTTGCCGCGGCGGTCTTCTCCGCAAAGGCGCGTTTCGCCACGACTACAGGTGCATCGATCTGGTTATCCGCTTTCACTTCGACGATGAAGTACTGGCCGTCCTCTTTTTGGAGCAAGAAATCGGGATAGTAGCTGCGAATGGTGTGGGACTCCGGGTCGATGTATTGGATGAAAAAGCCTGATTGGCCGTGTGTGAGCATGCCCGTGAAGTAGACCTTTTTCACCAGGTTGTCACGCAGTAGATCCGCAAAGAGCCGGAGTTCTGGATGTGAGTCAAAACAGTACGTGTCCAGATGAAAACTTTTCTCCGCGTGCGCTTGATAGGCCTGTACTCGGCTTACCAAGTCAGGCTTTGCGCTGACCTCGTAGTAGCCCCGCTCAGGCACTTTGACAAGATCGATGACCTGTTCTTCTTCGTTCTTATGCTCTTTAATTTCGTAAAGCTCCTGGAAGAGGCGCGGAATGACCCAGTCATAGAGGAGCTCGTTAAACTCGTTCGCGTGTGTGACAATGGTTTCGAGGCCATCCACTGTGCTGGCCAGGATCTGTTCTATTTCCAGGCAGGATCGGTTCAGGTAGCGTGCGACTTCGGCGACAAGGGTGAGCGGACTAAAGAGACGCCGCTTGCGTGCATCAGAGATGTCCTCTATCTTCATGGTGCGAGCGTCCGCGGAAAGTCCCTCACGTTCCTCATGCAGCATGCGGTACCGCTCGGTCGGAGCCTCATCCATTTTCAAATGTATATGCTCAGGGAGTGGTTTCTCTTTCAGCCGGAAGAGGCTGCGCACCCTGATCAGTCTCACTTTCTCCACTGGCAGCTTGACATGGACCTGGAAGGCCTGAGAGCCGCCACCGCTTGCTTCCAGCTCCTGTACCGTCACCCGGAAGTTTTGTTGCAGCTCGTCATCCAGAATCGATATATTCTCCTTGCTTAAGTACACCTGCCCAGTACGCTGGACCTCGCCGATGGCACGCAAGCAGCGCATGGAGGCCTGTAAGACGAAAATCTTCGATCTTGGCTTACGATAGAGCGCGACGGCGAAGAGCGAGCGGCAGTTCCAGCCTTCACGCCCTTTATTGACCAGGAGAATGAATTGTTTCTGTGAGTCGGGAGTGTCTAAGCGATTAAACTCGCGAATGTCCTCGTTGGAGGTGAGTTTAGAATCACCGACGTTGACAAGGATTTTATTTGTGGAGATGCCTCGCTCCTGCAGTGCGTGCTCAACTGCCGGGCGCAGTTCGTTCTGAAGCTCTTCAATAGTAGCGGCGAAGAAGGCCATTTTGGGATCATTCCCTCGTGTCGGTCTTCTGGTTTATTGTGTTCACAAAAATTTTGAATGGCGAGTTCAACGAATTCTGAGGTGCGAGTATTCTCGTAGCCATGAACGCGCACCAGCTTGAGGTACTGTTTTTGAATGGCGTCGGACAGGCCGAAGGCGTAAACGACTTCGGGGAGGATGCGGTTCTGGACGTAAGGAGTACCAGTATAATTGAAGCATGCGACAATATGGGAGCCTGCACGCTTCAGGCTGGAAGAAAGTTCGTCGATGGTCAGGCGCAGGCTCGTCCGGCTGCTGTCTGTGCCCATGTCTTCGGCCAACTGTTTGCCGAAGGCGTGATGGGCCTCGTCTACATAGATACCAAGCTGGCTAAGCCGCTGGAGCTTCTGGAAGCGCTGATTGGAGGTGAGTGCTTCCTCGCTATCCAGCTCGTCGCTCTCGTAGAGATCGCCGTATTGCTCATAGACGGAGCCCGCGGGGATGGACACTTGGCGACTCGACATGAAGAGGTCGAGGGGCGATTTGGCCTTGTGCTGCCGTTTCAAGATAACTTTCTGGGTGTTGGAGACGATCAGGTTGAAGCGGGACCGATCCAGGACATTGAGTGTCATGCCTGTCTCATCCAGGAAATGAAAGCGGATATTGGTATCGAGCCAGCTTACATACTCGGGCGGGACGACACGCGACTTCTCAAAAGTCTGGATCTCGCGCAGCGCTTGGAGCACCGTCGTATCAGGCGCGAAGACCAAGGCGTTGTGGCAATATTTGGGATCTTTCGGGAATTTGTTGGCGAGAATGAACTCGTAGAAGATGCAGGTGGCCATGAGAATGGTTTTGCCCGTGCCCATAGTCAGTGCGAAGATATAGTTGGGATAGTCACGCGTGTATGCCTTCAGGTGGTTATATACTATATCGTAGGTAGCTCTGGTTGGTTCCTCAAACATGCCCAGTTGAGCAACCTGACCGAGTCCTTCATATTCTGCGACAACGCCACGTTCTAAGAACTGCTCAGTTCGCTCTGACCACTCTTTGAAAAGCTGATGCACGGGTTTGTTGTCGAGAAACTCTTTGAGGAAGATGTACATTTCCAGTGCCTCAAATTGTGGCTGGCGCAAAAAGGCGTTGGCGTTCTCCGGGCTATTGAAATCCAAGTATTTTCTACTGAGTTCACGGTAGTGTTGGCGAATACGCCCGCGATTCTGCACATAGAAATCGCGTAGGTGAGCGTAGAAAGGAAACGTATCCTGAATTGCGACTGACTTAGCCATAGGTCAGCTCCATCTCAAGTGATTCTGAGAGCAGGTCGGTGATCTTGACGCGGATCGTGCCAGCGTCATCTGGCACGCGGTAGCGTCCGGCAACGAGTTCGTTCTCCTCGGGCACATCAATGACGACAGGTTGTAAGACAGCGCCATCATAGTTCCAATCGACCATCACCGAATCCACCAGCTCGCTCCAGTTTTCAACATGTTCCTGCTGGAGGCTCAGTTTAGCCAGCAGGTTCATAGGATAAAACTGCTCAATGATCAAGTAGCCATCCTGGATGACAATTCTTGCCTCTGAGTCGCGCTTGAACTGGAGATCTTGCTTGTCGCGGAGAATGTCCACCACCTCGACATCTAGCTTAAAGGGAGACATCTGGTGCTGGAGGTGCGCTGCGAGGTCCGGTTCGTGTCCCATGCAGACAAGCGTGACCTTCTCTACCGCCTGGTTTGGGTGTTCTGCCTGGCGCTTCTCGAAAGCTCGATAATCGAAGCCGGTGATCAGTTCATTGAGATCCTGGCGTGTGGCAATCCGATTAATAGGCATAATTTTGACCATACGCCCGTCTTTCTCACCGTCGAATAGGCTCCCAGCTTGGATGGGGTTAACTTCCAGTGCTTGTATAAGTAGTTCTTTCGCCTGAACTGGGTTGCGGAAAATATCGTAATTATTGACATTATAGACTTCGATGCCGGTATAATATGGTTGTATTGCGTCTTCCTCCAAACCTAAAGTGGGTTTTCGGGCCTGGATCTCGGCTGCGATTGAAAGTAAACGCTTTGTCGTGATCTGCACCGCTCCCAAGTTGATATCTGCACCCAAGAATTGGCGTCCTTGTTCCATTGCCACTGCTTGCGTAGTGCCACTTCCCATGAAGCAATCTAAGACAAGATCTCCTGGTCTGGAACAAGCCGTAACTATCCTTTCGATCAATTCTTTGGGTTTTTGAGTAGGATATCGCAAGTTCTCTGTATGGTCAGCTGGCTGCAACATGGAGATTCGCCATACATCGTCAATCGTCTTGTGAGTAGACTCAATATATACGACTTTCCCATCCTCATCCTTTGCATTGACTAGTTTCTGCTTTTCCTTGCTCCAAGCTCGTTTGATTTGCTTAATTGTTTCTTCACGAGCTTCTCGTACCTTTGAAAATGCATAGTTATCTGACTTGGTATACCAAAAGATTGTGTCATGATTAGAGGCGAACCTGTTAATATTACCTTGCATCTTGTTGTAGTAATACCAAATAATCTCATTCCTAAACTGGTCGCCGCCGAAGATTTCATTAAGTATGGACCTCAAATAGTAATTCTGGTGCCAATCACAATGTACAAACAAGCTCCCATCATCGGCGAGCAACTCTCTGAGCAGTATTAGGCGTTCAAACATGAATTGCAGATACTCATCGTTGGCCCACATGTCAGCATACTGTTTTTCTTCAAATGCAGAGGTGCTGCCAGATGCGTTCTCACCTCTTATTGTTATTTGCCTCTTATAATCCGCCTTAGAGTCAAACGGCGGGTCGATATATACGAGTTTTATCTTCCCACGGTACTCTTTCAGTAAATGACTCATAACCTGGAGATTATCACCCCAGTAAATCTTATTCCTCCAGCCTTCCACTTCAGGTCCATACGTTTCCTTATGCTGGGCTGGATAGTATTGAGTTGAAGTAAAAGGACGCTTACCAGCCCATTGGAGTATGGGATAGCCCCGAATGGGTTCAAATTTATATTCTTCGACCCGCTTGACTGCCCCAGTCTCACGCAAGCCGAGTTCTTGCTGATCTTGCTCTATGCTCATGGATTGTTGCTCCTGAATTTCCAATTTTTGGCGTCGCAGTAGTGGCGCATGTCACACTCTTTGCACAGTTTTGGCGGGCGCGCGAGGATGGCGAAGTCGCGTGCTTCAATGCGGCTTACGACTGTGTCAAAGGTTTGGATGGTCTGTTCGATAGAACGGCTGTCTCTGGTGAAGGTAATATACGGGTTCCCTGCTTCCTCACTCGTGTAGTAGAGGTGCGTCTTGCTAATTTTCTGTCCGGTCCGCTGCTCGACGATATGAGCATACACTTCAAGTTGACGGTGATACTGGTTTAATTTTTCACGATCCTTGGGATCGTTGACATCGAGCTTGCGCTCCGACTTGAAGTCCACCAGTTCCACGGTATCATGCTGACCTGTGATAAGATCCACTTTGCCCACGAGGATGTAGTGCTCCTTGACGAGTGAGACATCCACTTCGGCCTGGCGGATATGGGACCAGTTCCCGTTTTGACGACGGTAGTAGCGAAGCACCTGCTCTACGGCCAGGTTTCGAGCATACGGCGCAAGGTAGACGCGCTCGCGTTGAGTGATCAGGGCGTAGTTGGTATCAAACCAGATGTGGATGCGATCTTCGGAAAGGCGCTCTTGCTCACCACGGAGGACCGTCCGGTGGATATCCTCAATCGTCTGGTGGACGAGTGTCCCGAAGAGGATTGCGTTGCGGCGCACCGGCGCAAAGTCCAGTTCACGAAAGAAGCGATACTGCTCCGCACAGTTCTCGTAGACCGTGATGTGAGAGGTAAAGGAATACTCACGCTTGAGATTGGCCTGCTTCACCGTTTCCAGGGGCAGCTCTGCAACGCGGAGCGTCGGGTCGCGCCAGGAGGGGAGCCCCTGATAGTAATCCTTAAAGTAAGTTGACGGTGTGCGGCCCTGGCCTTCCTTTTCAGATGCAGTCAACACGAGCAGGTTCTGCGCGCGAGAGAAGGCAGTGTAGTAAAGCCGCCGAAAATCGTAGTGCTTCGTCTCTGAGAGCGGCTCAAAGGGTGGGCGTACCAGATATCCCTGTTCGAGCTTTTCATCGAGTTCGGTGTACTGCTTGCGGGGGACGGCACTCAGGGAATCGACAAGCACCACCGGGAACTCAAGCCCTTTTGCCTGGTGGATTGTGAGGAAGGAAACGTAGCCGCTGGGAGCATACTCGGCCTCGTCCTCGTACTCATTGATCCCGCCGTCTTTAAGGAAACGGAGAAATCGATTGAATAGGCTCTGGAGATTCTGGTTGAGGTACTCAGGATTGAGAACGGTGATGTGATGCAGGTATTCAAACTTGTTGAGCAACTGGGAGAAGAGCCCCAGGTTGCGCATCGCCCTGCCCTGTTGCAAGCCTTCTTTGAGCAGATCCTCCTCCAAATAGCGACTAAAGAGTGGAAAGCGCAATAACTCAAAGAACAAGCCGGAGAAGGCATAGTCGGCGTTTTCGACAAGGGGGAGATGCTGCTTCGCCTTCTGCCTGATCCAACGCAACAGATCGGTATTCTCAGGCTTGCGGAGTGCCTCGGCAAAGGGGACAAAGCACTCGTGATCGTAGTAATCCCAGATAGTGAGGTGCGCGTCATCTCGCCACTTGCGCGCCTCGGGAAACTGGGGAAAGAGAAAAATGAGCGCGCCGATCATCAGGCGCACTTCCTCGCGGTCAAAGAACTGGTTGGCACGCGGAGAGTACACGGGGATGCCATGTTGCTCCAGGTAGGCGGCCAGTGCTCGGACTTTGGGATTCTTCACAGAGCGGAAGAGAAAGGCCACCTGGTTCCAATCTGTTAGTTGCCCTTTAGTTCTCAGCGCTTGCAAGAAGCTGAGCACTTCTTCCTGCCAAGCCACCTCCGACATGGCGGAGACACGCACGACGGCTGGCATGGCGGGAAATGCGGCGGGACGTGGGGCAAGCTGCTTGGGATAGCGAAATTGCTGTCCCTTATACGTCCATTCCTGGCTGGCCATCCAGCGCGTGCAGAACTCGATGATCCCCTCGTGCGAGCGATAGTTGGTCTCCAGGGCCACGCGTTTATGGGGATCGGTGAAGGCCGAGCCGAATTGTAAAATATTGCGGATCGTTGCGCCGCGGAAGCGATAAATGCCCTGATCGTCATCCCCGACGACGCAGAGATTTGGGCTGTCTGTTCCGACAAGTTCCAGGAGGATGCGCTCCTGGATGGTGTTGGTGTCCTGATATTCGTCGACCATCACATACGCAATGCGCTCTTTCAGCGTATCTCGCACGGATTGGTAGTTGCGCAGCAGGTGCAGGGCTTCGCGCTGAATGGTAGAGAAGTCGAGCGCATTCTGCTCTTCGAGCAGCGTGTAATAAAGTTGCGCGCAGCGCCCCAGAGCCTGGATGGCTGCATCCGGGGCCGCGAGCAAGGTCTGGATATCGAGTGCTTCCTCTGAGACGGTATTGATCCACTTCACTAGTGATTCACTGCGCTCCCAGGTACTGGTCGTGGCGGGATTGCCGGCCAGGTGGGTAATGCCTTCGAGAGTCTCGAACGCGGCGAAGCGCTGGTAGACAAAGTAGTGCTGGTCAAATTCGTCGAAGACCGTAAAATTGTGTTTGAGCCGGGTATATTCTCGGTGATCCTGTAACCAGCGCAGGCAGACGGAGTGAAAGGTACCCAGGTACATCTCGTTCAGATTGAAGCGCGTGCCGAGCTGGTCGAGGCGATTGGAAATACGCGTGGTGAGTTCTTGCGCGGCCTTGTCCGTGAACGTCACGACCATGATGCGCTCTGGGGAAATGTCTTTTTCGGTCAGGAGGTAAACTACACGCTCCACCAGGGTAAACGTCTTCCCAGAACCAGGGCCTGCGATGATCAGCAATGGCCCTTCCGTAGTAGTGATCGCTTCCAGCTGCTGTGGGTTAGCCGCTGAGATCAGACTTGCTTTTGTCACTTAATATGATCCTTCTTAGTCGATTGCACTTACTACTAATCATTGCACCGCCTCCGTAAGTATGTAGTAGAGAGCACCCTATTTGTCAAATGGTATGATATAAATTGGCTGTGGAAGGTATTTCGTATCGCGCGTCAGATTGCAATTATAGAGTGAATATGAGCCTATTAGGGTTCTGTTACCATCAAAAAGTCTGCTCTTTACACTCAGCAATCCCGATGCACCAAATGTGACCACGAGCCAAGATTTATGTCAAACTATAATCGTTCGGCCAATTTGGATGGAGTTGCAATAGCTCCCACCCTTGCTTTCCTGTTAGGTCTTGCCGGCATGCCGTTTTCAGGTCAAATAGATTTTGAGGACCTTGCCAGATATCGGGTCTCAATGGATGCTGTGCCCAGGGGTTGTGCCAGAGGATCGGTGTTCTGCGGGCAATAGCAAGGGGCCACAATGCATCAACCAGCAAGACAGCACTGACCTGCCGATTCCTCACTCCTGAACGACCGAACCATAACCCATCTTCATCCTTAGAGCGACCTTGCGCGAAAGGCGCCCTGATCAGTCTGACCTGGCCAGTTTGTCGATCTAGCTCAACCAATTCTTTCCCAAAAAACACCTCCTCCATATCAGCGCACATCGCCTTCATTGCCAGAGCATTCAGGGCGATAACGTAAGGATACCCCAACCCATCTTTATAATTCTTTGCCTTGTCTTTCAAAGGTTTCAGTACAGCACTGCGCGGATCAACCCATTGGGGCTCATACGAACTGGAAGTACCGCTTTCCAGGGTTGCCCGCGACTTGGGGAGCAAAGAAAAGGTAATGTCCCAGCCGTCAACATTCAATCGCAGCTCAAGTTGACTATGGGTTTGAAGCCATTTTTGCAGTTTTGAACGCATCGTAGCAATAGAAGGTGAATTTAACGGTGCCTCATGTACATGAAATCCGATCCAGAAATTCGGCGAGGGAAGAGCATGGATCATTTCACGAATTTGGCGCAAATTCACTTCCTTTCCCGCGTCCGGATCTGACTCCACGGCAAGCGTCGCTTCTAAAAAACAAACAGGTATCCCAGCCAACCGAGCGAAGAAGTCAGGACGATGGCTTGAAGTTTCTACATGAGGCTCGATCTCGATAGTGAAATGATGACGGCGTAGCAAGGTGTAGCAATAGAGCTCAAAGAAGGCTGCCTGATGCTGCCGATCCCGTCGGGCTTGGAAGGCCGCACAGAAGCTTTTTCGGCAGTCCGTGCGATAGTCCTGCTTCTCGCAGTCAGACGTATAGTCATGAAACCACTGTTCCAGCAGGTTTCGGGCCTGCTCATGCTCTGGGAGAGTAGAGCGGTCGAGGAACGCATATTCTGACTCAGAAAGCTTTCTTGGGCTGCTCTCGCTTGAAATATGCTCGCGCGAAATAATGAGATTGTCCTTGTAAAATAGTGTATTCTCAGCGATAGATCGTGGTGACATGCTCTCCTCCGTTACCATGTTTCCCCAGCAGTATAACATAAGCGGCAAGTAGCGTAAGAGTTTATGTGGAATCCATCCCTTCACCACTCCTCTCTTGCTTGGCATTTTGTGAGCAACAATGATCACTCAGCGAGACAGCATAGAATGCACCATGTCTGGTACCTGCCTGGAGCAACATCTCTATGGGGGTCTATTTTTCTTCAGCATTTTCTTTGTGCTCTCACGCACGACTTTCGCGGGTGAGGCGACAGGGAGTGGTTCGTCCAAACACCTGAGTCCAGTTTCAAATGCACGTTCTCACACAATATACCCCTTTTTCATGTGGAGTGGTGCGCCTGCGGCCGCATGATGTTTCAACCTCGCTGATTCTGGCTCTGTTTACCTCTCAAAATAGCCAATGTTCAGCTTAATCGTGCTCATTCTCTTCTGGAGAGAAATCGACTGAGAGAATACAGCCGACCCTCGCTGATTCGGGATGTCTCTCAACCAGCCTGATCTTCTGAACCTGCTCTAGTAGAGGCTTCCTATTCTGAGACAACCGGTACAGTTCGCCCAAATCAGTGAGGTTGCGTAAGAGTCGTTTCATTATCAAATTGACGCTCCTGTACTTCAGGACGAACTTGTAGCTCAGCACGTTCTCGCAAAAGTGCTTGCATGGCCGCACTTCGTTGGTCTACCTTGCCTTGCTTCTTGGCAATTTGTGTCTCTATCTGCTGTAACCGTGCATTTACATCATCAGATGAAGTTGTGGGAGAGAGGCGCAATGGCACCTTTTTGTTAAAGTGGAAGGCTGGACCAGGAAGCGTCGGAGGTGGGAGATCCTCCAGTTTCATAGGAGCGTTACATCCTGCTTCGTCTTGTTCATTCAATTCAGCCACCATCTGAGGCGGAAGCGGGATCGGCACAGAGATCACGATAGCACCCTCGCGCTTCTCAATAGCCTCAGCTAACTCGTGGTCAATGAAAGCTTCACATTCGATACACATCAGTTGATGAATACAGCGCGAAAAGTGGGGATTGCCGCACATCCGAGGGCGACCATCAGGGCCATCTGTGAGATAGTAGAACACACACGGTTCCTGCTTTGCGTGAGCATTCGTATCAAGGATAGCCGCCACGTACCGTTCGAGAGGATTTGCTTTGCGGTATGCGCGGCCCAGATGATGTTTATCTTCACGCAGATACCAGGGAAGCGACTTCGCGGGATTCGTGTGTCCGAGGAGTTTGCCGATATCCGTTGGAGCCATACCCATTTTACGCATCCAGGTGGCAGTCGTTGCGCGAGCACGGTGAGAGGTAATTCGTCCAACGATATCTGTCTGGCTTACTCCAGCAAGCTTACAGAGTAGAGGGATCGTAGAATCATTCAGGAATGTTCTGCCCATCTGCTCGTTCCGATATTGGAAGAGATAGCTCGTCGGTTTGTGCGTTTTTCGGTCCTCCAACATCTTCTGGTTTGGTGGCCGCACGCTTTCCCATACTTCGATGGCATCAGCGACATACGAGGGAACCGGGATGTAAAACTCGCCCTTCATTTTGTTCGTTGGGACACGTATGTAACACAGTTCTGTGGCAGGCTCAACTGGTTGACCATGCTCGTCGCACATTTCTGGTGCCCATTCCCGGCTCACGCACCCGACACTCAAACGCCGGATCTCGTCCGATCTTCGAGCAGCCGTGACCCAGATGAGGCTAGCAGCTCGATAATACGCAAGTGGAAAGTGAAGCGTGCCAGCAGCGTCTAATTGCTCTTTTGAGAGGGTACATGCTGTCCAAATCAATTTAAACCAAATGTCTTCCTGAATATCCCTCGGATTCGGCTGGATAGCGGCTCTGATGGCATCTGGCGTTTTAAAAGCCTCGCTTGGTAGCCAAGTGAGCTGAAGTTTAGGATAGTGCTTACCCTGCACGGTATAGGCCCGTCTTTGTAGATGAGAAAAAAAACATCTCATAGCACTAAGACGGTGATCGATGCCGGCGGGGCCCAGTTTTTGAGGCGTTGCCTGATATGTTGCATACAATCCGTTTTTCAGAGACATCTGATCTCCACGGAGCGCTTGACACGTGTAGGCCAAGTATTCAGCCGCAAGTGATTCATCCCACTCCGTAGGATCAGAGATCTCAGGATGAACTTTTTTCAGCCAACGACCTGCTGTGAGGAGGTGATAGCAGACATTACGGAATGTTCTGGCTGTACGGTGAGGTGTTTGCTCATAGAATGCGCTGATCCAGGCTAGCCATGTAGGATCAACTGTTGTGTCGCTTTGCCACGATGGTGGCGGAAAGACTAACTGCTCGCTCTTTGATGCCAGGATGGCTGGCTCATCAATGATGCCAAGATGGCATAAGGAGGCTTGGAGGTGTATGAGTTCACGTTGCCCTTCCGTTCTCGATTTATCTGGAATACGAGTAAGCAGGTCATTGATAGTCACGATGACCTGAGCAGAAAGTGCTTCAGCAGAGGGTGATTTATTCACTAACATCACCAACGTACACAGTCGGCGGAATCTCCATTTTCCTTGTGGCTGCTGAGAGTAGCCTAGCCCGGTGAGTGGTGTATAAAGCTTGTCAACCTCCTCGTCTACTCTATCCTTTCCGAAGAGGGTATATGCGATGTCTGTATAGGGAGTTAATGCATCTACATACAGGAAGTCAGAAAAGAGATAGGCGAGAGTGATCATCCAGATCCAGATTCCCGCGTTATGCGGTCTTGCTTCCGGTATCGACTGAATGACCTCAGCCCACGTCTCTTTCGACCAGGACCAGAATGCTGTCCGAGTTTGGACCATATATTTGAAAAGATGACGACGAGACCTCGCAACGGGTTTATCTGATTTGGTGCGCAACTGGATGGTATCGAGAAATGGCCTGTCAAACCGTTGAAGTTGTTCAAGCATCCCCTTTGCCTGTCCAGCTATCTCGTTCATTGGCGTCATCATGTAACGCTTCATAAGCGCCGCTTCTTCATCTGTCACCGACGGATCTCGATGGGGATAGCTTTCGAGTAAGATGGGCATATTCCATGTTGGAACGGAGGTGGGAACATCATGAGCTGCGTTAGACCTTGTCATGCTCTTCCCCCTGCATCCGCGCTAGCAACTTTTCAAGGCGTTGATGGGCTTTGTTGACATCGCGTGCCAGGTCAGAGAGATCTGTGTGGAGATAGATCTCTGTACTGGCAACATTTCGATGACGACCATAGCGACTTACGTCCAGGAGATCCATGCCACTTTTTTTTAACTCAGTGAGCATCAGGTGGCGCATTTTGTGAGGCGTGAGTTGAGGGATGTGGAGGTCGTCACGAATACGATCGAAAATATCCTTCACCGTCCACTTCGTGAGAGGCTGGCCGGGGTTTCGGTGCGAGTCAGACAAAAAAATTGGCCCATCCCAGTCAGCATGGTAGCAGTGAATGAGTGCTGCGCGATCTTCTGTGATGTATTCTTTGAGCTTGGTAGCAGCAGGATGAGAAAGGGCAATGATGCCAGGCATTCTGTTTTTTGTGATTTCTGCTCGGATCGCGATGGTGCGCGTTCGCCAGTCCCACGAATTGCGCAACGAGGTTGTTGAAGAGCTAATCCTAAGCTGAGGAGCGAAAGTCGTGCAGAACTGGAGATTGAGCCCGTGAGAGAGGGCAGAACCAGTGGGATGGAGAGCAAAAAGGGCAGAAGACGGGGAG